>Ga0172369_10000425_pt1 | contig 63511 bp, 54 predicted proteins | sample LakKiv25m_FD_114539 | JGI IMG/M metagenome (GOLD analysis project Ga0172369, IMG submission 114539) | Freshwater microbial communities from Kabuno Bay, South-Kivu, Congo - kab_022012_11.25m | ecosystem: Environmental > Aquatic > Freshwater > Lake | place: Democratic Republic of the Congo...
CAGGGCAATTGCAGGGCATCGCCCAGAGCCAGGAATTGGGGACAGACGGTCTGTGGGCCAAGCTGCGGGGTGGCGCCACCCGGGTGGTCTTGTTGCTGGCCGATAGTGTGACGGGGCTGCTGTAGCCGCCGGTGGTCGCCGAGCGGGAAGACCAGGCGGCGCCCTGGCAACGCCTCTTTGAGCGGGCCCGCCAAGCCGGCCTGGACTGGCAACGGCTCCGCGGCGTGACGAGTGACGGCGCCCAGGGTCTCAGCGCTTTTCTGGGCCAGATGCTGGCTTGGGTGCACCTTCGGTCAGCGGTGCGTCTTTCATCTCTGGCGTAACTTGGCGGGTCAGTTGGCGCACGAGGCCGCCCAGGCTGCCGCCGCGGCGACCAGTGACCTGGCTGAAACGATCCGCGCGCAGGTACGGGCCGAGTTGGTGGCGTTGATCCATGCGGTGATCGATGCCAAGAGCTACGAACAGGCCGAGGCGGCGTTGGTGACTTTGCGCCGTCATCCCCAGGGGGCCGCCATCGCCCAGTTCCTCAACGAGCATCTGGATCGCATCCTGGTCCATCTGGTCGCCTATTATGCGGGCCTGCACCGCGTCACTCCGGAGTGGTATTGGCGCGACTTTCGCCTCCGCTTAAGCCGCGGCCGCAATCATGGCTCAGACCCGCGTTTGGAGCGGGCCGCCCTGGTCTGGGCCATCTATCATAACTTCGAACCGGCCCAATGGAGGTCTGAACGCAAACGCCACTATCGCTACCCCGGCCAGAGCCCCCTGCAAGTGGCCGGCGCACCACCAGGACAAGTCAGTTATCTCGATGCTTTGGGCGTGTAAACGCCCACGGAACCGCTGCTCCTGCCCAGAAACGGGCGAGGAGCAGCGGAGGAGAAGTCCTGGCCATCACCTTGACACAACTGCTCACCAACACTGCCAGAAGCTCACCAACATGAGGTAGAACCGAGCCGGGAGACTCAGTAGATCACGATTCTGCCTCACGCAAAGACGCAAAGACGCAGAGGTCAAGCGGACTCTCTTGGCGTTCTTGGCGACTTTGCGTGAGATCTGTGATCTACTGAGACTACAATTGTTAAACACCCTGTTAACGTCATAGCAGATTCGCGTCAGCTTGCCTGTCACAGATTTGACCTGTTCGTATCTGATGTGCTAGAATCGGGGCGTGAAAAATGAAAGTGATTTCCAATTTATCCCTTCTCATACGGATGTGGCTGTCGATGTGATGCTGGCAGCTCTGGCACAGGCCGGCTATTCCAATACCCGAGCGCGGCGAGCCGTGTTGACGGCCATTTGTGAGGCGGGCGGGCAGGCGAGCAGTGCCGAGTTGCTGGAACGAGGTCGAGCGCACCATCCCGCGTTGGGGCTGGTGACGGTATACCGTACCCTGGACGTGTTGTTGTCGCTGGGCCTGGTGCGCAGGTTGCACCTGGAAGAAGGTTGCCATATCTACGCGGTGAGCCTGGCTGGCAGATTGGGCCCGCGAATGGAGGCGCGCGGCGGGCTGCCGCAGTCGGATGGCCACGCCCACCACGTCATTTGCCGGAATTGTGGCCGGGCAGTCGAGTTCGAAGGGTGTGACCTGGAGGCGGTAGTCGCTTCGGTGGAAACACAGACGGGCTTTCGGGTGCAGGAACATTGGCTGGAGATGTTCGGGCTGTGCCCGCAATGTCAGGAGGCGGAAGGCAGATGGCAGATAGCCGATGGCGGATGGCCGATGGCCGATGGCGGATAGCCGATGGCCGATGGCGGATAGCCGATGGCCGATGGCGGATAGCCGATGGCCGATGGCGGATGGCAGATGGCGGATGGCCGATGGCCGATGGCTGAAGGCTGATAGCCGATGGCCGATGGTAGATTCAAGATTAGGGAAGGGTGAGCAGTGATGAGAAGAGGTATTGGTGTGGCGTATTTCAGCCTGTTCGCTGTGTTGATTTTGGGCGCCTGCGGTCCTGCCGCTGTTCCGGCCGGGCCGGCCGGAACAGCGGAGCCAGGTGTCCCGAAGGTGCTGGCCGTGGAGACATTTCTGGCCGATATCACGCAGAATGTGGCCGGCGACCGGCTGAAAGTCGATGCTCTGATGCCGGTCGGCGCGGATCCGCACGCTTTCGAACCTACGCCGACCGATGTGCGCAAGGTGGCCGACAGCCAGGTGCTGATCATCAACGGCGCGGGCGTCGAGACGTTCCTGCAAAAGCTGCTCCAGGATGCCGGCGGGCAGAAGCAGGTGATCGACGCATCTGTGGGCCTGACCGCACGCACGCCGGGACCGAGCGAGGCCGCGGAAATCGGCGCGTCCGGTCAGCCCGAAGAGGACCCGCACTTCTGGCTGGATCCGGTCAGCGTGATCAAATACGTCCAGAACATCCGGGACGGGTTAAGCCAGGCTGACCCGGCCGGCAAGGACATTTACGCCCGGAACGCCGACGCGTACATCGCCAAACTCAACGAGCTGAACACCTGGATCGCCGGGCAGGTGGCGCAGGTTCCGCCCGCGCGGCGCCTCCTGGTGACCAACCACGAGACCTTCGGCTATTTCGCCGACCGCTACGGCTTCAAGATCGTCGGCACGGTGATACCGAGCGTCAGCAGCGTCGCGTCGCCATCCGCACAGCAGTTGGCGCGGCTGGTGGACGCGATCAAGGCGACAGGCGCGCCGGCGATCTTCCTGGAGACAGGCACGAACGCGCAACTGGCCGACCAACTGGCCCAGGAGACCGGCATTAAGGTTGTCACCGGGCTATACACGCACTCGATCACGGCGCCCGATGGCCCCGCGCCGACTTACATTGATATGATGCGCTACGATGTGAATGCCATCGTCGGCGCGCTGAAGTGAGCCTGTTGTATGATTGGGATGATCCAATGGCAGTGAAATCGTGGATGCGCAAGCCGGAGGCGCACCGGCCGGGCGCGCCGGTGGTCGAGCTGGATGGCGTGGCAGTGAGCTACGACGGCGGCCTTCCGGCGCTGCAAGACGTGTCGTTACGGCTGGAGCGCGGGGAACGCGTGGCGGTGGTCGGTCCCAACGGCGCGGGCAAAAGCACGCTGCTGAAGGTCATCGCCGGCATTCTCACCCCCTCGACCGGCAAGGTGAATGTGTATGGCGCGGTCGCGGGCGGCCACATCTGCATAGGCTACGTGCCGCAGCGGTCGCAGGTGGATTGGAGCTTCCCGGTGACGGTCTCCGATGTGGTGCTGATGGGCCGGGTGGCGCGCATCGGCCTCCTCCGCCAGGCCGGCCGCGAGGATCGCCGCCTGGTCGCCGAGAGCCTGGCCCAGGTCGGCATGGGCAGCCTGGCCGCGCGGCAGATCGGCGAGCTCTCGGGCGGGCAGCAGCAACGCGTTTTCATTGCACGGGCGCTGGCCCAAGAGGCCGAGTTGCTGCTGATGGACGAGCCGTTGACCGGGCTGGACATCCCGTCGCAGGAGGCCATCTTCGAGATCCTGGACACGCTGCGGGCGCGCGGCATGACCGTGCTGGTCTCGACCCACGACCTGCACCTTGCCGCCGACCGCTTCGACCGGCTGATGTTGCTGCGACGCCAGCTCATCGGGTTCGGCCCGGCCGCGCAGGTGTTGACGCCGGCCAACCTGCGTCTGGCGTACGGGACCCAGATGACCGTGATCGAGGCGCCCGAAGGGGTGTTGGCGCTGAGCGACACCTGCTGCGACGGAGATGAGGAGCACGCCCATGCTTGAGTGGTTGTTGGATGATATGGTATTAGGTATTAGGGATTGGGGATTGGGGGATGAGGAGCACGCCCATGCTTGAGTGGTTGTTGGTGCCCTTGCAGTACGCGTTCATGGTGCGCGGGTTGCTCGCGGCGATCGTCGTGGGCATCGTGTGCGCCGTGCTGGGCACCTACGTGGTGCTGCGGGGTATGGCGTTCTTCGGCGACGCGCTGGCGCACGCGATCCTCCCCGGCGTGGCGGTCGCCTACGTGGTGGGCGCCGGTGCCCAAGGACCGCTGTTCTGGGGGGCGCTGATAGCCGGCGTGGGCACCGCGCTGGGCATTGGCGCGATCAGCCGCACCGGCCAGATTCGTGAGGATACCGCCATCGGCGTGCTGTTCGCGGGGATGTTCGCGCTGGGCGTGGCCCTCATTTCCACGGTCCGCAACTTCAGCGTCGATCTGACGCATTTCCTGTTCGGCAACGTGCTGGGGGTATCGCCCTCGGATCTCCTGCTGATCGCGAGCTTCGGCGCGCTGGTGTTGCTGCTGGTGGTTGCCTTCTACAAGGAGTTCCTGGTGATCTCCTTCGATCCGGTGCTGGCGAGCATCCTGCGCCTGCCCGCGCAGTTCTTCCGCTACCTGCTGCTGGTGATGCTGGCGGTGACCATCGTCATCGCGCTGCAAACCGTGGGCGTGGCGCTGATGGTCGCCATGTTGGTGACCCCCGCGGCCACCGCCTCGCTGCTGACCCGCCGGCTGCCGTCGATGATGGCGGTCGCGGCGTTCATCGGCGCGCTCTCGGGGATCACCGGCCTCTATCTGTCGTACTACGTCAGCGTGGCGTCGGGCGCGGCCATCGTGCTGGTGAGCACCGGCTTTTTCGTGCTGACGCTGTTTTTCGCGCCGCGCCGCGGCCTGCTGTGGCGCCGTGCCCGCGGGCGGCGCTCAGGATAAGACGCGGACAACAGAAAAATCAGAGATGCCGCGCAAGATAGGAGTCAATCTCATGCGCACCGTCACCCACCGCATCCCCGGCCTGATCCTGACCGACCACCAGTTCGCCGTTCCGCTCGATTATGCCCGGCCGGACGGGGAGCAGATCACGGTCTTCGCCCGCGAGGTCATCGCGCCGGGCAAGGAGGACGCGGAGCTGCCCTGGCTGGTGTTCTTCCAGGGCGGCCCTGGCGGTGAGGCGCCTCGTCCCGAGGACCGTTCGGGCTGGCTCAAGCGAGCGCTCCAGGAATACCGCGTCTTGCTCCTGGATGACCGCGGTACCGGCCGCAGCACGCCTGTCACGCACCAAACGCTGGCCCGCTGCGGCTCGCCCCAGGCGCAGGCCGAATACCTGGCGCGCTTCCGCGCCGAGGATATTGTCCGCGATGCGGAGTTGATCCGCCGCGAGCTGCTGGGCGCCGAAGGCCGGTGGAGCGTCCTGGGGCAGAGCTTCGGCGGCTTCTGCGTGGTGCACTACTTCTCCGCCGCGCCGGACGGGCTGCGCGAGGCGATCATGACCGGCGGGCTGCCGCCGTTGGATCGGCCCGTGGACGACATTTACCGGGCCACTTACCGCCGTGTGCTGGACAAGAACCGCCGTTACTTTGAACGCTACCCGGAAGACCAGGCGTTGGCGCGTGAGATCGTCGATTACCTGACGGCCCACGACGTGCGATTGCCGGGCGGCGGGCGGTTTACCCCGCGGCGGTTTCAGCAGTTGGGGATCGTGTTCGGGTTCAGCACGGGTTTCGAGCTGATCCACTACCTGCTGGAAGGCGCGTTCGTGCACGGTCCGACGGACCGGGAGCTCAGCTACGCGTTTCTGCGCGGCGTCGAGAACCGCTTCTCGTTCGAGATCAGCCCGATCTACGCCCTGTTGCACGAAGCGGAGTACTGCCAGGGCGAGGCATCGCGCTGGTCGGCCGAGCGGATACGGGCGGAGTACCCGGAATTCGATCTGGCTCCTGGCAAGCCGGTCGTCTTTACCGGTGAGATGATCTACCCGTGGATGTTCGAGGACTACGAGCATCTGCGCCCGCTGCGTGAAGCTGCCGAGCTCCTGGCCGAAAAAGCGGACTGGCCGCGGCTCTATGATCTGGATGTCCTGCGCGCCAACACCATCCCGTGCGCTGCGGCGATCTACTACGACGACATGTATGTGGAGCGGACCTACTCGGAGGAGACCGCGGCGGCGATCCGCGGGCTGCGCGCCTGGGTCACCAACGAGTACGAGCACAACAGCCTTCGTGCTGACGGCGAACGCGTGCTCGACCGGTTGTTGGGGATGGTGCATGGAGAGGTGTAGTTAGAGGTTGGAGGTTAGAGGTTGGAGGTTGGAGCCAACCTCCAACTTCCAACCTCCAGCGTCACCACACCAACGACAAACACGTCACGCCGCCGTCGGCCTTGGCGAACTCGGAGATGGGCACGGGCAGCACCGCGAAGCCCGCGGCGCGGAGCATGGCGGCGACCTTGGGATAGCCCGCGGGCATGATCGCATGATCGCCGAGGCCCAGCACGTTGACCGCGTAGGCTTCCTCCGGCGGCACGACCAGCACCTCCAGGCCGCGGAAAAGCGGATGTTCGGCGTAATCCGCCAACGCCAGGAGCGTATGGCGCCCGACGCAGGTTGCGGCCGTCAGCAGGTGCAGGTAGCCGGTCACCGGGACTTCGAGCACCGGCAGGCCCACGGCTGATAATGCCACGGCGAGCTGCGCGATCCCGGCGCGGTTGGAGCGTGCCGAGCGGCCGACCAATACCCGGTTGGCCAGGATCATCACGTCGCCCCCCTCCAGCGTACCCGGCGCGACGATACGCGCGGTCGGGAAGCGCGCTCCCAGCAGCTCGACCAGGGCTTCCTCTTCTCCCTGCCGGCTGGCCGCGCCGGGCCGGCCGATGATCGCCTGGCCACGGATCACCAGCGCGGGGTCTTGCATGAAGCAGCTATCGGGGTAGCGCTCGTCCGACGGCAGAACCTCCACCGTGAGGCCGGCCTCGGCCAACGCCTGGCGATATTCGGCGTGCTGCGCCTGGGCCAGCGTCACGTCGATGGCCGCATGGCTACTGCTGATCGCATGGGCGAAGCTGGCGCCCGGCGGGCGCACGATGGCGTGCGTGGTCACTCCAGGATGCCCTTCACGGCCGCGGCCACGGCCCTTCCCAGCCTGGGCAGCGCATCCGCGTCGAAATGGATGCCATCCAGCCGGCTGGACTCGATCACCTCACCGGCGTCCAGAAACACGCAGCCATACTCATCGGCCATCAAGCTGTAACGAGTGGCCAGGTCACGCGATTTTTCATCCGCATCGGCGAACATATCCCCGAACATCGTGCCGTCCACGCGCGTAGGTGGCGGCGCGATCAGCAGCACTTCCGGCGCCCCGCCGTCCGGGCCAAAATCGCTGCGCTGGATCATTTCCACCAGCGCAGCCGCTCCGTAGGCGACATCACTGGCCGACAGGCCGAAGCGGTGCTTCAAGTCGTTGGTGCCCAGCATCAGGACGACCAGGTCAACCGGATAGTGCGATTCCAGGCAGGGGATGAGATACGTCTTGCCGCTCTTGTATTCGCCTTCCACCGGATCGGGCCAGACGGTCGTGCGGCCGTTCAGCCCTTCGGGAATGACCAGGTATTCCGGCCCCAACTCACGCGCCAGCACGCTGACCCAGCGCGCCTCCAGGGGATAGCGATTTTGCGAGAGCGGATTATAGCCCCAGGTGTTCGAGTCACCGTAGCAGAGAACTGTCTTCATGTGTTTCCTCCTCGTAAAGTCGCCCGATTGTAGCACGTCGCGGAAACAATTGGAATTCTTGCGCGATCTTCCAGGACGCTTGACTTCACCTCTTCCCTGCGGTACAATTCCCTCGAACATTTGAGCGGATCATTCGTGGCGGCGCGTTCTACGATTGACGTGAGGTTTGAGTGTCTCACGCAATACGCACCACGCACTACGCAACACGAGGTACCCATGTCCAAACTGAAAACCCGTTACGTCTGCCAGGTGTGCGGCAGCGCGCAGCCCAAGTGGCAGGGCAAATGCCCCGACTGCGGCGAGTGGAACACGCTGGTTGAGACCGTGATCCAGGAACCGGCGCCGGGCCGGGTGGGCGCTGCGATGCCGGTCGGCGCCGCGGCCGCCCCCACGCCACTGCCCGACATCCCGGCGGACGGCTACGAACGCATCCCGGTGCCCATCGCCGAGCTGAGCCGTGTGCTGGGCGGCGGCATCGTGCCCGGCTCGGTGGTGCTCATCAGCGGCGATCCGGGGATCGGGAAAAGCACGCTGCTCATGCAGCTTTGCGCCGCGCTGGCAGACGGCGGCGATCCTTTGGCAGGCTCAGGGCGCGGGCCGGTGCTGTACGTCTCCGGTGAAGAGTCTGCCAGCCAGATCAAGCTGCGCGCCGAACGGCTGGGCATCGTCACGCCGGACATCCTGGTGCTGGCCGACACCCACCTGGAGAGCATCGCCGTGCACATCGAGAAAACGCAGCCCAGGCTGGTCGTCGTGGATTCGGTACAAAGCATCTACTCCGACGCGATCCAGTCGGGCGCGGGCAGCGTGACGCAGGTGCGCGATTGCTCGGCCGCGCTGCTGCGGCTGGCGAAGTCGCAGACGTTTCCGCTCTTCCTGGTGGGGCATGTGACCAAGGAAGGCGCCATCGCCGGCCCGCGCGTGCTGGAGCATATGGTCGATACCGTGCTTTACCTGGAAGGCGAGCGTTTTCACTCCTTCCGATTGCTGCGCTCGGTCAAGAACCGCTTCGGCTCCACCAACGAGGTTGGCGTGTTCGAGATGGCCGAGCGGGGGCTGGTCGAGGTGCGCAACCCGTCCGAGGCGTTCCTGGCCGAGCGGCTGCCTAACTCCGCCGGGTCGGCTATCGCAGTGACGATGGAAGGCACCCGGCCGATCCTGGTCGAAGTGCAGGCGTTGACCAGCGCGACCGCGTTCGCGCAGCCGCGGCGCACCGCCAACGGGGTCGATTTCAACCGCCTGCTGCTGATCACCGCGGTGCTGAGCAAGCGCGCCCGCGTCCGCCTGGCCGATCAGGATGTGTTCGTCAACGTGGTGGGCGGGCTGGAGGTGGAGGAGCCGGCCGCCGACCTGGCCATCGCGGCGGCCATCGCGTCATCGGTGCGTAACCGGCCGGTCGCGGCCGATCTGGCGCTGGTGGGCGAGATCGGCCTCAGCGGCGAGCTCCGCAGCGTGGGCCAACTCCCGCGGCGGCTCAACGAGGCGGTCAAGCTCGGCTTCACCCGCGTGCTCGTGCCCAAGACCGTGGCGCGCAAGTTGGAGCATCCGCCCGCGGGGCTGGAGGTGTTGGGCGCTCGCACGCTGCGCGAGGCGTTGGAGATCGCGCTGGTGGGAAGCGGGGCGGAGGAGCAGGGGTGATACGGTGATGGGGTGACGGCGACACGGGGACAGGGAGACACAGCGATAGGGAGAGGAAGGTTCATTGCGGCAGCTTACCATTTGTGGTAAGTTATAGACGTCCAGATGAAGAATTGTTCTGCCCAGGCTCGGGCCGGAGACTTTGGAGGATGCGGAGCAGGAAGTCAACGCGCTTCGCGACTATTTCGAGACCAGGCCATGAGCATCATCTCTTTCGGGTTGGAGGAGGGTTGGTCAGTTTGAGGAGGGCAAAATGCAAGCGACATTCACAATTCGCCAGGAAGCAGTGCCGATCGTGAAGTCAAGCCTTGAGGCGAAGCGTAGATCGCTGGAATTCAGCCTGCGCCAGTATCGGGAGCGTCTAGCTGGCTTCGAACAACAACACCAGATGGCATCCGAGCAATTTGCGACCAGGTTCAGCGCGGGCGAGCTAGGCGACGATGCGGCCTGGTTTGAGTGGGAATTCGTGCTGGGCGCCACTCGCGAAACGGAGCGACAATTGGAGATTGTCAAAAGTATCCGTCTATGAACGTCAACAGATACCTCTCTGCTCTGGAGACGAGGATACGAGCGTTACAGGGGATCGTGGTAACGTGGTCGATCCAACATGAGACGGATGTCAACCTGGGGATCGGTTTCATCCAGGGACACATCGCGTTCGTGGATGGTTCGCGGCTGGCATTCGCTGAGCAGTTGCCGACCACGCGTCAAAGATTCCGCCTGCACTACATGGACGCTCAAGATAACCTCATTGTACGCTGGGATTCCGCGCCACACCACAAAGATCTCGCGACTTTTCCTTTTCATAAGCATACGCGGTCAGGTGTTGAGGAACACAGCGCGATCACTCTGCTGGAAGCACTGGACGAGGTGGCCAGAATGGTTAAACTCTAGCTACGTTTGAGATCCACCGCGGGTGTTAGCGAGAGCGGGAGAATGAAATTGCTGAAATGCAGCAGGGGGCGCGCGTTGCGCCTTTCGGGGACCTGTGGTATCATCGCGGCCAGCTTTATTCTGCCAACGAATACAGGGGCTTGCATGTTTGTCCAGCAGGTGGTCCTGAAGTACCCGACATTTTGCCGGTGGTTATCCTGAAACTCGCCAGAGACACGGGGGAGCTCATCTCCGTGTCTCTGTTATTTGTCAAGGGGTAGATTTTCGTGACCGCATACGTCTTCGTTACCGGGGGTGTTGTCAGTGGCCTGGGGAAGGGCGTGACCGCCGCGTCCATCGGCCGGTTGCTCAAAAGTCGGGGCGTGAGTGTCTCCATCCAGAAGCTCGACCCGTACCTCAATGTGGATCCCGGCACCATGTCGCCCTACCAGCATGGCGAGGTATTTGTCACCGATGATGGCGCCGAGACTGATCTGGACCTGGGGCACTACGAGCGGTTCGTGGACGAGAACCTGAGCCAGGCCAACAACATCACGACCGGGCAGATTTACAGCCACGTGCTGACCCGCGAGCGGCGGGGCGACTATTTGGGCGGCACGATCCAGGTGATCCCGCACGTCACCAACGAGATCAAGCGCCGTGTGTTGGAGGCCGGCCGGCAAAGCAACGCCGATGTCTTGATCGTCGAGGTCGGTGGCACGGTCGGCGACATCGAGGGCCTGCCGTTCCTGGAAGCGATCCGGCAGATGCGCAAAGATGTGGGGCGGAATAACACGTTCTACATCCATGTGACGTTGCTGCCGTACATTTCCGGGAGCAACGAGCTGAAGACCAAACCCACGCAGCACAGCGTGGCCGAGTTGCGCGGCATCGGCATCCAGCCGGACATGATTGTCTGCCGCTCGGATCACCCGGTGACCGACGGTGTGCGGGACAAGATCGCGCTGTTTACCGACGTGGAGCCGCGCGCGGTGGTGCCGGCCTACACCGCCCAGAGCATCTACGAAGTGCCCCTGATGCTGGAAGCTGAAGGCGTGGCCGACTTCATCGCCGAGCGCTTGGGACTTCGCGTGTCGCCACCGGACCTGGGCGAGTGGCGACGGCTTGTCGAGCAGATCGGCAAATTCAAGCCGACCCTGAAGGTGGCCCTGGTGGGCAAATACGTCGAACTTAAAGACGCGTATATGAGCGTGCGTGAGGCGCTGAATCACGCGGGATGGGCCATCGACCGCAATGTCGAGATCGAGTGGGTGCACTCCGAACAGTTGGAGCGTCCCAATGGCGTTGAGATGCTGCGAGGCGTCAACGGTATCCTGGTGCCCGGCGGCTTCGGCGAACGCGGCATCGAAGGCAAGATCGCAGCGGCGCGCTACGCCCGGGAAAACCGGATCCCCTATTTTGGCCTGTGTCTGGGCATGCAAGTGATGTGCATCGAATTCGCGCGCCATGTGTTGGGGCTGGTGGATGCTAACAGCACCGAGTTCAACCCGAAGACGCCGAATCCCGTCATCAGCTTGATGCCTGATCAGCAGGGGATCGAGGACATGGGCGGGACGATGCGGCTGGGGTTATGGCCCTGCGAGCTGCAACCCGGCACCCTGGCCCAGGCGGCCTATGCGCCCGCTACTAATATCCGAGAGCGCCATCGACACCGTTGGGAATTCAACAACCGCTACCGGGCGCCGGCATGTGCGGCTGGCATGGTTTTCAGCGGCCTCTCACCTGATGGCCGGCTGGCAGAAATCGCTGAGCTTGATCGCCAGCTCAACCCGTGGATGTTGGGCACCCAATTCCACCCGGAATTTCGCTCACGGCTAAACCGGCCTCATCCGCTGTTTAAGGCGTTTCTGGAGGCAGTGGCGGACAGGGAAACAAGTGGATAAGGTAGCGTAGTGCGTGGTGCGTAGAGCGTAGAGCGTGGTGCGTGGTGCGTAGAGCGTAGAGCGTGGTGCGTGGTGCGTTTTTCATCCTGTTCGTAAAGGCGACGCAACACGTAACACGCAACACATACTCATAATTTGCAGTTCCTGGTCAACGACGATAGGGGGTAACCATGTCAGGACATTCAAAATGGGCCACGATCAAGCGCAAGAAGGGCGCGGCCGATGCCAAGCGCGGCCAGGTATACACCAAGTTCGCGCGTGAACTCCAGTTAGCCGCACGCGAAGGTCCCGACCCGAACTTCAACTTCCGGCTGCGGCTGATCATTGAAAAGGCGAAAGCCGAAAACATGCCCAAGGACAACATCGAGCGCGCCATCAAGCGCGGCGCGGGCCTCGGCGAAGGTGGCGCCCAACTGGAAGAGGTCACCTACGAGGGCTACGGGCCGCATGGGGTCGCACTCTACATCCAGACAGTCACAGATAACAAGAACCGCACCGTCTCCGACCTCCGCCGCGCACTGACGCGTGGGGGCGGCAGCCTGGGTGAGTCTGGCAGTGTAGGCTGGCTGTTCGACTCTAAGGGCTATATCGCGATTGACATGACGGGTCGCAACGAGGACAAGGCCTTCGAGCTGGCGCTTGACGCCGGCGCTGAGGACGTCCAATTCAGCGATGGGACGGCTGAGATTTACACGACGCCGGAGGATCTCCAGTTGGTGCGCCAGGCCTTTGAGGATGCCAGGTACAAGATCGAGAACGTCGAGCTGATGATGATCCCAAAGACCTCAATCTCGCTCAGCCCCGCGGACACCCTCCAGGTAATGAACCTGGTGGAAACCCTGGAAGACCTGGACGACGTCGCCAAGGTCTACTCGAACCTGGAGATTTCGGAAGAGGCGTTGGCTCAGATGGAAGCCTAACGTGATCATCCTGGGCGTGGATCCCGGTACGGCGACCACCGGCTACGGCCTGGTGACCGAGGATGAAGGCGGTGAGGCGCGCCTGGTGCGTTACGGCGCGATCATCACGGCGCCCAGTGAGCCGATGCCGGAGCGCCTGCTTGCCATCCATCGGGAAATGACGGCGTTGATCCGGGAACATGCGCCGGACGCCCTGGCGATCGAGATATTGTTCTTCGGTCGCAATGTCACCACCGCGCTCACCGTGGGCCAGGCGCGCGGGGTTGTGCTTCTCGCCGCGGCGCAGGCCAACCTGCCGGTCTACGAGTACAAGCCGGCGGAGGTCAAGCAGGCGGTGGCCGGCTACGGGGGCGCGGATAAGCGGCAGATGCAGGAGATGGTGCGCATCATGGTGGGCCTGGATGAGATTCCCCGCCCCGACGACGCCGCCGACGCCGTGGCCGTCGCCATTTGCCACCTGCACAGCCAGCGCCTGCGCAGATTGATGGATGCCGCAGGGTAACGTTCGCGCCCAAGAGGTATGGCGCGCTTGCGTGCCCGCGTTCGAACATGCCAACGTGAGAGGGGGCCATGATCGCATCGGTCGAGGGCCGAATACGCGCGGTCGGCAAGGATAGCATCGTTGTGGACGTAGGCGGTGTGGGCTTGCGCGTTCTGTGTCCCATTCCCACGGTTGTTGCCTCACGTGCGGGCGAGGCGATCTTTCTGTACACGCACCTGATCGTGCGTGAAGATGAGCTCTCGTTGGTCGGCTTCGCCACCGCGGATGAGCTGTCGCTGTTCGAGCATTTGATCGCCGTCTCCGGCGTCGGCCCCAGGTTGGCGCTGACGCTGCTCTCCGGGATGGCGCCCGATGCGCTGCGATTGGCCATCGGCCAGGAACAACCGGACGTTCTGGCGCGCATCCCTGGCATTGGCAGGAAGACGGCCCAGAAGATCGTTCTGGAGCTGAAAGATAAGATCGGCGCGGTCGAAGTGTCCGAGGGATTGGCCGCGCTGACCGAGGCGGACGCCGCGGTGATCGACGCGTTGACCGCGTTGGGTTACAGCGTCGTCGAGGCGCAGCGCGCGGTGCAAGGCCTGCCGCGTGATGTCACCGACGTGGAGGAGCGCCTGCGGCGAGCCCTCGCGTCGTTCGGGGGCGCATGATCGTGGTTCCAGCATTTGCCATCGCGGGACGGATGCGCTTTGGCGCCGGGTGAGCCGATGTCCGCAGACCGCGATCCCAGTGTCGTCACCAGCGTCAGCAACCCACGTATCGTCGCTGCGCGTAAGCTGAGGCAACGCAAATACCGCGAGGCCGAGCGACTATTCCTGGTCGAAGGGTTGCAGCTCCTGCACATGGCCCTCGATAGCGGCGCAACGCCCCACGAGGTGTTCTATTGCCAGGAACAGTTTGTTGGCTCGGAAGCGGCTATCCTGCTCGAACGCTTCCGGCAGACCGACGCCGCGCTGCTCAGCTTATCGCCGCGCGTGATGGAGACGTTATCAGAGCGCGAGGAACCGCAAGGCATCATCGCCACCTTCCGCCGCGCGAAAATCCCGCTGGCGTCGCTCAAGCTGGCGGGCTGCGAGTTGATAGTGGTCCTGGATCGGCTCCAGGACCCCGGCAATCTCGGCACATTGATCCGCACGGCCGATGCGGTAGGAGCCGCAGCGATTATCCTGATCGAGCCCTGCGTCGATCCTTACGATCCGAAGACCGTCCGCGGCAGCATGGGGTCTCTGTTCAGCCTGCCGGTTATCAGCACTCAAGAGACCTCCGCGCTGTTCGCCTGGTTGAGAGAACGCGGCATCCACCCCGTCGGAGCGGATCCGCATCTGGGCGAGACGTGGGGGGCAGGGCTGTGGCAAGGCGGCGTGGCGCTCGTGCTGGGGAATGAAGCGCGCGGGCTTTCCGCCGACGTGGCTGTCCACATCGACGCCTGGGCCAAACTGCCCATCATGGGCAAGGCGGAGTCGCTGAATGTGGCCGTGGCGGGCGGTATCCTGATGTACACGTGGCTGCGAGAGAATTGGCCTGGCCCTTGTATTGACAAAACATCCTCCTGGGCTGATCGAGGTTAGCACCGATGGCGAAGAAAAGAAGATCACAGCGATCGAGGAATCTGCCTGCTCTACCGACCGCGAGAAAGGGCGCCTCCCTTCAGAAGAAGCCGATACCTAAACGCAAGAGCTTCCCGATTTTCATCGCGGCAGGGGTGGCGTTAGCATTAGCCATCGTTCTGACTGCGGGCGGATTCACGTTCGCCGCCACCCAGGAAGAACATGACACGTTCTGCGCTTCGTGCCATACTCAACCTGAATCGACCTTCTTTCAACGCTCGACCGCGGCTCAGCCCACCGATCTGGCTTCCTTTCACACGACCAAAAGCGTCCGGTGTATTGACTGCCATTCCGGTGTCGGCATAACCGGGCGCATGAGCGCAGAACTGCTCGGCGCTCACAACGCGCTGGCCTGGTACAGCGGCACCGCCGTCCAGCCGGCGAAGCTCACCGTGCCAATTCGTGATGATAATTGCCTCAAATGCCACGGACAGGTTACGGTCGGGGGAGGTCTCAATAACCACTTCCACGAGTTCCTGGTACGATGGCAGGCCATAGACCCGAACGCGGGAACCTGCGTGAGCTGTCACCCGGGGCATTCCACGGACGGCAACGCGCAAACCGGCTTCCAGAACCAGGCGAATACGGAAGCCGTATGCCAGGCCTGCCACAGCATCTTGGGGGGCGGCGAATGAGCGTGCATCCCGCGTCTTTCGCTGTGTCTTTGACAAAACCCGGTCCATGTGCTAAACTCGCAGTCCGTCTGGTTATGCAGACGGTTTGAAAATCGAACATTCTGGACGCTCATCCAGAGGGGGGGAGGGATCGGCCCTGCGAACCCCCGGCAACCACCTGGAGTCCCGGAGAACGGTTGCGGATTGGGGACCGGATATTAGGTATTAGGTATTGACTCCTAATCCTCAATGCCCAAGACTCAATACCTGATACCGAATACCTGATCCTCCAGGTAGGTGCCAATTCCGCCAACTGTCATGGCCTGGTCGGAGATCGGCCAGCGGTTGAAAGATGAGAGGTCGGCTTTCCACGCCGCGCTTGCCCTCCTCTCGGAGGGCATTTCTTTTAATTAATGACGCTGTTCTGTTGCCACTATTGTGGAGATGCTGCATGTAACGTCTCTGCGCGACAAGGCCGGCAAAGAAGGTTGTACACATGACCCGTACCATCTGGTGGGAACATAACCAGGTCAAGATGATTGACCAGCGGGCTCTTCCGTTGCGGTTCGAGATCCTGAGCTATACAGACTATTGCGCCGTGGCCGCGGCGATCGCCGATATGGTGATCCGCGGTGCGCCGGCCATCGGCGCGGCCGGGGGCTTCGGCATGGCGCTGGCCGCGATGCAAAGCCCGGCGCGTGACCGCGATAGCCTGCTCATCGACCTGGCCCAGGCAAAGGACCTGCTGGACGCGGCCCGACCAACGGCTGTCAACCTGAGCTGGGCCACCGGCCGCGTGATGGATCTGGCGCGGCATCTCGTGCTGCCCGACCCTTCGGCTACGTTCAGAACTGGTCCCGACGACATCCGTTCTGCCATCCTGGCCGAAGCCCAGCGCATCGCCGACGAAGATGTGGAGATCAACCGGCGCATGGGTGCGTTCGGCGCGCAAGTCATCCCAGAGAGGGCCAATATCCTGACCCATTGCAACGCCGGCTCGCTGGCGACCGTCGATTTCGGCACGACGCTGGGCGTCGTGCGCGCAGCTATCGAGCAGGGCAAACAGGTGCACGTTTGGGTTGACGAGACGCGGCCCCGGCTGCAAGGCGCCCGGCTGACCGCGTGGGAGCTGATGCGCGATGGCATCCCGATGACCCTCATCGCGGACAACGCCGCAGGCATGTTGATGCGATTGGGCAAGGTAGATGTGGTGCTCTTCGGCGCAGACCGCGTGGCGGCCAACGGCGACGTAGCAAACAAGATCGGTTCGTACAAGCTGGCGGTGCTGGCGAAGGAGAACGGCATTCCCTGCTATTCCGTCGTGCCCACCCCGACCATCGATCTCTCGTTGGCCCACGGTGATCTGATCCCGATCGAGGAACGCAGCAGCCTTGAGGTGACACACGTCGGCGCCGAGCAGATCGCGCCCGATGGTGTGCCGGTCTACAACCCGGCGTTCGACGTGACCCCACACCGCTATCTGACCGGTATCATTACCGAGGAAGGGATTTGCTACCCGCCGTTCGAGGTGAGCCTGCGGCGGGCGGTGGAGACGGCGGAGAAGAGACGGGGAGATTAGGTATTAGGTATTAAGGATTAGGTATTGGTTATCAGGTGTTGAGGGCCAGAGGATCAGTTCTCCGGTATCCAATACCCAATACCCAATACCTGATATCCATATCCGATCATCTCTCGCCCACCAGCAACGAGGCGACCAGTGGCAAATACCGATCAATCGCAACGGGTCCACCCCTGGCTCGACTGTATCATCTGCGGCGATGCACGCACCATGACCGCGGTGCCGGGCGCGTCGGTGCAACTGATCGTCACCTCGCCGCCCTACAATGTGGCGAAGGAGTACACCGATCACAATGACGACCTGAGCTTGAACGAGTATGTAGACCTGCTCAATGCCATCTGGCGGGAGTGCTACCGCGTGTTGGCGCCGGGCGGACGGCTGTGCATCAATGTCGCCAACACCGACCGCAAGCCGTATCTGTCGCTGGTGAGCGTGATCGACGAGCAGTTGCGGCTGAGCGACCTGCATTGGCTGCACCGTGGGCACATCATCTGGGATAAAGGCGCGTCGGCCGGCATCTCGACCGCCTGGGGCAGCTTCGGCCGCTCGACCAACCCGACGTTACGTGACGTTCACGAGTACATTACGATCTGGAGCAAGGGTCAGCTCAAGCTGGAGGGCGGCGGAGACACGGGCATCACCGGCAATCAGTTCGTCGCGTGGACGCGCAGCATTTGGCGGCCCGAAGACCTCATCGAGGAGCTGGAGAAGAAGATCGCCGAAAAGCTGGCCGATGCCCGCCGGCGGGGCAAGGACGACGCCTGGATCGCAGAGAGCATCGCGCGGGCGGTGTGGGGTCAGGCCACCGTCCCCGGCCCTTCTGTTTGGGAGATGACCACCCAATCGGGCGTCGATCATCCGGCGCCGTTCCCGGCCGAGCTGCCGAGGCGGCTGGTTGAGCTCTATACCAGGCCCGGCGACGTGGTGCTCGATCCGTTCATGGGCTCCGGCTCGACCGCCATCGCCGCGGCGCTGACTGGGCGGCACTACGTGGGGTATGAGCTATCCGCCGAGTATTGCGCTTTGGCTGAGAAGCGGCTGGCGAGTCTTGCAGGCGAATAGTCTGACAGTCGGCTGGTCTGGCCCACAAGCGATGGAGTGATATGAAGCGGTCGAAGACCATGATGGAGGTAGACCAGAGTATCAAAATTGGTGACCTGTCCAGGGCTACAGTCTTGGCGTACTCTGATCATATCCATCTAACGGTCTTGATCCCTGCACAAGTCAAACGCAGTTTGATGGAACAACTGCGAGCACGAGGCAAGTCCAAGATTCGCGCCACGGTGCAGATCTTTGCAATAGCGCTTTTCCTCCTATTGAAGGAAACTGCCCCTCAGATAGGCGTGGTGGTCATTGACACAGAGTATACTGGCTATGAACCGGACATCGAGGGGATGCTACTAAACTATCTGCGGGAAATAGAACCCGGGTTCGACAAAGGGCGTTTAGTCTTTCGGCAGGTCGGCAAATCATCACCGGCGCACAAGCGGGCTATTTCGACACATCGCGGCGAGGTGAAACCGGACAAAGTCTTGAAACTGGAGGATTTTCTGGCTGTACTGAACTGGAAATAAAACAATCGGGGGAGCTTGCGCCCACCGCCCGCTTAGTCCCTGGTGGTGTTCCAGGAAGGCTACGGGCCACCCGATCTAATAAAAGTATACATCTGCCGCTCGAATCTGTCAAGAGTGAAATTCGCGAAAAGGAGAGGACCATGCACACCCAACGAACCGTTTCCCAGAAGCGCATTTGCCTGGTTGTCTTGCTGATAGTTTTTTCTTCTGCTTGCGGGTGGCTGTGGTGGCCCGCAATCTTCTCCCAAATCAGTGGTCAAGGCGTTCTTTGATGCTGCTCAATCAGGTACCTGTACCAAGGCCACAGATCTTGTTCTTCCCAGCGATGAGGCATATCGCTGGATGCGTACTAGAGAAAATGTCGCGAAAACCGCACTTTGGCTGTGTGAGTGGATGGCAAACGCCGAGACATCAGGCTTAACGACGCGCGAAGATGTACCGCGAGTGAAGAGCAATGCGGCTGAGAAGCTAAACGGTCTTGGTGATTTGGCTCAAGTTTCGGCTTCTTTTGCAGCACGAGAGAAGGGCTGTGCGGACTGCATCTGGCGTCAGTATAACTGGGGGTTCGAGGTTGTGCAATACAAAGATCGCTGGTGGCTTCACTACGCTCAGGAGCGTTGATATGCAGCGGTGCCACAATAGAGACCTGTTATCATCCTTGACCGAGTTGTTTCGCTTGTTGTCCTGAAGGTCGGTATAAGCAGCGAATGATCGTGGTTGTGGGAGAATAGCCACTGCACATTTTTCACGCTTTAGTTACTTGTGTCGTTGGACTACTCTGTGAGGTCCCATGTCCGTTATCGTCACCGGTTCCATCGCAACCGATTATCTCATGAAATACCCCGGCCGGTTCCTGGAGCACATCCGGCCGGAGCATGGCAAGATCAGCGTCAGCTTCCTGGTGGAAGAGAAGCAGATGAGCCGCGGGGGTATCGGCCCGAACATCGCCTACACCATGGCGTTGCTGGGGCAGAAACCCAGGCTGATGGGCGCAGCCGGCCAGGATTTCGCCGACTACCGGGCCTGGCTGGAGGCCCAGGGCGTGGACACGTCCCTGACCGTCGCCTTCCCCGATGAGTTTACAGCAACTTTCACGGTCATCACTGACCTGGAGCAAAACCAGATCGCGGGATTCCATGCCGGCGCGATGAGCCGGGCGCGCGAGCTGAGCTTCCGCGGGCTTGACCCGCATGAGATCGACCTGGTCATCATCTCGCCCAATGACCCGGTCGGCATGCTGAAATATGCCGAGGAATGCCGCGAGCTGGGGATCAAGTTTATCTTCGACCCGAGCCAGCAGCTCGCGCGCTTTGACGGGAAACAGGTGCTCAGCGGTATGGCCGGCGCCTACGCGCTCACGGTCAACGACTACGAGTTCGAGCTGGTCAAGAGCAAAACCGGGCTCGACGAGGCTGGCATCCTGGACAAGGTCGCGCTGGTCGTGGTCACCTGCGGCGCGGATGGCGCCACGCTGATATCACGGGACCGGCGAGTCGATGTGCCGGTGGTGAAGCCAATTGCCATCGTGGACCCAACCGGCGTCGGCGACGCATTCCGCGGTGGGTTGCTCACCGGCCTGGTGCGTGGTTACCCGTGGGAGGTCACCGGCCGCCTGGGCGCCCTGGCCGCGACCTATTGCCTGGAGCACGGCGGCACCATGAACCACCGCTACACGTTGCCGGAGTTTGTGGCGCGGTATCGGGAGAATTTTGGGGATGCGGCAGAGTTAGGGGATCTGTTGAGGACGAGCAGGGATTAGGGTGTTGGATATTGGGTATTAGGTATCAGGTATTAGTGGCTGAGGAGCGCGCTCCAATACCTAGTACCCAATACCTGGTTCCCATTCTGTTTCGGGAGGACAACTTAGTGAGTACAAACTACGATATCAAAGACATCCGTCTGGCCGAGAAGGGCCGGTTCCGCATGCAGTGGGCCGCTCGCGAGATGCCGGTGCTCGACCGGATCGAGGCGCGCTTCGCCAAAGAACGGCCGTTGAACGGCATGCGCATTTCCGCGTGCCTGCACGTGACCAGTGAGACCGCAAACCTGATGCGCGTGTTGCAAGCCGGCGGCGCGGACGTGGTGCTGACCGCGTCCAACCCGCTTTCGACGCAGGACGACGTCGCCGCCACCCTGGTGGCACATTACGAGATGCCGGTCTATGCCATCAAGGGCGAGGACAACGCGACCTACTACCAGCACATTAAAGCCGCGCTGGACTTTAAACCGCACATCACTATGGACGATGGCGCCGACCTGGTCAGCACCATCCACAAGGAACGCCGGGAGCTGCTGGACGGCATCGTCGGCGGCACCGAGGAGACCACCACGGGCGTTATCCGCCTGCGCGCGATGGCCCACGATGGCGAGCTCATGTTTCCCGTCATCGCCGTGAACGACGCGCTGACCAAGCACCTGTTCGACAACCGCTACGGCACCGGCCAGAGCACCATGGACGGTGTCATCCGCGCCACCAACGTGCTCATCGCAGGCAAGAAGGTCGTCGTCGCAGGCTACGGCTGGTGCAGCCGTGGCATCGCCATGCGTGCCAAGGGCCTGGGTGCGGACGTGATCGTGACCGAGGTGAATGCGCTGAAGGCGCTGGAAGCAGTCATGGATGGCTTCCGGGTCATGCCGATGGCCGCGGCCGCGCCCCAGGGCGATATCTTCATCACGTCCACGGGTGACATCAACGTGTTGGACAAGTGCCACTTCGAGGTCATGAAGAGCGGCGCGATCATGGCCAACTCGGGCCATTTCAACGTCGAGATCAACATCCCCGAGCTGGAAGAGATGTCCGTGGAAGTGCGTCGCGTGCGCGAATTCCTGGACGAGTACATCCTGGCCGACGGCCGGCGCCTCTACCTGGCAGGCGAGGGCCGGCTGGTGAACCTGGCCGCGGCCGAAGGCCATCCGAGCGCGGTCATGGATATGAGTTTTGCGAACCAGGCGCTCGCGGCCGAATACATGATCAAGAATCATGCCAGCTTGAAACACGCCGTCTACAGCGTGCCGGAAGAGATCGATCAGAACATCGCTCGACTGAAGCTGGGGGCGATGGGTGTGCAGATCGACCAACTGACGCCCGAACAGGCAGCCTACCTGAACGAGTGGCGGATGGGGACGTGAAGGCTAGGTGCCAGGGATTAGGAAGCAGGAGGTTTCCTGGCTTCTAGTCTCTAGTCCCTGATCCCCCAGTTCCGAACCAATCAGTATCCTACAAAGGAGTCACCATGACCACTACTTTCGCTAGCTCGCCGAAGTTCTACTTCACTTCGGAATCCGTCACTGAGGGGCATCCGGACAAGATCTGTGACCAGATTTCCGATGCCGTGTTGGACGCGATCATCAAGGAAGACCCGAACGCGCGGGTGGCCTGCGAAGTGGCTACCACCACCGGCCTGGTCGCCGTGATGGGCGAGATCACCACCAGTACTTATGTCGACATTGGCAGCCTGGTGCGCGAGGTTGTGCGCGACATCGGCTATACCCGCGCCAAGTACGGCTTCGACGCCGACACGTGCGGCGTTGTCGTCAGCATCAAGGAACAGAGCCCCGACATCGCCTTGGGCGTGGACAAGGCCCTGGAAGCCAAAATGGGCGAGATGACCGACGATCAGATTGCGGCCATTGGTGCGGGCGACCAGGGCATGATGATCGGCTTCGCGTGCAATGAGACCGATAGCTACATGCCGCTGTCCATCGACCTAGCGCACAAGCTCTGCAAGCGGCTGGCACACGTCCGCAAGGATGGCACGCTGCCCTATCTGCGCCCTGACGGCAAGAGCCAGGTGACGGTCGAGTATCACTACGGCAAGCCTGTGCGCGTCGACACCATCGTTCTCTCCACCCAACACAGCCCGGACGTGGAGCACAGCAAGATCGAAACCGACCTCTACGAACGGGTGATCAAGTACGTCGTGCCCAACGGCTACCTGGATAAGAATACCAAGATCTACGTTAACCCGACCGGCCGGTTCGTTGTCGGTGGACCGATGGGTGACTCGGGGCTGACCGGCCGCAAGATCATCGTCGACACCTACGGCGGTGTGGCGCGGCACGGCGGCGGCGCCTTCTCGGGCAAGGACCCGACGAAGGTAGACCGCTCAGCTTCGTACATGGTGCGCTACGTGGCAAAGAACCTGGTGGCCGCAGGTGTCGCCGATCGGCTGGAAATCCAGGTCAGCTACGCCATCGGTGTGGCACATCCGTTGAGCATCGCGGTGGAGACCTTCGGCACCGGCAAGATCAGCGACGAGCGCATCGTCGAGCTGATCAAAAGCAACTTCGACCTGCGCCCCGCCGCGATCATCCGCGACCTGAACCTGCGCCGGCCGATCTACCGGGCAACCGCCGCGTACGGCCATTTCGGCCGCAACGACATCGACGCGCCGTGGGAGAAGCTGGACAAGGTGGCGACGCTGAAGAAGGCGGCGGGATTGGCGTGAGGCGTAGTGCGTGGTGCGTAATGCAATGACTTATTTCCAGGCACGTAGTATACACCGCGCAATACGCAACAACGGAATACCCAATACGCACCACGCAATACGCACCGCGGCTGGCACACGGGGAGAGATGACGGCAGTTGGCACCTCTCCCCTTTTGTCGCGCTGATGAGGGGGGAGGTGCATATGACAAGGGGCGCACGCCCGCAGAGACCTCAGCGCAAACGGAGCGCTCGCCTCTGGTGGCTAATTCCGCTGGGTGTCACCTGCCTGGCGTTCGCCTTACGATTCTATCGGTTGGCCGATATGCCGCCTGGCCTCCACTACGATGAGGCTTTCAACGGCATGGATGTTACAACCATGCTGAGCAAGCCGATCTGGCAGTGGCCGATCTTCTTCAACGGTAATTTCGGCCGCGAGCCCCTCTTTCTCTATCTGCTGGCCGGCGCGCAACGCCTGCTGGGGCCGGGCATCGTGACGCTCCGTCTTGTGGCTGCGCTGGTCGGCGCGTTGTTGACGCCTGCCTTGATGTGGCTGGCATGGGAGATGGGCCCGTCGCTGGGTGCAAATCGTCGCCGACTGGCGCCATGGGCGGGTATGGCTGTTCTTACCCTGTTGTGGAGCCAGATCTACGCCCGCTTTGCCCTACGCGTTGAGCTTTTCGCCCTCCTGGAAGTCCTCTCTTTCGCAGCGCTCTGGCGTGCCTGGCGTACGAATGTCATCCGTTGGTGGGCGATTGCGGGGGTGATCGCCGGGTTGAGCTTCTATTCATATCTCCCATCCCGGCTCTTGCCTTTCATATCGGTGCCCCTCGCGCTCCTGGCAATTTGGCGCTATCGCGAGCAACTGACCCAGCGGCGTGCTGGCATCGCCATCGTAGCATTGACAGGCATCCTTGTCGCTTTGCCGCTGGCCGTTTACTTCGTCCGAAATCCCCTCGCATTTTCGACGCGCCTGAGTCAGGTGAGCGTGCTGGGAGAAGGCATTACGGCGATCTGGCACAATATCTGGGCGACGATCCAAATGGTGATCGTTGCGGGAGACATCAATCCCAGAGATAATCTGCCAGGCCGGCCAGTGTTTGATCTCGTGATGTTTGTGCCCTTCTTGTTGGGGGTTATCAGCCTTCTGCGGCGCCTGTTACGCCCGGCCGCTTTGTTTCTGCTGTCCTGGTTGGTCATTATGCTGGTGCCGACCATCTTCAGTAACTACGCGCCCTCCTTTCAGCGAGCGATTGGCGCGATGCCGGCTCTTGCCCTGATCGCCGCGCTGGGATTGGATCGCGCAGTTGCCTGGGCTGATAAGCGATGGCCGCGGGGCTTGCGGTGGTACCAGGCGACCGGATGGGCCGCGCTTGCTGCCGGCATTGTCATCACATGGCGGGCCTTTGCGACGTGGAGTGCCAGCCCAGAGCTTTTCTTTGCGCGGGATGTCGGTTTTGTCAAGCTGGCCGCAGAACTGACCAACGATGATGCACCAGGTCCGATCTATCTGAGCCCGCGAGGTGAAGATCTGCCCACGATACGCTATTTACTGCTTCGCGATGCCACGCCGCCGGAGTTGCGCGGGTTCGACGGCCACGTTTGCGTGTGTCTTCCGGCTGAAGGTGCGGCGCGCTTTGTTTTCCTGACCGGCGAGGATCTCCGCGGGCCACAGCTTTTGCAGACTTATCTGCCTGATGGCTACTTCCAGACATTGGTGACGGATCCGGCCGGCAGGCCGTGGGCCACCAGGCTGGTCCAGCCGGCCGGAGGGCGTGTACAATTCCCCGAGATGATTGCCGCGCCGACTACACTGAGCGATGGTGTGGGTTTGCTGGGGTATTGGCTCAGCGATACGGCGTTGCATCCCGGCGAAAGGCTCTATGTGCGCCTGTTTTGGCGAGCCGATGCCCGTCCGGCCGCGGACTACACAACATTCGTGCATCTGCTGCAACAGGGGGCCGATGGTGCCATGCGGCAGGTTGTGGGTGTAGACGCGCCACCAGGAAAAGGAACCTGTGCCACTACGGGATGGGCGCCCGGCGAGATCATTGTCGACGAGCTCCAGATGGTGCTCCCGCCTGATTTATCTGCCGGTCGCTATTGGCTGACCATCGGTATGTATCGACCTGCGACCGGCGAGCGGTTGCAGGTGCCGGGTCATTCAGACGATCAGATCGTGTTAGCGTCGCTCACAACAAGGTAACGTGGTTGGGGACATAGATTCGACCCGCGCAGGACAAGGGCATATTGTCACCTGCTTTGCCCTCGGTATCATCCTGCGCTATAATCGGTGCGGTGAATCGCGTCACGCGCAAAGCGAAACCACGTTTTAGAATGCGATAATCAATACGACGGGGGGCAGTCTTGCGGGCACTCATCACCGGCATTTCGGGTTTCGTCGGGAGTTTCCTGGCCGAATACTTACTGGCACATACCGACTGGGAAGTGGCCGGCACCGTATACGGCAAACTCGACAACATCGCCCATATCCAGAATCGTTTGCGGATTTATCCGGCCGAATTGTCGCGCCTAGAAGTGGTGCGGTTCATTGTCGAAGAAACCCGACCCGATTACATCTTTCATCTCGCGGCGCAACCCATTTCCTGGATGTCCCGGCATGACCCCTGGTTCACGTTGGAAAACAACATCCGCTCGCAGCTCAACGTCCTGGAAGCAGTCGTGCAGCTCGGATTGGATAGCCGCGTGCTGGTCGTGGGATCCGCTGAGGAATACGGCCTGGTGAGCGAGGCCGATCTGCCCATTGACGAAGAAACACCGCTGCGTCCTGCTAACCCGTATGCCGTCAGCAAGATCGCGCAGGACTACCTGGGACTGCAATACTTCCTGAGCAACGGCGTCCCGGCGGTCCGCGTGCGTTCGTTCAACCACATCGGGCCGCGCCAGCGGCGGGGATTCGTCGCGGCCGATTTCGCCGCGCAGATCGCCGAAATCGAGGCCGGTCAGCGTCCGCCCCGAATGACGGTAGGTGCGCTGGACGTGGCACGCGATTTCAGCGACGTGCGCGATGTCGTCCGAGGCTATTACCTGCTGTTGACCCAGGGCGAACCGGGGGAGGTCTACAATCTCGGCGCAGGCCGGGCTTTCACGATCCGTTCGTTGCTGGAAACGCTGATCCGCTATTCCGGCCACGAGATCGAGGTCGTGCAGGACCCTGAGCGCGTGCGTAAGGTGGACATCCCGACCATCATGGCCGATTGCTCGAAGCTGCGGGCGTGCACCGGCTGGCGGACCGAGATCACGTTCGAGCAGAGCCTGCGGGACGTGTTGGACTATTGGCGCGAATTTGTGCGGACGGGCGCCGGCGATCCGACGCCGCTGGAACTGAGGATCAGGCATAACGAGTAACGCGAGCGAGGAGAATTCAATGCCAAAAGCTCTCATCACCGGCATCACCGGTCAGGATGGCTCGTATCTGGCCGAGTTTCTGTTGGCGCAGGGATATGAAGTGATCGGCATGGTGCGGCGCACCAGCACGACCAACTTCGACCGGATTCGTGATTTCCAGGATCGTATCACGATCGTCCAGGGTGATTTGCTCGACCAGGTAAGCTTGATCAACATCCTCCAGGAGCATCGTCCTGATGAGGTCTACAATCTGGCGGCGCAGAGCTTCGTACCGACAAGCTTCGTGCAGCCGGTGCTGACCGGTGAGTTCACCGCGCTTGGCGTAACGCGCATCCTGGACGCGATCCGCATCGCGGACCGCTCGATTCGGTTCTACCAGGCCAGCTCCAGCGAGATGTTCGGCAAGGTGCAAGAAGTGCCCCAGCGTGAGAGCACGCCCTTCTACCCGCGCAGTCCCTACGGCGCCGCCAAGGTTTACGGCCACTGGATCACGGTGAACTATCGTGAGAGCTACGGGCTGTTCGCCTGTTCGGGCATCCTGTTCAACCACGAATCGCCTCGCCGCGGCCTGGAATTCGTCACGCGCAAGATCACCCACGCGGTTGCACGGATCAAGCTCGGTCTGGCGAACGAGCTGCGCCTGGGCAACCTGGACGCCCGTCGCGACTGGGGCTACGCGCCCGATTACGTCCACGCCATGTGGCTGATGCTTCAGCAGGATCACCCGGACAACTACGTGGTCGCCACGGGCGAGACCCATTCCGTGCGGGAGTTCTGCCAGGTCGCGTTCGGACACGCCGGGTTGGATTGGGAAAAGTACGTCGTCGTCGATCCGAGGTTCTACCGCCCCGCCGAGGTGGATCTGCTGGTAGGCGACCCCAGCAAGGCCGGTCGCGTGCTCCATTGGGAGCCGTCCGTCACTTTCCAGGAGCTTGTCCGCATCATGGTGGATGCCGATCTGGCGGCGCTACAACAGACGGGAAATCATACACCGGATGTGGGTTAAGACGTACTGCGTATTGCGTGTTGTGTAAGATAAATCATGAGTGTGATTCGTTTACGGACTACGCAGTACGCAATACGGGTTGATCGGCAAGATCAGAGGGAATACTAAAAGGACTACATGCATGACCGATATCGTTTTCGGCACCGACGGCTGGCGCGCCAGCATCGCCGAGGACTACACCTTCGACAATGTACGTCGCTGCGCGCAGGGCTTTGCCGACTATCTGAAAGCAACCTATCCGAGTGAATTGGGACGCGGCGCAGTCATCGGGGGCGACAAGCGTTTCCGGTCGGAAGATTTTGCCGCGGCCGCGGCCGAAGTGCTGGCCGGCAACGGTATCCCCGTCCATTTCTGCGGCGGCGGCGTGCCCACACCGGTCATCTCGTTTGGCGCCACCGAGCGCCACGCGTTGGGTGCGATCAACATCACTGCCAGCCACAATCCGCCTCAGGACAACGGCTTCAAGGTGCGCGACCCGAACGGCGGTGCCATCGACCCGGACGGATTGAAGGCCATCGAGGCACGCATCCCGGCTTCTGTCGCGGACGTCCGGCGCATGGATTTTGAGGTCGCGAGCAAGGCCGGCCTCATTCGCCGCTACGATCCGCTGCCGGCCTATGATGCACGCATTCGCTCGCTGGTGGACGTGGAGGCGATCAAGTCCGCCGGATTCACCGTCCTGGTGGACAACATGTGGGGCAACGGCGCGGGCTTTCTGTCGCGCTTCATCGCGGGCGGCGCGACAAAGGTGATCGAATACCACGCTGACCGCAACCCGATCTTCCCGGAGATGAGGCGACCCGAGCCGATCCCGCCGAACATTGACGCCGGCCTGGCAAAGGCGCGGGAGCTGGGCGCGGACGCGGTGTGCATCCTGGATGGTGACGCGGACCGCTGCGGCTTCGGTGACGAGCACGGGGAGTTTGTGGATCAATTGCGGGTGTACGGCTTGCTGGCCATGTACCTGCTGGAGATTCGTGGCGAACGCGGGACCATCGTCAAGACGCTCAGCACGACCTCGATGCTCGACAAGCTGGGCGCCCGCTACGGCGTCCCGGTGATCAACACCGGCGTCGGCTTCAAGTACGTCGCGCCGGCCATGATGGAACACCATGGCCTGATCGGCGGGGAGGAGAGCGGCGGCTATGCGTTTCGCGGCCATGTGCCCGAGCGTGATGGCATCCTCGCCAACCTCTACCTGCTGGATATGATGCATCGCACCGGCAAGAGGCCGACCGAGTTGCTGGCGATGCTGTTCGACCTGGTGGGTGGGCCGCACTACTACGACCGGATCGACACGCGCGTCAAAGATGATGGGTTGAAAGCAGCCGCAAAAGTCAGGCTGGACGAGGCCATGCCCGAGGCCGTCGCCGGGCTGCTCGTCACGGATAAAGTGACGATCGACGGCTACAAGTTCGTGTTGGAAGATGGCGGCTGGCTGCTGGTGCGTTTCTCCGGCACCGAGCCGCTGATCCGCGTCTACTGCGAGACGATGCACCGCGACAAGGTGCAGGCGATCCTACATGACGGGATGAAGCTGGCAGGGCTGGAGTGACGATGGCGGACGATAGACGATAGACGATGGACGATAGACAATGGACGATAGACAATGATCGACAGTCCATGGTCTATGGTCCATCGTCCATGATGGATACCCACTGCCATCTCGACCTTCGCCAGTTCGATGACGACCGCGACGCGGTGATTGATCGGGCGAAAGCCGCCGGGGTCAGGGCGATCGTTAACCCGGCGATCGATCTCGACTCATGCCGTCGGGTTTTGGCTCTGGCAGAAGCCTATCCCAACATCTACGCGGCCGTCGGGGTGCATCCCAACGACTGCGGCGATTTCGATGAGACCGCGCTGGTCGCACTGCGTGAGCTGGCTCGGCATCCTAAGGTGGTTGCCATCGGTGAGACCGGGCTGGATTACTACTGGGAGCAGGTGTCGCACGCGCAGCAGATACGGGCGCTGCGGGCCCAGTTGGCGCTGGCTGCGGAGTTCAACTTGCCGGTCATCCTTCACTGTCGCAACCCGCGAGGGGGCGTTTCGCACGAGTGCAGCGCCGATCTCTTGCGGGAATTGGAGCGATGGGTGTCTGCGACACGGACGCGGTTCCCGGCTGATGCTATGCTTGGCGTGTGGCATGCGTTTTCGGGCGACCGGGCTGAGGCGCAGGCGGCTTACGAGCGAGGGTTGGTCTTGGGCCTGGGCGGGCCGGTGACCTTTCAGAACGCACGGCAGTTGCACGAGCTGGTACCGCAGCTCCGCTTCGATCGGCTGATGCTCGAAACCGATGCGCCGTACCTGGCGCCGCATCCGCATCGGGGCCAACGTAACGAGCCGGCTTACATCCCGCTGGTCGCGGAAAGCCTGGCCCGCCTGTACGCGACGACGCCCGCGGCTGTGGCCGCGCAGACTACAGTCACGGCCGGGCAGTGTTTTCGGCTGAGTAAGGCGTAAAGGGAGGCTGCGCAGTCAGCGCAATTGGGCTTTACTCGATACCCGTCACCCGTTACGAAGAAAATGATCAAAGAAGTGACTTTGCTGGAACTGGTACGAGATGACCTGCACAGGGTCGAGGACAAGATGCACTCCATCGGTGCAGGCGCGTATGCGCCTCTGGCCGAAGCGTTTCTCGCTCTCCTGAGTAGTGGTGGAAAACGCCTGCGGCCGGCATTGGCTTTGGCCGCGTACAGGTTCTTCACCGGGCCGGCCTCAGACAAGGCCGTGGCCGTAGCAGCCGCCATCGAGACGCTCCACAACGCCACCCTGGTGCACGACGACTTGATCGATAACGCGCTGGTGCGCCGCGGCATCACCACGTTGAACGCCGTCTGGAATAAGGGGGCCACTGTGCTGGCCGGCGATTACCTTTTCGCCCGCGCGGCCGGCTTCGCCGCCGAGACCGAGAACGTGCGCGTGATCCAGCTCTTTGCCGAAACCTTGCGCATCATCGTGGATGGCGAGCTGCGCCAGCTTTTCTCCAGCCGGCAGTGGAACCAGGCCAGGGAAGCCTACTACCCGCGCATCTTCGCCAAGACCGCGTCCCTCTTTGCAGCGGCAACCCGTTCGGGCGCGATTCTGGGTGGCGCCACGGCACAACAGGAACAGGCCCTGTATGATTATGGCTACCACTTCGGCATGGCGTTCCAGATCGTGGATGATATCCTGGACTATGCCGGTGACGAGGCAACGTTGGGGAAACCGGTTGGCGGCGACTTGCGCCAGGGCATCGTGACCCTGCCGTTTTTCTACTACCTTCAATCGCAGGCCGATCCCCAGTGTGTCATCGCCCAGCTCGAACAAGACAGCAACGGCAAGGGTCGCGGGGTGGCCGCGGTCATCTCGGCCGTGCGAGCTTCTGACGCGATCCAGCGCGCGCTCGAAGAAGCGCGTGGATTCGCCCAGCAGGCCAAGGCCGATCTCGATTGTCTGCCGCCCGGCCCCTTCCAGGTCGCTTTGCGTGACCTGGCTGATTCCGCCCTCGCTCGCAGCGTGTAAATCCGGCTGCGGCCCGCGGGCATCATCGCCCAGGTGTCCACAGTCTGCTATCTGCCATTAGCTATCAGCCATTTGCTGATTCGCCCATTCGCTGATTCGTTATGCCTGACCTCTCTATCATCATCGTAAGCTGGAACGTGAGCGATCTGCTGCGCGCATGCCTGAAGTCTTTGACGACAGATGATAGACCATCGACCATCGTCGGTCCATTGTCCATCGTCCATGGTCCATGGTCGGCCGAGATCATCGTCGTCGACAACGCTTCGTCCGATGGCAGCGCAGAGATGGTGGCGGATGAGTTTCCGCGGGTACGCCTCATAGCTAACTCTGAAAACCGCGGCTTCACCGGCGGTAACAACCAGGGATTGGCGTTGGCCGAAGGACGGCATATCCTCTTTCTGAACCCCGACACCGAAGTCGTGGGGGATGCGCTGGCGACCATGCTGACCTACATGGATGCTCATCCGGCGGTCGGCGCGCTTGGCCCCCAATTGCGTTATGGCGATGGCAGCCTTCAATCCTCCCGCCGCCGCTTCCCGACTTTTGCCACTGCGCTCTTCGAGAGCACCCCGCTCGCCTGGCACTGGCCCGACAATCCGTGGGCGCGGCGTTATCGCATGGAAGAACGTGGGCCTCTGGAAGTCTCTACCGACGCAGCATCCCAACACGGGGTGAAAACCTCTCCCCCAACCCCTCCCCTGCGAAGGGAGGGGAGTGATCTCGTTCCCCCTTCCCTGCGAGGGAAGGGGGTCAGGGGGTTAGGTGGGCGATTCTCAGGACAGTTACCTGGCGCAGAAGAGGTCGATTGGCTCGTCGGTGCGGCGCTCATGGTGCGGCGGAAAGCTCTGGAGCAGATCGGCGGCTTCGATGAGGGGTACTTCATGTACTCCGAGGAACTGGACTGGTGCCATCGCGCGAAGAAAGCCGGCTGGCAGATCGCCTACCTGCCTGCGGCCCAAATCATCCACTACGAAGGCAGATCCAGCGAACAAGCCTCTACGGCCCGGCATATCCGCTTCCAAACCAGCAAGGTGCGCTATTTCCGCAAGTTCCACGGCGCGTTCCAGGCTGAGGTCTTGCGCGTTTTCATCCTGGCTTCATTTGCGGTAGAATGGGCGGTCGAAGCCACCAAATGGCTGCTTGGCTCCAAGCGCTCGCTACGCCGACAGCGTCTGGCCGCGTACGGGCAGTTGCTCAGATCCGGGATCGTTGACCATAGACCATAGACGATGGACCATAAGCCGGTGAGCCGCTTATCCATCGTCCATCGTCCATCGTCTATCGTCTATCGTCCATCACCGAGGCACGCCATGCGCATTCTCTTCATCACCGGTGAATATCCTGCGATGCAAGGCGGCGTGGGCGACTATACGCGCCGACTTGGCCAGGCGTTGGGCGCGCTCGGAGCCGACGTACATGTGCTTACACATATGGATGCTGGCGGCGACCATCTGCGCGTGCCGAATGCAGCGTACGAGCCCACCGTCTATCCGGCGATGGAGCGCACAGGGTGGAATCTGTGGCAGCAAACGGTCGAGATGATTCACAGGCTCCAACCTGATGTGGCGCATATCCAGTACCAATCCGCCGCATACGGGTTGCACCCTGCGATCAACTACCTGCCCTGGTGGTTGCACCTGCTTCGCCCTCGTCTCCGGGTCGTCACTACCTTTCACGATGTGCGCTTCCCTTACCTGTTCCCGAAGGCTGGCCCGTTGCGGTGGCAGGCTGTTCTTGCCCTGGCGCGCAGCAGCGACGCGGACGTGATCACCAATCCCGTCGATTGGACGAAAATGGCCGCAGCCGGCCTGACCGCCAAGCTTCGGCCCATCCCGATCGGCAGCAACATCGAATGCCAGCCGCCGGCCGGCTATGATCGCGCGCACCAGCGGGCACAATGGAGCGCCGATCCCGACACATGGTTGATGGCGTACTTCGGTTTCCTGAATGCCGGCAAAGGTGGCGAAACGCTGGTGCGTGCCCTGGCCGAGCTGGTACGCGCCGGCCGGCCCGCCCGGTTGCTGATGGTGGGTGGCAAGATCGGCTCCAGCGATCCGACGAACCAGGCCTACCTGGAGCATGTGGAGAGACTCGCCGTCGAGTTAGGCGTTGCCGACCGGATGCAGTGGACCGATTTCACGACCAGCGATCAGGTGTCCGCGAACCTTTTGGCCGCTGACTGCGCTGTGCTGCCATACCGCGAGGGGGCGACGCTGCGTCATGGCAGCCTGATGGCGGCCCTGGCACACGGCCTGCCCATCGTCAGCACGCAAATAGGGGCTACCGTCGAGCGCGACCAGGAGCTGTTTCCGATGCTCTGCGACGGTGAAAGCGGCCTGCTGATCCCGCCTGAAGACCCCGTCCGCCTGGCGGGTGCCGTGGAACGGGTGATGATCGATCCGACCTTGCGTGCCCATCTATCGGCCGGGGCGCTATTGTTGTCGAGGCAATTTGAGTGGAACACTATCGCCCGGCGCCACCTGGAGGCGTATCGTGCGTTCGGTTTGGCGTAAACTGACACGCCCAGGGGTAGGAATTGCGCTGCTGTTGGTGGCTTTTGTCGGGTTGAGTTTTACTTACAGCGTCGTGACGCCGGTATTTGAGGCGCCGGACGAAATCCAGCATTTCTTCTATGTCGTGAATCTTGCGGAAGGCAAGGGATTGCCGGTGCAACCCCCGGCCGGTCCCGGTGGCCTGTGGGCCCAGGAGGGGAGCCAGCCGCCTTTGTACTACGTGCTGGCCGCGCGGCTGGTCGCTCCGCTCGACACCTCTGACGCTTCCGCTCTGCTTTGGGAGAACGCCCACGCCAACCTGGGCGACCCGCTTAATCCGGCCAACAAGAACCGCATCGTTCACACGGATCTTGAGGCGTGGCCCTATCGGGAGTCTGTGCTGGCGATTCATCTCGTCCGCTGGTTGTCGGTGCTGATGGGCGCCGCAACCGTATGGCTGGTATACCGGATCGCTGGCAAACTCTTTCCCCGCCAACCCGCGCTCGCGCTGGCAACAGCCGCGGTGACCGCGTTCACGCCTCAGTTCGTCTTCATCAGCGGTGTGGTTTCCAACGACAACGCCATCATCCTGTCGTCGACGTTGGCCGCCTGGCTGCTGATCGATCTGCTGCGTCAACCGCATGGCTCCCGATATCACCTGCGCTTGTTTCTTCTGGGCGTGGTCCTGGGCTTCGCTGCACTGTCAAAGCTCAGCGGCGCGCTTCTATGGCCCCTTGCGGGCGTGGCTCTCCTGGTCGCGGGTTGGCGCGCGCGATCACTGCGGCGCACGGCAGGTGACCTGGCGATGGTGTTTGGGCCCGCGTTGGCTGTGGCCGGATGGTGGTATCTGCGCAACTGGCAGTTGTACGGCGATCCTACCGGGCTGACTGCCATGCTGTCGATCGTTGGCGATCGCACGCAGCCGCTCGGCTGGCGCGGACTGCTCCGCCAGTTTGAGGGGCTGCGGATTTCCTACTGGGCGCTGTTCGGCTGGTTCAACCTGATTCTCCCGAATTGGGTTTACCGTGTTCTTGATGCGTTGGCAACAGTTGCGTTTGCCGGCCTGGTCTGGGGTGCGGTGCGCCGCTGGCATCGCAAGATGCCCTCTGGCTGGCGGCGGCTTGTGCTTCCGGTCGCCTGGATCAGCGTGGTGTTCATCGGTCTGGTGCGCTGGACGTTGCTGACCCCGGCCACCCAGGGCCGGCTGCTCTTTCCTGCCGCGTGGGCCTTCAGCCTCTTGCTGATGTTGGGATGGAGCCAATGGGTGCCTTCGCGATGGCGTGCACACTGGCTGGCTGCACCGATCGTGCCGTTGGCCGTGCTGGCTCTCGTGGCGCCGTTCGCCGTGATCCGTCCCGCCTACCAGCGGCCGCCCCTGGTTACCGAAGCTGCGATCCCGGATGCTGCGCGCCTGACGCCGGTGGATTACGGCACGACCGTGCGGCGCCTCGGCGCTGCTATCGAACCTGACGGTGTCCACCCTGGGGACCTCCTATGGGTCACGGTCTACTGGCAGGTGCTCGACCGGATGGATCAGGACTACACGGTCTACGTGCACTTACTCGATCATCAAGGCCAGAGCGTGGCCGAGGCGAACAATTGGCCCGGGTTGGGCAATTACCCGACGCGCTTGTGGCAGCCCGGCATGATCATTGCCGACCGCTATCCGGTACGAATTCCCGCCGACGTGCGGACCCCTGAGTTGGTCACCGCCGACATCGGCCTTTTCACGTGGCCCGCAGGGAAGGATCAACCCATCCACTTGCCAGACGGCACTTCTGCGGTGGGCCTGATCGGCACAGTGCGCCTTTTGCCTCGCCAGCCGGACGCGGTGCAGCCACCGGCCAAGCTTGAGGCCCATTTCGGCGCCGACATCAAGCTCCTCGGCTACGAGCGCTCCCCTGCCTCGTTGATCACCCCCGGCAGTCAGGTTACGTTGACCCTCTACTGGCTTCCGTCGGCCAGGCCGATGGAAGATTACACGGTCTTCGTGCACCTGAGAGATTCGACCGGCAACAAGATCGCGCAGGGAGACAATCAGCCCCTGGATGGCTCCTGGCCGACTTCTGCCTGGGAGCCCGGCCAACCTGTAATCGATCACTATCAGTTGACGGTTCCGCAACGGACGGCGCCCGGCGCATACGACTTATGGATCGGCATGTACCGGTCGCCGGATGGGTCGCGCCTGGCGGTGTCGGGTCCCACCGACCGTGTGCACGATGGCGGCATTCTTGTGGATAAGGTGTTCGTCAAGCAGCCCTGACAGTCAAGGGCCGTCTTCCCGGCGGCCGTGACTTTCTTCGGATGGCGCCTGTGGGGCGCCATGCTGATTTCCTTGTGAATAGAGCCTGTCTTTTATGGTTACCAACCGATTGTACCGCGGGGGCCGGCCTCGATTTCGACAACTGAACCAGCGCCTCTCACCCATTCAGCGGAAAGAGAGGCGCTGGTTTTGGATCACGTTGAGTGTCCTCACCGGGTTTGCGTTCCTGTTGCGCCTCTATCACCTGGCTTCGTTCCCTTCGGGCCTGTTTTGGGATGAATCGTTCGAGGGGTTGGATGCCTATTCGCTATTCGGGAAGCCGTTCTGGCGCTGGCCGCTCTTTTTCACGGCGATCAACGGGCGTGAACCGCTCTTTGTTTACCTGGTTCACCTCGCACAGAGCCTCTGGGGACCATCGGCATGGTCGGTGAGGGTCGTATCGGCGACAGCCGGTGCGCTGCTGACGCCCGCGTTGGTCTGGCTCGGCTGGGAGCTGGCCCCCGCCTTGAAGGTGAACTACCGCAAGCAGTTCGCGCTGTGGAACGGCCTGGCGGTCATGGCTCTGCTGTGGAGCCAGACAGTCGCCCGGCTCGGCCAGCGGATGAGCCTCTTTGCGCTGCTGGAAATCCTCTTTTTCGCGGCGCTATGGCGCGCCTGGCGAGTGGCAACGCGACGCTGGTGGATCATCGCGGGCATCCTGGCCGGGCTGAGTTTTTATACCTACCTTTCGGTGCGCGTCATCCCTGTGCTCTTGGCATTGATGCTCGGTTACGCCTTGTTGTGCAGGCGGGCTGGGCTGCGCAGCCGCTGGAATGGCATCGCGGTCGGCCTGGTAGCGGCGTTGATTGTGGTCGTGCCGCTGCTGATTCACTTTGCGCGCCAGCCCGCCGACCTCTCGATGCGCACCGACGAGGTCAATATCCTCAACCACGGCGGGTTCCCCGCGCTGTTCGGCAATATGGGCAAAGTGCTGGGGATGGCCTTTGTGAAGGGCGACTTGAACGATCGTCTCAACTACCCTGGCCGCCCGGTGCTGGACGCGTTCCTGCTGGTGCCGTTCCTGGTGGGCCTGTTCCGGATCGCGCGGCGCTTCAGCCGGCCCGCGGCTTTCTTCTTGCTGGTGGGGCTTGGCTGCCTGCTGCTGTCGACCCTGTTGAGCATCGAGGCGCCGAACTTCGGGCGAGCCATCGGCGCGTTGCCGATCTTTGTGCTGTTGATCGCCCTGGGTCTTGATCAGTTACTGGCGTGGGTGAGCCGCTGGCGGCCCGCGTTGTGGCTGCCCGGCAGCATGGTGGCCTGGGGTTTGCTTTCGCTTTCCGCGGCGCTGACCGCGTCGGTTTATTTTGTGCGGTATGCCCGTTATCCTAGTCTGTTCACCACGTGGGACACCGGATATACACAGGTGGCGCACGACATCGCGGCGGCCCCCGAAATACGCCTCTACGCGGAAGCAGATATCGTGGCCCATCCCACGCTGCAATATCTGCTGAGCGATCAGCCAGCCGCGAAGCTGCCCCTGTCGATGGACATCGATAACAGGTGCCTGCGGGTCGCACCCGACATGCCGGCGCGTTACTACATCAAAGCGGATGCCGATATTCGCGGGGTAGATCTCCTGATGAGCTATTTGCCTGACAGCCGAAACGGTGTCCTCCTCTCGGGTTCGGCGGAGCAACGCTGGGTCAGCATCATCGAGCAGCCTGCCGATGGGCGGGTGCAGTTTCCCGAGCTTCGGCCGTTGCCGCGATCATTTCAGGATGGCATTGAGCTAATGGGCTATTGGGTGAGCCCACCGGCTACAGACGCCGGGGGCCGCCTCTATGCGCGCCTGTTCTGGCGGGTGACAGGGCGTCCGACGCAGAGCTACACTGTTTTCATCCACCTGAGCCGGGCCGGGGAGGTTCTGGCAGGTAGCGACGATCTGCCCGGACACGGAGCTTGCGTAACGTCCGATTGGCGGCCCAATGAAATAGTGGTGACTGAGATGCAGCTCGCATTGCCAATCAACATGCTAGATGGCATGTATGACGTAATGGTCGGCCTGTACCGCCTGGAGACGATGCAACGCCTGGAGGTAGCTGGCAACGCCGATGGCCAGGTCAGGCTGGGGTTGATTCAGATACGCCAAGGATCGATACATTGGTCGGGACAAAACTGAATTGAGGGGGCCCGGTGATGAGCGGATCAGCATGGCTGTGAGTCGTGCCAAAAAGACCGCCTGGGTCTACCGGGCGGCGTTGTTTCTCGTCGTCCTCCTGGCGTTCGCGCTGCGCCTCTGCCGGTTGGATTTCCAGGACATCTGGTGGGATGAGGCGCGCAACATCGACGTGGCCGGCCGGGCGCTGGCGCAGATTGCCGGCGCGCCGGAGCTGGATATCCACCCGCCGGTTTATTTTTATCTGCTGCACGGCTGGATATCGCTGACCCGGGTCAGAAATATGCCGCTGCTCGGCCACAGCGCGTTCGCGATGCGGTTCATATCGCTATGGTTCGGCGTATTGTTGGTAGCGCTCATGGCCGCGCTGGGGCGGCGTATCGGCGGATGGTGGGTCGGGCTCGGCGCAGCGCTGGCTGCGGCCTTTTTGCCGTTCCTGCTGGGAGAAGCGCAGGAAGCCCGTATGTATACCGTCGCGTTGGCCTGGCTGGCCTGCGCGGCGCTGGCGCTGACCGCTGCCCTGTGGCTCCCGGCACGCGGCTCGATCCGCGTGCGGATTCTCGTCATGCAAGCGATCTACGAGGAGCCACGATCGCGAATCGGACCCTGGCTGCTTTTCGCCTTGTTCTCGGCTCTTGCCCTGCTGACGCATTACGCCGCGATCTTTGCCCTGGTCGTGCTGTGGGGATGGGCATTAGCCTGGGCCTTGATCGGTTCGAGCCAGGAACGGCGGCATCGACTGCGCGCGGTGTTGCTGTCAGAACTGCTGACCGCAGTGTTTTGTCTGCCTGGCCTGCCTGTGGCGCTGAGGCAGATCCCTTCCTATCGTAACCCGAACCTGGTCGTGCCGACGGTCGGCAGCTACCTGGCCGAATTGGCGCGGGTCTACGGTCTGGGCGAACATCTCGATCCGTCTGCGGCGCAGCCATGGGCATGGGTGTTGGCCGGGTGGTTGGTAGTTGGTTGGTTGTTGTGCTTTATTGACCATCGACCATTGACCATTGACCATCGTCTATCGACCACCGACCACCGACCACCGACCATCGACCATCGACCATCGTCTATCGTCTATCGTCTATCGTCCATCGTCCATCGTCCATCCATCGCCGCTGCCTGGGCTATCCTGCCCCTGGTCATCTACTACCTGGTTATCCGCGACCGCTCCACCTTTGCCAGCCGCTACATTTGCTTCGCGCTGCCGGGCTGGCTGCTATTGGCCGGTTTCGCGTTGCGCGGCTGGGCGGGCCTTCATCCTCTCGCGGGCCTCCGGCGGGGAAAGCCTGGCGGGAAACCGCAACCCGCGCCAGGGTTCGTGTCGGGCGCACTGGCCGCGTCGGCGCTCGTCGCGGTGCTGGCGCCCGGTTTGCGCGGCGATCTGTTCGATGTGCGCTTCTTCCGCGAGGACACCCGCGGGCTGGTGGCCTGGCTGAAGTCCCAGGCGCCCCCTGACGACCTGATCCTCGTGGACCAACGCTACCCCTTTGGGTTTTACTACGAGCGATGGAACAACGCGGCGGACGGATTTCCGCCGCTCCATCCCGGCAATCTGGCCCCTGCGCAATATCTGTTCGTGGACATCAACACCGTCGCTGACCGGCTGACCGAACTTGCCCGGGGACACCGGCGGGTTTATTGGGTGCGCTGGTTCGAGTCGGACACGGACCCGCGCGGCGCGGTGCCATTTCTCCTGGAGAAGTTCGGGACGCTGCTGGGTGAGCGCGGCTTCCGAGGATATGATGTCTCCTGGTACGAGATAGCACCTGACACGCAGTTTGAGCTGGCTCCGAGCCTGATCGAGGCCCAGACCGAGTTCGGCGATCAGGTGCGGTTGATCGGCTCGGCGTTCGGCGGCCGCGGGCCGGGCGCGACGAGCACCATCGAAGAAACGCGCCTCCCGCAGGCTCCCGCCGACAGAGCGATCTGGGCAACGCTGCGGTGGGCGCGGCTGCCGGCCGCGACAAAACCTTTGAAGGCCACGCTGATCCTCGAGGGCCCGGATGGCGCGGTCGTCGGCCGCGATGACCGGCCTATCGTCAACGACCGCCACCTGGCGCCGCCGCAATGGGCCGGATCGGACCGGCCGCTTGGCGTGTTGCTGGTGCATCCCGATCCGACCACACCGCCCGGAACGTATTCCCTCAAGCTGGCCGTTTACGATCCTGCGACCTTGGCCCAACTGCCGGTCAGCGGCCAGGCAGCTAAAGGCAACTTCGTCACCCTGGGGCAGGTCGAGCTGACGCGGGCGACCGTGCCCCCTGCCCTGGACAAGCTCGCGCTGGATGCGCCGATCACTTTCACCTGGCGTGGCCTGACCTTGCTGGGACGGGGACCGCTGCTGCAGCAGATCAGTCCCGGCGACCGGCTGGCAGTAGACCTGTTCTGGCGGGCAGATCAGGGGGGATTGCCAAATATCCGGGCTGAGTTCACTTTATCGAAGCTGGATGAACCGGTTTCCGGCTCCAGCTCCTTATTCTGGGAATCGCCGATCGCGGGTGGATATGCCACGTCGGGCTGGGCCGCCGGTGAGATCGTGCGCGACCGCCAGAGATCGCAGCTTGACCCGACGCTGCCCGCGGGGAGCTACGTCCTGGAGCTACGCCTGACCTCGTTGCCCGAGCGGAGCCTGTCGCCGGCGGTTGCGTTGGGCCAGATCAACGTGGCCGGACGACCGCACGTCTTCGAGCCGCCGGCCTCCCTGGCGACCCTCTCCGGCGCGCGCTTCGGCGACTTCGCCCGGCTGCTGGGATTCGATGCGACACCGCCCCCGTCGGTCACCGCCGATGGGAGGACGAAACTCGTGTTGTCTCCGGCCTCGACTCTAAACGTCACCCTGTACTGGCAGGCGGAAAAAGCAAGCGCGATCCCTTACGCCGCCTCCGTCCAGCTTCTGGATGCCGGTGGTGTCCTGCGCGCCCAGCATGACCAGCCGCCCGGCGGTGAGGCTGCACCGACGACCGGCTGGATACCTGGCGAGGTGCTGGTCGACCCATATCGGCTCGACTTGCCGACCGATCTGGCGCCCGGACGTTACACCCTGGTTGTCCGGCTATATGATCCGGCAGCGCTGGCCGTCCTGCCGGTCACTGCCATGAATGGCGAGCCGGCCGGCGACACCTTGACCCTGGCGACCGTTGAGATTCGTTGAAGCAAGAGACTGAATATTGGCAAATCCTATCATTGGTGGCAACCCATGACAATGTATTGGCAGGAATCACCCCTTTGCGCCTTCTTTCGCCTTGTAATAAGATGTGCTAGAATGCCCGCGTCAGTCTTAGAGACTTCCTATGGTGCAGCATGCCCATCTTGATCCTTCTGCATTTTGGCTGCAAGGCGGCCGCACCGGTGTCTTGCTGATCCACGGGTACACCGGTTCGCCGCCGGAAATGCGTTGGATCGGCGACTATCTCAACGCCCGCGGGTTGACCGTTTCAGCGCCGTTGCTGCCCGGCCATGGCGTGTCACCCGAGGCGATGAACCGGTGTCGCTGGACCGATTGGACGGGGTGTGTCGAGGAAGCGCTCTCCGATCTGAGGTCGCGCTGTCAGCTCGTTTTCGTCGGCGGGCTCTCGATGGGCGCCTTGCTAACGCTCTACCTGGCCGCACATCATCCTGATCTCCCTGGCGCCATCGCCTACTCTCCCGCCACCTGGCCGGCCGATCGGTTGATCTACCTGGCTCCCATCGCCAAGCATTTCATGCCCTTGCGTCCGAAAACGGGCGCAAGCGACCTGGTGGATCCCGAGGCCAATCTTCAGTTTTGGTGCTATGATCTCGATCCTCTCAAAGCGACGCACGAGCTTTTGAAATTGATCCTTCAAGTGCGCCGGCTGCTGCCACGCATCACCTGCCCTCTTCTGCTGATTCACAGCACCGGCGATAGCGTCATTCACCCGGACAGCGCCGGGCGCACGTTCGAGCGGGTGAGCTCACCGGATAAGCGGTTGGTCTCGCTTCACCATTCGGGCCACGGCATCACAGTGGATGCCCAATGGCAATCGGTCGCAGCGGACACGTACGACTTCATCCGGGAGCACGATGGATAGGAAGGGGCGCAAGCATGAACAAACGCGGGGCCTGGCTAAGCTTGTTCGTCGCCGTTCTGCTGCTCGGATCGTTGGCGACAGCGGTGGCGTTCGCCAGCAGCACGCCGGCGCAAACGGCGCCCATCACGGTTGCAGACCTCCCATCGACGGCGAGGCCCGCCGGCGAGATAATTCACGTGGTGAAATGGGGCGAGACACTGGCGTTGATCGCCCGGCGCTACGGTGTGAGCGTGCGCGAGCTTGCGATCTACAATGGGATCGCCAACCCCGATCGTATTTTCGTCGGACAGAAGCTGCGCATTCCTCGTGCTCGTCCGAAGCCCACCCCTGCGCCGCCCTCGCCAACGCTTATCGGCCCCCAGGAAGAGATCGTCATCCAAAGCCCCGGTCCCGGCGTCACCGTCACGAACCCGGCCTCCGTGAGCGGCGTGGCCGTGGCGGTCGAACAGAGGGTGATGGTGGCGGTACTGGACGCCAGCGCCGGACAGATCGGTGGGGCGTCCGCGGTCGTCGCGGGAGAACCCGGCCAGCGCGGCCCGTTCAGCGTGACGGTACCTTTCACCGTGCCCACCAACAGCCAGCCGGGACGTATCCAGGTTTTCACCGAGAGCCCGCGCGACGGCGCCGTGGAGCACCTCAGCTCAGTCACGGTCATGCTGCAGGGATTGGACCTGGACGCGTTGCTGGGACAATTGCAAATCGCGATCGATCTCAAGGATTATCCCAAATTGCAGTCGCTGATGGGACCGAAGTTCGATTACAGGCTTTACCGGTCCGAGGGTGTCGGGCTTACTCCAGCGGAAGCAATCCAGCAATTGCGCCAGACCCAGTTGGGTCCTGGCCTGCCGCGCCTCGATTTCAGCGTGGATGCGCGTGCTCTGCTGGGCTCGCGGGTCATTTTTGGGTCGGAGGTCATTCATGTGGTGTACAGCACCGGATGGGGCTCCAACCGGGATGACGACGCTTTCTTGATGATCGACAACGTGGATGGACGGGCGCGCTGGAGCGGCCTCCTGTATGTGCCGCACGCGCTGATAGACTATCGGTTCGTAGGGCGGGCGCCAACCGGATGACTTGCCCGGTCCGATCGACCGGATGGCCGCGGTCCGCTCGTATCTCCCGCGGGGAGCAATCAATGCCGGATAACGACGGTTTCTTCGATGTGCTGTGTTACGGCACGATCAGCATGGAAAATGTGACGCGCCTGTCACATTTGCCCACGCCTAAACGTGACGCTGTGGCTCAGTGCGAATACGATGAGTTGGGCGGTGAGGCGGCTAAAGTCGCTGTGCCGTTGGCGACCTGGGGATTACGCGTGCTGTTGATCGGCAATGTCATCGGTACCGACCGCAAGGGGGATTTCATCATCAGCGAGCTGGAGCGTTATCCCCTGATCGACACGCGCTATGTGCAACGACACCCAAGCGTGATCACGCCCTTTTCGCGCATCCTGGTGACCCCTGACGGTGAGCGCAGCCGCATCGCCTACTGGTATGATGAGACGCCCAGAGTCGAGCTGATGGCCGCGATGATGCGTCAAGCCAGGTTGCTCAGCGTGGATGCCTATGGTCGCAGCGAGCGAGATCGCGCTGCGAAGGTCGCGCAGACCTTGAACAAGCCTGTGGTCACCGCTGACGCGATCTGGCCGCAGTATCCGCTGGCGAGCCTCAGCGACGCCGATATCATCTCCAGCGTATGGCTGCGCGCCAATTTCCCCGGCGTCTTCGACTACGATCATGCGCTCGAGCTGCAAGCCCAGGGCACGGGTGTGGTGATCGTCACCGATGGGGCCCAGCCTGTGCTGGTGGTGCGCGCAGACGGCTCCGCATTCGGTGTGGAACCGTACGAGATCGAAAACATCATCGACACCAGCGGCGCTGGCGACCTTTTCAAAGCCGGGCTCATCTACGGCTGGCTGCAGCCCGATTGGCCGCTGGAGCAGAAGGTCAAGTTCGCTTGCGCCGCCGCAGGACTCAATTGCAGCCGCGATCGGGCAAAGGATCCGCCACCATCGTTGGATGAAATCATGGCGCTTATGCGCGCTCAGCCCCGGTGACTTGGGTTAATCTCTCTGTTGTGATACACTTTTCTTGTCCGGGCCGCTGGCCCGGTATTTTTTGCCCGGAGTGATTTATATGACTCTGCCTGTCTACGTCTCGCGTAACGGCGTGCTGATCGCGCCGGAGCAGGCGTGCGTGTCGGTGCTCAATCCCGCGATTTATGCCGGGTATGGCGTCTACGAAACCATGCAGGTGGTGAATGGTGTGGCCTTCGAGGCCGCTGCGCATTTGCGGCGGCTGTCCCATTCGGCCGAGCTCCTGGGTCTGCCCCTTCCCGCGGACCTGGCCGTGATGCATCGTTGGATTGCTGACGCCATCGCGGTGAATGACGCGCGGGATGCCGTCCTACGACTCTTTGTCGTCGGCCCGGACAACGGCGGCGAGATCGTGGCATATATCTGGCCACAACCGTCACCGACATACCCTGCGGAGCTCTACAGGCAGGGCGCTGCGGCAATCACCTTTGAGGGGTACCGCTATCGGCCCCAGGCGAAGTCGCTCAATTGCCTGGCGAGCTACCTGGCGCAGCGCCAAGCGCGCCAGGCCGGTGTCCACGAGGGCCTTCTGTACCACGACGGTTATCTGACCGAGGGATCGAACAGCAACCTGTTTGCGATCATGGACGGGATCGTATTCACGCCACCCGCCAGCGAGGTTCTTTCCGGTGTCACGCGCGACATCGTCATCGAGCTGGCAGCCGCCAACGGCATCCCGCTGCGGGAAACGTCTCTTCCGCTGGCCGGGTTGTCCGGCTGGGAGGAGTGTTTCATCACCAGCACCAGCCGCCATATCATGCCTGTCACAACGATAGACGGTCGTCCGGTGGGCAATGGTCGAATCGGCCCGTTGACGCGCCGGCTGACGTCGATCTTCGAGGCATCCTTTGCGCAAAGGACCGCCGCGCCCGGTTGAGCTTTGTACCGCGCCCACCCTGGTTGGGTGTGATTCAGAGTTGTGCCTCGGCACAGAGCGTCTGGAACACGAAGTCACGAAGGCAGCGAAGAACGCGAAGAACGAAGCGTTTGTATCATGTGTTGAGCGCGGTGGCGGAGTGCTCCGGTAGGGGTGTTATGACGTGCTTGCAGGAAGGCTGCGGCCAACCTTCGTGATCTTCGTGCTTTATGGTCTCCGTGTCGCTTCGCGGCTTCGTGCTCCAAAATGCCTGCGCTGCAAAACTTTGTACCGCACCCACCTTGGTTGGGCCGTTTGCTCACCGGATGGGTCTATGCTAGAATAACAATACGGAAGTCAAGTGCAGATGTGATGGGGCGGCAAAATGATTTCCTGAGAGCCGATCTGGTGGGAGAAAGCATGGAACTCAGACAGTATGCGACTCTGCTGCGCAAGTGGCTGTGGCTGATTTTGGTTTCTACGCTGATAGCGGGCGCGGCCAGCTATGTGGTCAGCAAGAACAGCACGCCGATCTACCAGGCCTCGACAACCTTGATGGTCAATCAGGCTGCCAATCCAACCTCTGGCGCCGTGTATGCTGATATCCTGACCAGCGAACGGCTGGCGAGCACGTATGCCAAGCTGCTTACGAGCGGTCCCGTGCTGGAAGAGACCGGCAAGCAGGTCGGCGTGGACCCCAAGCAATTACTGAAAAACATTAGCGTGACGTCGGTGCGCGACACGCAGTTGCTCCAGATCCAGGTCGATGGCCCTGATCCGCAGCTCATCACTCAGATCGCAAACACCCTGCCTGAAGTATTCATTGCGCGCAACCGTGAGATGCAGTTGGGGCAGATCGATAAAGCCAAGCTGGAGCAAGAGATCGCCAACACCGAACAAGATCTCGCGGACACCCAGGTGCAACTGAAGAACGCGACGGACGATACCCAACGCACGCGCCTGGAAACCAGCCTGGCTCAATACCGCAGCACCTATTCCACCCTGGTGGCCACCTATCAACAGGTGAAGCTCAGCGAGGCGCAGGCGACCAACAACATCGTGATCGCGGAGCCGGCCACGATTCCCGAGACGCCGATCCGGCCTAAGACCTCGACCAATACCTTGTTGGCCGCGGTGGTGGGCGCCATGCTTGCCCTGGGCGCGGCATTCCTCATCGAATACCTGGACGATACGGTCAAGACGCCGGACGACATCAGCCGGATCAGCGGGCTTTCCACCCTGGGCGCTATCGCCCGGCTGAAGGATACCGGCGGCACCCGCCAGTTGATCGCCTGGCTGCGCACCAAGGCCCCGGAATCGGAGGCCTATCGCACCTTGCGGACAAACATCCAGTTCTCAAGCGTTGACAAGCCCGTCCGCAGCCTCCTGGTCAGCAGCTCCAGCCCCGGAGAAGGCAAGAGCACGACGACGGCCAACCTGGCCGTGGTGTTGGCGCAGACGGGCCAGCGCGTCATTGTGGTTGATACCGATCTGCGGCGCCCGGTCCTCCACAAGGTGTTCAGCGTGCCGAATAACACCGGCCTGACCACGGTTTTGTTAGCCGGCGATAACGATTCCCTGGCCGCCCATCTCCAGCCTACCGAGATCGAAAACCTCTCGGTTCTGACCAGCGGGCCGATCCCGCCCAACCCGTCGGAGTTGCTGGGATCGCATCGCATGGGTGCCCTGGTGGAGGCGCTCTCGCAAGCGGCTGATATTGCCATCTTTGATAGCCCGCCGGTGCTGGCCGTCACCGATGCGGTTGTGCTGGCCCGTCAGGTTGATGGCGTGCTGCTGGTGGCTGACGCCGGGCATACGCGAGAGCACGCCCTGGCAAGCGCTGTGGCAGAGCTACAGAAGACCGGCGCAAACGTGCTTGGCGTGGCCCTCAATCGTTTGGACGCGCGGCGCGGCAGTTATTACTATTACTATTATTATTACTACTCAGAGGAAGAGGGCGGGCAGCGCAGAAGAACCGTGTCACGTAACGGTAATAACTCCAGGTTGCGCCTGCCCTGGCAGCGCAAGCCGGCCTAGATCGCTCGACGCGCGATTTCTGAGGATTCCGGTGCGCTCGGGCGAGCCGCGCCGAAGCCCTCGGAAGTCAGCTTTGCCGATGATATGTCATGAGCTTCTCCCCGCGCCGATTGCTGGCCGTAGTCGCCAAAGAACTGCGCCACGTCACGCGTGACGTCCGCATCTTCTTCCTGGTTACCTTGTCCCCCGCGTTTCTGCTGGTAGTGCTGGCCTATATCTTCGCCTTCGATGTGGGCAACGTCAGCCTGGGATGGCTGGACGGCGACCGCACAGCCACCTCCCGCGCCTACCTGGCCGCCATCACCGCCGATGGGACGTTCCAACTGGCCGAGACAGCCACGCGCTACGAAGATCTGGAATCGGCCATACTGGCTGGCCGGATAGATGTGGCGCTGGTGGTGCCGCCCGGCTTCGGGCGGGACCTGGCTCGCGGCCCATCGGCCAGCGATACGCCCGCGGTACTGGCGCTGGCCGACGGCAGTGACGCCATCATAACGTCGCAAGTACTCGGCAACCTCTCGGCGCGCACGGCCGCGTTCGGCGCCCGTCTGTCCCCACAGAGTTCCCCTGTCGAAACGCGTCCTCGCGCCTGGTACAACCCTGACTTGAAATCGCTGCGCAGCATGGTGCCGGGCTTACTGGCGATCGTGCTTACCCTGCCCGCCCTGGCTCTCACCCTGGCGGTCACGCGAGAAAAGGAGATGGGCACGCTGGAGGCGCTGATCGCAACGCCGGTGCGCGGCCCTGAGTTTCTTCTGGGCAAGCTGATCGCCTACGTGCTCACCGGGTTGGCGAGCGCATCCGCAGCGGCAGCCGTGGCTGTGCTCTGGTTCAGCGTGCCGTTTCGCGGCAGCTTCGGCCTTTACCTGGCACTGGCGGTGGATTTCTACCTCGCCACGATGGGAGTCAGTCTGTTAATCGCCCAGCTCGTCAAAAGCCAGCAGACCGCGATGCTGCTGGTGCTGTTCTTCTTTTTTGTGCCGGGCTTCTTCGTGTCCGGGCTGATCTCGCCGGTGAACACGAGCTCGACATCGTCTGTGCTGATCTCCTATGCGCTGCCGTCCACTCACTTCATCGCCATCACGCGCAGCATCTTCCTGAAAGGCGTCGGGCTGGCGCAGCTTCGCTTGCACGCCGGCCTGCTGGCTGTGATGGGAATCGCCAGCGTGTCGGTGAGCCTCCTGGCGTTCCGCAAACGGATCGGGTAAGGCTTCATGCTCGCGCGCATCTGGAACCTGGCGGTCAAGGAATTCATTCAACTGGCGCGGGACCGGCTGATGACCGGATTCCTGCTGCTGTTTCCGGTCGGCCAGTTGATGTTGTTGGCCGTGGCTACCGGACAAGGCATCAGGCATCTGTCATTGGCTGTGGTAGATTTCGACCGCTCGACGCAAAGCCGGGCCTTCATCCAGGCGTTGGATAACACGCCCGAGCTCGAATGGCGCTACCAGCCTTCCAGCGAGGCGGAGTTGGCCGGGCTGATCGATGAGGGCCAGGCCGCTGTGGGGGTGGTGCTCCCGGACGGTTTCAGTGCGGCCCTTGCAGGAAGCGCGGAACCCGTCGCCATACAGGTCATCGTTGACGGCAGCAATACGACCGTCGCGAGCACCGGCCAGTCAACGGTGGATGGGGTGTTGAGCGATTTTCTCGGGCGGCTGGCGAAGCGGAGTGGGATCTCGATCGGGGCGCCTTTGCAGTTGCGCGCCGAGATTCGCTACAATCCCACCTTGAACGCTCGCCTGTTTACCATCCCGGCACAGATGGGCTTCATTGTCTACCAGGTGACGTTGGCGATCGCCTCGCTGGCCTTTGCGCGCGAGCGCGAGTTGGGGACCCTGGAGGCATTGCTGGTGACGCCGATGCGCCGCTTCGAGCTGATTTCGGGCAAAGGAACCCTCGCCTGGCTGCTGGGCGGGCTGGATTTCGTGCTGATGTACCAGGTGGTGACGCGAGTCTTCGCCGTGCCCATGCGCGGGTCGTTCGCGCTCCTGCTGGCGTGCGGCCTCTTCTTTGTGGCGGTGGAAATCAGTTATGGGGTGATCATCTCGAGCTTCGCCCGCACGCAACAACAAGCTATCCTGTACGTGTTCATGCTGGCAATGCTCGATGTTGCGCTGAGCGGCTACCTGGTGCCGGTGAAGAATATGCCATCGGTCTTCCGGGCTGTGGCCGCAGCTTCGCCATTGCAGCACTTCCTGGTGATCATCCGGGCCATCATGCTGAAAGGCGCCGGCCCGGAGATCATCTGGCCACAAGTGCGTGCGCTCGGCGTGATCGGGGTTATTGCCGGGGCAGTGGCGCTGCGGACGGCGACACGGTCGCTGGAGTAGAAGCTGGAAGCTGGAAACTGGAAACTGGAAGCTGAAGCCTCCAACCTCCAACCTCCAACCTCCAACCTCCAGCTTCCAGCCACCAGCTTCCAGCCGTGGTTACTTCAGGCCCAGCGCGGCATACAGCGCAGCGTAGTCGAAGCTGTCGTCCAGCATTGCCGTGAACCGCTCCATCTTCTTGGGCTGCTGGAACCGGCTTCTGCCGAAGAATCCCTCGATGATCTCGATCGTGCTCAGCGTGTCCAGCTTGGTCAACATCACCGGCACGCACAACTCCTCGGCGCGGTTCAGGACTGACGGGCTGGGATAGAGATTGCCGGTCAGGATCAAACAGCGGGTCGAAGTCTCCAAAGCAGCGAGCTGGATGTCGGCCCGATCACCGCCGGTGATGACAGCTTTGTTCGGCTTGCGGCGGAAGTGGCTCAGTGCGCTCTCCACGCTCATCGCGCCCACCAGCATGTCGTCCACCAGCTCATCACTGCACTCGGAGCTGCACAGGATTTCGGCCCGCAGCCCTTCGGCCAGCTCGCGCACGCTGGGGGCGGAAAGCATCTGATCCCTGGGCAGCACACCGAACACCTTGATGCCGTGGCGGGTCAGGAAAGGCACGACCACCTCATGCACGAATTCCGTCTGCGCCTTGGGCACCGAGTTGATGACCACGCCGAGGAAGGCCTTGCCGAAGTAATTCTGGCCAGTCATCGCGCGATCGACCATCAGCGTGTCATCCCACTTGACGACGCCCAGCACGCTGGCATCCACCAGGTCTACTACTTTCTTCGGGGGCAGGCCGGCGACGTAGCCTTCGCGCAAGCTGCGGCCGCCTTCCAGCACCAGCACGTTGCGTCCTTCTGAAAGCTTCGCGAACGCTTCCATCAGCCTGGGCTGGAAATCAGTCTCCGGGCCGCGCAACTGCTGTTCGAGCTTGGCCGGTGTCAACGCGACGGGCAAGAGCAGCTCGAACGGTTCCGCCAGCTCGAAAACCTGCTTGGCGAACATCACGTCCTCGTCGTACGGCACGCCTTCTCGGATTTGGCAGTTGACGTTGACCGGCTTCATGTATCCGGCCTTGCGCCCATCCTTGCGGAAATGCAGCCCCAGCCCGACACACAGAGCCGATTTGCCGGAGAAGGTCTCCGCACTGGTGATGTACAAAGTCTTCATGAGAAATCTCCTCAGTTAGTGTACTTGCGAGTAAGACCGTTCTACTTCAACGCCAACCGCATATCGATCCCCAACACGCCCTTGCCCTGCTCGAAGACCATCAGCGGGTTGATGTCCAACTCGACGATCTCCGGGAAATCGGTGACGAGCTGGGATATGCGCAAAAGAGTATCCACAATCGCGACCTGGTCGGACGGTTTCTCGCCGCGCACCCCGCGCAACAGCTTGTAGGAACGGATTTCGCCCAGCATCTCGGTCGCATTGCGGCGGTCGATGGGCGCCACGCGGAAGGTGACGTCTTTCAGCGCCTCCACGTAAATGCCGCCCAGGCCGAACATGATCAGGGGGCCGAACTGCGGGTCGCGGTTGACGCCGATGATGACTTCCCGGCCACCCTTGACCATCTGTTGAATCTGGCAGCCCCAGATCGTCGCGTCAGGCATGAAACGCTTGCCGCGGTAAAACAGCAGGTCGAAGGCGTCGCGCACCTCACTGGCCGAGGTGATGTTCAGCTTGATGCCGCCGATATCGGATTTGTGCAAGATGTCCGGCGACGCGATCTTCATCACGACGGGATAACCGATCGATTCGGCCAGCGTCACGGCCTCCTCGGCGGTGGCCGCCAGGCCGGTCTTGGGCAGGGGAACGCCGTAGGCTTCCAGCACGTCGCGCGCTTCGGAATCGCCCATGGTCACGCGACCCTCGGCGCGCACCTTGGCGAACACCTCACGCACCTTGGCTCGATCGGCCGGCAATTCTTCCACCGCCAGCCTGGGCGTGTTGAGCCAGGTGCGCTGTTGCCACATCGCCGCGATAGCCGCGACGGCTCGCTCGGGCACCTGGTAGTTCGGCACATCATACGAGCGCAACACTTCGACGCCTTCGCGAATCGCCAGGTCGCCCATCATCGCGCCGAAGACCGGCTTGCCGTACTGCTTGGAAAGCTTGCCCAACACCTCGGCGGTTTCGGGGATTTGTGTGGCGGTCTGGGGGGTCAGGACGAGCAGGACGGCGTTGACGTTGGGATCCTTCAACGCAGCGTCGATCGCCAGGGCGTAGCGATCGGCCGGCGCATCGCCCAGCACGTCGATCGGGTTGGCGACGCTGGCAGCCGCGGGAAGCAACGCCTGGAGACCCTGCTTGGTCTCGTTGGTTAGCCCGGCCAGCCGAAGTCCCGCCCGCTCGATCGCGTCCGAGGCCATGATGCCGGGCCCGCCCGCATTGGTGATGACTGCGATGGCCGGACCTTCCAGCAGCGGCTGGCGGGCGAACGCCTGGGCGTAATCGAACAGGTCTTGCACCGAGCCGGCCCGGATGATGCCGCACTGCTTGAACGCGGCGTCATAGGCAGCCTCAGAGCCAGCCAGCGTGCCGGTGTGCGAAGATACGGCTTTCGAGCCGGCACTGGTAGTACCGGACTTGATGGCGATGATCGGTTTGTGGCGCGTGACCTCGCTGGCGACACGGATGAACTCCGGCCCGTTCGTGATGCCTTCGAGATAGCCCATAATCGCTCGCGTTTCCGGGTCCTCGGCCCAGGCCTTCACCAGGTCGAGCTCGTTGATATCCGCCTTATTTCCGATGCTATAGAAGCGAGAGAAGCCAATTCCCTGACCCAGTGCCATATCGAGGATCGACGTGCACAGCGCGCCGGACTGTGACATGAAGGCGATCCTGCCTCGACGCGGCATGCCTGCGGCGAAGGAGGCGTTGAGCTTGGCAACCGTATCGATAATGCCGAGCACGTTCGGGCCCACCAGCCGCATGCCGTGCTTCCTGGCGATTTCGATCACCTGTTGTTCCAGTGCCTTGCCCGCCGGACCGATCTCGCGGAAACCGGCCGTGATGATGACTGCGCCCTTCATGCCGCGCTGGCCGCACTGCTCCAGCACACCAGGCACGGCTTTGCTGGGGACCAGGATCACTGCCAGATCCACGGGGTCGGGACAATCCAGCACGCTCGGGTAGGCCTTCAGCCCCAAGACCTCGGGGGCGGTCGGGTTGACGGGGTAAATGCTGCCCTCGTAGCCATACTGGATGATGTTGTGGAGGACTTGATAGCCCAGCTTTTCCGGGCTGGTCGAAGCGCCGACGATAGCAACGCCTCGCGGTTCAGTAAACACTTCGAGCATAGACGGACCTTCCTTCGAAGGGTCTCGGCGGATTAAAGCCTGAAAACCAGGATAATCCCGCCGGCTGATCTCGGACACATACATTGGCCTGCCCAGGTGCGACATAGCCTGGTGCAGGCCCAAGGTGAATTATGCCGCGATTTCGTAACTTGGTACATGACGCAGGTCATGTCCCGAAAGTCCGAAGGGTTTGGCGTCTGGTCCGTTTGACAGTAGAATAGTATCAGCAAAACCGGCAGATTGGCAAGCCGATCGGCTGATAGCCTGGGATCGGTCTGCCACGCCCATTCTACCAGGTTGCCAATGTGCCGACGAGGAGCGCCATGATTTACCTTGACCATTCAGCCACCACCGCCGTTGACCCGCGCGTGATGGCGGCCATGTTACCTTACTGGACCGAGATGTACGGCAATCCATCCAGCATTTATGGGCTGGGCCGCCGCGCGGCGGCCGCGCTGGAGGATGCCCGAACGCGGATCGCTTCCGTGCTTGCCTGCCAACCGGCCGAGATCGTCTTTACCGCGTGCGGCACCGAGAGCGATAACCTTGCGCTGCGCGGTGTCGGCCTCGCGCAGGCCGCGCAGGGCAAGCGCCACGTGATCGCCACACCGATCGAACATCATGCCGTGCTGCACACTGCAACAGACCTGGCTGAGCGTTTCGATTTCGACATCACCTACGTGCCTGTGGACCGCCAGGGCATGGTCGAACCGGCCGCGGTCGAGGCCGCCATCCGACCTGACACAGCGCTGATCAGCATCATGTACGCTAACAATGAAGTGGGCAGCGTCGAGCCGATTGCCGAGATCGGTGCCATCGCCCGAAAGCACGGTGTCCCCTTTCACACCGACGCAGTACAGGCAGGCGGACACCTGCCGCTGGACGTCAACGCGTTGAACGTCGATCTGCTGGCATTGTCGGCGCATAAGTTTCACGGCCCCAAGGGGGTCGGCTTGCTGTACGTGCGCCGCGGCACCCGGCTGCTGCCAACCCAGACCGGCGGCAGCCAGGAGCGTGACCGACGCGCCGGCACCGAAAACGTGCCGTATATCGTCGGCATGGCCCAGGCATTGGAGCTGGCCCAGGCCGAACGGGAAACCGAGGGTGCCCGCCTGTCTGGCTTGCGCGACCGGCTTGTCGATGGCCTGCTGGCGCGCATCCCCGACACCCAGGTGACCGGCCACCGGACGCGGCGGCTTCCCGGCCATGCCAGCTTCATCGTGTCCGGCGTCGAGGCGCAGTCTGTCCTGATCGCCCTCGACCTGGCGGGAGTGGCCGCATCGTCCGGATCGGCGTGCGCGAGCGGTGCACCCACTCCCAGCCATGTGCTCACGGCGATGGGATTCGGCCCGACCGAGGCTTTGGGCGCGTTGCGGCTGACCCTGGGCCGGGAAAACACCAGGGCGGATGTGGATTTCGTTCTGGAGAAGCTGCCGGAGATCGTGAAGAGGATACGAGGAAGCCGGTAGACGGGGGACTGGGGATTAGGGACTGGGGATTAGAAAGGTGTGCAGGACTTACGCAATTCGCTAAGCGGAGCACCCTGAGCGGAGCCGGGGTAGGGCCCCCGGCGTAGTCGAAGGGTGCGGAGCGGTCTTTCAGGCCAAGGCGCATCCTTCGACTACGTGGCGGGGACAGCATCGCCACTCCGCTCACGCGAAGCGTGCTCGGCGGTCCACTGTGTAAGTCCTGGTATGCTTGAACAGGTGTAGTATATGCGTGAGCGTGTTATCGTAGCTATGAGCGGTGGGGTCGATAGCTCGGTGGCCGCGGCCTTGCTGGTCGAGCAGGGCTATGAGGTCATCGGTGTGATGTTGCGCCTGTGGTCCGAGGCGGATAGCGACCTGCACCCCCGCCTCGATCCGCGGCCTGCGATCGACCATCCGCGATCCACCAATCGCTGCTGTTCGGTCGAATCAATCCACGATGCCCGTAGCGTGGCCGATAAGCTCGGCATCCCATTCTACGTGATCAACGCCGAGCAGCCTTTCAAGGCAAACGTGGTCGATTTCTTCGTGCGCGAATACGCGTCCGGGCGCACCCCCAACCCATGCCTGATGTGCAATCGGACGATCCGGTTTGGCTTCCTGTTGGACTACGCACGGTCGCTGGACGCCCGTTACCTGGCGACCGGACACTACGCGCGCGTTCGACGTGCGGCGGACGGCAGCCTTCAGCTTCAGCGGGGGGTGGACCGGGCCAAGGATCAATCCTACGTGCTGAGCGTGCTTACCCAGGCTGACCTGGCGCAGGCGCTCTTCCCGGTAGGAGAATACACCAAGCCGCAGGTACGCGGCCTTGCGGCCGAGCGGGGCCTGCCGACGGCCTCCCGTGTGGACAGCCAGGATCTCTGCTTCGTAGCCGATGGCGATTACCGGCGTTTCCTTGCCGACCGGATTCCCGACGCCGTGCGGCCCGGTCCCATCGTGGATCGCCGCGGCCGGCAGTTGGGCCTGCATCCTGGATTGCCGTTCTACACCATCGGCCAGCGGAGCGGGCTGCGCATCGCCGCGCCGCAGCCGCTCTACGTGCTGGAGCTCGACGCGCAGCATAACGCGGTGGTGGTGGGCACCGCGGCCGAGTTGGGCCAGAACTGGCTGCGTGCCGGCCCGGTGAACTGGATCGCAGGCGAGCCACCGGCAGCACCGTTCCAGGCCGAGGTGCAGATTCGCTATCGAGCTACACCCGCATCGGCCTGCGTGACGCCGTTGCCTGATGGTCAGGTCGAAGTGCATACCGCTCGGCCCCTGCGGGACATCGCCGCGGGCCAGGCCGCGGTGTTTTACGACGGCGAAGTTTGTTTGGGCGGCGGAATGATCGTTGAAGCCCGCATGGACGACGAAAGAGCTGCCGATGATATCGGGTCCCTGGCTTGAAAAACTGCTGGACGTGGTGCTTTCGCCCGGCCTTTGGCTCAGCGTGCTGCTGGCATTGGTCTACAGCGCGCTTTTCTCTGCGTGGCTCTGGAGCGGCTGGCGGCAACTGGGACGCGATGTGCCGGCCGGCCTGGTCGGCTTCGCCGCGGGACAACTGTTCGGCACCGTGCTGGATTTGAGTTGGCTCCAGATCGGCCAGGTACAACTCCTGTGGGGCACAGCCGGAGCCGTTGTTATGCTGGGCGCGGGCCGGCTGCTCTGGCGTAGCAAAGGTTGATAGCTGCCCTGAAAATTACCGCAGAGACGCAGAGAGCGCCGAGAATGATCAGGGATCTCCGCGTCCTCCGCGCCTCTGCGGTGCAATTCTCACCCGCCATGACGTCTGTCGTGAGCGCAGTCGAAGGGCCGCGCCTGGCATGGGCATCTACCTGAGAATCGCCTGCTCACTGCAAAGGTTCCAGGGCACGAAGGACAAACAGCTCGTCTCATTCCTTGTGTCCTTGGTGTCTCTGTGTCCTGGTGGTGAACAGCTACACTGAAAGTTCTTCTTTACGAAATGTTCTTTGTGTGCTACACTTGAGCCGTCCGGAGGTGATGAATGGCCACAGCGCGAGACATTGCCATTGTTATCCTGGCCCTGGAATCCATCGTGATCGGCGTTCTGCTGGCTGTCCTGGTGATCCAGGTGATTCGGCTGGTCAGATTGCTGCGCGAAGAAGTCATGCCGATCCTGCGTTCCACACAAGAAACGGCGAGCACGGTGCGCGGCACGGCAACATTCGTCAGTGATCGCGTAATACAGCCGGTAGTAAAGGTCTCCAGCTATACGGCCGGCGTGCGCCAGGCCGTAAGCGTATTGTTTGGTCGCAACAACAGACACGGATGAGCTTTAAGGAGGTCCCAACATGTGCGATAGATGTGGCGAGTTCTTCTTGGGAGTTTTGGTCGGAGCTGTGGCGGGCGCCGTTGCTGCTCTGTTGTTAGCGCCGGCTCCCGGCGAACAGATGCGCAAGCAGATCGGCGAAAAGGGCATCGAATTGAAGGGGCAAGCTCAGAAACTTGCTGATGACGCCAGGGCGCAGGCGCAACAACAGGCAGAGTACATCCAGGAACAAGGGCGTATCGTGCTGGCCGAAACCGCCAAAAAAGCACAGCAGGCTGTACAGGATGCCCAGGCCAAGTTGAACAAGCCCGACGAAGCCTCGGCGTAAGTGCGATCTGGGCCGGCCCGACCCCGGCGCGCGACAGGCATGTGACGCGACCGTGGCGTTTGTGGCCGATGCGCGGCAAGAATAAACCCTGGCCGGCAGGTAATCTCATTGTGAACCATCCTGCCGGCCAGGGTTGTCTTAACTGGCTTTCATTTGGCCGCGTACAATTGCCCCAGGGCCCCCGGAAGGCACTTCAGGATGTCGCGCGCGAGCGCGGCGCCTGCCCCTTGCGACCGGACAACCAGCAGTCCGGCGTGACCGTGCAGATAGGCGCCGACCGTGGCGGCCTCAAATGGCCCCAGTCCTTGCGCCACCATCGCCACAATCGCGCCTGCCAAAACGTCACCGCTCCCCGCCGTCGCCAATGCGGGCAGGGCAAACGGCAAAACCGCCGTCCGCCCATCAGGCGCGGCGATGACTGTGTGTGGCCCCTTGAGCAACACGATGTGTCCCCACGCCGCGGCATATCGGCGGGCATGTTCGATACGCCGGGCGTTGACCTGCTCGACAGTCAGGCCCGTCAGCCGGCTCATCTCACCGGGGTGCGGCGTCAGAATGGTCCACGGCGGCAGTCGGCCGGGCCAGTCCGGCAAGCCCGCCAGGATGTTCAAAGCGTCCGCGTCCACGACCGCGCGGCCGCGCCAGGCTTCAGCCGGCAGTCCTCCGGTTGAGAACAACGCTTCGATGAAGGCGCGTGCGTCATCCCCGGTGGACAGCCCAGGGCCGACCAGCAACGCGTCGTAACCGGCAGCTACCCCGGCGATCAACCTGGGCACACCTGCGGCTGTGTGCGTCCCGTCCGAATCGGGCAACGGCAGCCAGGTGACCTCGGGCAGAACGCCGGCCAGGATCGCGTGCAGCGGCATGGGTATCGCCATCGTGACGAGGCCGGTGCCGGCCCGTGCGGCCGCCTCACCGCAAAGCAGGGCAGCACCTGTGTAGCGCAACGATCCGCCGGCGATCATTGCCCGGCCAAAGGTACCTTTGTGCGCGTCCGGTGGCCGCGCTGGCAACCAGGCCCGCACCTGTCTCGGCTCGATGAGCTCCGCCGAAATCCCCTCGGCCGGCCCGTCTGGCACGCCGATATCCGCCACGGCCAGCAATCCCACCACCCCTGCGCCGGGATATTGTAGCTGCCCCCACTTCGGGAAGGCAAAGGTCACCGTCACATCTGCGTGCAAGGCCGCGGGATCGAGAACGCCGGTATCGCAGTTCAACCCACTGGGGCAGTCCACCGCGAGCACAGGCAGTTCCGGCCAGGGTGGCCGCATGGGCGTCTCTTCATCCCATTCCTCATCCCATTCGTCCTCGTCACCGGTATCGTCAGAGGCCGTTTCATCCTCTGCCTCTTCGTCGTCAGAGTCGGCGTCAAGAAAACCCGGCTCATCGGAAAGCGGCAAGGGTCGCTGGAGCGAGGATGCTCCGATACTGAACGCGTCCAGGATCGGAAAGCGAGGAATGCCTAACAGCGCTTCATCGCTGACTTCAGCCTCGATGGCCCTGCGGGCGTCGATACCTTGCCCGACGACTGCCAGGATCTCGGCAAGCTGGCCTTCAATGGGTCTGGTCACCCCGGTACCCAATAACGCGTCGATGATCAGCCCGGCGTGCTCGAGCTCCTCATGCAGTTTGGTGTAACCGGGGTCATTATCGGCCCACAAGATCGTCAGGCCGCGGCGCCGCTGTTTGAGCCGCCGGAAATTGTCATCGCCCTTGGTGTTACGCTTCCACACATAGAGCGTGATTTCATGGCCGCGGTCGCGCAGGTATCGGGCAGCCACCAGTCCATCGCCACCGTTGTTTCCCGGTCCCACCAGGATCAGCACGTGTTCCCCGGATTCAGCGAGTTGAAGGATGGTGCCGATATCTGCCACCGCGCGACCGGCCATCTCCATCATCGCGGCGTACGATTGGCCGCCGGCATCGGTGACCTGTTCGATCCGGCGCATCTCTTCCACGTTGACGATCTTCATCCCACGCCTCCAGCCTGTTCGAGATAGTCCGTCGGGTCACCTCAGCGACCGGGTTCCAGCGGCTCTGATCGCTGGCCGGCCTGGCGCAGCGAGACCGCATCCTTGAGCCGAACCGGCTGCGCCAGGCGCCAGGCCGCCAGCAGCATACTCGCGATCACAGGGATCAACAGCACCAGGTAAACCAGGCGCAGCAACACCGATGGAGAGGTGCTGATGGGATCAAGAGGGTGGCGCAGCACACCTGTCTGGGCCACCAATAAAGCGACCGCAATGGCCAACAGGAGAGCGGCCCCGGCGGTGAAGCGAGCGTCATTCAACAAGTGCGTGACCAGGGCCACCACCAACCCGGCAGCTAACACCTGGAGTGTCATGGTCACCCGAGGCTCGCCCCAGGCGATCCACGGTCCCCAGGTGAGCCGGGTGGCCGGCATACTGACGATGAACTGGGTGGCCCAAAAGCCGCAGCCGCTCAGGAACAGCGCGCGGGTCCAACGAGCCAGCACCGGCCGGGGTCGAACCAGGTATATCAGCCCGGCGATCCCGGCAGCCCAGAAACCGATCATGCCGGCGCGACTCAGCGCGCCGTGCAAATAGACGATTTTGATGATCCAGCCCAGAGTTTTCTCGGCCGGCATCAAGAGCAGGATCACTACGGCGAGGGCGATGCATAGGCCCATCAAGAGCCAGAAACGACGGCGAACAAATGGAATCACAACTCTGAACCTCAAGTGAAGGATCTACATGCGCAACGCATGATACCCGAAATCGGCAGGGGAGACAAACACGCGCAGAACTGGTGATTTCAGCGATAACGCCATCACTTGCCTCTCACGCAAACACGTGCTACACTATTTTACGTGGAGGTGCGTGATGGAAATGCAGAACGTCACCTTATCTGTTCCCAAAGAGGTTCTGTACAAGGCCAAACGCATGGCGTTGGAAAAGCGGACGTCTCTTTCCGGCCTGTTGACCCAGGTGCTCACAGACATGGTTGCGGATGATGAGGCTTATAACGAGGCCCGTCACCGCCAACTGGCTTTGCTGGAACAGGGCGTGAACCTGGGTACGCAGGGGGTCGCCAGATGGACGCGGGAGGAGCTTCATGAAAGATGAGCGCGTCATGGAGTTCGTGGACTCGAATGTCCTGATCTACGCTTATGATCCGACTGCTAAGTCCAAGCACGAACGAGCCAAAGCGCTCATCGCGCAGCTTTGGGAATCCAGATGTGGCTGCTTAAGCATCCAGGTGTTGCAGGAGTTTTACGTCACGATCACGCGGAAAGTTGCCAAACCTCTGGCAAGCGAGACGGCCGCAGCCATCGTCTCGGATATCGCCGCATGGCGAGTACACGTGCCTGTTGTTGAAGATGTGAACCAGGCCATCTCTTTGCATCAACGGTACGGGATCTCTTTCTGGGATGCGATGATCGTTCGTAGCGCAGCGCGACTTGGGTGCAGCACGCTATGGTCCGAGGATCTAGGTTCCGGACAAGTCTACGCGGGAGTCCGCGTGCTGAATCCGTTTGATGAATAATCCCCTGAACCCCAAAGTATCTTCGTGAAAGGACGGCCAGTGCATGATCTGGCTCATTCTGATCGGCCTGTGGATCATCGCCCTCGGACTGACCTGGGCGGCTTTTCGGCGTGAACGGTTGAAGACGTCCTGGCACATGGACGTGGCTGCGCTGGGGCTGCTGGCATTGGCCACGCTGGGCTTTTTCTGGCGCGTCGCCTCCGGGCAAAACTGGATGCCCGCCGATGGGGGCGACCTGGTCTCGTTCCTTTTTCCCACCTACCGCTTCGCGGCCGCGGCAATCCGTGACGGCGCGTGGCCGCTCTGGAATCCATCCCTTTACATCGGCGCGCCGCATGTGGCCGATATCCAGGCCGGCTTTCTCTACCCGCCCAATCTGCTGCTCTTTCTGCTCAAGCCCGAGTTCCCGTACGCGGCGCTGCAATGGCTCAGTATCGGACACGTGTGGTTTGCCGGGGCAGGGATGTACTTGCTGCTGGCCCGCGGGCTACGGGTGCGTCGCCTGGCCGCGCTGAGCGGAGCGCTGGCTTTTATGTTCTCTGATGTGTTCATCGTGCATTTCGGCAACCTGAACTTCAACGCGGCGGCGAGTTGGCTGCCGTGGATCTTCTGGGCGTTCTTGCCGATAACCGATGGCAGATGGCAGATGGCAGATAGCAAATGGCAGATGGCAGATAGCAAATGGCAGATGGCAGATGGCAAGTCGGCGATCAGCAGCCAGGCATCCACGATCCGCCATTTGTCACGCGCGGCGCTCGCCGGCATCCTGCTCGCGATCGCCACACTCGCCGGCCACATCCAGGCGACGCTCTTCATCGTGCTGGCGCTGGTGGCTTACACTCTGCTGTGGCTGTGGTTGCGCCGCACGGAAGCCGCCCCCTGGCGTCGCGCCGGCTACACCCTGGGTTCTTTGGCTACCTGTTTCATCGTTTCGTTGTTTGTTGCCGCGCCTGTTTTGCTTCCCGCGCTCCAACTCACCGGCTACACAACAAGGGCGAGCTGGAATTACACCCAGGCCGCGGGCTATTCACTTGCGCCCAGCCAATGGATCGGCTGGCTGATCCCCGGGTTCTTTGGCCGCGGGCCGCAGTTCCACTGGGGCGCATGGCCACGCGTTGAGGTGGGCTACATCGGCATCCTGACGCTGATCCTGGCCGGGCTGGCGTTGGCGCTGCGGCGTGAACGTCACGCGTGGGCCTGGGCGGGGCTGGCCGGGGCCAGCTTTGTGCTCGCGCTGGGCATCTATGCCATCCCGCACGGCTGGCTCACGCTGTTGCCGGGCTTCGGGCAGTTGCGCGCACCGGCCCGCTTCGTGCTCCTGGCCGACTTCGGCCTGGCCGCGCTGGCCGCGTTGGGACTGGACGCGGCTCTGCGACCGTTGCAGGGAGCCACGCGTGCGGCCTTCGAGAAGATTTGGCGCGTGGTGGCTGTTGCGACCGGGACGGTGCTGGCGTTTGGCGTGCCGTTGGCCTACCTGGCGCTGATCCTGACCCAGGACCGCGATCAGGCCATCGTGCTGCGCGTGTCCATCACGCTGATCGCCGTCCTGAGCTTCGCGGGTCTGCTGCTGGCGAGCCTGCTGTGGCTATCAGCCCGGCGCGGGAATTGGGCGAGGGCGAGCACGCTCGGCTGGCTGGCCGCCGGGCTGATCCTGGTCGATCTGGCCAGCCTGGGTGCATACCAGGATCTCGGCGACCTCGATCCGAGCCAGGGCTTCCAGCAGCCGGCGATTTCCAGCTTCCTCTTATCGCGCCAGGAAGGTCCGTTCCGCATCGACACGCGCACGCAGATCGAGTCGCTGTGGCAGCCTGACACCGCGCTGCTCTACGGCTTGCAGGACGTGGGCGGCATCGCGAACCCGCTGGCCCTGGCTGATGCGACCCGTTACTGGGAGAATATGGGCTCGCGCTCGAGCCCGCTCTACGATCTGCTCAACATCCGCTACGTAATCGCCAAGAAGGATGTGACGCTGGACTGGAGCAAGTTCACCCTGGCCTTTGACGGCGATCCCAGGCTGAATGTGTACGAGAACCGCCGCGCCTTGCCGCGCGCGTTCGTGGTTGGCGCGGTGCAGGCGGTAGCCGGTCACCAGGCAGCCTGGGACGCGATCCACGCGGCCGGTTTCGACCCGGCCACGACGGCGGTGGTAGAGAGCCCGGTCGCGGCAGGTGGCCAGGGCGAGGTCACCGAAATGAGCTCGGGATCGAACCGGTTCTCGCTCAAAGTCACCGCGGATGGCCCCGCCTTGCTGGTAATCAGCCAGGTGTGGTATCCGGGATGGCAGGTGACGGTGGATGGGCATCCGCAAGGCGCGCCCCTGCGGACGGATTATCTCTTCCAGGGTGTCGCGCTGGATGCGGGCAATCATACGGTCGAGCTGTGGTTCGCGCCGCCGCTGTGGCGCTGGGGATGGATTGTGGCCGCAGTGGCCGCGGCGGCGCTGCTCGCCGGCGTCGTGTGGGCTACCTTGCGGAAGCGTTATTAATCCCGACGGCATGGCTCAATTACGGCATGCTGCCCGACTTTCTCCCAGGACGTCAGGAACATCGGCCTCACGGCTGAGGATCTGGCGCCGTTGTCCCACACACCGCGATGGACTCGAGCGCGACGTAGAATGTGCTGCCTTGCCCGACGCCTGCACTCTCCGCCCAGATGCGTCCGCCATGCGCCTCCACGATGGCGCGGCACAACGCCAACCCGATGCCCAGGCCACGGAACTGGCGGGTCGCACCCCCATCCACCTGATAGAACCGCTCAAAGACCTGGTCCAGCTTGTCAGGCGGAATCCCGATGCCGGTGTCCGAGACGGCGATGATAACCTCGCCCGCGTCGGCCCAGGCGCGTACCCACACCTCGCCCCCTGCAGGGCTGAACTTCACCGCGTTCGCCAACAGATTGTCGATGACCTGGGCCAGGAGTTGCGGGTCCGCAAGCACGCACGGCAGACCCGGCTCGATCTCCAGTCGTATCCGCAGGTCGGCTGCCAGCTCGCGCAGCGCGGCGCGCGCCGCCCACGGCCGGAGCGTCCTCTGTAGCCATGCCTCCATGTCCAGCTCGATCCGCTGCATGGCGCGGGCGTTGAACGCCTGTAGCGCCAGGAGCTGATCCACCATGAAACGGAGCTGATCCCCTTGCTGGTGGATGATCTGGATGGCCTGCTCCTGCTCGGACGTGAGCGCCCCAAGGTCGGCCGTCTCCAGCAGCTCGGCATAGCCAGTCAGAATGGCCAGGGGCGTGCGCAGCTCGTGTGACACGTTCTGAATCATCTCATCCTTGGCCCGCAGCGCCTTCCGGAGCTGCTGGTTGCTCTCCTGCAACGACGAGTACAGCTCCGCATTCTCGATGGCAATCGCCGCCTGATCCGCAAAGGCTTGCAGGTGTTCGGCGTGGGTCTGCGTGAAGGCGCCGGGCA
>Ga0172369_10000431_pt1 | contig 63133 bp, 51 predicted proteins | sample LakKiv25m_FD_114539 | JGI IMG/M metagenome (GOLD analysis project Ga0172369, IMG submission 114539) | Freshwater microbial communities from Kabuno Bay, South-Kivu, Congo - kab_022012_11.25m | ecosystem: Environmental > Aquatic > Freshwater > Lake | place: Democratic Republic of the Congo...
CAACAGAAGACCTTAAAAAGAAAACCGAATTTCTCGTTTTTCTTTTGCATGGGATTCAAAATAAAAAATAGCCTCAGATTTATTGCAATTCATTTCGATAAACTTACTTCAGTAAATCAATCGGCCTGCGAAAAGACTCTGATATTTGGAGTGATTCCACCGCAAATAAACGGATAACATTGTCTTTCCTTGCACAGAATTTTATTAAAAGTTAATTTTAATATTCATTTTTTCTGAGGTTTTGGTGGGTATATTAAATTCTTATATCGTAAAATTTGTTAAGATTTTGCCAAAATTTGTTGTTTTTGTATTTGCCAGAAAGTATATCGCAGGCACAAAACTCGAAGATGCCGTGAGAGTGGTAAAAGAACTTAATTCAAAAGGAATAATGGCTACACTCGATGTTTTAGGTGAAGCAATTAAAACGAAACAAGAAGCTGTTGATGCTAAGAAAGAAATTCTGACAGTTCTCGACACGATTGAAAAAAACAAACTCAATGCGAACGTTTCATTGAAACCAACACAGTTAGGATTGGGACTCGATGAAGATTTTTGTTTTGGGCAGATCAAAGAAATAGTTCAAAAGGCTGCGGAGTATAATAATTTTATCCGCATCGACATGGAAGATTCACCGTTTACATCAAAAACGATTAATCTTTTCAGGAGACTGCGGCAGGATCATTCAAATCTGGGTATCGTCGTTCAGGCTTATCTCAAGCGAACGTACCAGGATGTTGAGAAATTGAATGTCGAAGGAACAAATTACAGACTCTGCAAGGGGATTTATGTCGAACCGGCAGAAATAGCTTACAAGGAAAGACAGCAAGTCCGCGATAATTTTATGCAGATTCTTGACAGAATGATTACCGCTGGTAATTATGTCGGTATTGCGACTCATGATGATTATCTCGTTGATGGATCATACAAATTATTAGCTGAGAAAAAGACTGACAGGACGAGATACGAATTTCAGATGTTGTATGGTGTTAAAGATTCACTCAGGAATAAAATCAATGAGGATGGACACCGGCTCCGAATCTATGTCCCATATGGAGAGAAATGGTATCACTATTCCATAAGGAGACTTCAGGAAAATCCTCAGGTAGCCTGGTATATTACCAAAAGTTTGTTTTCTTTTAGATGATTGTTCTTGGAATAGAAACTTCCTGCGATGAAACTTCGGTTGCGGTTCTCGATGACGATAAAGTAATATCAAATCTGGTATCATCGCAGGATTTTCATACCAAATATGGAGGTGTTGTTCCGGAGCTCTCAAGCCGGGCACATCTTCAGATTGTTCTGCCCCTTATTCGTGAAGCATTAAAAAAGAGCGGCTTGAAGAATGAAATTGAGCTTGTTGCTGCTACTGCAGGTCCGGGGCTGATTGGAGCTTTGCTCGTGGGGCTGACTTTTGGAAAATCACTTTCATTTGCCAACAATATTCCTTTTGTCCCTGTAAATCACATTGAGGGACATATTTTCTCCGGATTTCTCCAGGAAGAGAAACCGGAATTCCCATACCTTTGTCTGACTGTTTCCGGCGGGCATACGCTCCTTGTTTACGTCGCGGGATATGATAATCTTCGGGTAATCGGTTCCACAATAGATGATGCAGCAGGGGAAGCCTTCGATAAAGGAGCTAAAATGCTTGGACTTGGATATCCCGGAGGCCCGGCGCTTCAAAACGCTGCCAGGCAAGGAAATTTATCAATTGATTTCCCAATCGCCCATTGTAAGAATCAATATGATTTTAGCTTCAGCGGAGTTAAAACTTCTCTCCTAAGGTATCTTCAATCTCAGTACGGAAACGAAATTCCGCACAGGAATGATATTGCTGATATTGCCGCATCTTATCAAAACGCCATTGTTAAAGCACTAGTGTCGAAAACGGAAAAAGCTCTTAAAAAATTTGAAGTTAAATCGCTTTCCCTTACCGGGGGTGTGGCGGCTAATCTCTTACTCAGAGAATCCTTTAGGGAATTGGCGGGTAAGTATGGGAAAAGCCTAATAATTCCCGATCTCAAATACTGCGGGGATAATGCTGCAATGATCGCGTACCGGGGGGTAAAAGTTTATAATGCCGGTTACCGGTACGATCTATCTTTTCCGGCTTTTGCTTCCAGTAAAAAAATGGGGATGTTTTTAGGACAATCTCCGAAGAATTCAGAATAGTAGTCTCTCAAATCAGCCTGTTTTTATTTTCAGTTAAGCATCAGGTCTTAATATGGAAAAGCAAATAAAAATTCAAAGTATTATAGACAAATCAATCGATTCAAAAAACATTTTTGGAATCAGACTTTCAGTGAAGAATGATGAATTTGATTTTAGTGGATATTCAGGTGATTTTAAAATAAATGAGCCGTATTTTATTGCAAGTGTGACAAAATTGTTTATCACAGCAATAATAATGCATTTGCGTGAAGAGAAGACTCTTACTTTAGAAGATCCGATCTCCAGGTATTTCGGAAGTGATGTTCTAAGGGGACTGCATATTTATAATGGAACAGACTTTTCGGAGTATATAACTCTCAGGCACCTTTTATCTCACACATCGGGGTTGCCGGATTATTTCCAGGATAAAAATAATTCGGGTGAGAGTCTTGAAAAGATGCTTCTCAGGAATTCCGACCGTGCATTTTCATTTGAGGAGATTCTTGAATTATCGAAGGGCATTAAGCCGCATTTTCCCCCCGGCAAAAAGGGAAAGGCTCATTATTCGGATACTAATTTTCAGTTGCTTGGTAAAATTATCGAAAAAATAAGATCAGCTTCACTTAAAGACGTCATAAACGAAATCGTGATTGATCAGGTTGGAATGTCCCGCACTTATCTCTATTCCAATCCACAGGATACTGTCCCGAAATCGCTCCGCTATAAAAACATGGTGTTGAATATACCATTGGCAATGTGCTCATTTTGGGCGGATGGAGGAATAGTATCGACTTCTGAGGATATGATGGTTTTTATCAGGTCATTTTTTGGCGGAAAATTCTTCCACCCTGATTATCTCAAAGAAATGACGGTCTGGAATAGAATATTTTTCCCATTGCAGGCTGGTGTTGGTATTCTAAGATTTAAAATTCCGGGAATATTTTCGCCATTTCAGCCGCTTCCTCAGTTGATCGGTCATTCGGGGCTATCCGGGGCTTTTGCTTTCTATGCACCGGAAAAAAATCTTTATCTTTCCGGGACAGTTAATCAGATAAACAATCCAGCACTCTCATTCCGTCTGCTGATGAAGATAGCCAATCTATTCTGACAATTGCATGATGGATACCTCGGGAGCATACTTCCTGCTGGATTGAGTAATTCTTCACATGTCCTTTTCCGGAATACCTCAGTTAAATCCAAACCGGATCCGGTAATATTATTAACAGAGAATTTCAGGAAAATTGAATACGACTAATCCAGAATCAAAAAAATATTTTGCAGTAATCGGGATAATTGCAAAGCCAGTTATTGATATTTCCCGTAGAAATACGAAATCCCATTTGATTTATCATCATAAGTTACAACCTCTTTATTCCTGTGAAAATCAAAATAGCTCATCAATGCGAAATCACCTGAACTGAAAGCAGTATGAGTGAGCAATACGCCGGCAGAAGTTACTGACCAGAGCGGAGATAAAAAGAACAATAGCAGAATGCAGATCGAGGTTATTACAACCGAAGGAGCCATTGCGACAACAAGAAAATCATTTTTATCTGCGACAAATGCATCTGCGATTGCCATAAAATAGAATTTTTTCAGGTTAGCGTCATATGAAGTACTGGTTGCGCCACGAAACCGGTAAGCTAAAACATGGATATATTCATGCATAGGAATAAGAAGAAAAGCAATAGTAAAGCCAAATGAAAGGTGTGTAATTCCTTCACTCAGGTTAAATGTATTATAATTTATATGCGCATATAATAGTCCCGCAATCAAACCCGCGAAAAAAATGTTTGCAATCCAATAAAAAGCTGAAAACCTGGTTTTAATTCTTATATATTTTTGAACAAAAGGAATTAATTCTTTATGATTAAGGCTTTCAAGAAGAACATATCCGTTCAATTCTAATTCTTCAGGTTTAATATTCATATTTTTCTTTCAAATAAATGGCAATTCATCAAAGAATGATTTAACATAAGATGATTAAAATTGTATCCGGCTTACAGTTGAGTGCAGACCGAATTGAAGCAAAATCGAAAAAATCCTTCACAGAAAATATGGAAAAAAAATCGAGCAATGAAGGAATTATTTAAGGAAAGGAGAGGACATTACAAAATAAATAGAAAAGGCTGCCTTGACGCAGCCTTTTCGAGTAAGAATATTGCTTATTATTTTACGAGAAGCATTTTCATCACTTTTGTGAATCCAGTTGTTTCCAACTTGTAGAGATAAATACCAGAAGCGTTGCCGGCTGCGTTCCAACTTGTGTTGTAGTTACCAGGAGTGAGGTATTCATTCACAAGAACACTGATCTCTTTACCCAATGCATCATAAACAGTTATTTTAACATTTGATGCTTCAGGCACCGAAAACTTTATAGTAGTTGCCGGATTAAAAGGATTCGGAAAATTCTGAGCAAGCTGGTAAGTGGCAGGAACACCATTTTCAGATGCAACACCGGTAAGCGAACCGATTGCATCATTCAGAAGTTTACGCACAAGTTTGGTGTTATGGATTCCATAGCTGCCCTCAGCCTGCGCCGAGCGTAAGTTATAGCGAGCCTGGAGGAATGTATCGGTAAGTGAATCTGCTGATGTTGCAGCATCAAGTTTTGCCTGGAGCTGGTCGATCAATCCCATTATTTCTGTCTGAACTCCTCTGTAGTCAAAGCCAGTAAGATTGAAATCTGCATGACATTGCTGACATTTTTCTTCTGAAGGCAGAAATTTATGTCCGGTTGCATCATCGGCACCCTTATGAACATGGCATGATTCGCAACGGTTTGAGATATTTGTATGAAAAGAATTCTCGTAAGTCTGACCGGGGTACTGAAAGCCAAAGAACGGCGAACCATCGATTACAAGTGCTTTAGTATGGCTAGGATTGCGAGTAAGGTTCACGGAAGTAACATGAGCAGCATTATGGCACACGTCGCAAAGGGGCTTGCCGGCAAAAGCATCGGGTACGTTTCTTAGGTTACCGTCATTAGAATTCCCATGAGGATCATGGCAGGCAACACATGTGATCGGTTTGAGATTTTCATCACCGCCTTCAACCTGGAAAGTTGTTGCATCGTAAGCTGGATCTGTTACATAGGCAACAAAATCCTGAGTAAAATGACATTTCATACAACTGGAATAACTTGCTCTGTTAATAAAAGATGGAGCACCACTTGAATGAGTTGACTCAGTCCATTCATCAAAATAAGGATGATGTTTGTCGTTATGACAGGTTCCGCATTTCTCAGCGCCGAAATCAGTGACGCGGGGACCAAAATGAGTTCCAAAATCAATCTGTCTGTTACTTGTCCCTTGAGTACCATGGCAGGATTCACATTGTACATTTTTCACAAGATCGAAATTAGTCTGATCAGTAACAGTATAATCCGGTGTTCCGCCAGGATTAGATGTGACGTATTCATCCACTCCGTAATTGACGGTTTCAGTGTCCCAACCGGTATTGTGGCACTTCATACACTCGAAACTCAGAAATGATTGATGATTGGTGAAAGAACCGGCATGTTTTGAGGCCTGCCAGATTCCAACAGCCTCTGAATGGCATCCTGCGCAGTTTGCTGAAGGATTTCCTATATAATAACTTTGAGCCGAAAGAGAAGCGGCTGCAAGGAGAAGGAAGATTGCGGCGAAAAGTATTTTTTGTTTCATAAATTACTCCCTTATAAAAAAGTCTAAAAGATAATATTATATGATTTAGCAACTAAAAAACTGCAAAAAATATGCCATCCTATAGGCTGATGTTATACAATAGTTTAAGATTTTCAACGCTTTTCGCCATTCCAATAATTAAGAAAAATCGATAGCGCAGCAATCTAAAAAATGATAAAAAATCAATTTTAGAGCAGATAAAAAGATATAAATATCTATTATAAATGATATTTTAAAAATTTATGCTGTTTTCTGCAGGGATTGAAAAAAGTCAGAAGTTTCCCGGTCATTTACATGAGAATAAGCATTTGCAAGATTAGCCGCAATCCTTTTAATGATGACATCGGCATCGACCTGATTATGGACTAGGCTCAGAACAGAATCAAAGGACTCATCACCAACGAGTTTCCGGATATCACTATTGTAGAGTATTTTCCCTTTATTATAACAATCAATCAGAACGGGCTTATTATCAACAAAAATCTTTGCCAGAAAATGCCCGGGGAAGTTGCAGCCTTCTACTTTTAATCCAAGACGTTTTGCAGTCAGCATATATATAAGGGCAAGGGTGATTGGCAATCCTTTTCTTTCTTCCAGTGCAAAACGGATACTGCTGTTAAAAGGATTATAATAATCTTCAGTGCAGCCTTCTATACCGTATTCTTTAAAAAGATAAAAAGCAAGATCAAATTCATCACCATTTACGAATTTGGATCTGAACGATTCGGAAATAATGTCGAGATAGTCAGAAGCAGACTTATCAACTGACAATCCATAAAGGAATTTATCGACAAAATTTAATGCCGATTCCAGACGAGTGTCGGCGTCATCAATAAAATTTAATGCGTACCAATTTACAGAAAGCCACTTCTTCCTGTTTTCTTTTAGAATTGGAGCCAGAAGTGATCTCGAGTAGTTATTTATTGCTGCATCGAACTTTGCAATATCAGATTCAAGACGCAGTCCGTATCTAGTAAACGCAGAAAGAATTTCCTGCCGGACTATGGCATCGTCATCGTCTAAAAGTGAGAGTAAATATTTAAGTTCTGTCTTGTCCACACTGCTAAAGTATTTATAAAAAAAATGTTACAGTTAGTAACTTAATAAACGGAAAAGAATCTCACAACAGTTAATTAACTTGATTGTCGGCTTATTCTGCCGAATTCTAAAGTCAAAATATTCTACCCTTTAGCAAAAAAAGTTGATTAAAAAATGAATTATTTTTATTGCGAGGAATCCAGAAAAGTCTCTTGTGTGACATTCATGAGGTAAATTGAACAAGTTTCGTCAGCCATCAGATTGATTCTTATAAGGCAAATTATTGCTTTATGAACTATATTTAAAGTTTAGAATAATATAAATATTGTAAGTATGCTTATATACAACACATTTTCACGAAAAAAGGAAGAATTTGAACCAGTAAATCCCCCGGCAGTCACAATGTATATTTGTGGGCCTACTGTCTATGATTATTTCCACATTGGTAATGCGCGCTCTTTCATAATGGGGGATATTATTCGGCGGTACCTCATATTCAGAGGCTACAGAGTAAAATTCGTAATGAATATTACAGATATTGACGATAAGATAATTAAAAAGGCTGCTGAAGAAAAAACTGATACATCCGGGATTGCATCCAGGTTTTCTGATGCTTTTCTGCATGACCTCGAAAAGCTGAAAATAAACAAGGCGGACGTATTTCCCCGGGCGACAGAGCACATTGAAGAGATCATTGATGTCATTAAAAAAATTGAACTTAACGGGGCAGCTTATGATGGTTTAGATTCGATATACTATGATATTTCAAAATTCAGGGAATATGGAAAATTAAGCGGAAAAAAACTTGAGGAGCTTGAGTCAGGCGCCCGCGTTGAGGTGAATTCAGCCAAAAGAGACCCCCTTGATTTTGCGTTATGGAAAAAGGCAAAACCGGGAGAACCGAGCTGGGAAAGTCCCTGGGGACCAGGACGTCCGGGATGGCATATTGAATGCTCCGCTATGAGTATGAAACATCTTGGAGAAAGTATCGATATACATTGTGGTGGAAATGATTTAATATTCCCTCATCATGAAAATGAAATTGCCCAGAGTGAAATTGCAACCGGAAAAAAATTTGTTAAGTACTGGCTGCATTTTGGCTTCCTTAATATTCAGGAAGAGAAAATGAGTAAATCACTCGGCAATTTTTTTACTGCGCGCGAAATTCTGGGGAAATATCCTGCTGAAGCGCTCAGACTGCTGTATCTGCAGACACATTATTCCGGACCACTCAGTTTTACTGAAGATCTTCTTATTAGTGCATCCAAGGGATTTGAGCGGATAAAGAATTTTGCATTATTGATCAAAGAGAATATAAATTCCTCACCTGCATACGGGGAAAGCAGATTTGACTTTGAGAAATATCGCCTAAAATTCACAGAAGTGATGGATGATGATTTTAATACGCCAAAAGGACTGGCTGTCTTTTATGATTTTATTAAAGATGCAAATTCATTTATTCAGAACAATAAGCCGGGAAAAGAATTTTTCCGGGAAGCTTATGAGCTTACTAAAGCTATTGGCGAGACTGTATTCGGGATTGTTCATTTTGATGAAATTAACGCAAAAACTGAAGCGGGGATTGAATTGAAACTTATTGAACTCCTGATTGAGATGAGGCAGCAAGCCAAACTTGATAAAAACTATAAACTTGCTGATGAGATAAGGCTGAAACTGGGTGCTATCGGAGTTACATTACAGGATTCAAAAGAAGGTACTACCTACCGCATCACAGTCTGAGCAGTGCGTAGAATGTTCTACATTTTTGCTATATTAATTTTAGCTGGTTCATATTTTGTCTGGTATTTCATTTTTAATATTTATGAAGTCAGGATTGACTTTCGAAAAAAAACCGGATCAGATGTGGAATATGTCCTTACAGTTGTCCCTTTGAATTCATTAGGTATGGATGCTCCTTTCCGTAAATGCAGATCAGAATTCTCAGTAAAGGGAGATGTAAAGATGATAAACATAAAAAGTATCAGCGCTGAAAAGGGTGAAATGATTTTGGAAAAGATCAGCGATTCAGGCGAAATTGAATTAGTAATTGAGTCGGAGTATTCTTTAAGAAAAAATATTGTAAAAATAATTTCTCAACCTATGGGGTTAAAATGCGTAAATTGAGTATAATTTTTGTGATAATCCTTCTTCTGAATCTGATAAGCTATGGACAAGGAAGTTCAGGTAGTAATGCACGTTACGAATACCGTTCGCTTGTTGATGTGCAGACCGCCGGTATCGTAAAAAAGGGATTTATCGGAATTGACATGCGTTATCTGCCTGATGGGGTTGTAATTGCGGGTCTTGAGACAGGCGTTTTTGATAACCTCTCTTTTGGTTTTGCTTATGGCGGAGCTAATATAATAGGCAGCGGAAAAATTGGGTGGTATAAGCTTCCCGCATTGATCGTAAGGTTCAGAATTATCGATGAAACTCTTGGTTCTCCTGCTGTTGTTATTGGTTTTAACTCGCAAGGTAAAGGATTCTACGATGAGAATCTCGAAAGGTACCAGATCAAATCACCGGGCTTTTTTGCAGCAGCATCAAAAACATTTGAAATGCTTGGCTATCTGACACTGCATGCCGGAACTAATTTCAGTCTTGAACGCAAGGATGGGGATAAAGACCTCAATCTGACAGCCGGAATCGAAAAAACAATCGGCGGACAGGTTTCTGTGGTTGCAGAATATGATTTTGCAATAAACGACAACAATGGAAGTGCATTCGGAGATGGTCAGGGCTATTTCAATATAGGCGCGAGATGGTCTGTATCACCCGGTTTCACCATTGGATTCGAATTACGGGATCTGCTTGATAATAAAAAAATAAACAGCAATGCGGCTGATAGAGCTTTATTTGTTGAATTTATGCGATCGATTTTTTAGTGTAGTGTTTTTTAGACACTATGTTTAACTAATTGAACAAAAAAAAAGAATACTATTAATTTTACAATAATCAATCGAGCAAAAATCTCTTCCGGAGAATTTTCATTCTTCGGAGCAGCGAACTCTGAATGATTTACCAGGAATTGTATCTGAAGGCTAAGTTATTCTCTCTGTTATAGTTAGCTTCGCATTTCTTTTTGAAGACTCATTAATACCAAATTAATTTTTCTTTTATGACATCCACTCTTCAATATCAGAATTCCGGTGCCTTCTTGAAAATAATTCAGGCATAATTATTGAATGATTAAAAGTAGTTATATTTAAGTCAGCAGGAGGTTCCCATGAAGAAGACACTATTTATCTGGTTATTCGCTTTCACACCGATACTGCCCGGTTGTTATACACAACTTGCAGTCAGAGATGCTGAAGAGTATGAAGACAGCTATGTTCAGTACACTGAAGAAGCCCAGCAGCCAGCCTACAATTATGAGGAAGAATATGCAGATCAGGAGAAATACAGAGATTCTGAATATTCTGAATCTTCTGAATATTATGAAAATGGTGAGGACGTAACTGTAATTAATAATTATTATTATCGGCCAGGTTACCGTAGATATCTCTGGCACTACTCCCCATCAATTTCGGTCTGGGTAAATGACTACAATTATGGTTTCTGGTACGATTGGTACTGGTACGATAATTATTATTCTTTCAGGGTTTGGGATCCGTTTTATTATCCGTATTATTCGCATAACTGGGTTTACTGGAATCCATACTATTATTATTATCCGCCTGTCTATAATTCCCCACAAACCAAATATCGCACAAATCTATATGCGGGCATCAGGAATTCCAATTCAGGGAGGGGATCATCAGGAAGAAATTCTGCTTTGAGAAGCGGCGGATCAGGAAGGCTTTACGGCGACAGATCAGCGATTTCCCGTACCGGAGTTTCCAGGACTACACCCGATTACACTGGTGACAGGGGAATTCCTACAAGATCATCAGGTGTTTCAAGAGGAACTGTTCGTGACGGTGAACGCGTAAGAGGCATAGTTCCAAGAACAGGAATTGATCGCAGTACCTCAACTTCAAGGGAAAGAGTCCCGGCAAGAGAAAGTATCGGAGAGAGAACACCTTCTCCTTCTGTAAAAAGATCGGATGCAGGCAGCAGAACTAAGACAGATGTGCGAGAACAGAGCAGCCGGACATATAGAGTTAATCCCGGATCGTCAAAAAGTACATCTGAGGATTCGAGGAAGACTTACAGGAGTCCAGGTTATAAAGTAAAAGAAACTCCGCGGCAAACTACTGAAAAGGAAAAAATCAAATCCGGATCGACATACAGGGATTCTCCTAAATCAAGTTCCTCACGCCCGAAAGTTGATAGACCAAAAAGCAGTTCATCCGGAAGCCGTTCATATTCAACACCGAAGAGCAGTACTTCACGTTCATACTCAGCAGCAAAAAGCAGTTCATCAAGCAGTTCGAGAAGTCAGTCTTCCGGCTCTTCAAGGTCATCCTCCTCATCTTCGGGCAGGGACAGGAGCAGAAAGTAAATATGAAAACTGCAATCATTGTCTTTCTTATTGCAACTTTGTTGACGGGGTGTTATACCTTAACCGAACACCCCGTCGTAAAATATAAGGATGATTCAGGAAGGCTGGACAGATTCGGAGTTATTCTAAGCGATGACTGTATGTCCTGCCATACCGGCAGTGAATTTGATTCATTCTATTCATTTCAAAATCAGCAAATAGACGAGAAAAAACCTGATCAAAATTATTACGATTCAGACCCATGGTGGCTCTCATTCAGCCCGTTAATCACATCCGAGGAAAACACTTATTATCCCGATAGCTTAAGTGGCGAAAGGATATATTATTCAAGACCGGAAAGGAATTATATTCCTGCTCATCCCGTTTCAGATATGATTATACCTTCACCAACGGTCAGTCGTCCCGTTAACGTTTCACAGGAATCCGGGGACAAACAGAGGGACGATAATCAAACGACGACAACGAGGGAAAGTTCATCTCCCGAAAGACAGAATAGAAATAATAATAGCGGAAGATCAGGAAATTCAGGAAGGAAATAAATGAAAAAGTCGAATTTATTTTTGTTTTTATTCTCATTTTCAACTTTACTTGCCCAAAATTTTAACGATGCGCTGAGACTTGGCGAACCGGGCATTTATGGTAATGCAAGAACGCTGGGAATGGGCAATGCTTTTATTGGTCTTGCAAATGATGTTAATTCAATGCTATTCAACCCCGCAGGACTTGCACAATTAAAAAAGCTTGAATTTTCCACAAGCTTAAATTATTATTCCCTCGGCAACAATTCTGAGTTTTTTAATACGTACTTGGAGAATTCAAACAGCTCAACATCGCTGAACCAATTTAGTTTTGCTTATCCCGTTCCAACTTACAGGGGAAGTCTGGTTTTTGGATTTGGGTATAATAAAATGAAAGATTTTAATTATGCCACCCAAATTTGCAACCTTTAATCCCGGTAATACATCGATGATTAAAGAAAGATCTCTTTCAAATGATAATTTAATTTATGATCTCTATCTAAGTTATGAACTACTGACAAATTCCGGTAATTATATTAAAGATACCACGCTGATTGGTGGCAGATTGCTGGAGGAAGGGAGAAATCTTCAGGAAGGTTCGCTTGATGCCTGGACTATCTCACTTGCATCTGAAATATCAAGAAATCTTTTCGCCGGCATTTCGCTCAATGCCTATTCAGGCACCTATAAAAGCAACAGAGAATTCAGTGAGACCGATACCCGGGATTATTATACTTCAGCAATGCTTATTATTCCCGGAGATAACGATACCAGAAATTTCAGATATTTCTATATGAATGATATTGTTGACTGGGATGTTACAGGCTGGGATATCAAACTTGGATTACTTTACAGATTTAATCGGGATGGAAGCATCGGAATCAGTATCAAACTTCCATCATATTTCACTGTAAAGGAAAAATACTATCTTACAGGAGAAGCTGCTTTTGAAGATATATTGTTCTCAAATAATCCTTCACAAAGCAGCGATTATGAATATGATATAACCACTCCTTTTGAGATAGCCGGAGGCTTTTCTTATCAGATCGTCGGATTAAGGATTAATGCTGATTTTAAGTATTCCGATCTGACTCAGATGAGTTTTTCGGATGGATTTGATCAGGGCTACAGGGAAAGTGTTAATACTGAGATCAAGGATTTGCTCACAGGAATTTTTTCATATAATGCCGGTCTTGAGTATCTTATCCCTATGACTCCGCTAAGGATGCGTGCGGGATTTATGTCGATTCCTTCGTCGTTCAAGGGTGATCCCTCGACTTATACGAGGAATTTTGTAACAGGCGGACTCGGAATATTTGCAACTCCTGAGGTGTCGATCGATGCCGCTTATGCTTATGGCTGGTGGAAAAATTTCAGTGATAATTATGGTCAGGACGTTTCTGTCGTTAATCACGATTTGAGTTCGCATAATTTTATGCTCTCTGTCGGTTATCGTTTTTAATAATTCTGATAATTACCGTTAACGATCAGTCCTAAATCTTTTTTGCCGGAATATTATTATTTTTAAAGTTTTTAATCAGGTAAATATATCCGCGGCAGAATTAATAAAATTGAAAGTAATAATTATTACCTCATTGGTCCCGAAGGAAAAGAGGTCAGGTGTACTTTGCCTGGCAAATTCAAGAAAGAGTTCCATCTAAAAAAGAACAAGCAGTATAACCTTGATATTGTTACAGTCGGGGATTATGTCGAGTTTACTCTAAATCAGGATAAAAGCGGAGTGATCCTGGAGGTGATAAACCGTAAAAACTACCTTTCAAGAAAAGCCCCAAGTATTAAAGGTGCTGGATTCCGTGGTGAAAGGCTTGAACAAATTGTAGCCGCTAACATAGAAAAATTATTTATTGTCTGCAGTGCTGATAATCCAAGATTCAACAACAGGCTTCTCGACAGAATAATAGTGGCGGGAGAATCGGCAAACCTGCAACTGCATATTATTGTCAATAAAATTGATCTTGATTTCACGGATGAAATGTCTTATTGGAAAGTTGTTTATGAAAACCTTGGTTACAGAGTTTATTTCACAGATGCAAGGACAGGGAAAGGTATTGAGGCGATAAAAGAAGACATGCAAGGAGTGACCTCGGTGTTCTGGGGCGCTTCAGGAGTGGGAAAATCCTCAATCCTGAATTGTATCGATAGCCGGCTTAATCTCAAAACTGGGGACACAAGTGCCAAAACTAATAAGGGTATCCATACCACTGTAACAACTCTGCTAATTCCGGTTTCCGAAAATACTTTTTTAATTGATACTCCGGGGATCAGGGAGATCGAACCCTATGGGCTGAAGAAAGAAGATCTGCATCATTATTTCAGAGATTTGAGTCCTTACGCATTCGAATGCAGGTTTAACACATGCACACACCATCATGAACCCGGATGCGCCGTAATCGAAGCCTTTGAAAACGAGAAAGTCAATCCATTCAGATATGAGTCATATCTGAATATGCTTGAAACAATAGAAGACGATATGTTGTTCTAATGATGAACGAATGAACTGACTATGAAAAAAATACTGATCAATACACTTATGTTATTTTTATTCGGATGTGCCGCCACTTCAGAATTTCCGGATAAAGATGAAAAACAAGCCGAAAGTGCCAGAAAGGAAAAAGCCCTTTCTGCTTTTATTGATGGAACTATGGCGGAGATGTCTTCGGACTTTGCCGGTGCAATACTTAATTATCAGGAAGCGCTGAAATTGGATCCAACAGCCGGCGTTCACCATGCTTTGGCAGAGAATTATTTCCGATTAGCCAGATTATCGCCAGCATTGGACCACGCAAAAATTGCAGCAAAAGCTGAACCGGATAACCTGGATTATCAGACTTTGCTCGCAACAATTTACCGAAGCGCTAATCTTACTGATTCTGCAATTGCTGTCCTCGAAAAAATTGCTGTTAAGAATCCGGAAAATTCCGGAGTGATTTACGCACTGGCTGAGCTCAATGAACAGAAAAAGCCATCATATTCCCTTGAACTTTATAAAAAACTCATCGACCTGCAGGGACCTCATCCGGAAGTTCTTATTAAAATAGCAGAAATGAATGAAAAATTAGGGAACAAAAAGGCGACTGTCGAAACACTGGAGCAATTCAGGGAAAATTATTCGTCTGACCAGAACCTTATGATTTCCCTTATAATGGCATATATGAGTATTGGTGATAACGAGACAGCGCTTGCGAGGGCTGAAGAAGCTGCGATGCTTTATCCGGACGATATTGCATTACTCGAATTACTTGCACGCTCTTATCTGCTCAATAATAACTGGGAGGACGGAATAGATATCTATTCAAGACTTACTGAAATGAGCAAAGTCAGGCTGGAAGACAAACTTGCGTATGCGGAATTTATTCTTCAAAAAGGAAGCAGGGACAGCACTTTTCTGGGAAGAGGAAGGGAAATACTTGAGAAAATGGTCTCCGATTCGACGGATCACAGAACGCTTGCACTACTTGGTGAATTAAACATTCTTGAAAAAAAGGATTCTGCCGCGGTCACAAATTATAAGGAAGCCTCCCGCCTTGCGCCCTGGAATGAATTCTACTGGAACAGACTCGGGCAATTGCTGATTGATAAGGCAAGATACGATGAAGTAAAGGATGAATTATCCAAAGCAATTAGTAATTTTCCTGACAGCTACCAGTTAAATCTTATGCTTGGTCTTGCTTTCAGCGCCAAAGAGAATTTTATTGAATCCAGGTCTTATCTTGAAAAAGCTGTCAGAATAAATTCTTCTGAGTTTTTTCCCCATTATTTGTTAGGATTTACACTCCACCGTCTTAATGAACCTCAAAAGGCGATTGAGTTTTTGGATATCGCGTCCCGTCTCCAGCCAGGGAGTCCCGAAGTTTGGGGATTGAAGGGGCTGATATACAATTCGCTTGAGCAATGGGATAAATGTGATTCTGCTTACTCTTATGCTATTTTGCTCGACCCGGATAATCCGACTCTGCTCAATAATTTCGCCTATGCTCTGAGTGAGAGGGGGATTGACCTGAACAGGGCGATGGAGATGGTGGACAGAGCATTGGAAAGTGAACCGGAAAATTCTTCTTTTCTCGACACAAAAGGGTGGATACTTTTCCAGCAGGGTGAATATAATGATGCCCAGAAGTTTATTTACCGATCTCATAAGGTAAATCCTGAAAGCCCGGAGGTATTAAATCATTTAGGTGATGTTCATTTTAAACTTGGTGAAAAAGATAAAGCTATTGAGTATTGGAAAATGGCTCTTGAACTCCAGCCGGGAGACCAGGGATTAAAGGAAAAGATTGAAAGAGGTGAAATTTGAATAAATTAAAATTATTGATCATACTGGCAGTTATTTCCGCAACTATAAGTTCCTGCATACCTTCAAAACCAGTTGAAGAAGAACTGAATGCATCGCCTGAAAGGATAATTAAAAAACTTGAGGCGAACCGAAGAAAGGTTAAAACTTTTTATGGGACAGGAATCCTGAATATTGACAGCCCGGAATTTAGCGGAAAGGCAAATTTTGAAGTTAATCTTAAAAAGCCGGATTCTATAAAAATTGCGGTATTTGGACCATTTGGCATTGATATCGCCCAGGCCATGGTTACGGGAAAGGATTTTATTTTTCATGATGTTTTGCAGAATAAAGTTTATAAAGGAAAAAGTAATGCACCTGTGCTTAAGAAAATTTTCAGGATTGACTTAAGTTTTGATGAGATTGTGGATGCATTTGCCGGTTCTGTAAACCTTACTGATCAACTTAGCGGCGAACCGGATAATTTTACTTCGCAGGGAGACGATATTAAGATCAATTATTATGATTCTAAATATTCAAAAAACACATCTTATCTCATTGCCCGTGATGAACTTACTCTTAAGAGATATCTGGTTTCCAACTCAGATGGACAAACGATGATAGAAGGCAGCTATTCTGAATTTCGAAGTTTTGAAGAAGTCCCGGTTCCTTATAGAATTTCAGTTAAAAATCCGGACCTGAAGCAGAATATCGAAATAGAATACAGGAATATTGAAATCAATAAAACAAGTAAGCTTTTTAAAATAAAAATTCCGGAGGATGCCGAAGTCATTGAATGGCGACAGGAATGATCAAATATTTTCTTTTACTCTTACTAATGTTCTCTGGGATTTTTGCTCAAAGCAGGACTGAGATTGATAAAAACTGGCGTGCTATTGACAGCCTAAAAAAGCATATTGAGATGCTGGGCGAAAAATTCGATGAAATTTCACAAAAGGAAAAAGAGAATTATACTGTTCTTGAGAATTTTAAAAATCAGGAGCTGCTTCTCGATAAGGTTATCGTTTCGTTAAGGGATAAGGAATCGAATCTTGAAAGGCAGATTGATGCGACACAAAGTGAAATCACAAAAATTCATGAAAAATCCGGAAAATTAAAGTCGGAATATTCCTCATACCTCAATTGGCTTTATAAAAATGGGGGAGAATCATGGATAAGTTATCTTTTTAAAGCCGGGTCTATTCGTCAAGCTTTTGAAAGATGGAAATACCTCTCGGTTATTGATGATAATATTAAGATCAAACTCAGTTCACTTAAGGATATGAATCAAGCTCTCCTCAGCAAGAAGCGTTATCTGGAGCAATTATCAGCTCAGAATGTCCGGGTACTCACAGCACGTGAAGAGGAAGAAAAAAATATCCAGGCAAATAAAAGTAACCAGCAAAAACTTATAGGCCGACTGCAAAAGGATAAAAAATCCATCGCGGAGGAAATAAAAGAAAAACGCCGCGCACAGGAAAAAATCAAAGAATATATCACCCGGCTTATAGAAGAAGAGAATAGAAGGTTGGCGGCTGAACGAGAAAAAAAAGTTGTTCCCCCTCCTGTATTCTCCGATGAAGCCGATTTGATGAGGTTGAAGGGCAGAATAAACTGGCCAGTTTCCCGCGGTTCAATATTCAGGAAATCCGGAGAGATCCGGAATAAAAAACTCAATACTGTTACAATAAACTATGGGATAGACATTAAGACACAGAATGCCGCTGATGTTTTCGTTGTTGCTGAAGGCATTGTGTCTGTTGTAGAGTGGATCCCTGGTTACGGTGGAATAATTATTGTTACTCACAAGAACGATTTCAGAACGGTTTATGGTAATGTGCGCGACTTACAGGTAAAATCCGGCTCAAAACTTAAATCCGGAGATATTTTAGGAAAGGTCGGCGAGAACCTTGAAGGAAACATACTACATTTTGAAATCTGGAAAGCGAGAGATTATCAGAATCCCGAACAGTGGCTTGTAGTTAAGCGTTAATATCAATATATTCGAATTATAGATCACCAAATAATTTTGGGAAGGGGTATGAGAAAAATATTTTTACTTTTGTTTATATTTTCCGGGATGATTTCGGCACAATCATTCCAGACGCTCGGCACCTGGAATTCTGTCGGAATTCCAAATTATCTTCAGCAGCCTGGCGATAATGTTCCGCGAGATCTCTTGAGCAGAATAGATGCCTCAGTTCCTGAATATTCAAGAGTTCCGGTTAAACATCCTGAATACCTGGCAGATAATGTTCAGACGAATATCACTGTACTTCAGACAGCCGACGTATTCGTTACCTTCGTTACAGAAGGTGCTGGATACAGAAATGTGCTTGGCTTCTATACTTATGACATAAATAATCCACCGCAGACAACTCAGGAAATTGCGAGTTCTATGACCGTGATTTTTCCAAATACGTCTCTTACCGGCAGCGGCGGGGGACTTAAATCGGGAGATAAAGTCAAGATTGGGACGTTTCAGCCCGGAACAGCGATCGGGTGGTGGCTTGGCGCAGATGGATTCCGTAATGGGAACGCCACATCCGGGAATTGGCTGCTTTATTCAAACAAAAGCCTCAATCCAGAGACGAATCCTGATAAAAAGCAGCATAATGTGCTTTTGAATGATCTTGGATCTGGCAGAGTGATTCTTGCTTTTGAAGATATCCGGCGCGATTATGGATCCTGTGATGAAGATTTTAATGATGCCATATTTTACGTAAGTGCAACACCTACAAATGCAATCAGCTACGAAAATGTCGTTCTTATCGAAGATCCGGGAAATACAGCTTTGGCTGATCTTTCACTTACTAAAAGTGCCGATAATACAAATCCGGCGGATGGAGATATTGTCACTTATACAGTTGCTCTTACAAACAACGGTCCTAATAATGCGACTGAAATCGTCGTATCTGAAATTCTTCCGGAGGGATTAATCTATAAGTCTCACACTACCGGTGCGGGGGAATATGATTATTCCAGCGGAATATGGAGTATTCAGGGACTAACAAACGGAAGTACCATTGAATTAAAAGTGAAAGCAGCAGTTAATTTGGCTGCAATCAGTCAAAGCGCTTTCGATCTGGGACCTGCTGTTGATTATAATGTTTTTGTTTTTGAGGATATATCCCAGCCCTCGGCTGATACTGAGGGGAAAGTTGCTGTGGGAAGAGATGCTTTTTTCTCAAGCTATAGTATCGGAGATCAGCTCGACCCATCCGGCGGGACTGAAGATGTTCTTATTGTCGGTGAGAATCTTACTTTTCTGAGCGGCACTGTGAAAGGCGGCAATGTTGTTTATGGTCAGGGTACTAATCTGCCTATTGATCTGGTGACAATTTTTGATGGCACACTCCGTCAGGATAGCGTGATAAATTTTGAAGCTGCGTCTGTTTATCTAAATGAACTGGCCGCCTCGCTAAAAGTTTATGAGGCTAACGGTGATGTAATATTTGAAAACAGCGGACTCACTCTTACCGGCAACGATCCTTTCCTTAATGTATTTGGTGTTACAGGCAGTCAGTTAAATCTTGCTACCAGTTTAAATATTACTGTTCCAAATGGATCTGTAGTTTTGCTGAATATATCCGGTGAATCAATTGACTGGGGAGGTGCTTTGAATGTTTACGGTACGGCGATCAGCAATGTCCTTTATAATTTTTACGAATGTTCTGATCTAATAATTGAGGGAATAGATGTAAGAGGATCAATCCTCGCACCGAAAGCCACCGTTGATTTTCCGAGCGGAGTTGTCAATGGACAGGTTATTGCTAAATCGGTTTTAGGTACAGGACAGTTTAATTCCGGTTCCGATAACAGTACTCACTTTATCGGAAATATCCCAGTCTCAGATAAAATATCAAACGTTTCAGAAATATTATCCGTAAAACAGCAGGATCCAAATCCCTCAAACAATTCTTCTGAGGCCGTCTTAAATCTGGCAGGGTTTGGTGATCCGGGAAATACCGGCGGGGTTACCTGGCAGCTTACCGGAAATACAGGGACAGGAGAAATTGTCTGGGTACTCGATCAGGATGATGCAGGTAATTTTATCAGCGGAACCTGGGGCGGTAAAATATACCGGTCAACCAATGAGGGAGCCGACTGGGTTTTGCTTAACAGCGGGATGAACGTGGCGTTTATCTGGGATATTCTGATTGATGGAAATACAATCTATGCTGCTACCGAAAATGGAGTTTATAAATCAATAAATAATGGCAGCGACTGGAATATTACCGGACTTTCAGGCAAAGATACCAGAGCCATTACAAAATCAGGGACTAATATTTTTGCCGGTACCTGGGGAGAGGGCATTTTCAAATCCACAAATGGAGGAAACAACTGGACGGGAGTTGGAAAAACAAATACTAACCTGCCAGTTCATGCTCTTGAAAGTGATGCTTCCGGAAATATTTATGCAGGCACTTTTGGATCAGGTGTGTTAAGATCGAAAGATGGAGGGGAAAGCTGGGATCAGTTAAACTTCGGCTACTTATTCGTATGGTCTTTAGGTATTGATTCCCAGGGGAAAGTATATGCCGGTACATACGGTAACGGAGTCATCCGATCAATCGACGGGGGAGAGAACTGGTTCGCTATCAACAATAATCTTATGGCTTCCCATATTTACTCCATTCGAATTGATGCTTCCAATAATGTTTTTGTCAGCGGCTGGTCTTCAGGTGTTTATGTTCTTAGTGCCGATAAATCTGACGAGTGGGGTTCGCTGGGCATGGGTACACTTGGTGTCAGTTCACTTGTTATTAAAAATAATATCCTCTATGCCGGTACCAGCAGCGGAAATATTTATTCCAACAGTAGTCCGCTCACATCATTAAATTCCAGGATTGACCTTAAGCCGGCTAAATTTGAACTTGTTCAAAATTACCCGAATCCATTCAATCCATCTACAACAATTCTGTTTAATATTGCCGAAGAAGGGGAATATTCTCTCGCTATTTTTAATTCTATCGGACAGCTAATTAGGACAGTTGCTAAAGGTGATTATGCTCCCGGCGAGTATAATGTTAAATTTGATGCTTCCGGACTCAGTACAGGGATGTATATTTATAGACTGCGCGGAAATGGTTTGGATATCAGCAGGAAGATGCTGCTCATCAAATAGTTAATAGTGCAAGTATTTATTTTAAGAACCGCTTCGTATGGAGCGGTTTTTTTTTGACGGGTAATAAGCGATATCTGAGATAAATGGCTAATCTTTCGGATAAATTATAAAACATAAGAATTATTAACCAGGCTAAGTTTTTACGGAAATAGCGACCGGGATTTCTAATAATTTACCTAAATTAAAAGATTCCTAAAAAATTCTTTATCCATGAGAATATTTCAAATTGTTTTACTACTTATATGTAGTTTCCTGATTTCCGGTTCTTCAGAAAATCGTGGAGACCAGGATAATATAGAATCGAAAGTCAAGAATCTTCTTCAGACCAAAGGTCTCGACCATTCGCAAATCTCCCTTTTTGCACTCAATACTAAAAACAGTAAAATTCTTCTTGATCATAATTCTGGCTTTAGTCTTGCGCCTGCATCCGGACTAAAATTACTAACAACAGCAGCAGCTTTGGAATATCTTGGAGCAGACGCAAATTTCCAGACAGTTTTTAAGTATCGGGGTTCGGTATCAGGCGGCGTGTTAAATGGTGATCTGATAATACAAGGTGCCGGTGATCCGACTTTTGGCGGTAATTTATTACCCAATTGCGCTACTGGTGAAAAAATTGCCGCTGGTTTGAAAAAATCGTTTGAATCCCACGGCATAAAATCAATATCGGGCGATATAATTGCAGATATTTCGGCATTTGAGGAGAATAATCTTTCCGGTTACTGGAATTGGATTGATATTGGAAATTATTATGGAGCGCAGACATCCGCTCTTTGTTTTAATGAAAATCTATATGAACTGATATTAAATCCCGGGAAAAATGAAGGCGATCCGGTGAATATTGCCGGTACTGCACCTGAAGTTCAGGGACTCGTTTTTAATAATCGGCTTAAAACTGGAAAACCTGGTTCCGGTGATAACGGTTATATTTATTGTGCACCCTATCAGTACAACACAGTTGTGCGAGGAACCGTCCCGGCAGGGGAGAAGGAATTCCGCATAAAAGGATCAGTTCCTGATCCTGCATTATTTGCTTTGCAGAAGATAGCAGGAATTATTAAAACAATTGGAGTTAATTTTAATGGAAGACTTCGGACAACTGACATCGCTGAAAAATATGATAATGTAAAAGAACTTACAAGATTTAGTTCGCCACCTGTCAGAGATATTATTCGTATTGTTAATAAAAGATCATTTAATCTATATGCCGAACAGTTGCCTAAACTGATTTCCATAAACAAGTCAGGACGTGGTGAAACTGAAAATGGTCTTGAACTTATTCTTCAATTCCTGAAAAAAAATGCGGTCACAACTGAAGGAGTTGAGCTTTATGACGGCTGTGGACTCGCAAGACAAAATCTGGTGACGACAAGGATGTTTTGTGAATTGTTATCCGTAATGACGAGGAAAGATTGCTTTAGTATTTATCTAAATTCTATTGCTTTAGCCGGAGATAAAAATGATGAAGGCTTCTTCAGGAATTTTGGAACCGGGACAGTTTTAGAAAAAAATGCAAGGATTAAATCAGGACTTATTGGCGGAGTTCGCAGCATGAGTGGTTATCTAAAGAATAAGAAAGGAGATTTAATTGCATACTCGATGATAGTTAATAATCACAAATCCTCGTCCAATATAATTGATAACAAATTTAAAGAATTAATGATAGCGATCGCAGAATTATGAAGATATCCCGGACACCCAACAAAGAAAGGCTTTTAAATGCTTTATACGGCAGAGTGCCGGATCATATACCATTAATTGAACTTGGAATACATCCGGTAATTAAAAAAGAGTTAATGGGAAAAGATATTTTCTCATTACAAGACGAAATTGAATTTATGGGCAGATATTGTTATGATTTCGTAAAAATACAGCCCGGCTTCAATATGGATATTAGTTACCGAAAATTTACCCACGGAGAGAAATCGGCCTCCGGCGCATCATCTGACAGGTCATGGGCTGTGGAATCGCAGGGTGTAATCAGCACATTCGATGATCTCGAAAAATTTCCCTGGCCAAGAATTTCAGATATCGATTTTCGCAGATTTGATGAAGCAGAGAAAATTGTCCCTGATAATATGGCAGTGATCGGTCAATATGGTGACATTTTCACACTTGTTTGGGAAATGATGGGGTTCGAGAATTTTGCTGTTGCCCTATATACAGATCCGGAATTGATTGAGTCCGCATTTAATCGCGTTTCGGAATTAATTATTCCAATGTTTGAATCGATGGCTCAAAGAGATAAAGTCGATATATTATGGTATAGCGATGATATTGCTTTTGTTAATGGACCTATGTTATCGCCTGAACATCTTAAGCAGTATTTTTTCCCCTTGCTGAAAAGGATCGGAGATATTGCCTCAAAATATAATAAACCGCTTATATATCATTCTGATGGTGATCTCCGTCCTGTTTTTGAAGATATAATTGATTGCGGTGTTACTGCTTTGCACCCGATTGAGCCTAAAGCAATGAGTATTTTTGAAGTTAGCGATACCTTAAAAGGAAAAATATCTGTTTGCGGCGGAATTGATCTTGATCTGCTCAGCCGGGGAGAACCACATCAGGTGGAACAATTGGTCAGAGGATTTGCCGAACATTTCAAAGAAAGGGGCGGATGGTCTGCCGGATCTTCAAACTCTATTCCGGAATATGTAAAAACTGAAAATTATCTGAAAATTATTGAGACAATAGTAAAATATGGCTGAGGAAAATTTATCCCAACCTAAACGAGAATTAACTTTAGCCCAGGTTTTTGCAATCATTATTGGGACAGTTATTGGTTCAGGAGTATTCATTAGCATTCCAATTGTGGCGGCTAAAACAGGATCACCATTATTTTCAACAATAATCTGGTTTGTTTCAGGCGTCATCTGGATTCCCCAGATACTCGTTATTGCTGAGATGGGCAGCGCATATCCCTCGCAGGGGTTTGGTTATTATTACCTCAATAAAGCAGGGTCTCCATTTTTAGGATTTCTATACACATGGACTGCATTCTTGACAAGTGATACCCCAACATTAACTATTGTGGGATTAAGTGCTGCCTCTGTCCTGGCTTTCTTTTTCCCGATGTTAAATGAACATATCTATGCAGCGGTTTTTACGGCTTTTTTAATTCTCTCACTTATGTTTGTTCAGATTAGGAGTGTCAAAACCGGGGGGAATTTCCAGATTTTACTTACTGTCGGGAAGATGCTGCCTCTTATCGCAGTTGTTCTTTTCGGATTCATCTATTTTGATGGAAGTAGAACGTTTTCGGCTGAAAACGTTTCAGGTGAAAACATTTCCTTTTTTGTGCTGATTACTACCGGAATATCAGCAACAGCCTGGTCTTATGCTGGTTTTGGGAATGTGCTTTATATGGCAGGAGAAGTAAAAGATCCGGAGAAAAATCTGCCTATTGCTCTATTGGGCTCACTATTCTTTGTCATGACTATTTACAGTCTGATTTCACTAGCGATAAACAGCCTGGTTCCTTTCCATGAAATTGTTAAAGCGGAAGGGAGTTTTGTAAATCCATTCTCTTTTATTTCATTATTCGGGAGCGGTGCCGGCGCCATATTCTCAATTGCAGCCTTTATCTCAATGATTGGAGTGATTAATGCGGGGATAATGGCTCAACCCCGTCTTGAATATGCAATGGCAAAAGACGGATTATTTTTTAAACCGTTTGCAAGATTGCATCCCAAATATGGTACACCTCATTATTCAATCACTATTCAGTGTTCACTCGCAGTAATTCTACTTTTCCTGGGAAATATTGAGGAACTGCTCGGTTATTTTACTCTTTCATATGTTCTTCAGAATGGTTTAGTTTACAGTACAATATTTTTTCTTAAAAAAAGAGAAGATTATAATCCCAGATTCAAATCACCATTCTGGAAACTAATGGCTTCACTTGCTGTTATAAGTCAGGTGTTCATTGCCGGTGGTGTTTTTGTCACGTATCCGACTGCCGGATTATTTTCTGCAGCCTTTTTGATCTTGACAGGGGCGCCGGTTTATTTGTATCTTTATAAAAAAAAGAACTTTAGTTACGGAAAAACCTGATGAAGATTTTTAAAAATATACTTTTCATTTTTGCTTTATTTACATCTGTTAATGCTCAAAATGAAAATCAGAAATGGCAGATCATTCAGGATACAGATGATCAGGTGGTATTTTTAGACACTTCATCAATTCGAATGTCCGGTGATCTGATCAATCTTCAAAGCGTTGTATATTATAAAGAGCCTCGTGAATTTTCAACAATCCCCAAAAAAGTATCGAAAATTAAACGCAGCCTCATTTTTAACCAGCCAGAGCGAAAGTACAGTGTAGTGGGAGCGATTTATTACGGTGCCGATGGCATGATCGCTGGAAGTGAATCCGAGCAGGCTTTTTCCGGCAGTAAAATTGATCTGTTTGTTCCTGTTCAGGGAGGCAGTGATTTTGAAATTATCTATGATAATGCAAAAAATTATCTAATGGGTTCAGGTCTTTTAAATGAAAATAATGAATATTCAGGTAGTCCCGCCGAAACAGAAGAAGACAGCACATCCCAAAATGAGGAAATTGAAGATTCTACTGCCGACTCAGAGGAAATCGCTGAAGCCCGGGATCCAGTCCCCGCTGTAGTCGAGGAAACTCAACCCGAGGTCACACCGTCGATGCCGGAAGAAACAAATGAAGCGATTCCTGATCCGGGTGCTATGTACGATCCGTCCTTTTACGATTTCCCAAGTGAACAATATGTAAGGGATTTTATATATACTGACGGAAAGTACTTCTGTTTCCAGATCTCTTCCTGGAGAAGCCGGTCTAATGCTGAATCGGAAGCAGCGAAACTTAAAAGAAAAGGATATAATTCATATATTCAGGAAGCCATCGTTAATTCCAAAGGTGGAAGATGGTTCAGAGTTCGGGTTGGTCTGTTCGGATCTGAAGATTCAGCCACAAAAAGTTATAAAAGTTTAAAATAATTAAACTAATAAGGCTAAAATTTTGTATTATAATAAGACATAAGGTCTTAAAAGGAACTGAGCATGAGAAATCTATCGATAATCATCCTTATCATTATTGCAATATCTATTTGGGAAACAGTTGATAAAACTCCGCCTGAAGGTTTGAAAGCTATGGTTGCGGATTCATTAATACAAAATGACACAGAAAAAGGAAATACATCAATGTCAGATAAATCATTTAGCTGCGAAGAGGATTGGAAAAGTAAACTGACCCCCGAGCAGTACAGCGTGTTAAGGGAAAAGGGTACTGAAAGAGCATTTACAGGCAAGTACACCTACAATAAAGAAAGCGGTATTTATAAATGTGCTGCCTGCGGAAATGAACTTTTTAGTTCAGAAACCAAATACGACAGCGGATCGGGCTGGCCCAGTTTTTGGAATGCATACAAAAGCGAAGCTGTGATTGAACGAAACGACAACAGCCATTTTATGACACGGACTGAAATTATCTGCAGCAAATGCGGTTCACATTTGGGGCATTTATTTGACGACGGTCCAAAACCTTCAGGCATGAGGTATTGCATAAATTCAATAGCTCTTGATTTTGAACCGAAAAAATAAATAAACAATATTTCACAAACGTATTTTTGTTATTTGCAGGGAGTTTGTATGTCCAAATCCTTATTGATCTTAATCCTGGCGTTTGTTTTCTCAGGAATTGTTTCAGCACAAAATTTGATTCTACCCAGAGTTAGTCCACAGTCTTCAGTCTCACAGAAGATAGGACTCACTGAAATCAGGGTTAATTACAGTCGTCCGGCAGTAAAAGGACGAAAGATTTTGGGCGAGCTTGTTCCTTACAATATTGTCTGGAGAGCAGGGGCTAATGAAAACACAACAATTTCTTTTAGCGATGACGTTACAATTGAAGGTGCAAAATTGCCTTCCGGTGTTTATGGTTTCCATACCATTCCCGGAGAAGATGAATGGATTCTTATATTCAACAAAGTGAATACAGCATGGGGAAGCTTTTTCTACGACGAGAATGAAGATGCACTAAGGGTAAGGGTTAAACCTGAACATTCTGAATATAACGAGTGGATGCAATTCGATTTTAATAATATCACAGCTTCCTCAGTCGATATTAATCTGAAGTGGGAAAACTTTAAAATATCATTTAGTGTTGCATTGGATCTTCATAAGATTGTTCTTGATAATTTCCGTAAACAACTCGTAAATGTGGAGGGATTCAGTTGGCAGGCAAATCTACAGGCTGCAAAGTATTGCGCAGATAACGGCGTTGAACTGGGAATGGGACTGGACTGGGTTGAAAAATCAATCCTGAGAAATGAAAATTTCGATAATCTTTCCGTAAAATCTCGGCTTTTACGAATGATTGGAAAAACTGATGAGGCTGATAAAACCTTACAAAAAGCTTTTTCAATTGCGACTGAAGCCAGTATCAATACTTATGGGTACGAACTTTTAGGGCAGGGAAAAGTCGAAGAAGCTTTGAAAATGTTTTATAAAAATGTTGCCAATTTCCCGGATTCCTGGAATGTTTATGACAGCCTTGCAGAAGCTCTTGAAAAAGCCGGAGATAAGGATTCTGCAATAAAAAATTATAGTGAAGCTTTAGAAAGAGCTCCTGATTCGCAAAAGCAGAGAATAGAAAAAACTATTGAAGCGCTTTCAAAAAAATAACAGATTTATGAAATAGAGTCAGGTTTGATTTTTTATTAAAGTCTGAGTATCTTAAGATTACTTTTAACGAAAATAAAAAAGTGAAAATACCTTTACTATTAGAGGTGTTTTCTCCCCTAAAAACCGCCTTTTTAAGGCGGTTTTTTTAATGAGAAACTTAATTCATCAGGAAAAATTAAAATCACAGCTCAAAATTACTTCCCCGGTTTATTCTTCTTATTAAGTTCCTGCAGACAGGTGAGGTTCTTTATCTACTTATACAGTTGTCCGAATCTTATTATGAGCTTAATCCTCACTTTTATCATATTCCAGACAACATTATCAGCCCAGAATATTTATAAATACAGCCAATTTTCATCAGAATCGAGGGAATTCATCAAAATACCCAATTCATGGAACCCGAATGATTTCACCATTTTGGGACTTATGGGTGCTGCTGCTTACGGATTAACATACCTCGATTCAGATGTCCGGGACATAATAAAAGAAAACCAGAATTTTCCAGTTGTCCTTATGGAAGCAGGAAAGTATTATGGCGAACCCCTTACTTCGCTTGTTTTAGGAACCGCTATGATTGGGATGGGCAGCAAGAATACAGAACTGAAAAAAACAGGATTCGAAATTTTGCAATCATTCGTTTATACGGGGACGGTTACTCTGCTCGTAAAAGTAATTGCCGGAAGGTCAAGGCCGTATTTGTCTGACGGGCCAAATGATTTTGGACTACTGGGATTTACAGATGACAGAATGTCTTTTTTTTCAGGCCATTCCTCTCTTGCGTTTTCACTTTCAACAATTCTGGCGGGTAATTCAAGTTCTCCTGAACTGAAAGTATTATTCTTCGCACCTGCAATTATCACTGCCATTTCAAGGATTTACCATGACAAACACTGGCTGTCCGATGTCGTTATCGGCTCGGCAGTGGGAATACTGACGGCTACCTGGGTACTAAAGAAGCACGAACAAAATCAAAAGACCGAAAACCTTACTCAGTTTCCGGTCCTTATCATGAAAATATCATTATAATTATTAATTATTCCGGCTTCCAGAAATGTCTCTCGAGAATAACCCTTTCATCCTGTCCAAATTCTATACCCTCTGATCTTAAAAGGGATTCCATAAGAAACGGATCATCAAAATGGAATTTGCCAGTCAGCGCCCCTGTTCTGTTAACTACTCTGTGGCAGGGGATATTGCTTCCTTTTAATGAGTTCAATACCCAGCCAACCGTTCTGGCTGATGATCTGATTCCGCAGAATTCAGCAATTGCCCCATAAGTCGTTACTTTACCGGCGGGGATTCGGGCAACAACATCTTTCACGCGGCTGAAGAAATCGGTATCGGGCATTATAAAGTAGCTGATTTCAGCAGGAATGCACGAATAAAAGTATTAAGGTCGCCATCCATAACGGTATGAATATCTGAAGTTTCGTGATCTGTACGGTGGTCTTTTACCATATTATATGGATGAAAGACATACGATCGGATCTGGCTTCCCCATTCAATTTTCATTTTTGAGTTTTCTAGCTCTTCTCTTTCTGCTTCCTGTTTTGCAATTTCAAGTTGATAAAGTTTGGCTTTAAGCATCTTAAAGGCATTAGTTTTGTTCTGGTTCTGCGAACGTTCACTCTGGCATGCAGCAACAGTATTAGTCGGAATATGCGTTATCCTGACGGCTGTTTCCACTTTATTAACATTCTGACCGCCCTTTCCCCCTGAACGATAGGTATCGATTCTGAGATCAGCCGGGTTAATATCAATCTCAATATCATCATCAACTTCCGGCATTGCAAAGACGGATGCAAATGATGTGTGACGCCTTTTATTTGAGTCGAAAGGCGAAATACGTACCAGTCTGTGAACACCTATCTCTGCTTTGAGATAGCCGTAAGCATATTGTCCCTTAAATTCAAGACTTGCACTTTTAATACCGGCACCATCACCTTCCAATATATCAAGGATTGTTACTGTGAAATTATTCTGTTCACCCCATCTTATGTACATCCTCATAAGCATTTCAGCCCAATCCTGAGCCTCAGTACCGCCTGCACCGGAATGAATAGTCAGAATACAGTCGTTCTCATCATCTTTGCCGCTGAGAATACTGTTAAATTCAGCCTCTTCAACTTTTTTTGACAATTCATTGATCTGATAATCAATATCAGAGATAAGACTTTCTTCAGCTTCTGACTCGGCAAGTTCAAGGAATTCTTTAATATGATCATATGAAATTTTTAGTCCGTTCCACAGATCGATTGAATTCTGAAGTGACTTGATTCTCTGAAGAACACTTTGAGCTTTTTTCTGGTCAGTCCAGAAGTCGCTTGCTTCACTCTGAAGTTTTAATGCTGCAATTTCACTTTCTTTTTTATCGACCTTAAAGATAACCTCGTAGCTTCGTTATCTTATCTTCACTTATACCAACTTCACGTTTTTGATCGTCAAACATCCTATCCTCTGTATTACAAATTATTCAAACCCTAAAGATACGAAAACAAGAATAAAACAGAATCGTTTCAGATTTCCAGTTCCATTCTGAGAAGTGCAGCAGCTAATGTTTTACCCTGAGCATCAAATTTTAATGAGACAGTCCCGCCCCCGCCAAGGGTATTGTGCAGAAGGAAATTAATTGCCCGGATATTCGGCATTTCGTAACGTTCGACAGGACCGAGGCATATTCCGTGGAAATGCTCCTTTACTCTTTCGGCTGTCAGGTGCTTCCTGATTATTTCAAAACCTTTGTCATCATAAGCAATAATGCCGACATTTGCAGCATCTCCTTTGTCGCCACTTCTTCCGTGCGCGATGTCTATTAATCTTATTTTCATCTTTCGATCTCCAGTATGGTTACCTGAGGCTGTACAAGTTCTTTTGGAATGAGGGCAGGCCAGTAAGCAACCACGCTATGAGGATGAGGTCTTCCGCCTGCGAATCCGGTGACTGACGGGGGTCCTGTCAGAATCAGCGGTGCAAGTTCTTTCCCAAATCTCTCGACTGTTTTATAATCAGCAGCCCGTACCGCAAATCTTAATGTGATTTCGTTAATAAGATCCTCATCAATCTCTGCTGAGAGTGGCCCGTGGCAGGCATTATAGCCAATATACTCAGTCCGGATTTCATCAAACTTTAAGTTAAGGTTATCGAGCCTGTCCCGAAGTATCTGATCTGCCGCTTTTGCTTTAGTTAGTGCTTCAGGCCACGAATAGGTAAGTGACCCATTGGCGCTATAGCCGTTTTCATACGAACATGACACTTTGAAAAAAGGAGTTGCCGGCATTCCTTTAATACCAAATACTTTAACACGGTTATTGCCGAGGTCCTCAAGTTTTATTGAAGTAAAATCGGCGATGCAATCCGGAGTGATATATTCTTTTGGATTTCCGATTTCATATACGAGCTGCTCCGCGACTGTCTGAAAATTAACGAGCCCGCCAAGTTTATCATGTTTTGTGATTATAAATTCACCATTTTGATAAGCTTCGGCAATAGGGAACCCGATGTTTGCAAAATTATCAACAGATTTCCAGTCGCCAAGAAAATTGCCGCCGGAAGCTTGTGCTCCGCATTCGAGAATATGTCCGGCGATGATACCGGAAGCCATTTTATCAAAATCTGTTTTGTCCCAGCCGAATTCATAGATCATTGGTGCAAGCGTAAGTCCGGTATCAGTCATTCTGCCGGTGATCACGATATCAGCTCCTGCTCTAAGCGCCTCTACGACGGGAAATGCGCCGAAATAAACATTAGCACTCAGGAGTTGATCCTTAATTGATTCGACCGGTTCTCCGGTGTCCATATTATTCAGTAAACAGCCTTTATCAAGAATTTCGTCAATGTTCTCAAGAATATTATCGCCTGAAACAACAGCAACCTTAATATTCCCGAACCCTAATCCAGAGGCTATTTTTTTTATTTCAGCCGCACAGGAAAAAGGATTGACACCACCGCCATTTGTTATTACTTTGATATTTTTCTCAACACAATGCGGGAGAATCCGACCAATAAGAGGGGGAAGGTCCTTGGCATATCCAAGCGACGGATTTTTATTTTTTTGTTTTTGAAGAATTGACATGGTTACTTCGGCAAGGTAATCCATCACAAGATAATCAATATCCCCTGAAGTAACCTGCATATAAGGAGCGTCAATCAGATCACCCCAAAAACCCTGACCAGATGCAATCCTGATGTTTTTTTTCATTAGTTCGCCAATATTATGAAGTGCGATCAAATATATTCAAAGAAAAATATTTTACCAAATATCATTTGACATAAGATATAATAAACTCACAAATAGAATCTATGGAATCATAGTTTTGCGGATCGATCGGTATCCGATCCTCAATCCTTCGCAACCAGGTAAACTGTCTTTTTGCATAATGCCTGGAATTCCTCTTTATCAGTTCAACGGCTCTTTGAAGCGAAATTTCCTTATTAAGGAAAGATATTATTTCCTTATATCCAACTGTATTTAACGAATTTAATTTTGGCGACCAGCCGTCCCGGATCAGATCGCTAACTTCTTTGATAAGTCCATTCAGTATCATAATATCAACCCTTTTTTCGATATTTTCATACAGAATATTCCTTTCAGGTTCAATCGAGAAGTAAAAGAAATTAAATCCGGTATATTTTTCCTGATTTTTGTGATGATTAATAAGAGAAATTCCAGTCAGATGAAATACTTCGAGAGCCCGCATAACACGTTTCCAATTCTGTGGAAGCATTGTTTCAGCGCTTTGCGGATCAACTTCTTTGAGCATAGAATAAAGTTTTTCGTTGCCTTCAGAATCTTTTATTTTATGCAGTTTTTGTCTGTAATCATCATCAGTATCTGCCGTATTAAAGATGCCATCTCTAAGAGCGCTGATATATAAACCTGTTCCTCCTGTAATAACCGGGATTTTATTAAGAATGTGAAGACGTCGGATTATTTCAATTGAATCTTGCTCAAACATCGAAGCGTTGTATTTGGCATCGGGTTCGAGGATGTCAATTAAATGATGTTTTACCAATGCAAGAGTGCTAAGAGGTGGTTTCGCAGTCCCGATATTAAGATATTTGAATATCTGCCTGCTATCCGCGGAGATAATTTCCGTATTTAACCTCATTGCAACTTTAATGCTCAACGCGGTTTTTCCTGAAGCGGTAGGACCGGCAATTATAATTACTCTGTTTTCCAACCTTCTCTTCCAATAAGTGGAACAAAACTGAAATAAGGGTGATCTTCAACCGTATAGTCATCATCTGCCTGCTTTCTGATTTTTTTCATCGTTTGGGATTGCCTGTCTCCAACAGGTATAACCATAATACCTTCCGGCGAAAGCTGCTCAATAAGTTTTTCCGGAACAATTGGAGCACCCGCTGTCACAATAATGCGATCATAGGGCGCAAATATTTTCCAACCAAGAGTCCCGTCTCCACATTTTAGGACAGCTTGGATTGACAGTTGATCAAAAAGAGTTTGTGCCATATTATAAAGTGCAGCACTTCTTTCGATACTGTAAACCTGCATCCCCAGAGCAGCCAGAATCGCAGCCTGATAACCGGATCCGGTTCCAATTTCAAGAACTTTCAGACCACGTGCAGGTTCAAGTTTCTCAGTCATAAATGCAACTGTATATGGTTGTGAAATAGTCTGACCCTGTCCGATTGGAAGCGGATTATCCGTATAAGCATAGGCGCTGAGTATTTTAGGCACAAAAAGGTGTCTCGGAACATCATTAAAAGCCTGAATCACACTTTCATCAGAAATGCCCCGGGTTCGAAGGGTCTCAATAAGTTGTTTTTTTTCTCTTTCGTACATACCTAAAATATACTGACAATATTTGTTATTTTAGAAATCAATTATATTAAAATTTCGGAAATATTATGCTCGAAACTTTGCTCGGCGCACTGTTTATTATGGTTTTAAGGATCTTTGATGTTACAATAGGTACCTTTCGCACAATTCTTGTTGTCCAGGCTAAAAGATATCATGCAGCGATTGTTGGTTTTTTTGAAGTACTGATCTGGATTACGGCCATGAAATATATAGTTGGTCACATGGATGAGTGGATGAATTTGCTGGGATACGCAGCAGGTTTTGCGATTGGAAATCTCTTAGGTATAACTCTTGAGGAGAAGGTTGCTTTAGGATTTGTGCAGCTAAATGTAATTTCCCGAGATTTTTCCGAGATGATTGCCAGAAAACTGAGGGAAAGTCAGTTTGGTGTGACCGTGATAAACGGTGAAGGAATCAAAGGCGAAGTTGATGTGCTGATCTGTATTATAAAACGCCGGGAGTTAAAAAATGCCATCAGGCTTATTGATTCGATTGATAGTAACGCATTTGTTACGGTTCAGCATTCGAGACCATATAGAGGATTTGTGCATGGTTCGAGGAAATGATTGCAAGCTTTGAGAGGACAATTTCGTTAACTGGATAATTTTGGTTTTCTGAGATAAGTAATGAGTTTTCACTTGTAGCTGAATCTTTGAAAAATGGCAGTCAATACTTGCTTGTAATAAATCAGTATTTTAGTCAGATAAATGTAAAGAAATATTTTTAGGACTTGATTAAATAAGTTAAGACTATTATATTTACTAACTCAATTTTGATATGTTTATGCGGGAATAGCTCAGTTGGTAGAGCGCAACCTTGCCAAGGTTGAAGTCGCGGGTTCGAGTCCCGTTTCCCGCTCAAAAATCCACTAAATGTGGATTTTATTTTTTATGAAGTTTCATTTCTTTAAAAACTGAAATTTCTGAGCAAATTTTGGCGGCGTGGCCAAGTGGTCTAAGGCGAAGGTCTGCAAAACCTTTATTCATCGGTTCAAATCCGATCGCCGCCTCAAAACCCGGTTTATCCGGGTTTTTTATTTTTAAATTATTCCCTTTCACCTGGACTTATTTCCTTTTCAATTTATTGGCTGCAGTCGTTAACCAATTCAATTCCCAATAATTTTACAACCTTTTACACTGAAATGAGTCTAAATAGTATAATTTCAGGAGAAACAAATGAGAAAAGCAGGATTTTTATCAGCAATTATTTTCGGTATAGTCTTCATTAGCGGCTCTTTATTTGCCCAGGATGTAAGGATTATTGAAGAAAAATTGATAGCTGTCGGGTCTGGCGGCGATCTGACGGTTGAAGCAGATGCCGGATCAATTATACTGACAGCCTGGGATCGTGACGAAGTATCAGTGAAGATATCAGGTAATGAAAATGCAGTTGAGAATTACAGTTTCAGTATTGAAAAAACTTCCAACGGGGTTGATGTTCGCTGTAAACGGAAAGGTGCGTGGCGAATTGGTTCGTGGCTAAGAAATGTGAAAATAAATTTTGAAATTTTTGTCCCTTCAAAATTCAACACTGATATTTCGACTGCAGGCGGAGATATAAGCCTTTCAAAAGTGAATGGAATTCAAGAATGCAAAACTTCAGGCGGAGATTTGAAATTCATGGATATGTCGGGGAAAATTAATGGTTCTACTTCGGGCGGGGATATTGTGGTTAAAGGTTTTATGGGACCAGTCAAACTCAGAACATCCGGCGGGGATATATCGACTGAAGAATTTACCGGAGCAATTGAAGCAAGAACATCCGGTGGCGATATTGATTTAAAAGTAAATGATGGAGCTGTAAGAGCTTCCACTTCCGGAGGGGATGTAAGACTGATATATTCCGGCGAAAATGAAGGGATTAACCTCAGTACTTCAGGCGGCGACATAGAAGTTTTTGTCAGTTCTGAAATTAAAGCTGATGTTTATCTTTCGACTTCCGGAGGGAGAGCTAAAGTAAAACTTGAGAATTCAAAGGCAGAAGTGGCAAAGTCATCAAAATATGAAGGAACAATAAATGGCGGCGGTCCTGAGCTGATTGCCAAGTCCTCTGGTGGAGATGTTATTGTCTCGAATAAATAAGAAATTTTCCGATCATCGTTTTTTAAGGTAATTTATCTGTATTTGGTTATCTTTGAAAAAGTATTTTTACTTAATATCGGAGCTTAAAAAATGATGAATAAAAATAATGTATCATTAAATAATCTTATGGCGGGACTTATACTTGGTGGCTTAGCCGGAGCTGCTATTGGTTTGCTTCTGGCTCCGATGAAAGGTTCTGATCTCCGCAAAGAAATCAGCGATGATATTGAAAAATTATTTGCAGACTCAAGGCAGAGAGGCATTAAAGCGATAAAAGAAGCCAGAGAAATCTCTTTAAGTTTAGTCTCCAGAGCTGAAAAATTACTTGAGTACTCGAATTCTATAAAAGACTCAGGTGATAAAAAAGCGATTGAAGAATTTAAGGAGCAAGTTTCGGAATTAAGAAAAGAGATTGATGAAGTTCTTTCGATTGCCCGTTCCAAAAAGAGACATACTTCAGGAGATTAGATCATAGATTGTTCAAAATGTACAATTAAAAAGCCCCGTTAACCGGGGCTTTTTAATTTCTTTATCTTAATATTACTTCCACTAACTGCTCATCTTCAGAGAACGCGCAGGGGAGACCAGTATTATCGGAAACCCTTAATTTAACTTTATACACACCAGGCTTCGCGAAATAATGATAGGCTTTCTCTCCGGTCTTTGTATTTCCATCCCCAAAATCCCAAATATAGCTAAGGGGATCTCCATCAGTATCATATGAATTACCGGCATCAAAAAGGACAGCATCGTGTGCACCGCCAGTGAAAATTTTTCTATCCGGTCCTGCATCGGCAACCGGACTTGTATTTACTATAACGATCAGCGAATCAGCAGCAATTCCACATGGTTTTCCGGAATTATCCGAACCTGTAACTGTAACAAGGAATCTGCCGCCTCTTGAATAACTATGGAGAACTTTAATACCTTCAGCCACGGAACCATCTCCAAAATCCCAAAGATATTTATCAACAGATCCGTCGATATCATGGCTTTGTGAAGCATCGAAAACAACATCATTTCCCGGACAGACGATCCGATCGGATCCGCCATAAACGAAGGGGGAATTATTAACTTTAAGAATTTTCTGTGCTACTGCCACTGCATTGGCGGTATTAGTTCCATCATCAATCGTTAGGGAGACATTATAAGTGCCGGTCACAGTGTACATGTGATGGGCGATAGCAGAATCTGCCTGTGTACCATCTCCAAAATCCCATTTATATGAAACATGTTCATTATCCTTATCAGTTGAAGAAGTACCGTCAAATTTCACGTTCTCACCCGGACATGCCCATTCAGAAAGGATTATTTGCGGCTCAGGTGAGAAATTGATTTTTGCGGTGAGAGTATCTGAATTATCGCTATTAGAGAGCATGGTATTGTCATTAACTTTGAGTATCACAATGTAATCACCTGAAGACTTATAAGTGTGTTTTACTTCAATGCCTTCTGATAAGTTGCCGTCACCAAAATCCCATGCGTATTTAACAATTGCTCCATCCGGGTCATAGGAGTTGATCGCATTAAATATGAGCTGATTTCCTACTCCTCCGAAAATATCGTTACCTGCCTGTGCAATCGGAGCAGCATTAACAATAATATAATCCCTGGCAGGCGCCGAACTACATTCACTTTTCCCATCCGTCCTGATAGTAAGATCAATAAAATATTTGCCGGGCTCAGAGTAAGAATGGCTGACTATTCCCCCAGATTTGGTGTTGCCGTCTCCGAAATCCCAGATATATTCGACAATATTCGAGGAAACTGATGTTGATGAAGTGCCATCGAAAGTAACAACCTGATCTTTTGCAACGATTTTTTCAAAAGTAAATTTCGCTTCAGGAGCTTCCAAAACCTTAACAATAAGTTCATCTTTATCAGTATTGTCGCACTCGCCAACCAAATCACCTGTAATTGTCAGCAACACTCTGTATTCACCAGGTTTTGTATAAACATGTGTTGGTTTCGCACCACCACCAACCGAGCCATCACCAAAGTCCCAGGAGTAATTATTCACAACACCGTCAAAGTCATAACTTTTTGAACCATCAAACTGTACAACAGTATTTGAACAGACAACTTTATCTTCACCTGCATTGGCTATCGGAGAATCTGCGACAGTGACAATAAGAAAATCAGCATCCGAATTGCATTCCAATCCTGAGTCATCTTTCACAAAGAGTGTGACTCTGTATATGCCGCCTTTTTTATAAGTTTTTGATGGATTCATTCCCTCGGCAGTTGTTCCGTCACCAAAATCCCAGATAAATTTTATCAACCCGCCTTCAGGATCAATGGTAGCGCCGCCATCAAAAAGGACAATATCTCCCGCGCATATTGTTTTATCTGGTCCTGCTTCAGCCAACGGTGCTTTATTAATTTTTACAAGAATTGATGCTGTGCTGGTTGAGTTTGGAAGTGATTTCCCATCATCCACTGTCAGGATTACAGGGTAGGTTCCTCCCTCAGAATAATTATGGCTCACAGTGATTCCCTGCTGCAGAGGACTCCCATCACCAAAATCCCATGAGTAGGTCAGGGGATCACCATCCGGATCACCAGAATCTGCTCCGGAGATAACAACCGATGGATCGCAGGTGATAATATCACCTGCCAAACGGGCAGCCGGTCTGTCATTAACATATATATTTATCCGGTCTTCAGCGAATGAATTTATCGCCTCGCCGTTATCTTTGACTCTCAGGACAGCAGTATATATCCCCGGATGAGAAAAACTTCTTGTAATCTGATTCCCCTTAAAAACGCTGCCGGTATCGGTAAATGTCCATTCGAAATCGACGAGGGATCCATCAGGATCAGTTGATAAATTTCCGGAAAAGTTAACACTCAGACCTGGTGCGGTGATGATATCTTTACCGGCTACTGCAACAGGAGATTCATTTATTACAACTTTGACATTATCAAAATCAATCGCTTCCTTATGCCCGGTATTGTCTCCGACAATGAGTCCGACAGTATAAGTCCCCGGATATTGAAACTTATGAGAAGTTTCAATTCCATCAGCAGTTTCACCATCACCGAAATCCCATCTGTAAAATACAATTTCTCCATCAGGGTCTGATGAATTCGCTGCAGAAAAAGCCAGTTCCTGACCAGGAGCGCCTATCTGATCCATTCCTGCATCGGCAATAGGCTTACGGTTGACATTCACGAAGAGTTCATCGGAAGTTTTCTGTGTCCCTGTTTTCGAATCATCAGTAACAGTAAGAATAACCTTATAGATACCAGGATTCTTGTAATAATGTGTTGTGGTCTGACCACTGCCCGATGAGTTATCCCCAAAATCCCAGGCATATTGTGTAATCGCCCCATCCTGATCAGATGATTCTCCCGCATCAAATGAGACACTGCTTGTTGTAACCACCTGGTCGGGACCAGCCTGTGCAACTGGCGGATAATTAATGATAACTGTGAGAGAATCAGAATTTTTATCAGAAATGGAAGTTGAGTTATCCTGAACAATCAGATAGACTTTATAAACACCAGGAGCGGCATATGAGTGTTTTACAGATTTTCCTGTTCCTTCAGAACCATCACCGAAATCCCAGGAATAATTAATAATTGAACCATCTCTATCAACCGAAGCTGAACCATCGAAAATGATTTCTTCATCTTTTGCAACCCGGAAATCTTTGCCTGCTTCAGCAACAGGGCGGTCGTTTACGAAAACTGTCATTTCATCGTTAGCGGAATTGTTCGATACTTCGGTATTATCTTTGATTGTGAGTTTTACTTTATATTTTCCGGGGGAGGCAAAAACATGTTTGATAACCTCTCCTTTTAATAGATTGCCATCACCCATATCCCAGGAATATTCCTGAATTTCACCATCGCTGTCGAAACTCCTTGCCCCGGAAAATTCCAGTAATTGGTCAACAGCAGCGATCCGATCTTCTCCAATATCAACTACAGGCTGGGAGTTTATAATAACAAAAAGTTCATCCTCAGCATTGTTGCACGGAGTATCGGAGTCATCTTCCACTCTAAGTTTCACCGAATACTTCCCTGCTTTATTGATCTTATAGGATTGGGTAATTCCGGATAATTTACCTCCATCCGCAATTTCCCAGAAGTATTTAATAATTTTACCATCAGAATCAGAGGAAGCTGATCCATCCAGAAAAAAGGATTCACCCGGGGCAGCTACAATATCTTTACCGGCAGAGGCGATCGGGGCATTATTCAATTTAACTGAAATATCTTTAATTGCACTGTTACTTATTACACCCGACCTGTCCGAAACAATAAGCCGGATATTATATAATCCTATTTCCTTATATACATGGGCAACTCTAATTCCTGAGCCTTTCACACCATCACCGAAATCCCAGTTGTAATCGAGAGCATCGCCATCGGCATCAGTCGATTTGGAAGCATCAAAAACCACTGAATAACAATCAGCGAGTATTTTTGCTGTAGCATCAGGTACTGGTCTGCTATTTGGTTTGTGCTGGTAAACCGGATGGATTATCGGCAGTATTCTGTCCTTGTCGTCGGTAACAAAAAACGTTGCATCGTTCGGTATCTCACCACCATCCCTGAATGAAACAGCGTTAATAATATTTTTTTCAATCGGGTCAAGCTGTATTCTGCTGTAAGACCAGTTGTCTTGCTGCGAAGGAGTGACTTTAAGATTCGAACGGTACTTTGTCTCAAGATTTATCAACGCATTAGCAGCATCAAAATTGTGAATTTCTAATGCCTCGGCGTCACCAGGAGTAAAAAACCGCATTTCAGCGAAGATATTTTTTTCGGGCAGCCTGATTGTCGGAGCATAACTTAAAACCTCAACGCCATCAACGGGGCTGTTACTTTTTTCATTGCTGCTTACTGCAACATCAAAAATATTTCCATCATTACCGGAACTACCTTTTACAACAAGTTTAAAATAGTAATGTTCCCCCCTGAGTTCGCCATCGAGTGGATTTAATTTCTGGAAGTTATACCATTTATTATCCTGAAAGGGATTTACGGAAAATGTCTCTTCTTTGATCAGAACACCCGAATCCCTGTCCTCGACCAGATTTCTCTGAGCATCAAGGGACGGATTACCGAAAGCACCAATCCCTCCAAATAATTTGAAATTCGTTTCTGTGTCGAATTCACCGGCAGGTGAATCAATTTTACCGGAACAATCTGCATCAAAAATTCGCAAATAAAGATGATCAGTAACGGCTTTATTGACTTTAATATAGATTACCTGTGTGTAATCGTAATCGCCTTCCCTGGTCTCTGCTTTTGGCCCGTATGTGATTAGCAATATTCTTTCCTGCGGAAAAGTCAGTCCGGAAAAAAAAGCAAGAAATAAGAACAATTTAGTAAACCTTACCATCAGTTTCTCCATCTGATCTATTTAATGTCATAAATTTTAGTATTCGAAAAGTAATCCGTCAGAGTTAACTTGATATTAGCAATTTTCCCTTTTGAATCTATAGGTACCGGAAAAATCGCGTTAAATACATTCTCAACTCTGTTGAGTCTGGCAATTTGATTGAATTTTTTATCGCCTATAGAAAATTCGAGTTGTGCGGTTTGTTTCATACCCGAAATATCTTGTGTTGTAAATCTGAATTCGATTAGCTCTCCTCCGGAAAGAATACCTCTAAAAAAATCTGAGGATATGAGCCTAGGCGATTCCTGATCAAGAATAATTCCCAACTCTATTTTAGTCTGATTACCTGAGGAATCATTCGCTTCAATCGGGATACTATTATTTCCGGGATTGAGGCTGGCTTTATACTCGAATAAATCATCTTCAACAAGGACTTTATTTCTGGATATTTGCAGTTCATCGGTCCCTTCAGCCAATCCTTCAATCATTATTGTCTCTTCATTTGTGTATTTCGGCAGATTTGAGATAATAAACAGCTCAGGGGGAGTAATATCCTTCTTCACAGTGAAATCATTGCTTGAAGTATTTCCAGAACGTGTTTCAATTTTCAGATTAAAATTATTCATCTCATTATTAAGCGGTATGCTTAATGAAAAATTCCCCGTTTTACTGTCAGCATATGTCCGGGAGGCAATATTACTATTAATTTCTTTGAGATCTAACCTGGAATCAGGTTCAGTGAACCCGCGTAGATTATATCCGCCTCCCCGTGATTTTATCGCGCCAGTTTCTCCATCAGCACCGAATTCAGCAAGATCTAACCTGACATCCTGCGAAGGAAAATAAGTTACTGTCCTCGATGTGCTCACGATATTACCTGCAATGTCCTTTGTATTAAAGATAATCTCATTTTCTCCCGGGTTCAGAGTAAAATCAATGCTGAATTTACCGTTATCATCAACAGGTACTTTTCTATCATTTATCAATAATTCTGCATTCTCCTCAGTTTCCCCTTTGATATGCAATCCGGGTTGATTGTATGCAGACTTATCCTTAGGATTCTCTATGTAAAGGAATGGCGGGAACTCATCTGTAATAATTTTTACGAGCCTATGTTCACTTTTAACACCGGGAAATCCATTTTTATCAATGGCTGCAACCCGCCAATAATATATTCCGTCTTCTTTGATCTTATCTGTAATAAAAGCTGTGTCTCTCACCGACTGAGCGTTCAATACAATCCTTGAGAAGGAAGATTTTTCAAAAGCCAGTTCGAACCAATATGCCACAGCCCCGGGCAGCGGTTTCCATAGAAATTTCAGATTTCTGCTGCTTTTCGTCCTGTAAAGATCGTCACCATGTAAAGGTGCATTCAGGAAAACCGGTGGAAGCAGATCTTCAGGGCGCATGGGTTTTTGATTTTTAAGAATTCTTGTTCCCTTGTTCTTACCAAGCATCAGCGTCTCGCCGCCGCTTGATACTTCTATTTCGCCATCATAATTTGCAAGTTTAACTTCATCCTCATTTTTGTTCACCCAAAAATTCGTCGAATTAAAATCAACTTTCATCCCCTGCAGAGCTACATCCATTTTTTTTCTTGGATTACCTGAGAGCAGAGCATAAATATCTCCCTCAACAAGACTTACTTTCGATTCCTGTTTGTTTTTGAGGATATCGTATCTCATTTTTTGAATAACAGCAGTTGAATTAGAACTAAGACGCAAACGGCTTTCGTCTTTAAAAAGAATCTCAGCGGATGATTCAGATAATGTTCGTAATCTCTGCTGCTCGATGAGTGTTTTTTTTAGGTCGGAATCAATCCAGGAGAGATCGGATTCTTTACGATCCTGGACGGTTCCGGCAAGGTCATTGAGAATTGCCTGAGCCTTTACATCATTCTCTTTTCTGCTTATCTCCAAAGCATCGGAAGCTGCTTTTGTAGCTGCCTGGGCGTTTTCCAATGCTTTTTTCCAATTGCTTTTTTTCTTTTCCTCAAGCGCTGTGTTACGTTTGCCGATCGCGATATTAATATCACCTGATGCAAACAGCCTTGCTCCTGCTTCAGTAGCCTGCTGAATCATTTTAAGTGATCTTTCAATTTCTTCAACCGCAAGCGAAACATCAGATGAGGGAATTTTAATTTTCATCCCTGGTTTAAGATCTGTTACTTTCTTCAAATCATTAAACTTCAGGATTTCCTGCCAAAGATTTTCATTATTAAGATATTCTTTGGCAATATTTCTGATATTCTGCCCTTTCTGATATGTTATCTCAACAATTTTCCCTTGCGAAAACAGTTCAAGTGAGAGCAGGAATATCAAAATAGTAAGAGTTAATGCCTTCATAGAGTACGCTTTCTCAAATTGAAATTCCCGATTTATTAATCATGAAACAAGCCCTTTGACCTTATAAATGTTTATGGGCTTTTCCTTCCCTTTAACTTTGATTGGTTCCAGTTTTTCAATATCAAATTGCTCAGCAGTTTTCAGGTAATTTTTAGAATTCTCCGAGATAATGATAGTATGTTTTGATGCAGCTGAGCACAATCGGGCACCCAGGTTGACATTGTCACCAAGAATGGTATAATCCATTCTTTCTTCACTTCCCATTGCACCCATAATCATATCGCCGGTATTAATTCCTATCCCGATACCTATATCCCACTGTGGATTTTCCCTATTCAGTTCAGCCATTTTAACCTGAATTTCGATCGCACAGAGTAAGGCGTTTTCAACCATTCCATCTCCCTTGAAGACGGCGACAAGTTCATCCCCGACATATTTATCAATATCGCCGTTCCATTTTTTTACAATATTTGCCTGGTGGCGAAGGTATGTATTCAGCATATCAATAACAATTTCGGGCTCAACTTTTTCAGAGAAGGCAGTAAAACCACGGATGTCAGAGAAAAACACCGTTGCAGTGTCTCTTTTCCCGCCGAGCTTGATGCCGTCATGATCCGAACTCTTAATTGCATCGATCGTGGTACCTGATACAAATTTCTGAAGTTCAAATCTTTCTCTAAGCCCTTCAATCATCTCATTAATTCGTTTACCAAGTTCAGCTATTTCATCCTTAGAGGAAAGCTTAGAAACCCGGATATTAAAATTACCTTTTCCTACCTTTTGAGCAACCTGCCCGATTTCAAGAATTGGTTTGCTGATTCTCCCGGAACTGAAGATGCCGACCAAAATAGCTGCAAACAATCCGACTGATAACCAGATCAGCAGGCTGTTCAACATTTTGTAAACCGCGAGATATGCATCATCTTCCTTACGTTCAGAAATAACTGCCCAGTCAAAAGCATTGGGGAAAGAAAAAGCGCCGAGCATTTTGGAGCCATCCGGTTTTGTATAAGGCTCAACTCCGATAGTCCTGTTGCCTGAACTAAGAAAACCGGATGCTTTTTTTACCAATTCAAGAGCCGACACGTCATTCTTCTCAGGAGTGAATAGCTCCATTCCATTCTTATCTGTCAGTATTATTGATCCGGTTTTGTTAAAAGAGTGATCGCTCACCCTTCCTATTAGTCGTTCGGCGTTAATCCGGGCAGACAGAACCACATTATTATTGTTAATCTTCTTACTGAGAGGCAGATTAAGATCGATAAGCCAGGTATCAGCCTCTGGTACATAGAATGGCTCAGAAGGTCCACCCGACTTTGTACCAAAATAAGATTTGATATTTTCTTTATTAATCCGAAGGACCTCGATTGCATTCAAACCCAGAGATTCGAGTTTTGAGCTGAATTTTTCCTGTCTGATAAGAATTGGCTCGGGCAGGTTTTCGAGAGTAACCTGAACAGAAACAATATCGATTATATCCTTGGTGCTTGTGAGAAGAGAAATTTTTTCAAGTACGCCAAGATTTTCGTTTTCCATCCCGTTGCGGATCAGTGTCAAAGGCGCCAGCCAGGTGTCGTAATAAAAATTATCAATTTCTGCCGCGAGTCCTTTTGCAGCATTGCTTAATTCATCATTCGCGGCGCTTTTTAATTCGTCCTGAGTTATAGTAAGCATTCTTTGCCCGGCAATTCCCAGAGGAATTATTGCGAGCAAAATGGAGTAAAAGAGAAGTTTTTTTCTCAGGCTGGGTTTTGTTAGTTTTTGAACATCCATCTTAAGACACCACATCCGATTATTTTAGAAATGAACATTGATGCAACTTAACAAATGATTCAACATGAAAATACTGAATTATTCCAATTTAAAAAAAATTATTGTCGTCTTTTAATTATTTATGAGTAATTCAGCATCCCAGAAAAGGGATTGTCCTGCATTCATCGGCGCTATCCCTCCAAAATTATCCGAAATAATATTCTCACTTTTAAAAAGTCTTACGTGCTTTTTTGGTGGTGTAATTCTATAAATAATTTGAGCATTTGTTGAAACAAATTTCTCAAAAGATTCATTCGTGCCATATTTACTGAATACCTCAGCGAGATATTGAAGCGCCACCGGAGAAGAAAAAACACCGGCAGCACAATATGCAGACTCTTTTTTATCCCTTGGATGCGGCGCTGAATCGCTTCCGAACATTATTTTATCGGATCCGGAGGCTACTGCATCAATGAGTGCCTGTCTGTCTGCAGGAGTTTTAAGAATTGGTTTACAAAAAAGATGTGGATTCAGTAAACCGCCAGCGAGATCGTCGAGTGTATAAAGCAGGTGGTGAACTGTAACAGTCGCATAAAGATTATTATAATCCTCTAATAATCTTAAAGTATGCCTGTCTGTTATATGCTCCATTATTATTCTTAATTTGGGAAATTTTTTTGCCCAAATTTCATACTGACTCCCGAAATTCTTTTCCCTATCCATTACAAAATCATTTGTTTCACCATGAACAAGTAGGGGGATGTCGAGTTCTTCAAGAATGTGAAGAGTCTTTTCTGCATCTGAAAGATTCTTTATCCCGCCGTCGCTATTCGTTGTAATTCCGGAAGGATATAGTTTGATCCCGATAATTTCTTCCCGAATTTTTTCGAGGAAGTTTTGATCATATTCCTTAAAGAATAAGGTCATATAAGGAATGAAATCAGGATTATCTGCAACAGAAATTATTTCAGCGCGGTAAGTTTTTAACTTTTCAAAAGTAGTAAGCGGCGGTAAAAGGTTGGGCATTACCACAGCACCCGAAAAAAATTTTGCGGTGACCGGTACAGTATGTTTTAGTAAAGCTCCCTCACGGAAATGAATATGCATATCCAGCGGTGAATTTATCCTGAATTCATTAATCATACAATTTTTCCCGGAGTGTAAAAAATTTCACTTACAGACAAATCATTATGTATTCTTTCGATGGCAGCCGAAAGATATTCAGAAAGGCATTCTATTCGGATAAATGGTAGTTTTTTGATAGAATGCGGCTGATTAATACTATTTGTTATTATTAGCGATTTCAAATTATAGTTTTCTGAGAGATCTTTCAGAAGGGAAAGAGAATCTTTGACAAACAGCCCGTGAGATATACCAAGGTGTATTTCTTCAAATCTCATATCTCTGGCTAATTTTTTGATCAACTGGTAAATGGTTTCTCCGCTGCTGATTAGATCATCAAGGATAATTGCAGTTTTGATCCCGGAAAAGTCGCCGATCAATTCATTTATGGTTACTTCTTCCGGGTTTTCGCGGAATTTTGCTGCTATTGCGCTCCTGAGTCCCAGCGCCTTGCTGAAATGCGTGACATATTTTGAGGCTCCGACATCTGGTGCAATAACAATGACATCATCTCTGTTTTTGAATCGGTTGAAAACTTTTAGATAGAGAGAAAGAGACTCCAGCATAGTTACTGGGGTATTGCCGTAAAAACCTCTTATCTGATCGCTGTGGGGTTCCCAGGCGATCAGCCTATCGACACCGGCTTTAATGGAAAGGTCAGCGAAGAGTCTGGCTGTGGTCGGTTCCCGCTTAAATTTAGTGGCTTTGTCCTGTCTGGCATAAGCAAGATAAGGTAAAACTCCGGTAATATGATTAGCCCCATTTTCTTTTAATGCCCGCGCTGCAATAAGGAACACACTGTAATTTTCGTTTATTGATCTTTTAGAGAGAGGGTCGAACAAACATTGGAAAAGAAAACAATCATGTCCGGCAACATGTTTGTCGAGGGTTACATTCGACTCACCATCAGAAAAACTGAATTCAATATCCGGGATTAGCGAGAAACAATCCTCAGTTGATCCGAAGAAGTTTTTATTAAGCAGTGAGATAACTTTACGGGCGAGAAAAGTACCGGATCTACAGCTGATGAGCATAGGCTTACCTCTTGGATTACAAAAGGCAGGGCTTGGTAATGCTTTCGCTGGCATAACTCCTCCGGGAAAAAATTAAAATCCTAGTACGGTAAAACCACCATCAACAGTAATACAATTTCCAGTAATATAAGAAGAAACCGGCATTGCCAGAAATGCAACGGCAGCAGCAACTTCCTCAGGCTTCCCGATCCTTTTCATTGGTGTGCGGGCAAGAACCTCATTAAGATATTCCTTATTTGAGAGAACGGGTTCCACAAGCGGTGTATCGATATACCAGGGAGCAACAGCATTTACCCTAATTCCGTCATCAGCCCATTCAACTGCAAGGTTCTTTGTAAGCTGGACTATAGCTGCTTTAGTCATTGCGTAAATGGAACCAGTTCGCATGTGCTTCAGTCCGGCGACTGAAGAAATATTTATCACAGAGGCATTTTCGGCTAACCGTAAGTATTTGTGAAGTTCCTTTGTCAACCAGAACATTGAATTAAGATTAACAGCAACTATCCGGTCAAATTCTTCACGGTTATATTCAACAGTCTTTTTGCGGATATTAATTCCAACATTATTAACGAGTATATCCAGTTTACCCCATTTCTCGCTGACAAAATTACAGATTTCAATTAGTGTTTCCTGATCGGAAATATCTCCGCTGATACCATAGATGTTACCATTACCCTCATTCTCAATTTTTTTTGTGATATCCGCAATATTTCGGGCAACAACTAGCACATCAGCCCCAAGTTCGGAAAATTCCCCGGCAATCGCTTTGCCAATTCCCTTGGTGCCTCCGGTCACGACTGCTTTTTTTTCTTTCAGATTCCAGTTCATAAAAATTTATTGCTAAATATTTTATTTTATGAATTTTCCTCACTAAGAAGCAGGAGAAAATACTGTCTCAAAACTTCTCATCTTCTTCAAAAAAATTCTGCTCATCATCGAATTCATCTGAACCGATCGTGTCGTCAAAGAGTTCATCTGAATCTGATTCTTCGTCATCTTTTTCCTTTTTCCGGGATTTATTAAATAGATAATCGCCGGAGGTATCACCGGAACTATAATATCCTCCAAGACTATCGAGGACTTTATTAAGAATATCCTCTTTAACATCAACTAATAGTTTTTCCTGAGGGACATCCATAATATCTTCAAATGTATCGTAGGCAGCTTCGGTGTTCTCCCAGAGTTCCTGAATCTTATCCAACTCCAATTTGGAAAGTTTGGTTATGATTATCTTTTCAATTTCATTTATAAGAACCTGATCCCAGGTTCCTTCGTCCGTTAATTGATCATTTAATGATTCCCAGATTGTTGCCTTGTTATCAAGCGGTGAAGGATTTTTTTTCAAGAGAGAAATAGTCTCTCGCACCATTTTACCTAATGACATTATCAGTTTTTATTTTTTTGTTAATAATATTATTCGAATTCTAATAAAAAAACCAAGTTTAGCAAAATTTCGCTGGGCAAAATAATGACTTCAGAATGTAACCCTTTGAAATAAAATGAATTAGACATTGAGATAAAAATTATCACCAGGCTAAAATAATAACGATGATACTAGCCAAATATAAAAGTGCAGAAAAAAGAAGCGAGGGATTTCAGGTAGGCTGAAATTTACGTTTGTGGAAGGTGAAGGAATTATTAAATTAAAAAGGATTGTTATTAGCAATCCTTTTTATAGTGCCCGAAGGGGGACTCGAACCCCCACTGGAGTACTCCAACTAGACCCTGAACCTAGCGCGTCTACCAATTCCGCCATCCGGGCAAATCAAGACTCTAAATATAATGAAAAGTCTAAATCTTTTAAATATCTTTGTAGAATAATAATATTTTAGATTGATTAGTGATGAAAAAAGCAAAAATAGAAATTTTCGTTAATCTTGATGACAATAATATTCCTGAATCAATTGAATGGAGTTCTACCGATGCAGGATTTCCGGGAACCAAGCAGGCTGATTCGATGCTGCTCTCTTTCTGGGATAAAGAAGAAAAAAATACGATGAGCCTCGATCTCTGGACAACTTCAATGCTTGTCCCGGATATGAAAATGCATATTTATCAACAGATAATGGGTCTTGCAGAAATTTGCAAAAATGCCACCGGTGATCAGAATCTTATGGGTATTCTATTAGATTGCGCTGGGAAAATTTCTGAGGAAGAAAAATTCGGTCATAAGCATTAATTCAGAAATAAAACTACACTAAAACGAAAAAAAGCCCGGCATGACCGGGCTTTTTTTTATCCAAGATAAACCTTAAGATTTTTACTTCTGGATGCATGACGTAGCCGTATAAGAGCCTTTTCTTTTATTTGGCGAACCCTTTCACGAGTAAGATTCAGCATCTCACCAATCTCCTCGAGAGTAGCAGAATGTTCTGAGCCGATACCATAATAAAGTCTGATGACAGTAGCTTCACGTTCTGAAAGTGAAGATAATGCGTATTCAATATCTTTTCTGAGAGATTCTTTCATAAGGATCATATCAGGCATAGGCTGATCGTCCATAACCATAATATCAATAAGGCTATTTTTCCCGTCATCACCTTGTTTTATTGGTGCATCAACAGAAACGTGTTTCCCAGAGTATTGAAGAGCATAATCAACTTCATCAACATCCATATCAAGTTCTTTGGCGATCTCTTCGGCAGAGGGTTTTCTTTCGTATTCCTGTTCTAACTGTCCATAAGCCTTGCCAATCTTCGTAAGGGCACCAACTCTGTTGAGCGGTAAACGCACAAGTCTTGCCTGATCAGCAATCGCCTGCATAATAGACTGACGAATCCACCAGACAGCATATGAAATGAACTTAAATCCGCGTGTCTCATCAAATCTTTTTGCTGCTTTAATCAAGCCGAGATTACCTTCATTAATGAGGTCACCAAGACTGAGTCCTTTGTTCTGATATTGTTTGGCAACACTTACTACAAACCTGAGATTAGCCTTGGTAAGTTTTTCGAGCGCTTTCTGATCTCCGTTCCTGATACGGGTAGCCAACTCAATTTCCTCTTCTGAAGTAATCAGGTCAACTTTCCCAATCTCCTGAAGATACTTATCAAGTGACTGACTTTCCCGGTTAGTGTATTGCTTGGTAATTTTCAATTATCAACTCTCCTTTTTGATTATAAATCAAACAACCAAATCAGAAATTAAATTCATTATATTTGATGTGTTAATAGTGCTTTTTGTTTCAGAAATGTAATATTTGCGTAAATATGGGCATAAAATTGCCATATTTTATTTAATGCAATCTACAAATCTAAGTAAATAATAGGACTCTTGAAAGGAAATTATTCAGAGATAAGTTGTTAATAATAAATTTATATAAACTAATAAAATGTGATATGAATATTTTCAAGATTTTCAACTCCGTTAAAAGGTTTTCATTACTCATTATCGTAATTGTGCTTTTTCATGCCTGTACTTCTTCTGACCAGGTTATACGAACTTATTCACAAAAAGAATCTCTCGTGCAGAAAGTTGATTCAATATTTAATTCCAGCGCCTTTGATAATGCATTCTGGGGTGTGCAGATCAAAGAATTAGGGAGCGGCGCACTTCTTTTTTCAAGAAACAGCAACAAAATGTTTATGCCTGCTTCTAATCAAAAAATAGTGACAACATCTGCAGCATTAATGAAATTGAAACCTGATTTCAGGTTTACTACTGAACTAATAGCGAATGGTCAGATTGTGGATTCTGTACTCAAAGGTGACCTTGTGATCAGGGCAGACGGCGATCCGACATTTTATACAAGGTTCTATTCAAGTCCTTTGGAGATATTTGAAAAATGGTGTGATTCACTCAAGCTGCAAGGTATTTCCAAAATTGAAGGAAATATTATTGGTGATGATAATTTTTTTGACGATGAAAATATCGGGGATGGATGGCCTCTTGATGGACTTGATGCCTGGTATTCAGCAGAAATCGGCCCTCTTCAGCTAAATGAAAATTATATTGATCTGAAAATAATTCCTGCTAAAGACACTCTTTCAACTCCTGAAATTCTTCCGAATATTAAAACCGATTATATTCGAATAATTAATAATATTAAACCTGTAATGGGGAAAACTCGTCGTGTTAATTACACCCGTCCTTATAAAACCAATGTGATAACGCTATCTGGCGAATTAGGTCTTGATGCCGACACATTGAATTTATCTCCCTCCATAGAAAATCCTACTGCTTTTTACGTTTCAGTGCTGAAAGAGGTTTTGAATAAAAATCACATATCTGTTTCAGGCAAGGCAATTGATATTGATGATATTCAGACTTCTGAAATAAGAGAAAATAAAATACTTACTCATAAATCACCGCCTCTGAAAGAGATTATTAAACATCTTTTGAAGCCAAGCCAAAATTTATATGCTGAGACTATGGTCCGGATTCTTGGAAAAGAGTTTGCCCAAATGGGTTCTTTCCGGAATGGAAGGAAGATTATTTCCGAGGAATTAAAAAAAATGGGAGTAGAACCTGGAACTTATGCTTTCAGGGATGGGTCGGGATTAACAAGATACAATTACATTGCTCCTGAGCAGATAAACCGGATATTGACAAGCATGTATTTTTCTGAGTATAAGAATATCTGGATGGATGCACTTCCTGTTGCCGGCATTGATGGAACTCTGATGAACAGGATGAAGTCAGGATTTGCCCACGGGAACGTGCGAGCCAAAACCGGTACCATTTCAAATGTAAGGGGACTGTCTGGATATTTCACTTCCCGTTCAGGTAAGGACTACGTATTTTCTTTCCTTGTTAACGGGCACTTAGAAGAGTCCTCCGCTACAGACAAAGTTACAGATGCTGTGCTCGAACTTTTATGTGCTTCAGACGCACTTTGAAGCCGGTATCTATTCTGATACTTTTTTTGATTGCAGCTTTTTTCGCTTCCTGTTCAGGTGAAGCGGCAATAGAAAAACGTTACGGATATTATCAAAATATTTTTGGTAATCAAACACCGGTTTCCCCACAAATAGATTCTTTGTCAAAGAATCTATTTCTGCTTAATACTATAGCCTATTATGATCGATACATTTATTCTCAGGAAGGTGATCAGCCTGGTAGAATTATCAGGGTTGAAAAAGTTGATAAATCTGCATCAGGAACTGCTGTGTTGTTATACGCTTCACCGGAGAAAAATTTCCTCGTAACTGCTGCTCATGTACTTGATTTCCCTGATACAGTTAATACCAGGGACGGGGAAGGCAGCTTAAGCTCCCAGAGCATAAAAACGGAGCAGAAAATTTATGTGATAGGTTTGCCGCTTAGCGGAGAAGTTGAGCTTATATATAAGGATGCAGGAACTGATCTCGCATTCATAGGAAAAAATTACTTTGCCGGTGATCTGAATAAATTGAATGCTTGGAAATTTGATTATGGATCAACAGATAAACTGGAAACCGGCAGTTTTGTGCTTATTGGCGGTTTTCCGCGCAATATCAAAATGTTCAGCGTCGGGACAGTCGGCGTTGAGAGAGAAAATCTTCGTGCAGGAATATATCTTGATGCGGTGATCAATAAAGGAAGCAGCGGAAGTATCGTGATGTCGAGAAATCCGCAGGGCAAGTTTGAACTTGTGGGATTTATCAAAAGTAATCCTGCTGATTCGAGATTAATTGTTGTACCTGGAACTGATGAAACTGATAAATTGTATTCCGAATATCAGCCTTATTCGGGTGAGCTATTTATTGAGAAAAAGTATGATATGATATATGGGATTACAAGAATAATCCCGATTGAAGATTTTTCCGAAATTATGATCCAGAGCAAATCAATATTCGAATCAAATGGTTATTCTGAAATTTTTGATATATTGTCTGATAAGAAATTTTATCGATAGGAACCAAAAAATCAGTTTCACTGGATATTTTATTTATTATATTAAAAAACATTACTTATTTTTAGTTTTGGTTATTATTAAAAAAGTCTTGGAGCAAGGCAGAAAGGATAATTACAATAGTGTTATCCATATAGTCCGCAGCATATGAAACTAATTATTCTAACGCAATATTTTTATCCTGAAATAGGTGCGGCGGCATCAAGACTATTAGAACTCTCTAAGGGACTAAAAAAAAGAGGCTGGGAGATCAGTGTGATCTCTGCAATGCCTAACTATCCGACCGGAAAAATATTTAAAAATTACAAGGGAAAATTCTCTGTCACCGAGACAGTTGACGGGATAAAAGTTAAACGATACTGGCTCTTTGCTTCAAATTCTCAGAGAGTATTACCAAGAATTATTAATATGCTCTCCTTCGCATTCAGTTCACTCTTCTCATTCGGGTTCATTAAAAAGCAAAAACCTGAATATATTCTGGTCGAGAGTCCACCCCTGCTTCTCGGACTCTCCGGTTATGTTCTGGCAAAGGCTACCGGTTCACGGTTGATTATGAACGTAGCTGATCTTTGGCCGCTTTCAGCGCTTGAATTAAATGCGATCTCACAAGGATTTCTTTATCGGCAGATTGAAAAAATCGAAGAATTTATCTATAAGCAATCTGATATTTGTCTTGGGCAATCTGGTGAGATAGTGACTCATCTGAAAAAGAAGGGTGCCAACAGAACTCATCTTTTCAGGAATGGAGTGGATACTACGAGATTTCTGGGGCACATCCATTCGAATGGCAGGGCAAATAAAAAGCTCGTTTATGCCGGTTTGATTGGTGTGGCACAGGGTATTCTAAATCTTTGTAAAAAAGTTAATTTCAAAGATTTTGATATAGAACTTCATATTTTCGGTGATGGAGCAGAGCGGAAAGAACTTTTGGATTTTATTGAATCGAATCCTGGCAGAAATATTTTTGTTCACAAGCCGGTCAGGAGGGAGGAGATCCCTTCTTTATTAAAGGAATTTGACGGTTCTGTGATTCCGCTTGTGAAGAATATATACGGCGCCGTGCCATCCAAAATATATGAGTCAATGGCAGCAGGACTTCCCATAATTTTTTCCGGAAATGGTGAAGGAGCTTCAATTATTCAGGAGTATCAGGTAGGCTGGGCGTCAAAACCAGGAGATTACGATAAATTAATAAAGAATATCCAGGAATTCAGGACTAATTCCCAGAAAAGCGAATTTTTTAGGAATAACGGATATAAGGCTGCTAACGAAACTTTCAACAGGGATATTCAGATCGATAAACTGCATTACTATCTCGTCGAAGAGATCAAAGAAACCAGAGGGAGAAAGCGGTAGGGAAAATTTATACTGCTTAGAATTAATCCGGGTTATTCATTGATCATTCTTGAAAAATCATTCTGGTTTTTATTAAGACCTCTGATTCTGCTATCCAAACGATTTGTTTTTGTTAGGGATAATTCAATTATTGTTATTGTATTACAAAAGATCGGGGATACTGTATTCACCTTACCGGCTCTTAAATTCCTATACGGAAAATTTGGTAAAAAACTAAAAATAATAACTTTTTCTCAAAATGCACCTATCCTTAAACGAGTTTTTCCTTCCGAATTAATTCTGTTTGAAAATTCCGATTTTGTTTTTAATAATCGCATCCCGGTTAAAAGTGTTTTTAATATCCTGAGAAATATTAAACCGGAAACAGTCTATGATCTCACTGCCGAATTCCGGTCTGCAATAGTCACTGCTTATCTTCGCCCCAATAACTCAATCGGTTTTAACAGAGAATTATTCCGAGGAGTCTATTCCAGATTTTATGAAAAAAATATCAATTTACATTCTATTGATATGTATCTTTCAGTCGCCGCTGAGAGTGAAACTGTTGATCCATCGTTAAAGTTAATGGATATTAAAAGTGAACTGCATGGAAAAATACTTATCGTTGCCGATGCGGGCTGGGAAGCAAAACAATGGGGATATTCAAAATTCTTTGAGCTTCAGAGATTATTATCCGTAAAGTATGACATTTGCTATATCACATTGCCCGGAAAACTTGATGAAGATTTCCGGCATGAGTTTATTAAGGAAAAACTTAATTTTAAGGAAATTGGAGAAGTCGAACTGCTTATCCGTGAAATCGAGTCGGCAGCACTCTTTATCGGAAACGACAGCGGTCCTTATAATATTGCACGCTGGCTGGGAGTTCCCACATTGACAATATTTGGTCCGACTAACCCTGCATTTATTGCGCCTTCGGAGGACTTCCACAGAGTCATGCAGAAAAAAATAGCCTGCACACCCTCAGAAAAGGAAAGATATTGTTTTACTTTTGCCGGAAGAATTGGCTGCCCCTCTTTCGAGTGTATGCACCTGCTGAGTGTACATGAGGTCTATGAAGAAACCATGAAATTTGCAGAGTACATTAAAAATAAATATGCAGTGAGGATAAGCCCATCTTCGAGGAGATTATCAGAATGAAAATCCTGATTCTTTCGGACGCTGACTCCCCGCACACAATAAAATGGGTGACACAACTCACAGCGGCAGGGCTTGATATAATTTTATTCAGCATAACACCCAGAACAGTAAGTGATTATGATAATATTCTGAATTTAAAAATTTATGATTACAATATTAAAGGGGAGCTGGATAAGGCTGCTCATGGCAAGTTTTCAAAACTAAAGTACCTTAAGGGTTTTAGACTCCTGGAAAAAATTAACAAGAATGAAAAACCGGACATCATTCATGCACATTATGCAAGCAGTTATGGACTGCTAGGTTCCTTACTTTTCCGAAACAATTTCTTAATATCCACATGGGGTTCTGACGTCTATTATTTCCCACGGAGATCAGTTCTGCACAGTTTTTTATTCCGAATTATTCTTTCAAGAGCAAAGAAGATCTTCTCGTCGAGCAAAATTATGGCTGAAGAACTTGCTCTTTATATTAATAGATCAAAGGTCAGAACGGTTCCTTTCGGGATTGATGCTGCCAAATTTGACAGAAAATCAAGCAAAAGCACCTCGGAAATCTTGAATATCGGGATAATAAAATCTCTTGAGAAAGTGTATAATATTGATCATTTAATACTGGCTTATCGTGATTTTAGAAAAATCCGCCCGGAAATAAAGTCCCGATTGTTAATTATTGGGGATGGGACAGAGGAAGGTAATCTTAAAAATTTGTGTGAAGGGCTTGACTGCAGAGAAGAAATAATTTTTAAGGGTAGATTTGCGTATTCTGATATTGTCAAAGCACATCAACTATTGGATATCGAAGTTTATCCCTCAGAATCTGAAAGTTTTGGTGTGGCACCTCTTGAAGCTATGGCATCTGGTAATCCGGTTATCGCTTATGATATAATGGGGCTGGCAGAAATAATTGAGAACGGACGAACAGGCATTTTGATAAAAAAAGGAGATATAAAGGGAATCACAGATGCAATTATCAGGCTTTTTTATGATAAAAAATTATGGTGTGAAATAACTGACAATGCGGCTAAGGACGTATCCTTAAAATATGATATAAAGGAAAACACAAAATTAATGATCAAACATTACGAGGATATTCTAAATGACTGAGCGAAAATTGCTCAGATCAATAGCCGGCGCGACTGTTATAATCACGCTTCTGGGGTTGATAACTCGCGGGACCGGTTTTGTGCGGGAGATTCTTCTCGCAAATTATTTCGGGCTTGGAGCTGATTTCGATGTATATCTGGTGAGTATTGCCTTCCCGCTCATAATTATTAATACTGTTACGTACCTCGGACAAAATTATTTTGTGCCGAAATATAACAGGATTAAAAGCATTGATGCTGATTCAGCCAATCATTTTACCGGATACAATCTTTTTATTTTTACAGCCGCGGGCTCAATAATAACATTTATACTTTACATTTATTCTTACGATCTATTGAAGTCTTATTTAACTGGTGCTGGTGAAAATGAGTTAAGAACAGCCGTCCGTTTGTTTAACTACTTTATTCTTTCTATTCCGCCGGCTTCAGCACTCTCCATTATCACTGCTTATCTCAACGCGGAGTTTCGATTTGATTTTCCGGCTTATGCCCGGTTAGCAAATAATCTTTTTACTATTCTTTTTATTATTATTCTCAATAGTATTATTGGAATAGATTCGGTGCCCTTAGCACTCACAGTAGGAATGTTTTTGCAATTCTTCCTTCTCTATTTCTATATCAGAAAAATATCAGGAGTACACATCGTCCTGAAATTTAGTAGAGGCAGCAACAGCTTAAAATTTGATCCGGACCTTATTTTCGTGACACTTACTGAAATAATAATGTTGTCATTTATCCTGATTGACAGAGCGTTTCTGACTAAAGTATCACCTGGTGGAGTAGCTGCACTGAATTATGCTTACACTTTATATTCATTGCCAATATCAGTATTGTCGATAGCCCTTGGCACAGCATTTTTATCGAAATTTTCAGAAAGCGCTTCGATGAATGATGATCAGGCACTGAAAAATCAGCTTTACAATGGAATCAGGATTACTTCTCTTCTTTATGTGCCGATTCTTTTTATTTTTATTGTGTTTGGAAGTGATCTGATCTATATCATTTTTCAGCGGGGCAAATTTGATAGCTCCGGGACCGGTATGACAAATACTGCGCTTATTTATTACAGCATCAGTCTGGTTTTTTATGCTATTTTCTCACTGATCACTAAATATCTGTACGGTACTCACTCCTTTAGATATCTCCTTTTTATCGCGGTTTCGGGATTGATCATCAAGGCAACACTGAATATTTACTTTGTCGATTTATTGGATTTTTCAGGACTGGCATTAAGCACAACCATAGCCTATATAGTGATGACAGTTTTTAGCTTAATACCTGTCGCCAGGAAAATACCAGGTATTATCGGGAGATCATCAATCGATTTTATATTTTTTATTATAGTATCGGGCGCCTCTATAATATCTGCGTTTTATATTCCTTCTTTGGCAGTTGATATAAATTCTCCGGCAGATTATCTTTTTCTCATATTGTTTCCGGCAATTTTTATATTGAATATCCTGGTGCTTAATGGAGCCGAAGTAAGTATGTTTGACGGTATAATAGCAGAAATAAAAATAAAAGTTAATAAATGGAAAAGTAATGTCAGATATTTCTGAAAGAAATTATTTGATTGTCGCAGTGCTTGCTTCAGTGGTATCTGCATTTTTAGGATATTATGCGCTGGCGCTTGGTTTGCTAATTGTTTTGGGATACTTTTTCTATACCAAGATAAGTACAGAAATTATTATTACTTTCTCTTATCTCATCCTGCTTCTTCTAACAAGTGACCTTGGAGAAATGTTTAGAAACCTTGCGAATCTTTTTGTTATTGTTTTGCTTTCTGCAATTTTTCTTTACAAAAAAGGATTTGTTATCAAAGAGTACGCGCAGGTAAGAGAATCAATAGTTTATTTTTTCTTTTTTACATTATTTGCAATAATTATTTCCACACTTTTAAGCAGAGATCCGCTTGAGAGTTCAGAGTACCTATTTAAATATCTTGTATTCTTTTTTATTGTTTATATTGTTTACAATTTTACAACCGATCGGAAAACTATCCGCAACAGGGTGTTAACACTGTCGATTCCCGGACTGGTCATAAGCCTGGGGGTTATTTTCACTTTTATAATTTCACCAAATGCACTTGTTCTTTTTATCACTCAGGGGCAGGTATATGAGGGAGGATATTTCAATAACGTTGCCGCTGCCGGAGGACTCATAACAATTAGTCTCCTGACTACGATCGGGATGCTTTATTATTCAGGATTTGATAACCGAGTTAAAATTATTCTGAAAATCATGATTCTATTCCAGTTAACCGGACTTATTCTCACGAATTCAAGAGCTGCAATTCTTGCTTTTATAGTGGGTCTCGTTTTCATTTTGTGGCATTTTAGCCGAAAGAAACTGCTGATATTTTTATCTGCATTCATGATTCTGCTTATAATTATTTTCGTTGTTTATCCGACAACATTCGATTATCTTGGGCTCTATTTCAGAGTGGGGAGAATTTTTGAAAACGCCAGGTATAATCTCTGGCAGATAGCTTTTGAGGTCATAAGAGATAATCCTTTTTTCGGTGTTGGTCCTGGTCAGTTTAAGCATTATATGTACAAATATATTCCAGTGATGCTTGGGTCATGGGAAGAGCTGGATATTATTTATATTAGCAGTCAGGTGAATGTGGGTAATGCTCACAATTTATTGCTCTTTTTATTCTCTGAACTCGGTATTGCCGGGGTTATCATTGTGGGAGCAATGATTGGAATTTTTTTCAGGCTCGGCTTCAGAGCAATGAGATCATCGGATCAGGAGTACAGGATTATCGCAATAATAATAACTGGAGCCGGACTCGGATTGTTTGTTCGTTCAATGTTTGAATCCACCGGTTTTATGACCTATGGATGGATAACCCGTGATCTTCCATTCTGGACTTTTGTGCTCGTATTAGCAAGAATTAATGACCTATTACCTTTGGGTAATGGTCAAAATGAAATGACTTGAAAGATATTGAATCTTAATTATAACTTTGTCACTTAATATTTCCCGAAAAGGATCAATTATGAAGCAATTTATGCTATTTATTCTTATTACCCTGCTTATTCAGGATGTATGGAGCCAGCAATATAAATTGATTGAATCAGATAATGAAGGTATAATACTGGAGATTAACTTCAAAAATATATACACGCTCACCGAAGAGACTGTTAATGGACAAAAGCTGACAAAAATAACGGGCGTTGATATGCCGGCTCGTATTCCTGGCGATCCGTGGCTCCCTTATTTCAGTGTTAACATTGGTATTCCGCATAACTCGAAACCCGTACTTACTTACAGCATAATTGAATCTGAATCCTATTCTCAAAAACTTATATATCCGTATCAGGATATCGTAAACCCGGAAGATAATTTTAATGATCTGTATTTTAACTCTGAATTATATTCAAGATCGATTAATTTCCCTGAACAGCCCTCTGAGATTTCCACTACTTTTATATACAGATATTCAAGAATCGCGACATTACTTATTAATCCTTTTCAATACAATCCGGTTGAACGGACTTTAAAATTCAACAGCCGAATCAGAGTTTCGATAAAATATAATGAGAAAGCCATCTCCGGTGAAGAATATATTCCGGTTAGTGATAAGACTACTGAAGAATTTATCAGGAGGAGCATTTTAAATAAAGAATTTGCCCTCAGTCATATTGCAAAAAAATTCGAAACAGTTCAGAAACCATCTTCTGAGGATGATTACTGGTACAATCCGAGGCATAAATATCTAAAATTATATGTAAGGGATAAAGATGTTTACAGAGTCACCTATGACGATATCAAATCCAAGATGTCGAACGATACCACCAACCTGAGAATCTCCAAAATAAAAATCTACAGTTCCGGACTGGAAATCCCGGTCGATGTTGTTGACGATGGGGATAGTTTGTTTAATGGCACAGATTATCTTCAGTTCGTCGGGTATCCACCTCCGGCTTCAGAAAACTCCAAACTAAATATTTATACTTCCAATAATATTTATTGGCTCACTTTCAGCGGGGAAATCGACGGATTAAGATATATCAAAAAAAGTGGAAATCGGACAGATTTCACGAGGACGCTTAAGCATACACAGGCAACCGTCCGATTTGAAAAAGATACATTATTTGAAAGGATGGGATATGCCGTTGATGGAAACCGCGACCAGTGGTACTGGGGAAAAGTAAACGGTTCGAGCGGAGTAAAAGGAAAGATTTTCGAAGGGCACTTCGATGCTTTCCGCAATATGAGTTCCGATAATCACAGCATGACACTGAGGGTGAATCTGCATGGAATTACAAATCTGAACTGTAATCCGGATCATCGTGCAGATATTTATATCACGGATCAATATCTGGGACTTGCGAACTGGGATGGACAAAATGCAATTACTGTTGAAAGAAATTTTTCGAACACCGCTGATAGTATTAAAATTTACCCGACGGGAAATATTTTACAGGTATCGACTGACGGCAGAGTATGTAATGGTTTTTTCTCAGACGAATACCGCGTAAATTGGTTCGAATTTGATTACTGGAGATTTAACCGCGCTGATACGAATCGCTACTTTTTTACAAGTCCGGCGAACGTTAATGGTATTATCCGGTATCAGATCTGGCAGTTTTTCAGGGATTCTGCTAAAGTTTATATCCCGCAAAAAAATGAAATGATTGACAGGTTGACGGTGTGGAATGATATTTACGGCACTATATTTTTCAGTGATTCCACATACAACAAGACAGAGTATTATTGTTTCGCTCGCGATTATTATAAAAAGCCTGATTCAATTTCTGTGAATCATAATTCAGATCTCAGAAATATTACCAATGGAGCTGATTACATAATCATCAAACATCATAGTTTCAGCGATGCGGCTCAAAACCTTGCAAATTTCCGAAAGAATAATCTCAGTAATTTCCCGAATGCCAGGGTAGCGGTAGTCGATGTTCAGGATATTTATAATGAATTTAATGGCGGATTACTCAGCGCTTCTGCAATTCAAAATTTCCTGAAATACACATTTGAGGAGTGGACTAGTCCTGCTCCGACATATGCCGCACTGCTTGGCGATATGAGTTGGGATTATCGTCGTATCATTAGCACCAGCCGCCCCAATTTTATTCCGTCGCTCATGTATCACTCCACCCGATATGGGTTTGCTGTAAGTGATAATAATCTTGCTGCCGTTGCAGGTGATGATTATATTCCCGATATAGCTATCGGACGAATTTCCTGTGAGACTCCCACAGAAGCAAATACACTCGTAAGTAAAATATTAAATTATCCGGGTGTCACAGATAAGGATTGGATACAAAATATACTCTTGATCGGAGCAGGACAAGATAATGAAGATGAATCGACTTTCGGTTTCAACGATGAAAGTGTTTATCTTGAGAATACTTATATCAATCCCAATGGTTATTCCGCCTCAAAAGTTTTCAGATATCCGAACAAACCTTCACATATGCAGTATCAGGGTGATAGAATTGAAATACGAGAAGAATTTGATAAAGGCGCTGTTATCGCAAATTTCTATGGACATGGAGGCGGTTATCAATGGGATCTTGTTTTCAATACTGATGATATATACGCACTCCGAAACTCAAACAAGCTGCCATTTATCAGCAGTGTGACCTGCTATACAGCTCATTTCGATAATCAGGATGTTTTTGGAGAAGTTTTCAACAAAATACCTGGAAAAGGATCAATAGGATTTTGGGGGTCAACAGGGCTTACATTCTGGGGCGAAGGGCTGGATGCGAATAAAAGCCTGTTCAAACAATTATTTGATGAAGGGAATTATGTAATGGGCGATGCTTTGATTGCATCAAAAATTAATTTCCTTGGCGGATTGCCGACAAAGATCAAAAATGATAATATTGCTCTGTTTTCATACCTTGGTGATCCTGGATTAACTTTAGCATTACCGGATAAACCTGATTTCAGTATCAGCCGCCAGGAGATCAGCATCACACCGGAAAATATTCTATTAGGCGATTCTGTTTATGTTCAGGCAAAGATCAGAAACCTTGGCAGGATCTTTCCCGGAGATACTGCAATCGTTAAGTTTACTGCATCAACAAGTGACACATCCTTTATGATTGCCAGTAAAAGGCTTTCAAGTTTTGTTGCTATCGATTCGATCGGCTTTTTCTGGAAACCTGGTATTGACGGTATTATTAATATTGCTGTTGAGGTAAATAAAGATAATCCGATTCCTGAAATGGATCCCTCAGACAATTCAGCTTCATTTGAAATGTCTGTTTTTGATTTAAGTGAACCGAATGTGATCAGACCTAACGATGGATTTTTTACGAATTTAAGGAG
>Ga0172369_10000433_pt1 | contig 62837 bp, 55 predicted proteins | sample LakKiv25m_FD_114539 | JGI IMG/M metagenome (GOLD analysis project Ga0172369, IMG submission 114539) | Freshwater microbial communities from Kabuno Bay, South-Kivu, Congo - kab_022012_11.25m | ecosystem: Environmental > Aquatic > Freshwater > Lake | place: Democratic Republic of the Congo...
AAAAGAAAAGTGAGCAGTAGATCAAACAAAAAGTTAAAAATGATTTCATTGTAAAAAAGTGAAATACTTTTTTGAAAACAATTGAAAAGCGTCGTTCGCAGAATTTTCATCCGGGAAGATCGCGAACATGGTTGAACCGCTTCCGCTCATCAATGCAAATTCAGCATTACATTCATACATTTTTCTCTTTATCTCAGCCAATTCGGGATGCACGGCAAAAACAATCGATTCAAAATCATTTACAACAATATTATTTAATGAGCGAAGGTCCTCCGTGCTCTTTGAATTCAATGCTGAAAGCGACATCGACGGTGATTTTGGTTTTATATTTTGGTAAGCCCATTGTGTGGAAACATGAATGCCCGGATTAACCAAGAGTATTGGTTTTGTTATTTCAAAAGCAATTGGCGATAATTTTTCTCCGCGCGAATTCGCAAAAGAGGGAACCGGATGAAGAAAAAACGGAACATCCGAACCAAGCTGCAAAGCCATCTCCTGCAATATACTTTCCTCTAAACGAAGTTCGAATAATTCATTTATTGCAAGGAGTGTGTGCGCCGCGTTTGAACTGCCGCCGCCTAATCCGGCGCCGATCGGAATATTTTTTTCTAATATGATTGAAACCGGAAACTTCTTCTGTAAATAATTTTCAATTTGATGAAGCGCTTTAATTACAAGATTGTTTTCGTCTTTCTGAACGAGTTCACTATTGCATGAGAAAGAAAAATTATTGGATTTCTCAAAGACCAAAACGTCGTGTAATTCAACGGGATAGAAAATTGTCTCGATATTATGGAAGCCGTCATCGCGCTTTGAAACGATGTTCAAGCCAAAATTTATTTTTGCCGGTGATTTTAGATTAATTATTTTCATCTAAGAGTTTTTTTAATGCTTTGGTATGTTTTGGTGATGATCCGCAGCAAGCGCCGATAAATGAGGGATTTTTCTTGAGATACATTTCTGCTTCAAGCGTATATTCTTCGGGCGAAATGCCGCACGTTATGCTGTCGTTATTTATTACGCTGGATCCACAGTTTAAGTAGAAACCCCAATTACATTCCTTTGTGATTTTGGCGTAAACTTTTTGAAAGACTTTGGGTTGGATGCAATTCAAACCAACGGAAAGTGGGTGGTATTCCTCAATTCTTTTAATCACTTCAAAAAGATTTTCTCCGCTCAATAATTTTAATTCACCGGTGAAAAAAAAACTCATCACAAATGGGATGGCATTTTTACTGCAGAACTTTGCGATAAAACTTATTTCGTCAAAATGGCTTTGCGTTTCATTTAAAATAAAGTGACAACCGGAATCCATGAGTGATTCGATATGCTCAGTATGATTCGCTTCAATTTCTTTTTGAGAAATTGTTCTTTTTATTTGGTAGCAATCTTCAGCCGGAGGATTTGATCCGGCAAGCAGCAACTGTCGGTCGCCAATCGCCTCCTTCGCCAGCTCAACACTTCTGCAAACGAGCTCTTTGCAAGAAATATTTTCTTGTGAATTTTTTAACGAAACCGGATTTGTGCGAAATGTATTTGTGGTGATAATATCTGCTCCGGCGTTTATGTATGCTTTGTGCAGCTCAATCACTTTCCCCGGGTGTGATAAATTTGCATGAGACATCCACAATTGCGGATGCATGCGTACGCCTCGCTGCTGAAGCAAACTTCCCATCGCGCCGTCAAGCAACAGCGGTCGGCGGATCCTTTTTGCAAATGAAAAAAGTAGAGCTAATTTATCTTGCAGAGTTTCCATTAAAATATTTTACTACTTCATTTTCAATTTTTTCTAAATCAATCTGCTGAACACATTCTAAATTGTAAGGACATGATTTCTTCCAGCACGGAGAGCAAAATAAATCTTTCTGAAATAATTTAACGCCGCGATCATAAAGATCAATTTCCGTCCAGCAGCTAAGTCCAAACCACGCAATAATATATTTTTGCAGAGCAATTGCGATGTGCATTCCGAATGAATCTCCGGTGATAATTACATCGGCGAGATTTTCAAAACAAACTCCCCGCCGGATTCCCATAGCGCTTGGAGTGTTGATAATACGCTCTCCAAACGGTTTCGCTATTTGAGCATTTCGTTCTGTATCTTCAGGTCCGCCAAGTAAAATAATTTTATATTTATTGTAACTGAGGAAGCGTTCAATTAAATGGATATGTTGTTCCACCGTCATTTTTTTATTCGGGAAAAGATGCGAGCAACCGGTATTGAATCCGATGACTTGATCCTTTTCATCTATTCCAACTTCCTTTTTATACTTCAATTGAAATTCAAGTTCTTCATCTGTGAAGTTGTAAACGTATGGATTGCGTTCATACACAAGTTCAAGCGTTTCGGCAAGATAATCCTGTCCGGTGCGTTGATTCATTTTAAATTTTAAGTGGTTATCCATACCGAGTTGGTAATTATAAAAAGCTCCGTCATTCACGGGAATAATTTTCCCATCTGCATTTAATCCGAATCCGAGTTTCGATTTTGCAGAAACCGAATTGAGCAAAGATGCAGATCGTTGTGATTTATCAATATTGTAAGCATAATCAAATCCCATTTCCTTAAGAATGGAGAGCGATTCAAAATCATACTTGAACACCTGATCAACAAACGGATTGTTGAACAGTAATTGATCAGCCGGTTTTAGCGTAATCCAAAAAATTGATGACGCGGGAAATTTTTTCTTAATGCTTTTCAATTGTGCGGTCGTCATCAAGACGTCTCCCATGGCATCAAGATTTATAATTAATATTTTTGTTCCGACCGGATTATTTTCTTTACAGCCGTGTTCCCAGCAATTATAATCCGGGTGACATGGTTTGTAGCCGTTAAAATTTTTACACGATGGTGTTGGGTACAGTTTTGACATAACTTTCTATAAATGGTTTTAGTTTAGGAATAACTTCTTCAAATGATAAATTAATAAAATTGGGTTCTTTCGTTACCACAATTTCGTTGCGAGATTGGTAAGGCGTCCACGGCAAATCATTCGTATTATATTGCACGTAAATACCGAACATCGGAATTTTAAATGCCGATGCAAGATGCACGATTGAAGTGTCGGGTGTAAAAAGAAAATCAAGTTTCGAAATCATAGCGGCAAATTCATCGAACGATGGAGAATAAAATAACGGCTCGTTATTTGTATTGATATTAATTGCATGTTTTAAGTCTCTGGTTGATAACAAGAGTAAAATATTCACGTCGTACTTTTTAAAAAATGAATAAAGCAGCCGGTATCTTTCCGCACCCCAGAATCTTGCTTCGCTTCCGGCTGAAATATTTATACCGATGAGAAATTTATTCTCTTTAAATTTATTCTTTAAGAATGTCTCTACCTTCGAAATTGATTCTTCTTTCGGTTGGTAAACGATGTTCACGAGTTCTTTATCATACTTGAATCCGAATAAATCCAGCAGTCCAAGATTTCGTTCAATTACATGAGTCTTTTCCGGATCGGCTTTCTCGACGGTGTGTGTATAAATTTTTGCGTTTGACTTTCTCAATCCTAATTTCAGCGGTGCCTTAGCAAGTGCGATTAAAAAACTAACGGTAGTAGAAACATCATCGTGCAAATCAACTATTGCGTCATACTTTTCCTTCTCAATTAATTTCAGCAGATCAAGAAAGCTGTTAAATCCTTTTTCAAATATCAGAACTCGATCAACGCAAGGGCAATCATCAAACACCACACGGTTTGTTTGGCTTGCAAGAATGTGAATTTCAACATCCGCATTTTTTTTAATTTCCGAAAGCAACGGCGTTGAAACTAACGCATCGCCAATTCGATTTAACCGGATGAAGAGAATTTTAGAGCCCGGCGGTAGCGTAAAATTTCCCTTTTGTATTTTATTCTTTCTATTTAGAAAAAGTAGAAATAAAAGAAAAATGTTTTTTAAAAATACTTCAAGTGATTTCATGGTGAATAAAAATATTATTTTTCATAACAAGTTGATCGAACTTTTCAAGCGCTCTCGAAACCGGCAGCTCGAGAAAACACTCGTGCTTCCGCGGACACCGCAATAAGTTGCATCCAATACAATCAAGCGATTCATTTCGCACCCACACATGTTTGTCGCCAAAAGGTCCTTGCAAATTCGGATCAGTCGGTCCGTGCAGACTTAACGTTGGTGTACCAACGGCAGTTGAAATATGCATCGGTCCGCTATCGTTGGCGATAACAATTTTTGCTTTTGCCATTAAGGTAGCGCCTTCGCGAATTGAAGTAGCCGGTGTAAGGATCGCAGAACATTTTATAAGCTTTGTTATTGCCACTGCATCCTCATAATCTTCAGGACCCCAAAGGACGAGAAACTTTGCACGATATTTTTCATGTACCGCATCTGCAATTTCTGCAAATTTTACCGGATCGCATTTTTTTGATTCCCATCCGCCGCTCGGACTCAGCACAACCACCAGATCATTTAGTTCAAAATTATCTGAAAAAAACTTCTCCGCAAATGCGATGTCCTTTTCATCTAAACCGAAGTGGAGCTTTGTTGATTCAGCTGAAATTCCAATGTTTTTTAAAAACTCAACGTGAAGTTGAGCCGCATGAAATTTGGCGCGTTCAGCCGGCCCAAATAAATTGTATGCATAGGTTCGTCCGCGGTACGGAAATCCGGCGCGGTATTTTGCTCGGCTCAAAAAGGTTATCATTGCAGTGCGCGGGTTAGTATAGAAATCTAAAATCAAATCATACCGTTTTAAAAAAACTTTCGTGATTGTTTTTAGTCCGGCAAATCTTTCATCCTTTTTATAAAGAAGAATCTCATTTAAGAAGGGGAGCTTTTCCAGAGCAGATTTGCTTGGCGGTTCGGTTAAATAATCTATCTGAGCTTCCGGGAATTCCTTCAACAAATTATCAAATACGATCGAAGAAAGGACGACATCGCCTATGCCTCGCAGCTTGATGCAGAGAATTTTTCGGATTTTATTTTTCTCCAACTTCATTGAACTTCTTAAAAAGGGAATACTTTCTTATTTTGACCGTGTACTGAAAAAAATTTGTTGCAATTTACAATATTTCAAATTCAATTGGATAAAAAATTTACGTATGCACACGGTGCTGGAACTTTTAAACTTAACAACCGCCTATTTTGAGCAAAAGAGTATTGAATCTCCAAGGCTTAATGCCGAGCTGCTCTTAGCCGAATCGTTAAAATGTAAACGACTTGATCTCTATCTTTCATTTGATAAACCGGTTAAACAGGAAGAAGTTGATTTGTACCGGAGTTATATCAAGCGACGCGGAAATCGTGAACCGCTGCAATACATTCTCGGGTACGTTGAGTTTTACGGATTAATTTTTTCCGTGAATAAAAATGTTTTAATTCCGCGGCAGGAAACCGAATTGCTCGTTGAAACGGTTCTCAATCAAATTGAAAAAGATGCATGCATGACTATTTTGGATATTGGAACAGGAAGCGGAGTTATCGCAATCGCTCTTGCGGCTAATTTGCAAAATGCTAAAATAATTGCAGTGGATAAAAGTAGGGAAGCGCTTTCGGTAGCCAAATTCAATGCTGAAGCGAATAAGGTGCTGGAAAAAATAACTTTTGTTGAAACCGATATCCTCACAACGCAGCTTCAGTTGAGTGAAAAGATTGATATTATTGTTTCAAATCCGCCGTACGTAGCGCAAAAAGAATTTCACACTCTTCAAAAAGAAATAACTGCACATGAACCCAACTTTGCGGTAACGGATTTTTCCGACGGATTATCTTTTTACCGAAAAATTATTGAGACGCAAAAAATTCATTTAAATACTAACGGGAAAATATTTTTCGAAGTGGGCGCCGGACAGTCTGAGGATGTTGTATCACTTTTCAAAGCTAATAATTACTCTCCGGTTCAAGTGTGGAAAGATTATGCCGGCATTGACCGCGTAGTGAAAGGAGAATTGAATTGAGAGCATTGGTGCAGCGCGTAAGTAAAGGCTCGGTGACAATTGAATCGGAAAATCATTTTGCGGAAATTGGAAAAGGATTGGTGCTCCTTCTCGGGATTAAAACTTCCGACACAATGGATGATGTAAATTTTGTAGCCGATAAATGCTGTAACCTTCGAATTTTTGAAGACTCAGAAAATAAAATGAATCTTTCGGTAATAGAGGTTGACGGTGAAATTTTATCAATCTCGCAATTTACTCTGTACGGTGACGCGCAGAAAGGGAACCGTCCAAGCTTTATTGATGCGGCGAAACCGGATATTGCAATTCCGTTGTACAATGCATTTGTTAAGAGATTAAAATTGAATTTGGGAGAATCAAAAATTAAAACCGGAATTTTTGGCGCCGCCATGAAAGTAAACATTGTGAATGAAGGTCCTGTGACTATCATGGTTGAATCTAAAATGAAATAGCGTATGACAAATCCGGATAACCATATTCTCTTCCTTTTTCTCGATGGCGTCGGAATAGGAAAAAAAGATTATGAGTGGAATCCTTTTTTCAAATATGGTTTTAAGACGTTTGAAAATTTGTTCGGCGAAATTCCTCACCTCGAAAAGCAATTTTTAAAGAACGGTAAAATGTTTCTTTCTCCGGTTGACGCATTAATGGATGTTGCGGGACTTCCGCAGAGCGGCACCGGACAAACATCAATTTTCTGCGGTGTAAAAGCGCCGCAAATTATCGGGCAGCACTTTGGTCCTTTCCCTTTTTCTACGTTGATACCGATTATTCAGCGGCAAAATATTTTCAAATATTTTGTTGATCAAAAGAAAAATGTCATGTTCGCAAATGCCTATCCTCAAATCTTTTTTGATTACATAAATTCCGGTAAAAAGCGTTTGAGCGTTACCACTTTGAGCTGCAATCTTAATGCGATGAAACTGAACGGCTATGATGAAGTAGTTGCCGGGAATGCACTAACGGCGGAGATTACAAATAGACGATGGAACACCAAACTCGGCTACAATCTTCCAACCATTTCACCTAAAAAAGCGGCGGAAAATCTTTTAAATATCTCTTACAAAAACAGCTTCACCGCTTTCGAGTATTTTTTAACCGATCACCTCGGGCACGGCAGATATGATGAGGATACGGAAGTAACGTTGCACGAGCTTGATGAATTTCTGCTGACTATTTTTTCTCAATTTGATGAACAAAAACTTTAAATTATCCTTTGTTCCGATCACGGGAATGTTGAAGACTTAAGCGTTAAGACGCATACGAAGAATCCCTCGTTATTGATAACGGCGGGGCGCAATGCAAAAATAGTATCGGAATCAATTTTTGATCTGTCGGATATTAAACAAGCCATCATCCAAAATTTATGCTGAAGCATTATCCTTTAATCAGCATCACCATTTGTTTTGCCGCCGGCATAATTGCGGGATCAATTTTTACTTTCAGCTATTCTTTCCTTGCCATACTATTATTTTTATCGCTTATAAGTTTTTTAAGTTTCTATAAAATCTTGAAAAAGCGATTCATTAATATTCCATCGTTTGTTTATTTTTTGTTGCCGGTTGTCATTTTGGGGATGTTGTTATTCCGTTTTCAAAATAGAAATGAAGCGCATTATCCGCCGATCGAGAGCATGACAAAAGATGTTATCATGGTTGGAAGAATTTCCGATATCGAATTAAAAAGAGAAAATGATTTTAAATTCAAATTGATCACCGATTCAATAATTACAAAAGAAAAAAAAGTTATTGGACAATACACCGTTATTTGCCGTGTTAAATTCAATGAGAAGGCAGAACTCAGAAATCTTTATGAACGTCTCAACCCGGGTAATCGTGTCTCGGTTAAAGGACTGTATAATCGAGGAAAAGGAATTCGGAATCCGGGAGAGTTTGATTACCGCGCGTATTTATTAAAACAAGGTGTTACGGGATTTCTTTCGGTCAAAGAGCCGGCGGCGATTGAAGTTCTCCAGTCTTCCGCATCGTTCTTTCCATCAATTATTTTTTCGATCAGAAAAAATATTGCCGACAAAATTGATGAATTGCAGCATCCGAAAGCAGTTGGATTATTGAAGGGATTAGTGCTGGGCGATAAAAGTGAAATTGATAACGAAACAAAAATGGAATTTATCAATTCCGGTGTGGCGCACGTGCTGGCGGTTTCCGGGCAGCAGGTTGGTTTTATCGCATTACTTTTTATCATTCTTTTTGGAAGGATGAATATTTATTTTCGAACACTCGGCACCGTTGCCGCGCTTATTTTCTTTTTGCTGATCACCGGTTTGCAAGCGGCAGTTATGCGTGCAACCATCATGGCGTTGGTTGTTTTTGTCGCTTCGTTGAGCAATAGAGAAATCAATGCTTGGAATACCATCGCGGTTTCCGCTTTAATTATTTTGATGATGGATGTTAATCAACTTTTTGATCCGGGATTTCAACTCTCGTTTGTCGCCGTTATGGCTACGATCGGATTATATCCGTTTTTTTCGAAGTGGCTGCGTAGTCTGAATCTGACAAACAAATTTTTAAAGGGACTTCTGGGAATGTTTTTCCTCTCGCTTGCCGCACAAATTGGAGTGCTTCCGTTTACAAATTATTACTTCGGAAAAATTTCTATCATTTCATTGATTTCGAATTTGTTTGTCATCCCCGGAATTTCGATAATTCTTGCCAACGGATTATTGACGCTTTTCATTTCGATTATCTCAATTCAGATTGCACAACTATTCGCCATAGCCGGTGATGGATTAATAGCATTTCTCTTTTGGCTGATTAAAATTTCCGCTACTCAAGATTTTTCTTTTATCCGCGTACCAAATTTTACGCTTCAAGATGCTGTCATCTTTTATGGATTTCTCTTTTTTTTAATCATCACTCTTCGCCACATGCAGCGCATGGTTACCAAGCTGATTTTAATTTTGCTCGTCGTTGCAAACACCGTAGTATTTTGTTCGCTCGATAATAAAAATATTTTGCCGGATGATAAATTATCCGTCGTAATGATAGATGTCGGGCAAGGGGATTCCTTTCTCATAAAATTTCCAAACCATAAAACGATGCTGGTAGACGGTGGCAGTTCGCAATTCAATTATGATAACGGTGAGCGGGTGATTATTCCGTTATTAGATTATCTCGGTATTTCAAAAATTGACTGTGCCCTTATTTCGCACATGGATACCGATCATTTTGCAGGTATTGTTTCTCTGTTGGATCAAGATCGAATTAAAGAAATAATCAAACCGGACATTGATTCCACAGATAAAAATGATTACAATTTTGAACAGCTTCTAAAATTAAAGAACATCCCGTATCGCTATTATCGCGAAGCGAAAGAGAGAGTAGGAGATGCAAGTGTCTATACACTTTGCGATACGCATACTCCGCCCATCAGCAGATTCAAGATTAATGATAGAAGCGGCGTCATAAAAATTGTTTACGGCAAAACGTCTTTCCTTTTTGTGGGAGACGCTCATCTGAAAATGGAAAATTACCTCGTTGCACGGTGGAGAAATTTTTTGACCGCGGATGTTTTAAAGATCGGTCACCATGGAAGTAAGACAAGTTCCGGCGAGAATTTTATTAATTTTGTAATGCCGACTATTAGTTTGGTGAGCGCCGGTGAAAAAAATAAGTTTGGTCATCCTTCGCAGGATGTTTTGCAGCGATTGAAAAACATCGATTCAAAAATTTCGCGATCAGATTACGAGGGAGCTGTAATACTGCAATCCGATGGCGAACAGCTAAAAAAAATTGATTGGAAAAATTTGAACTGATAACTCACCTTACGCAATTGTAGGGCGATTCTCAGAATCGCCCAAGCATTTTGTCTTCAAATATCCTTTTTCCGAGCGAAACAATTCGCCGCCGGCGAATTCGCTCTACAATTTTGCGTAAGGTGAGCTGATAATTGAACGATGTTGTTGTAATTACGGTAATGAATATTAAAAATGAAAGAGAAAAAATGAAACAAGAAAAAGCTATCGTCGGAATACTTATGGGAAGCGATTCTGATTTACCAATCATGAAAGAAGCTGCCGATGTTTTGAGCGAGTTTAAAATTCAATATGAAGTGAAAGTAATTTCTGCTCATCGATCGCCGGAAATATTAGCCGATTACGCAGGCAGCGCTGTAAAAAGGGGAGTGAAAATAATCATTGCCGGCGCCGGCGGAGCCGCGCATCTACCGGGTGTTACGGCAGCGTTTACACCGCTTCCCGTTATTGGAATTCCTATTAAAGGAAAATCGTTGGAAGGACTTGACTCGCTTTTATCAATAGTGCAGATGCCTGCCGGTGTTCCGGTGGCAACGGTGGGAATTAATCAAGCGAAAAATGCCGGATTGTTAGCGGTGCAAATGCTTGCTTTAAGCGATGCGAATCTTTTTAAAAAAATGATCTTATATAAAAAAAAATTAAGCGAAGAATCTCAAAAGAAAAATGAAAAACTTAGTTTGTAAGGATTTCCTTTTCTATCACTGATGCAAACCGAAGAAGATTTTCTTCGTTAAATTGATTAGCAAGTAACTGCAAACCAATCGGTAAATTGTTGGAATCTTTTCCAATCGGAATATTAAGCCCCGGTATTCCGGCAAGATTTGCCGAGGTTGTAAAAATATCACTCAGATACATTTCAACCGGGTCAGTTGTTTTTTCTCCAAGCTTGAATGCTGTTGTTGGAGTTGTGGGAGTGAGCAGAACATCAACTTGAGAAAAAGCGTTGATAAAATCCTCTTTTATTTTTCTGCGAACTTGCTGCGCTTTTTTGTAATACGCATCGTAGTAACCTGAAGAGAGCACGTAAGTGCCGAGCATAATTCTTCGTTTTACCTCATCGCCAAAACCATCTGAGCGGGATTTTTTATACATGTTCGCAAGCGTGGTACTTTGTGGTGCACGATACCCGTAACGCGCTCCGTCAAATCTGGCAAGGTTTGATGAAGCTTCGGCGGTTGTTAAAATATAATAGGTGGCAATCGCATATTCTGTGTGCGGAAGCGACACTTCTTCAACAGAAATATTCAACTCTTTTAATTTCCGGATGACCTCTTCAATTTGTTTTTTTATTTCAGGCGAAACACCTTCCGCAAAATATTCTTTTGGAATTCCCGCTTTCAGTTTTCTTCTGTTTGTCTCGAGCAAATGAGAATAAATTTTTTGCTCGGTTTCAATTGAAGTCGAATCATTCTTATCGTAACCGGCAAGCGCTTCCAAAACAAGCGCTGCATCTTCAACAGAATGTGCAAACGGACCGATGCTATCGAAAGAGGAGGCGAATGCTGTTAATCCAAATCGCGAAACGAGACCGTACGTCGGTTTCAATCCGTAAACACCGCAGAATGCAGCCGGTTGTCTAATTGAGCCACCGGTATCTGTCCCCAGAGAAACATCGCACAAATTTGCAGCAACTGCAGCAGCCGAGCCGCCGCTTGAACCGCCGGTAACTCGTGTTTCATCAACGGGATTTTTTACTGCGCCGAAAGCCGAATTTTCATTCGAAGAACCCATCGCAAATTCATCGCAGTTCGTTTTGCCGATAATAATTGCATCTTCATTAAGTAGTTTTTGAACCGCTGTTGCAGTGTAGAGCGAAGCAAAGTTTTTCAGAATTTTTGAAGCGCAGGTAAGCGGTTTATCTTTTACGGCAAGCACGTCTTTAACGGCAATCACCATCCCGGCAAGTTTACCGGCTTTTCCATTTTTGATTTTCTTTTCAATTTCTTCAGCATTGAATAACGCTTCTTCTCCAAAAAGAAATGTAAACGCGTTCAAGCTTTTTCTTTTTTCAATTTGTGAAAGAAAATTTTGCACGTTTTCAACTAAAGAAAGTTTTCCTTCTTTAACCAGGCGTAATTTTTCGTTATGATTTTTATAAGTAATCAAAAAACCTCTTGCAGTTTTAGGAATGGATAGAGGGCAGTTTATTTTTTATCGTCAATTGAATTTTTAATTTCTTCTTCTACATCATTTAAAGATTTCTTAAAATCCTTAATTCCTTTCCCGACACTCTGCATCATTTCAGGAAGTTTTTTTGGACCAAAGAGAAGAAGAGCTACAACGGCAATTACGATAATTTCGGTAGCTCCAATATTACCAAACATAGGTTAGTCTTTTTTTTCTGATGAATGATCTTGATCCGAAATTTTCTTTTCGCCAGTATCGTCCTTCATCGCTTTTTTAAATTCTTTCATGCCTTTGCCGATTCCCTGCGCAAGTTCGGGAATTTTTTTTGCGCCGAATAAAAGCACCAGCACAAACATGATGATAAGTATTTCCGGTAATCCAATATTACTGAACATTTATAGCCTCTTAATTAATAAAATTTTTTAATAACGACTCAAAAATTTGCAACCCGTCGGTTTTGCCAAGTAACCGATCGCTGCTTCTTTCCGGATGCGGCATCATGCCGAATACATTTCCGGCTTTGTTCATTATTCCGGCAATGTTATGGATTGATCCGTTTGGATTGCAAGCATCCGAGATTTCACCTTTAGACGACGAATACTTAAAAATGATCTGGTTATTTTTTTCGAGTGACTGGAGCGTTTCGTCATCGGTAAAATAATTTCCTTCACCGTGCGCAACCGGTGTTAGCAGCGTTTTCTTCTCAAGCGATTTCGTTAATAGTGAATCTTCATTTACAGCCGTAACGAAGATGTCTTTGCAAACGAATTTCAAATCTCTATTTTTAATTAACGTTCCGGGCAGCAAACCGGATTCAGTTAAAATCTGAAATCCGTTGCAGATGCCGAAAACAACGCCGCCTTTATTTGCGAAATCAATTACCGAATTCATAATCGGCGAAAGTTTTGCAACCGCGCCGGTTCTAATATAATCACCGTACGAAAATCCTCCGGGTAAAATTATCACATCGCAATTTTGAAGATCGGTATCTTTATGCCAAAGATAGACCGTCTCTTGTTCCAACGTATGTTTGAGCACGTGGTACGAATCATGGTCGCAATTTGAACCGGGAAAAACAACTACGCCAAATTTACGCTTCATCAATTTTGTCTAAATTAATTTCAAAATCTTCCATCGAAGGATTACTCAACAATTTGGAGCAAAATTCGGAAACCTCACCACGGGCGGTCTCCTCATCTGAAACGTTCACAAGAAATTCAACTTGTTTATCGATTCTTACATTCGTAATATTTTTAAATCCCAGGAGAACTGCGCCATGCTCGGCTGCTTTCCCTTGCGGATCAAGAATCGATTTTTTTCTTTTAATAACAACTTTTGCTTTGTACAATGTGAGCCTTATCTATTTTTTAATCTTTAAATAAATCGAATGAAAAATACCAAAGAGAACAATGAAAAGAAAGATTAAGAATATTGCTCTCCCTTCGGTAAGAATAAGCGCGGCGATACTGACGGCAAAAAAGGAAAAATGATATGGTTTTTCTTTTAAACCCCGTTTTGAAAAATGGGGAAGCGTTTCGTAACGAAATCTACTTACCATTAGCGCCGCTAAAACGAGTACAAGCGTAATGGTGTAGAGATTATAGGATGACGAAAGATAATTATCGGCGCTAAAAACAAGAACGTAAGCGGCAAGCGTAAGCGCTGCGGTTGGGATAGGAAGTCCGACAAAATGTTCTTTCTTAAATCCTACCAACTGCGTATTAAATCTCGCCAACCGAAAGGCGCCGCACAACAAAAATATTGCGGCAATAATAATTCCGGTAGTTCCTAATCTTTGCAATCCGATTTCATAGATCATGAAAGCCGGGGCAAGACCAAAACTTACAACGTCGGAAAGAGAATCGAGCTCAACGCCGAACTGGCTGCTTGATTTTGTTATCCGCGCGGCAACGCCGTCAAGCGCGTCAAATATAGCAGCAGCGCCTATCAACCACGCGGCAAATTCATAGTTCTGTTTGGCGGCAAAAATGATTGATAAAAATCCGAAAAAAATATTTAACGACGTGAACGAATTTGGGAATATCCGTTTGGTCGGTTTCATGTGTTGTAATGTCATTTCAAACCTAGTGAAGATTCAAATAAAATGGTTTCGCCCGCAAAAACTTTATCCCCTTTTTTTAATGATGTTGTAAAAGATTCGGGAACAATCACATCAACGCGGCTGCCGAATTTAATCATTCCGAATCGGTTGCCGACGGTTACTTCGTCCCCTAATTTCAAATCCGATACGATACGGCGCGCAACAAATCCGGCAATTTGTGTGTATAAAACTTTTCCGATTTTACCGGAGATACCGATTTCATTTCTCTCATTTTTTTCTGAAGCTTTATCGTCGTAGGCAACCAAATATTCACCTTTGTGATACTGCAAATATTCAACCGTACCGGTAATGGGAATTCGGTTTACGTGAACGTTTAACGGAGACATGAAGATGGAGAGTTGTTTCGCTTTCGCTTTTATAAATTTTTCTTCCGTTACATCTTTAATAAAAAGAACCGTGCCGTCGGCAGGCGAGATCACGCTGTTTTCACTTTGCGGAGTTACGCGCTCGGGATCCCGGAAAAAATTTAAAGTAAATAGTACCAAAAAGACGATCAACACGGTGAGGATAATTCTTACGGAAAGAGCGTGAACAAAAAAACTTGCAACCGCAAGAATCAAACAGAATAAAAGCACCACACTTATTGTTGTGTAGCCGTATTTTGTAAACATTAATGTTTTACACTTTCTTGGAAAAGTTCTAAATATTTTCTAATTGAAGAAGGAGTTGAAACTTCAAATTCCTTTTGAGGTTCATCTTTGGGTAATAGTTTTATAGTGTGGGGAGAAAATTGCCCCAACAAAACTACTTTGTCGCCGCTTTTACCAAAGGTGCACGTCATTTCACTTAAAAGAAGGTTTCGCCTCTCAAAAAAAGATTTCAGAATAACGTTTACTTTGGTAGCAATGCGTCCCATCATTTTAAAATCTGCTAAAGGAAGAATGTTAAACGAAATAACATGATGCTCATTTAACGGATAATCGGCATCCTCATCTAAAAAGTGTTCAAATACCGGAACGGTGAGCGGCGAATTTAGGTCGGTTGAAAAAATTCTGGAAAAATCGCGGGTGCTGGTGTTCAAAATCTTTATATAGATTGGCAATGGTTCAGTAGGTGAAAACTTCAATCCGCTGTTATGAGTCGTATGTTCAAAGGAAGTCGGGATGTGGTATTCCTTCACGTATTCATGAAAAAAAGCATTCACTTTTACGGAAAGGGCGCCATAGTCACTTATTTTTTTTCTGGTCTTTCCGTCAATCACGAAAAAATCATCAAAATTGATTTCAGTAACGATTTTCTTTCTTCCTTTATTGTTTGAAATTTTAATGGTACAATATAAATGATGTTTAGCAAAAATTTATCAAAAAATTAATAAATCAAAGTATAAAAAGTCAAATGATTGTTTTATATTTGCACAAAAATTAATACACATGCTTAAAACTTAGTTCGGAGGTTCGATGAAAGGTGGAATGCAGGACATGCTTCGCCAGGTTCAAAAATTACAAGAAGAGATGCAGAAAACCCAAGCCGGGTTAGCCAATAAAACGGTAACCGCAGAAGCCGGCGGCGGTATTATTAAAGCCGTTGCAAGTGGTAGCAAAAAAATTGTTTCAATTGATATTGATAAACAAGTTATTAATCCCGATGAAAAAGAATTTTTAGAAGATTTGGTTGTTGCCGCAGTTAATAAAGCTTTGGAAGCCGCAGAGAAAATGTCGGAAGATGAAATTGGAAAACTGACGAAGGGGATGATCCCTCCCGGTTTGAACATCCCGGGGTTTTAGGTGAATATTTCCGAGCCATTGCAGATTGCTATTGATGAGTTCAGCAAATTCCCGGGAATCGGAAAAAAAACCGCCCAGCGATTATCTCTCTATCTTTTGAAAAAGCCAAACGATGAAGTAGAAAAACTTATTGAAGCGATTCATAATCTGAAACACAAATTAAAATTTTGTTCCCTCTGTTTTAACATAACCGAGTTTGACGTCTGTGAAATTTGTTCAAGCCCAAAAAGAGATAAATCTCTCCTTTGCGTTGTTGAAGAAGCGAGCGATATTATCGCCATAGAAAGAACAAATGAGTATAACGGGGTGTACCACGTTCTTACCGGAGTGCTCTCGCCGTTAAACGGCGTTGGGCCTGAGCAGTTAAAAATAAATGAACTTTTAAAGCGATTGAAGACGGAGGAAATCGCTGAAATAATTTTGGCGCTTAATCCCGATACGGAAGGAGATGCAACTTCACTCTATCTTGGCAAACTGATTCAGCCGCTAAATTTAAAAGTAACGAGAATTGCCCGCGGTCTGCCGATTGGCGGTGATTTGGAATTTGCCGATGAAGCTACCATCGCGCGAGCTGTTTCAAACCGGAATCTTTTATAATGGCGCTTTGGTTTGAAGAGTGGTTTGAATCGGAAGAATATTTAACGGTTTACAATCATCGAAATAAAGAAGAAGCGGAAATTTTAATTTCGCTGCTGATGAATAACATCCATCTTTATGAGCAATCACGTATTTTGGATCTGGGCTGCGGAGCCGGCAGACACGCGTTATTATTGGCTAAAATGAACTACCGCGTAACCGGCGTTGACCAAAGTGCGAAACTGCTTTCCATTGCCGAAGCAGAGGCAAAAAAAAATGGATTGCACGCAACCTTCATAAAAGATGATATTCGTACGGTTTCTTTTCTAATGAAGTTCGAGTTAATTCTGAACGTCTTTACAAGTTTTGGTTATTTTGAAAAGGATGAAGACAATTTCTTACTTTTTGCAAATGTTGAAAAACTGCTTTCGGATGAAGGGATCTTTGCTTTTGATTTTCTTAACGCCGGATATGTGAAAAATACGCTGATCCCATTTTCAAAAGAAAAGATTGGCGGATTGGTGATTGAACAATCAAGACGCATAGAAGAAAATAAAGTGCTGAAAGAAATCGTTCTTACACAAAATGATGAAAAGAAAACTTATTACGAATCCGTACGTCTTTATTCCAAAGATGAATTGATTGGTGCGATGAACCGAAATAATTTAGCGGTAGAAATGGAATTTGGGAGTTACAACGGCGAAGCCTTTGATGCACAATATTCCCCAAGATTGATAATGTTATGCAAAAAGAAAAAGTAACGCTTATACTTTTTTCCGTTTTTTACTTTTATGGCTGCGATTTATTCAACACAAGAAATCCCGAGCAGCCCGAACAACCGCGGTCTAATTATTCTGCCGCGGTAACACCCGAGATTTTGCTTCAGAATTTTACAAATGCGCTGGCGGAAAAGAATGTGCAGAATTATTTGAACTGTTTTTCCGATTCATCATTTGCCGGAGCGCAGTTCCAATTTGTTCCGTCTGCCGGATCAAGTTCGCTCTACCCGCTGTTATTCGATGACTGGTCGAAGAAAAGTGAAGAGCAGTATTTCAATAATTTGATTTCGCATATTACGCAAGATTTCCCGATCACTTTTACAAAGAATAACGAAAACCTTTCGTTCTCCGGCGATAATAGTATCGTTTACACGGCAAGTTATTTTTTAGTGGTTCCTCACAACGATGAATTCTCTAAAAATTTCAGCGGTGAACTTCAGTTTAATTTGATACGCGATTCTCGTGAAGTTTGGTCAATTGCGGTTTGGCGAGATATTAAGAGTTCTCAAAACGCAAGTTGGAGTGAATTAAAAGGCTTTTATTCGCCTAATTAAAATTTAAATGAAGAAAACGATCATCATCTTAATTTTGCTAGCAGGAATAAATGGTTGTAAAAATCCTTTTGCTCCTGCGCTTGATGAATCTGAATCTTCCGCCTCGGCGGTAAGCGATCTAACTAAAATTGAAGGTGTTTTTCAGAGTCTGCAGCACGCGTACACGTTTCGAGATTCAACCATGTACGGGCAGGTGCTGAACAGCGATTTTTTATTTACCTACCGAGATTACGACCTCGGTTTTGATGTAAGCTGGGGAAGGGAAGAGGAAATGAAAGTAACTCACGGACTCTTCCAAAATGCCGAGCGACTTGATTTAATTTGGAACAACATCATCGCCTCAACCGAGGATTCTTCGGAGGCAAACATCGTGCGCGGATTTAATTTGACGATAACTTTTAATCCAACCGACATAGTTCGTGTTGACGGAAGAGTAAATCTAAATCTCAAACGAGATGCCGACTCAAAAAAATGGAAATTAATCAGATGGATAGACGAGTCAAATTTTTAATATGATACTATTTTTAATTAAAGAAGCTGTTCGTTCAAACAGAAGAGCAAAGTTATCCTTTCTTTTCTCTTTAACATCAAATACACTCGGATTGGTGTTGATTGCTGTTTCACTCTTAACCGTAAGGATTTCACATTCAATCGAATCGTTTTTAAAAAACCAATTTGAAATTCAAGTTTACCTCACAGACGGATTAACCGCCAACGAGTATGAGAATATTAATGGTGAGCTGGGTAATTTGCGCGATGTTGAATCGGTTGAATTTATTTCGAAAGAAAAAGCTGCCGAGCAATTTGTTAAAGAGACCGGAGAGGATTTTAGAAAAATTCTCGATTATAATCCGTTACCGGCAAGTTTTGTGGTTAAAACGTCGGTTGGAAGAGAAATAAATTTCCCAGTACTGCTCAAACGCATACAACAAATTAAAAATGTTGACGAAGCTGTGTTTCCGAACGCTATCTATCAGAAGATGCTCTTTTATTTGAAGAATTTTCAAAAATATATTACAATTCTTGGTGTCGTACTTCTGATTGTCGCTTTTTATGTAATTTACGCAACTATTCGGCTTATAATTGAAAGTAGGAAAGATGAGATTGAAACAATGAAGTTGGTAGGCGGCTCCCTCTTAACGATAAAATTTCCACTTTTGCTGAATGGAATAATAATCGGGACTCTTTCGAGCGGAATTACAGTCTCACTTCTTTACTTAAGCGGAATTTTTATTAAAAAATATTTATTCTTCAGCCTGCCGACCAACTATGATACGATATTGATATTATTCTTGGTAGGTCCCGGCTTAGGATTCTTAAGTAGTCTCCTCGCTTCCTGGAAAATTACCTTAAAATTGTGATTCGGAACTTTTGTCGAGTTACCGCTATTTACTATCTTACACACTAAAATTTGGGAAAATATTAACAAATGAAAATGTATCTCTTTATTCTTACGTTATTGGTTTTAAGTGTTCAAACTTTTGCTCAATCAAATGATACGAAAATAGGCGTAGATTATGGTTCCTTGAAGATGAATCCTCAGGGCGCCGTGTATGATTATTCCGATCCGCAGTCGGTAAACATTAAAGTTGCAGTCTGGGGGAATGTAAAATTTCCCGGGAGATACATCGTTCCTGAATATACCAACGCAAAAGACCTCCTCTCTTACGCCGGTGGACCTACAGATGCGGCATTACTTGAAGATTTGAGAATTTACAGAACCAAAGAGGATTCTTCACAAGAATTTATTGCAATCAATTACAATGATTTGCTCTGGTCGAAGGAGCCTAAAAAAGTTCAACCGGCGCCTAAAATAAAACCGGGAGACGTTTTGCTTGTTCCCGGGGAACCGCGCTGGTTCACGCGAGATTATCTTTCAATTTCACTTTCAATAATTTCGACATTAATTTCATTATCAATTTTAATTTTAAACATCGTTCGCAAATAGTTTAGGTTTTTTTATATGAATAACAATTCCGTTGATACTCGAGAGCAAGGATTAGCGCATTATTATAATATCGTTATCGATAATCTCTTCCCTTTTATTTTAATTTCCGTTGTCGCCATCGTTGTGGCTGTCGTTTACGCCATCAGTTCGATAAACATTTATAAATCAACAACCGTTCTGAAGATCAGCAAACCGTCGGGAAATATTTTGAATTCTCCTCTCATGCCGGAATTTCAGGATTTTGGGAGTGACCGATTTATTGCAAATGAAATCGAGGTGCTTAAAAGTTATAAAGTTAGAGACATCGCCGCACAATCATTAATTGATAGTTTTAAGTCGGTTAATCAGTTAGACAGCTTTAAGGTGTTGGTTCGTTCGGCTTCTAAGCTTACAAACGATAAACCTAAACTCCTTGATGCAGATCAAATTGCGGCTTTACTGGCTACCAAAGTTACTATTGAACAAAAAAGAGGATTAGATATTGTTGAAATATCTTCCGAAAGTCCTTCACCTTACGAGGCATCCTTGATTTGTAATTTATATGCGCAGGCGTATAAAACTTTAAATTTAGAGTTCAATAGAAATCAGCTTACGTTGGTTAAAGATTTTTTAATTCAACAGAAAGATGAAAAGCAGCACGAGCTTAATAATTCGGAAGAGATCCTAAAAACATTTCAGGAAAGAGGGGGCATCATCGCGTTGGATGAACAAGCAAGGGAACTGATTACGCAACTTTCTAAATTTGAAGCTGACTTAAATCTGGCGAAGATGGAATTATCTATTTCTCAAAAAACTTTAAAGCAATACAAAGAAGAGTTGAGGAAACAGGACCCGCAATTAACCGCTTATTTGGAAAATGTTTCTTCTGAAGAATATTTGAAAACTTTGCAAACCGAGCTTGCAAGACTTGATTTTAACCGCGATGTAGCTCTTTCAAATGCAAAAGATAAGAATGTTGACAACATAGTAGTTAAAGATTATGATGCCAAAATAAAAGAACTGAAGAATAAATTAAAAACTAAAATTGACGGATTAAAAGCGAGTATCTTTGCAAGCAGTCCTGAAGAAGTTAAAGAAATAACCAAAAGTGTTATTGAGGAAGAAATTAAAAGTCAGGCGCTGGAAATAAAAGTAAAAAATCTTGAAAATATAGTTCATGAATATGATTCAAAATTTAATCAGCTTCCTAAATCGGCAATTGAGTATGCAAGATTACAGCGCAACCGGGAATCGCTTGAAAAATTGTACATCCTTGTTGAAGAAAAATATCAGGAAGCAGTTATCAATGAACAATCCCAACCGGGTAATGTTTTAATAATTGATGTTGCCAGAAGACCCGACAAACCATCAAAACCAAACAGGTTGTTAATCATTTTAGTTGGAACAATTTTAGGATTTGGATTCGGACTTGGGTATGCCTTCTTGCGAAATTATTTTGATAATACGGTTAAAACTCCCGAGGACTTAAAAGATAAAAATATAAACGTGATCGGCTGGGTGCCGCAAATTCAATCGCTGGATAAATCAATTGCGAAAGATTTGGAATTTATCATTTATAACAAGCCTGATTCTGTTCCTAGCGAAGCTTTTAGAGCGTTGCGCACAAGAGTGCAATTCTCAAAAGTTGATCAAGGAAACATGAAAGTAATTCACATAACTTCATCAACGCCAGGTGAAGGAAAAACTCTCATTGCTTCCAACTTAGCGGGGAGTTTTGCGCAAGCTAATCATAAAACACTTTTAATGGATTGCGATCTTCGTAAACCAAGAGTGCATACTGTTTTCGGTATGACGCGCCAACCCGGATTGGTTGAATATCTTTTTGATCAAGTTGATTTGAAAACTATTATTAAACCTTCAAAGCTTTCTAATCTTGATGTAATTACCGTTGGAACAATCCCGCCAAATCCCGCAGAAATGCTTGGCTCTAAAAAGATGCAGGATTTTATCCATTTGATGAAGACGATGTACGACTATATCATTATTGATTCGCCTCCGATAATTTCAGTAACAGATTCAGAAATTATTGCCGCCTACTGCGATGCTGTGTACTTGGTGGTTTCTGCTAATTATACTGAATTTGATTTATTAGACAAAGGCCTGGATATATTAAAAAATAGTAATGTAAATTTTGTCGGAACGATCCTGAATAATTTCGTTTTCAAAAACTCTTACGGTTCGTATTATAAATATTATTATTATTATTATAACCGGGAAAAAGAAGGTTCGCGTTCTAAGAAAACAACTTAATTAACTTGAACTGACTATTTTATTCGTTCGGATGAAATGAGAAATACTTTGCTGGATAATAATAATTTTAGAGATTTCGTAAGAAGGCGATCAATTATTCCGGGAAGTATTTTCTTTCTCTTGCTGCTCTTCTCATTAAACTCATTTACGCAAGTACGTGAAGAGCTACAACCGGCTCAGCGTGCCGGTTATATCGATGCCGATTCTTACCTTGTTGGTCCTGGAGATAGTCTTCTAATTCTTATTAAGGGACTTGATGAACAAGCACTGAAAGCAAGCGTAAGTTTAGAGGGAACAATTTATATCCCCAGAGTTGGAGAGGTAAATCTAAAAGCGAATACTTTAAGTGAAGCAAAGAAGAAGATAGAAAATTCAATTAGAAAGTATTTTAAGAATGTTGATATTTTTATTTCTTTACTTGATGTAAGAAAAATAAAAGTTGGGCTCTACGGCGATGTGAAGAAGTCAAGCGTACTACTTCTTCCTTCAACCTCCCGCCTAAGTGATTTGATAATTAATAGTGACTTGATTAACCCAACCGCCGACACTCGCAACGTGAAAGTCGTTCACGATAACAATGAAATTAAGTTTTATGATTTCGTATCATTTATACGGAAGAATGATAAAACACAAAATCCTATTTTGCAGGAAGGAGATTTTGTTTACCTCGATAAAGGAGATAAGACAATTTTGATTTTCGGAAGTGTAAAATTTCCGGCTGCATATAACTTTAAATCTCACGAAACTGTCTTCGACGCAATCAGCTTAGCCGGTGGGCTTCTCACAAATGCAAAAACCGACTCACTCGAAATCATCCGTTTTGCCGAAGATAATAAGACACAAAAAAGTTTTTTCATTTCTCTTGAAGCATCCAAAAAATTTCTCCTCCAAAACAAAGATAAATTGATCGTTCGCAGACTACCGGAATTTTTACTTGATGAAATTGTGGTTCTGGAAGGTTTCATAAAATATCCTGGCTTGTATAAAATAAAAGATGGCGAAACAAAGTTGAGTGAAATCATTCAACTCGCAGGCGGATTTCTTTCCTCCGCTTCATTGTCAGACGCAGCGTTATTTCGCCGGACACTTAGCGACACAACCGACGTTGAATTTGAACGATTGAAAAATCTTTTACGCAAAGATATGACGGACGACGAATATGATTATTTAAAAGCCAAAGCCAGGCAACCAAATGGAAAAGTTGTTGTTAACTTTCAAGAAATTTTTGAAAAGAAGAATTTGTCTGAAGATGTCGTTCTTCGGAAGAATGATTATATCTTGGTTCCGGAAAAGAAAGATTATATTAATTTAATTGGTCAGGTAGTTCAACCGGGAAAAATTCCTTTTGATAAAAAATTGAAAGTTGAAGATTATATCAAATTAGCCGGAGGATTTGGCTGGCGCGCTGTTGAGTCTGACGTGAGAGTGGTTCGTGCTAATTCCGGTGAATGGATTGACGAACACGATGTAAAAGAATTATTCCCGGGCGATATTATCTGGATACCGGAAGACCCGCCGCCTCCAAAATTTTGGGAGTTCACAAAAGATGCATTGTTCATCATCGGACAGGTTGCCACAGTTGTTACGGCAGCGGTCGCCATTATTGCAAGCAGGAGATAGCAGGTGAAATTTAACGAATTGTTGCAGATTGCATTCGTGCATCGAAAAAAAATTATTTCAATTTCTTTTTGGGGAACGCTTCTCTACGTAGTACTACTAATACTTGTTTACCCCGTAACGTTTTCATCAAGAGTTTCAATTTTACCACCGGGGAAAAATAGTACCGGTGGATTATCAAGTCTTTTGCAAGCATCCGAACTTGCAGGAATTACAGACTTAAGTTCGATGGGCGCAAATTCTCAGCTTTACGCAGAAATTATTAAAAGTAGAAGCGCAGCAGAATATGTCATTTCTAAATTGAAATTACAAAATTATCTTAATGCCGATACGAAAGAAGTAGCCTCATATAAATTGATGAAATTACTTTCAATTGATGTTACGAAGGAGGGAATTATTGAATTTTCAGTTCCCGTTTCAACTTCACTTTTCGGAATAGTAATCGGGCAGACGGATTCGATACGAAATCTTTCAGCAAAAATTTCAAACACGTATGCTGAAGCGTTGGATAAAATCAACAGAGAAAAACTTTCCGGCAAAGCTGGCAAGGCGCGTGTTTATATCGAACAGCAATTGAAAGAAATAAAAATTCAATTGGAGACTTCCGAAAATGCTTTGATGGATTTTCAGAAATCAAACAAAGCAATTTCGCTACCGGAACAGATGAAAGCGGGGATTGAAGCAGCCGCTAAAATAAAGGGTGAAATGATCTCAACCGATATTAATCTTGGGTTACTTTCTAAAAATCTTAATGCAAATAATCCTACGATTATTGCGTTACAAACTCGTTACGGACAGCTCAAAGATCAACTTGATAAATTGGAATCTTCAAATCAAGATATTCTTCTTTCATTTGCGGCAGCCCCGGAACTTGCTGCAAAATTATCAAGTCTTTTAAGAGATGTAAAAATCTATAACGAAGTTTATTTGATGTTGCAGCAGCAATATTTTAAGGAAAAAATACAAGAGAATAGAGATCTGCCAACGGTTGAAATTCTTGATCCGGCAATACCACCGGAAAAAGCTGACTCGCCGCGTCTGATATTTTCAACTGTACTTGCAGCGATATTTATTTTTCTCTTCGCGTTGCTTCTTAAAGTTTTCGAAACCAAAGAAATGTTCAAGTACCTTAAAACGAGGGTGAACGTGTAATGCAAAAAACAGCAGTAGTAACCGGAGGCGCCGGTTTTCTTGGTTCGCATCTGTGCGACAGATTAATTTTTGAAGGAATGAAGGTTGTTTGTATTGACAATCTTTTAACCGGAAACCTAAATAATATCAGCCATCTTTTCGGGGATGAAAATTTCACTTTCATTAAACATGATATCACAAATTTTATTCACGTGCCCGGTAACGTTGATTATATTTTGCATTTTGCATCACCGGCAAGTCCAATTGATTATTTAAAGCTTCCTATCCAAACTTTAAAAGTTGGTTCACTTGGAACTCATAAAGTATTGGGACTTGCGAAAGAAAAAAAAGCGCGAATACTTATTGCATCAACGTCCGAAGTTTACGGTGATCCGGAAATTCATCCGCAAGAAGAAACATATTGGGGGAACGTAAATCCAATTGGTCCGCGCGGAGTGTATGATGAAGCAAAGCGATTTGCAGAAGCAATTACCATGGCTTACCATCGCTATCATGGAGTTGAAACGAGGATCGTTCGCATCTTTAACACCTACGGTCCGCGGATGCGTTTAAATGACGGACGCGCTCTTCCGGCATTTGTCGGGCAAGCTTTACGTGGTGAAGATTTAACCGTCTTTGGTGACGGTTCGCAAACACGTAGTTTTTGTTATGTCTCGGATTTAGTTGAAGGAATTTATCGCCTACTTCTTTCTGATGAAACAGAACCGGTGAACATTGGAAACCCGGATGAAATAACCATCAAACAATTTGCGGAAGAAGTTTTGAAAATAATGGATTCGAAAAATAAAATAATTTACCAGCCTCTCCCTCAAGATGATCCAAAAGTGCGGCAGCCCAATATCGAAAAGGCAAGACGCATATTGGGTTGGGAGCCAAAGGTAAATCGTTCCGAAGGATTGAAAATAACTATAGAGTATTTCAAGAATCTTGTGTTACAATAATTTAGAATGTCAAAGAAATTTTTTTTAACGGTAACGGGCGCTTCAATCGTTATCATTTTCTTTGGTATTCTAAATAAAGGTTTGGGGATGATTCGTGAAGTTATCTTCGCACATCGGTTCGGTCTTCGTCAATCTTATGAACTATATTTACTCGCTGTCGTTATACCCACGGTTATCAACACGTTTATTCTTTATGTTGGTCAAAACTTTTTTATCCCTCGGTATAATAAAATAAAAGCTGAAACCGGTGAAACGGATGCACGAATTTTTTTCAACAAAGCTCTGGCGCTTTTCTTCTTTTTAAGCCTTCTTGTTACCGCATTAATATTTGTTTTTATGGAACCGCTCCTTACTCTGTTTGTTGGAGAGATATCAGCTTCCGATTTTTTGTTAACCAAAAATATTCTAAAATTCATTTTACTTACTATTCCATTAAATGGAATTATCTCAATCATCTCGGCGTATTTGCAAGCTGAATTCGATTTTAAGAATGCTTACTTTTCTCAATTGTTTCTTAACCTGAGCGTAATTATTGTCGTTCTTTCACTTAAGGGAATGATGAGTATCTATTCAATTCCAATCGGATTTCTGCTCGGCAATTTATTGCAAACTGGATATTTATTATTTATAGTCAGAACGAAAATAAAACTCCACGATCTCACTCATGGTAAAAGCAATTTCTTGCGTGATTTTCCTGGCGGAATTTTTATGGCGACCGTCATTATAGAATTGCTCGGGCAGCTTTATGTTTTCATCGATCGATTATTTTATCAATCTGTGCCGCACGGTGGCATAGCAGCGTTGAATTACGCTACAACGGTTTACCTCATTCCACTTTCAATTTTGTCGATGGCATTCTCATCGGCAATATTTCCAAAATTTTCGGAAGCGTATTCAAAAGGTAATTTATTAGAAACTGAGAAATTATTTTACACTTCAATGAGAATTACTTTTTTTTGCTTTATTCCGCTTACTTTCGTTTTTATTTTTTTTTCGCAACCGATCATAGAATTATTTTACAAACGCGGAGCGTTTTCTGCTAAAGATGCAATCATGACGGCTGAAGTGTTGATGATTTATGGAGTAAGTCTTGTTTTTTTTGCCGCGTATACAATTGTTAATAAACTTATTTTTGGTATTGCGGAATTACGTTGGTTATTGATTGCATCTATAACGGTGATTAGTGTGAAAATAATCTCGAATCTACTCCTAATTGAGACTTTGCAACAAAACGGTTTGGCACTTGCATCATCTCTAAGTTTCTTTTGTTATTTTGTATTTGGATTGATCATTGTTGTGAGAAAATTAAAATTAAAAACAACGAACTTGCTCGTAAATGCATTTTCTCTTTATGCAACAGGTGCATTTATATCTTATCTTTTACTTGAATTATTGTTTAAGTATTTATTTTTTACCACAATTCTTAATCCATTTGTAAAAATGACTTTTTTCTTTTTTGTTTATTTGTTTACACTTTGGATCATTCAAGATGAACTCATTCCAACTTTAAAAAACTTAATTACTAAAGTTTGGAGTTTTATTTTCTTGAAATGGGAGATAAAAAATTAGTAAGCGCAAAGTTTATGAGAAACACATTTTAATATGATAAAAAAAAATTATACCTCAGATAGTTGTCCAATATGCAAGTCCGAAAAATTCAGAGAAATCGGTACTCCTAAAATGGATGAATTGTCTAAAAAGTTAGTTGATAAAGATTATAAGGTTGTTCGTTGTGCCAATTGTTCTTTGTATTTTGTAACTCCTCATATATCATTCAGTAAGGAAGATTGGAGTCTCCTTTACTCATCTGAATATTTTCCCAATAAATCAAACTGGTATAAAAATAAGCGTAAGCAAGAATTGAAACAAAGATTTGAACAAGCCATAAATCTTTTGAAAAAAAAAGATTATCTTAATTTTTTAGATGTTGGGTGCGGTGAAGGTTTTGCACTGCAACTAGCGAATAATAGAGGATGGAATGCAACTGGAATTGATATTGTGGATAATAGAAAAACATCCAATACTAATAATATTATAAAGTTTATAAAAGGATATTTCTTAGAAATTGATTTACCTCAAAACTCCTTCGATTTTATTTATCTTGATTCCGTTTTGGAACACGTATTGAATCCAAAGGAGTACTTAGAAAAAATAAAACTTCTTCTAAAGGAGGGTGGAATCGCTTATATCGGAGTTCCTAACGAGGATAGTTTGTTTAATCTGGTCAGAAAAATCATGTTTTTTTTGTCCGGGAAAGGCAATACTTCAGCACAGCTAAAACCTTTTAGTTCTCCTTATCATGTTGTAGGATTTAACGAAAAGTCCTTACACAATTTAGTTGATGGAATCGGAATGAAAATTGTGAGGATTAATAATTTTGGAAGGAAATTTGAATTTTTAGGTTCTTCTCCTTTAACAATAAATTTTTGGATTGATTTGTTTTTTTTATTCCCGGTTGAATATTTAGGCAAACTTGTTTCAAGAGATGTTTACTATGAGCTTTACCTTTCAAAATAATAGGTGTTGATCAATTGCAAGGTGTATCCTTTAAATAATTTTATAAAAAAAGTGTAATGATTTTTTAAGTATTGGTAAATGGAAGTAAAGAGTAAATATTATGTAAGACAGTATCCGGCTTTTATTGTGTCAATTGCAGATACAATTGTCCCTATCTTTAGAAAATTATTCCGAAAAGAAGACAATGGAATAATTGGTTTAGTTTCTTTGCATCTGCTAGGAGATACGGTTATGACTATCCCGGCAATTCAGGCATTGCAGGGAATCTATCCCCATAAAAAAATAGTCATTTTTTGTTTTGAAGAATCCAGGATTATCTATGAATTAAAGTTGAAAGGTTTTTCGTACGAAGTTATCCAGCGAAACGATTATTATTTCTCCAATAGAATCCCTTCACTCCGCGCTATCAGAAAATTTATTAAAATTAACGCTTCCACAATAATTGATTTAACAGGTTCAATTAATTCATCTTTTTTGATTCTTTTTGCAAAAGCAAATAAAATTTACGGACTGAAAAATTATTCTTCGTTCCGACTTCTAGAAAAGATATATCATTACCTCACGGAAATTCGTCAAAAGCCTCATTTGGTGGATATGTATTTGGATGTTATTAGGCTTATCTCAGATAGTTTCGTAGATGCAAAAATTCTATATTCACTTGAATATCCGAGGGAAAAGAATAATATTGTTATCCATCCATTCGCTTCTCGAAAAGTAAAGGAATTTCCTTTAAATCAATTTATTGAGATAGCAAAGCATTTGGGAATTAATCAAAAAGTAAAATTCATTCTACCTAAAAACCGTGCGGATGAAGAGGTGCTGAAATTACTAAAGAAAGATAATATAGATTTTGTTGTTACATCGGATGTTGCAGAATTAATAAATGAGTTGAGAATCACTTCGCTTTTTATCGGAAATGATTCTGGTCCGATGCATCTTGCTGCGATGCTTGGGAAACCAACCTTTACTATTTTTGGTCCTGTAAATCCACAATATAGTAAACCGACTGGGGATCATAATGAATTTTATTTTTCGACAATTGATTGCGTACCCAAAGAAACTCATTATTGCGAAACATTGGCTGGGCTTTACTGCCCACACATCAACTGTATGGTAAAGAACAATACTGAGGAAGTCCTTAATGCAATTGAGACATTTATTAAGAAAGTTAATGATCAAGTTTTTTAAAGAGCAAGAAAATCGAATTACGATAATTCAGAATCACTTTATATGAATAAACTCTTAAATAGGTAAGTGAATAACATACTACAAAATAAATCGTCGCTCATCTTTTTATTCAGCTGTGCTGTATTGCTACTAATTAGCACAAATTATTTATTTATCCCAATTGCAGCTTTATTTTTTGTGTTTTGCATTTTGTTAATTCCAGTAGATAAAATGTTACCGCTAATTATAGTTTTACTCGTAGCGATTCCGGGTGATGTTGGAAGTTTGATAAGAGGAGGCATTCTAATTTTTTCGGTTACTATTTTATTGATCTTTATCTATCAAAAACGTCATTTGCTAAAAAGCTACTTCGAATTGCTTGATAGGAAATTGTTGAAATTAATTGCGCTTTTTTTAGCCTCGATGTTTATCTCAACCATTTTTTCGCAAATGATAATGCAGAGTCTAACTGAAATTATTCGTCAGGTATCATTTTTGTTTATCTTAGTTATATTTTTTTTCTATATTGATTCGAGAAAAAGTATCTTATCTGTTATCTACTCACTTATAATAGCAGGATTTTTAGTCTCCTTTTCGCAAATTATTCAAATTGTACTCTACGGCGGAGATTTTATTTCGCTCGTATTATCAGGATTAGGTCATTTTTCCGGCTACTACAACAATGTTTCGGCGATAGGAGGGTTACTTTCAGTTTCAATTCCATTACTCTTTTATTATTATAAAGTGAGTAAGAGAAGTAACGTACGAGTACTCATTTTAATCCTACTGGTTATAGAAATATTTGGACTATTTTTGACCGATTCTCGTGGAGCTTTTCTTAGCCTTTCTGTATCAGCCTTATGTTTTTTAGTAATTAATGAACCACAAAAGTTAAAAAAAATTCTTCCGATAGTTCTTCTTTTTATAGTTGCTATCGGGTCTCTGTTGTTAACAAATGAAACATTTAATTTATATTTTCGAACGACCAGGATTCTTGAAAACACAAGATATTTATTGTGGCAAATTGCTTTCGGAGTATTTGCTGATTCTCCAATCTTGGGTATTGGGCCTGGGATGTTCACCTTTTATATGTATAAATACCTCCCCGTAATGCTTGGTACATGGGAAGAACGTCAAATTGATTACATTTATACAAATTCGAGTACAGGGCAAACGCATAATTTTCTCTTAATGAAGGCGACTGAACTTGGAACTATTGGATTGATCATTAGTATTGCCCTGCTGGGTTATATTTTTGTTCAAACATACTCCCTCATAAAAATGAGAATAAATAAAAAGGACGACACCTACGATATTTTAGTTATTATTATCTCAATTTTTTGTGGTTTAGTTGCACGATCATTTATAGAAGCCACCGGTTTATTGACGAACGGATGGATTTCACGTGACTTGCCATTTTGGTTACTTGTTGCAACCGTTTTTAGAATTAAGTCGTCGAAAAATATATTTTCGCATTGAAGCTTTTCGGATAGATAAAGCATTCGAAAAAGTAGATCATTAAAGTTGATATATGTCGTTATCACAATTAAATTTTTAAAATATTTTATAACATGAAAATATTACTTCTTGGAGACCCGGAGTCAGTTCACACACAACGTTGGGCTAATGCTTTAGCAAAAAGAGGCATAGAGATTTTTCTATTTGGATTATATGAATATAAAAAGGAATGGTTCCACCCTTCAGTAAAGATTTTTGTACCGCATAGTTATCTCGATATTAAATCGAAGCCTGACGGAAGTTTTTCTAAATTAGTATATCTGCGAAATATTTTTGCGCTTAAAAATTTCATTAAGAAAATAGGACCTAATATCGTTCATGCTCATTATGCTTCAAGCTATGGATTGCTCGGAGCGCTAAGTCGATTTCATCCTCTCATTACCTCAGTATATGGTTCGGATATTTATTTGTTCCCCCAAAAAAATATTCTCACAAAATATTTGTTAATATTTAACTTGTTTTCCGCTACCACAATACTCTCTACAAGCAAAGTAATGGCCGAAGAAACGAAACTGTACACCACAAAAAACATTGAGGTAACGCCATTCGGAATTGATACCAATATTTTTTCACCTTCCAATACAAAAGAAAAATTATTTAGTCAGAAAGATATAGTTGTAGGCACTGTTAAAACTTTAGAAAATAAATATGGAATTGATTATTTAATAAAAGCATTCAAAATTGTAAAAGATAAATACCCGCTTCTACCGTTGAAATTATTAATCGTCGGAAAAGGTTCGAAAGAACGTGAATTAAAAAATCTTGTAATTGAATTAGGGCTTCAAAGCATAACAATATTTACCGGCTTTCTAGATTATGACAGGATACCGGAATACCATAACATGATTGATATTCCAGTATTTGTTTCAATTGAGGATAGTGAAAGTTTTGGAGTATCTGTTTTAGAATCCTCCGCTTGCGGGAAACCGGTAATCGTCTCCGATGCCGGAGGCTTGCCGGAAGTGGTTGAAAAGGATGTTACAGGGTTGATTGTGAAGCGGAAAAATGTTGAGCAGACTGCAATGGCTATTGAACGACTTCTTCTCGACCAAGACTTACGTTCAATATTTGGAATTAATGGACGAAAAAGAGTTATTGAAAAGTATAACTTAGACGACTGTGTTACTCAAATGATTAGAATTTATGAAGAAGTAACTCGAAACTGATGTTGTGGGAAATAAAAAATATAACTCATAATACGTCGCTAGGTTATAATTATAAGTAAAAGAAATCATGAATCAAATAAATAAAATATCTATAATCATTCCATGTAGAAACGAGGAGAAGTATATCGAAGATTGTCTTGAGTCAATTTTGAATAATGATTATCCTAAAGATTCTCTTGAAGTGTTTGTTATTGACGGAGAAAGCACCGACTCAACCATCGAAAGAGTAGGAAAGTATATCACGGAATTCAATTTTATTAAACTATTAAAAAATAAAAAACATACTGTTCCGTTTGCTTTAAATATTGGTATTAAAGAGGCTGCAGGTGATTTCATAATTAGGTTGGATGCTCACAGTAAGATACCAAATAATTACTTTTCAACGTTAATCAAGTGGAGTAAAGCGCGTAACGCTGATAATATTGGAGCGGTGTGCATTACAGACGTAAAAAATAAAAATCCTAAAACAAACTCAATTATTAAAGTGTTAAGCAACAGATTTGGAGTAGGAAATTCATATTTTAGAATTGGAACAGACAGAATAAAAGAAGTAGATCATGTTCCGTTTGGATGCTTTAAAAAGGAAATATTTGACAAGGTCGGACTTTTTGATGAGAGATTAGTGAGAAATCAAGATATTGAATTTAGTAAGAGAATCTTAAAAATGGGCGGACGGATTTTTCTGCTCCCGGATTTATTTTGTACTTACTTTGCAAGAGAAACTTTTGGTGGGATTGCAAAAAATAATTTCGGAAACGGTTTCTGGAATATATTAACTGTCTATATTACTCGAAATATTGGCTCGCTTAGTTTGAGGCATTTTATTCCCTTTCTATTCGTATTATCTCTTTTAGTTCCCTGTATCTTTGTGATATGGGAACCAATAGTTGGACTTATTACTGTAGGTAGTCTATTCTCGTATTTGGTTCTAGTGGTGGTAATAAGTTACAGAATTAACGATAGTACAACATCTTTTTGGTCGATTTTCTGTGCGTTTATTACCCTACATTTGTCTTATGGATTTGGTTCTTTAATCGGGTTTTTAAGAATTGATTACCTGCTGAAAGCTAAAAATGATTGAATTGAAATACAAACAAGCGATATCCGAACATTTAAAAACGAAACCGGATCGTATATTTTTATATTGGAAAGGGAGGGTAGCTGTTTATGCAATTTTGAAAGCAATGGGAATCGAAAAGAATGATGAAATTATTCTTCCGGCTTTTACCTGCGTTGTAGTACCAAATGCCATTATTTATCTTGGAGCAAAACCGGTTTATGTAGATATTTCTTCGGACACGTTAAATATGGACGTTCGTTTAATCGAAAAAGCAATAACTACAAAAACAAAAGTTATTATTTGTCAAAATACTTTTGGCTTGTCATCTAATATTGAGGAGATTATTCAAATAGCAAAAAAACATGAATTATATACTATCGAGGATTGTACTCATGGATTTGGAGGGACCTATAATGGAAAACCTAACGGGTCTTATTGCGATGCAGCATTCTATTCAACACAGTGGAATAAACCATTTTCAACGGGGGTGGGGGGATTTTCTGTCATAAATAAAGTTGAATTGCTTGAAAAAGTAAAAAATCTCGAACAAGAGAAAATTCAGCCTTCACTTTTTGAGCAGTTCATTTTATCTTCTCTGTTAATATTTAATAAATATTTTATTAATCGATTTACATATTGGACAATAGTCGAATTTTATCGTCTATTGAGTAGAATGAATTTAGTAATCGGTTCTAACCGTGGTGAGGAACTTACGGGCATTGCAATTCCTCCTGACTATTTTAAAAATATTTCTTTCATCCAAATGAGGGAAGGGATTAAATCGCTGAAACAAATTGATTCTGTAAATAAAAAAAGAAAAATGAATGCCACAGTTTATTCAATCTTTCTGCAAGAAAATGATAAACGTTATGTTGAAAAGAAATTATTTGAGAATCATATTTTTTTGCGATACCCTGTTCTAGTTTCCAATCGAGAAAAATTTATCAAGCTTTCTGAAGAAGAAAAAATTTCAATTGGAGATTGGTTCTTATCCCCGATCCATCCGATAAAAGAAAAATTTGAATTATGGGGAATCAATCCGGAAGATTTTCCGATTGCCTCAAATATCTCCCACAAAATTATTAATTTACCGACCGATGTGACTGATAACCTCAAAGTGCTTAGTTTTCTAAAAAAATATATTGAGATGATAGAGTAATTTTAATAACTCAAAAATTAATGAAGCTTTCATATTTTTTTCTATAATTATGTTGCAAAAGTGTTGTTGAAGATGACAAAGAATGATTTTCGACTTATTTAGCCTTTTTAATTTTGTCGTATATAAAAAAATACCAGGTGACTTTGCTCATTAATAAAAAATGTGGTAAACGTCAATTAAAGAAAAAGTATGTTGTTTAAAAATATTTTTGCTAAATTTGGATGACAAAAAGGGAATTTTGAAAATTGCTACTGAAAGAATTAAGTTTGGAAAAATTCACAACTAAAATAGATGTCTCAAATGAATTTATTCAGTTTCACAGACCTTTGATCGGTCAAGAAGAAATTGACGAGATGACTGAAACGCTTAAGTCCGGTTGGCTTTCTATGGGACCGAAAACGTTAAAGTTTGAACAAGATTTTCGAGATTATATTGGTTCAGAATATACTGTTTCTGTTAATTCTTGGACGGCTGCTGGTCATCTGACCCTTGAAGCTATCGGTTTACAGAAAGATGATGAAGTTATTGTGCCCACCATGACGTTCCCCGCAACTGCAGAAATAGTTTATTATTTTGGCGCCAAACCGGTTTTTGTTGATGTTGAACCGAATACACTCAATATTTCAATTGAAGGGATACTAAAAGCAATCACGCCTAAAACTAAAGCTATCATTCCTGTACATTACGGCGGGCAGCCGGCTGACATGGATGAAATTCTTGAAATTGCTGGAAAGTATAACTTAAAAATTATTGAAGATGCCGCTCACGCACTTCCGGCAATTTATAAAGGGAAAAAAGTTGGAAGTATAAGCGATATCACTTGTTTCAGTTTTTATGCTACAAAAACCTTGAGCACCGGTGAAGGAGGAATGATTTGCTCCAATAATGAAGAACTTGCTGAACGCACCAGATTAATGAGAATGCATGGAATGAGTCGCGATGCATGGAAACGTTATTCGGATGCGTGTTCTTGGTATTACGAAATAATTGGTCCCGGATACAAATATAATTTTACCGATCTTCAAGCTTCTTTAGGTTTGGCACAATTGAAAAAAGTAGATTCGATGTGGGCAAGAAGAAAAGAGATTGCAGCACTTTACACCGAAGGATTTAAACACAACGATTTTTTAATTAAACCTTTCATCAAGTCGGATAGAGAAACCGCCTGGCATCTTTACCAAATTCAGTTGAAACTTGAAATGTTGACGGTTTCACGCGATCAATTTATCAATGAGCTGAAAGACCTGGGAGTTGGAACCGGAGTTCATTTTATGCCGGTACATCAACACAAATTTTACAGAGATTCTTTAAACCTCTCGAATGAAGATTATCCAATTTCTAACGATGCGTTTACGCGGTTAATTTCACTTCCAATTTATCCGGGTCTTAAGGATACACAGGTGCTTCGAGTAATCGAAGCCGTGAATTTTTTGACAAAAAAATTCAGCCGTTAAAATTTTTAAGTTATGGGTAGAGAAGGAAGCTTTATCAAACGATTTTCTGATATTGTTTTAAGTTTTTTCATCCTCCTCGTCAGCTCACCAATTCTTTTATTTGCAATGCTTGCGATTAGAATGGAGACACCGGGTCCCGCAATTTTTATTCAAGATAGAACTGGAAAAGAGGGAAAGTCATTTAAAATGTTTAAACTTCGAGGGATGATAAAAAATGCTCTGGAAGTTGGTCCAAATTTAACACAGGTGAATGACCCAAGGTTAACAAAGACCGGCAAACTTTTTAGACGTTTGAGCCTTGATGAAATTCCCCAATTTATTAATGTACTGAACGGAACAATGTCCATCGTTGGTCCGCGCCCAGAAATTACTGATATTACTGAATCCTATTCCGAAGAGCAAAAAAAAGTGTTCCGGTTTAAACCGGGAATAACAGGAATTTCTCAAATCAATGGGAGACAGCTGCTTACTCCCCAGCAAAGAACAACAATGGAAGTAGAATATTACAGCAAAGCAACTTTCTTTTCTGATCTCATAATCATTCTAAAAACTCCTCTCGTAATTCTTACAAACGAAGGGAATATTTGATGAAAGTAAAAACCATTTGGTTTTTTTTCTTGGCATATTCATCTCTACTCCTTTCGCAAAATTTGTCTGTTAAAACCAACCATCCCGTTTATGATTTTCTAAATCAACTTCGCATAAAAAATATTCTTCCTTACTATGATGATGTTGTTTTGCCACTCACACGGGAAAATGTTTACACCAAGCTGCTTCAAGCAAAAGCTTCTGAAAGTCTGTTATCTGAAATTGATAAAAAAAAATTGAATCTTTTCTTGAAATATTTTCCGTTAAAGAGAATTACAAATCGCACGTTTTTTGATGATCCATCATCAACCTTTAAGGATCATTTTTTTTCGCCTAATGAAAACTATGCGTATGTGTATCAAGATTCGGCAATTTCATTTTCAATCGCACCTATCGTAACAGAGAAGAATATTCTGCTGAGAGATACAAATTCAAAAGAGCGATTCTCTTCATTAATCACTTATGGCACTTCGGCATCGTTAGAATATAGCGATTGGTTTGCAGCTTATTTTGAAGTATTGAATGGATTTCAGAGTGGCGATAGAACTGCCGCAATTACCGATCAGCGGGTGAAACAGAGTTTCTCATTCAATAAAACCGGACTCAACTATTTTGATCAAACCTCAGGTTATATCACTTTGAAAAAAAGTATTTTTAAAGTTCAACTTGGGAGAGAAAGAGTTCTTTGGGGTGTCAATCGATTTGATCAAATGATTCTTAATCAAACTCCGCAGACATTTGATTTTATCAAATTTGATATCACATATAAAAATTTATCCTACAGATTTTTACATGGATGGTTAGTCCAACCAACAACCACAACGTACATCGATTCACTTCGATACGATGTTAAAAATCGTAATCCAAAGTATATAGCAACCAGTAGGTTTGGATATCAACCTTTTTCAAATCTTTCATTCGGGCTTGGACAGACAATAATTTATGCAAACAGGCCATTGGAATTAGCCTATCTAAATCCATTTCTTTTTTGGGAATCGGCTCAACGTTCATTAAATGATCTCGATAATTCATTTTTACAATTTGACTCGCGGTATCGTCCCTTAATCGGAGTAGAATTAAATGGAACAATAACATTGGATGACCTCAATTTTGAATTCTTGAAAAAAGGGATGTGGAATTCTGCCGGCAATAGACTTGCTTGGCAAATGGGATTTTCATTAACAAATCCATTTTTACCCGAAAGATTAGTTGTCTTCGCAGACTATGTTCAGATAAGACCTTATACATACTCTCATCCAAACGGAGGAGAAGCGCTCACTTATACAAACAATGGTTTTCCACTAGGTCTTGATCTTGAACCTAACACCACGATGACAAGTTTTAAAGCGATTTACGATTTAACTGAAAAACTTTCAGTTTCAGCTTTATTTAGAACTATCTTACATGGAGAAAATGTTTTAGACGATAATGGAATATTAATTAGAAATGTTGGTGGGTCCACTTTTCTTAGTTACAGAAAGTACTTCTTCACTGATGTGCCAACTGTTGGTTTGCTTGATGGTCAGAGAGTTACGACTAATTTGTACGAGTTAACATTACATTTTCAATATTCGTACAACCTCAATTTTGTATTTCAATCAGATTATCAAACGTATTCTAAATTTAATAAAGACGAAAAAACATTTTCAAGTTCTTTACAATTCAACTACAACTTTTATTGATTGAGGAGTAAAAAAGAGCATTTTTTTTGCGTTGATTCTTCCACCCAACTTTCGAAATTTGAATAAAAAAATATAGCATTTATGAAATTATTCTTCAGCATTCTTTTGTCCGGTATTTTATTTGCTCAGACTCCAAAAATCATAAAGTCAACTTCTGAATCGATAACGGTTGAGTTTACTTTTAGCGGGATGTATCAAGTGAGAGATACATTGGTAAGTGGAAAAGTATTTCAAAAAATCACAAGCGAAAATAGTCTTGCAAATAAGCTGGGCGAGCCGCTCTTACCGCAAGAAATTATTTCTCTAGGGATAAAAAAAGGAGAAGTCCTCACTTACAAAATATTGTCCGACCAAAAACGTACTTTCAAAAATAAATTTTTACTCCCTTATACAGAGCAATCAAATCCCAAAACGAAGAGTGAAATAAATTTTTCAGAAAGAGTATATCAAGTAAATCAAGAATTCCCGAATAGTCCGGTCTCACTATATCCGACGTACGATTATCGTTTTGCCACAATATTACCAATAGGTATTTATCCATTTCAGTTTAATCCGGTAACGCGAGAAATTATTCTTCATGAAAAGATTGTTGTAGAATTTTCCTATCAAAATAAGAATGACATATTTAGAAATCCCCCCACAATTGATAAATCAACGGATGACTTCCTTAAAGAAACTGTTCTGAACTATCCCATCTCAAAGAGTTGGACTAAGGGGAAGATAAGTCAAGAATCACTTGTAAAAACTGAAAACGAGTATTGGTATAATCCGCAATATACATGGTTCAAACTCTACGTTAAAAATGAAGGAATTTATAAAATTACTTTTGGGGATATAGTAAACACAAAACCGACCGGGATCGGAAATATATCCATTAAAAAACTCAAATTGTTTTGTGAAGGAGAGGAAATTCCCATTGAGGTTTTTGATGATGGAGACAGTCTTTTTAATAATAATGACTATTTCAGATTTGTTGGAAAAGCAGCTCAGGCATCTCCTTATTGTACCTTAAATATTTACAACAACTCAAATGTCTATTGGTTAACTGTAAATAGCTCCACTGATGGGAAAAGATATACCGAAATTGACGGTAACAAAGATGGTTGGAAAAATACTTTTCAACAGACGCAAACTACGCTTCATTTTGAAAAAGACTTACTTTACGAACGGTTGGGGTACGCAGCTAATTTGGAGAGAGATTTTTGGTTTTGGGGTAAAGCAAGCGGAATTAATAGCACGCAAAATATAGCTTTTTCGGCGCCTTTCGGTAGATTTGAGAATTACTTGTCTGATTCAACTTTCATAAATCTTCGCGTTAATTTGCACGGATTGACAGCCCCAAATATTAATCCCGACCACCGCGCAAAGATACTTTTAACAAGTCAATTGGTTGATTCGGTTCAGTGGGACGGACAAACAGCGATTACTTTTGAAAGAGTTGTTGACACAAAAAAAATTGGGATTTTTTCAGAGAATAATTTGCAGGTTACTACAGACGGTTCGATAGTTCAGAACGTTACATTCCCTGATCAATCCGGTTATGATGAAATACTCATTAACTGGTTTGAGTTTGATTTTTGGAGAGAAAATAGGGCAAATGGAAATTATTACCATTTCAATTCATCTCCGGCAACGTTCGGAAAAAACAGATATAGTATATCGAATTGGACGGACTCTGATATGGAGATTTTTATTCCTCAGCGAGGTGAAGTAATACAAAATCCTTTTTTTACTTTGAATGCTTTACGTGAAGTATTGTTTGTTGACAGCACAGCTACCCGAACAGATTATTACTGCACGAGCCTTCAAAATTTTTCAAATGTTGATTCAATCAAACTTGATATTCCGTCCGATTTAAGAAATACAAATCAAGGGGTTGATTATCTAATCATCACGTATAAAAATTTTAAATCAGCTGCCGAGAGATTAAAACAATATAGAGAAATTAATTTTCCGGATTCTTCTATTACAAATCCACGAATTAAAATAATAGATATCGAAGATATTTATGATGAATTTTCCTATGGATTGCTTGATCCTTATGCAGTTCAATCATACATAAAGTATGCGTTTGAAAAGTATTCCGGTACACCGATCACTTATGTTGTATTAATTGGTGATATGAGTTATGATTATAGAGAATTGATTGCAACCAATAGAAAAAACTTTATCCCCTCAATGCCTTATCATTCTCTAAGCTACGGATTAGCCGCCAGCGACAATATGTTTGTGGCAATTAGCGGCGATGATGTTACCCCCGATGTAGCAATAGGCAGGTTATCTTGTGAAACTTTAGATGAAGCAAACATTTTAGTAGATAAAATTGTAGCATATCCGGGTGATGGAGGCAAAGTGTGGAAACAAAATGTACTCTTAGTGGCTTCTGGGCAAGATTACGATGATGAAGCTTTTTTCAGATTTAACGATGCAAGTGTTTTACTTGAAAATGATTACATAAAGCCAAACGGTTTTAGTACAAAAAAAATCTTCCGTTATCCTAATAAATCAGCATATACGCAATTCAAAGGAGATGGACCCGAAATAAGAAAAGCAATTGATAGCGGCGCAGTTATTGTTAATTACTATGGACACGGCGGCGGATACCAATGGGATCTCATTTTTTTAAATGATGATATTTATATGCTCAATAACGGAGGAAGACTACCGTTCATTTCAAGTGTTACCTGTTACACTGCTCATTTCGATAATCAGAATGTATTTGGTGAGCAATTTGTAAAAGTTCCGGGGAAAGGCGCAATTGGATTTTGGGGAAGTTCCGGCTTAACCGTTTATGATGCCGGTGTCTTGTTGAATACAAGATTTTATGATGAAGTTTTTAATAAGAATTATAAAATTGTTGGCAAGGCAATCACCCTTGCAAAGAATTATGCAAATGCAAGGACCTTTGCGGACCAAGTTGCATTAGCTACCTACTTTGGTGATCCCGTATTAGAATTTGCTTTACCCAAAAAGCCGGATTACGCAGTTACTGAAGAACAGATTTCCATTGAACCAAAATTTCCTACTGTTGGAGATCAGGCAAATGTAAAAATACTTCTAAATAATTTTGGCAATTTAGGAAGGAATGATTCGGTTGTCGTTGAATTGTATTTAGATACTCCTACCGGTAGAACACTTATCGATTCTAAAAAAATTAAATCTTTTATTCTTCTTGATTCGGTAGTATTTAATTGGACGCCAGAGAAGGAAGGCGCCGGTAAATTAATAGTTTCAATTAATACCTTAAGAACGGCAATCGAAGGTGATTTCTCAGACAATGAAGCCTCCAAGGACGTCTATGTCTATAAAACAAGCGAACCCAATATTGTAGCGCCTATAAATGGGTACACTACTGCAAGAAATCAAGTGGAATTTATCATTGCCGATATTGGTGAATATGTTAATAAAAAATTAACCTACCAAATTCAAATTGATACTTCATTGACATTTGAAAAACCAATGAAAAATGAAATGAATTTAATTCCTTCAAAGGGATATTTGAAGTGGACATCTCCGGCGCTAGATAGCGGCGTTTACTTCTCTAGAATAAGAAGTTGGTATGGAATTGATTCAAGCAACTGGACTAAGACAATTACTTTTTCTATTACTTCTGCAGCAGCCGATAATATTTCCTTCTCAGAGCATCAACTAAAACTCTTCGATTATGAAAATCTTTTTTATTCAGATTCTCTAAAAGGGATCACACTTCATACTTCGTTCCTCCCAGCAAAACCGACAAATTCAAGATTTATTGGAAAGTATAATCTTACGCTTCCTTCTGATCTAAAAGGAATATCGGCAATGACTACAGACGGTAGATATATTTATATCAGTTCGATGTATTACTACAATAATGGGCAATATGCTAAAATTTATAAAATTGGAACCGGACATGAGTCTCAAGAAGGACAATCTTATGGAGAAGTTTCACCGGTATCTTTCTTTATATTCCACACGATGTTTTATTTAGACGGTGAAATTTATACTTCATTTGGCTCCCCCAACTCGTTGCTGAAAGTTGACGTTCATACCGGTGACACAACTACGGTTTCAATCCCGGGGAGTTTTTTAAATGATAATGCTCAAGAAAAGGGAGGCGGATTTTATCTTACCTCTGATGGGAGATATGTTTATAATTTATCGGTTTACGACTCACTCGGCGCATATAAATATCGCTTAAGGATTCTTGATCCCTTTGATAATTGGAGGAAAGTTGGCGAGGATAAAGAATTGAGCGGAACGAGTTATAAATACTTCACCGGCTTCTTTGTAATTGATAATTATCTTTACACTTATGAATATGCCGATGCAAATTATATGCGGCGGTATGATATCAATAGCGGCCGCTTTGAAGAAGAATGGATCACATTCGTTCCGTATCAAGGATATTTTTCATGGACGTATGATAAAATAAACAATCTCATTTATGCCGGAGTTTTCCGCGACGGTTACACACCAAGGATCGCAAAATATTTGGGTAAATATATAAATTCTCAAGGGAAGGTTGTTACTTCCGCTATTGGTCCGGCAAAAAAATGGAATTCGGTTTCTTATTCAATTCAAAAGAATGTAGCTGCGGCTTCTGCCAATGTTCAATTAGAGAAATATAATTCTGCGGTGCAGCAGTGGGAATCGGTTAAGCAAAATATGCCTACACCGTTTCCGCTTGACACGCTTTATCTTCCAGCTAATGCATTATTGCGGCTTTCAATCACTCTGAAAGATACCTCAACAACAATAAGCGATGCATTTAATTTAAGTAGAATTGGATGGAATTTTGTTGAACCAGTTGAACTATCATTCCCCCAAAAGGGATTGCAATTTGCTGTAGATACATTACTACAGGGATTTCCGTTAGAAATACAATTCTCTCCTGAAAATATCGGCAATACTCCGTCGGATACTTTTCAGGTTGCCTGTTATTTTGATGATGAGAAGATTCCATTTTATACTGCTAAAACAGAACTAAAAGTTGATTCATCGATTACATTAAACTCTTCGTTTGAAACTTCTAAAATTGGCGGGACGCATTTAATTAAGGTCGAGATAAAACCGAATGAATCGGAATTATTTTCATTTAACAATTTTCTTGAAAAAACGTTTACCGTTAATTATGATACAATACGCCCAACCCTTCAAGTATTAATCGACGGCAAAGAAATACTAAATGGTGATATCGTTTCGAGAGAGCCGCAGTTTGAAATATCATTGAAGGATAATTCCCCGTTACCGATCACTAAAAATGGCTTCGCTATTTCAATTGATGACGTTCCGGTTGATGTTGCCAAAATAAGAGATTCCATTATTCCTTATCCGAATAACCAGACTATTCTTAAATGGAAAGAAACTTCGTTAAAGGAAGGTGGGCATTCTCTTGACGTCTTAGCAAAAGATTCTTCCGGAAATTATTTTGGAACTTCGACTAATCGTACATCTTTTTACACTTATACCGAAAACGATGTAAAATATATTTATAACTATCCGAATCCATTTTCAACTCAAACGCATTTCACTTTCCAAATATGCGGTGAGCAAAAACCGGAAGAAATTTTGATTAAAATTTATACCATCGCCGGGCGATTGATCAAAGAAATTAAACCTCCGAACGGTGATTATGCTATTGGATTTAATAGAGTTTTCTGGAACGGGAAAGACCAAGACGGCGACCCGATTGCCAACGGATTATATCTTTATAAACTTATTGCAAAGTTCAATAACAAAACCATCACTACCACACAAAAACTTGTTAAAATGGAGTAAGGTTCTGTTTCTTCCTGAACAGGAAAATTCTTAATTTACACCATAAATTATGAGGAATACATGTGCGGCATTGTTGGTTATATCGGCGAAAGAAATGCAATCCCAATTTTAATTGAAGGACTAAAAAGATTAGAATATCGTGGATACGATTCCGCCGGTTTAGGTTTTTTCTCCGAAGGTGAATTAACCATTGTAAAAAATAAAGGGAAAGTTGCGCTTCTCGAAGATAAGATTAATGGCAATCACCATCTCTCCAATCTTGGTATTGGACATACTCGATGGGCTACGCACGGAATTCCGAATGAGACGAACGCGCATCCCCACTTCAACAAAGAAAAAACTCTTCTCGTAATCCATAACGGTATTATCGAAAATTATCAGCCGCTTAAAAAAATTCTTATCGGCAATGGTTACGAGTTTGCAAGTGAAACCGATACGGAAGTGTTGGTGCATCTAATTGATAGTTTTATTAAAAAAGGATTTACTCTTTTTAGTTCTGTTCGCCATGCTTTAAATGAAGTTGAAGGAACATACGGTTTAGCTGTTCTTTCAACAAGCGAGCCGGATAAAATTGTTGCTGCACGAAAAGGTTCACCGTTGGTGCTCGGTATTGGTGAAAATGAAAATTTTATTGCCTCCGATGTTTCAGCGCTGATTGCTCATACTAAACAAGTGGTGTACCTGGAAGATGGAGAGATTGCGGAGATTTATAAAGACCGTTTCTGTACAAAAAATATTGAAGACGAAGAAATTCAAAAAGAAATAATTGAAGTTACAATGTCGATTGAACAGCTCGATAAAGGCGGCTATTCCACTTTCATGTTAAAAGAAATTATGGAGCAGCCTGAATCTGTTCTTAATTCAATGCGTGGAAGACTCGTATATGATGACGGCACCTCAAAGCTTGGCGGACTCGAATCTGTATTAAATAAAATCGCAAATTCAAAACGCTTCATCATTTGTGCATGCGGAACTTCATGGCATTCGGGCATGGTGGGCGAATATATGTTCGAGCAGTATCTGCGCATCCCAACAGAAGTTGAATACGCCTCCGAGTTTAGGTATCGCAATCCGATCATTCATCCTGATGATACAATATTTTTTATTTCGCAATCCGGTGAAACCGCCGATACTCTTGCAGCGATGAAAGAGGCAAAACGAAAAGGTGCGCTTGTTGTTGGAATTTGTAATGCAGTCGGAAGTTCAATTGCAAGGGATAGCGATGCCGGCGTTTATATCCACGCCGGTCCGGAGATTGGTGTTGCTTCTACAAAAGCATTCACAGCGCAGCTTTCTGTTTTCGCGCTTATCACTTTACTGCTTGCACGCAGAAAAGATATGAGCTTGATTGATGGGAAAAAAATGGTGGAAGAATTTCAAACCATCCCCGAAAAAATTAAAAAGATCCTTCAGCTTGAAAAACAAATTGAAGCGATAGCCGAAGAATTTAAAAATGCCAAAAACTTTTTATATCTCGGCAGAGGTTACAACTTTCCGGTAGCTCTTGAAGGCGCTCTTAAACTAAAAGAAATCTCCTACATTCATGCTGAAGGTTATCCTGCCGCGGAAATGAAACATGGACCTATCGCTTTAGTTGATGAAAATATGCCCGTGGTTTTCATTGCGCCGAAAGATTCAACGTATGACAAAATTATTTCCAACATCGAAGAAATAAAAGCGCGTAAAGGAAAAGTAATCGCCATTGCCACCGAAGGTGATAACGATATCGACCGCTTAGCCGATTATGTTATAAAAATTCCTGAAACCATCAGGATGTTAATGCCTATTTTATCCGTTATTCCTCTCCAACTCTTAGCTTACCACATAGCTATGAAAAAAGGTCTCAACGTTGACCAACCAAGGAATTTAGCCAAAAGCGTAACAGTAGAATAACAAAAAAAAAGGACCCTCTATGGAAAAGAAAAATGTCCTCATCATGGGTGCCGCAGGACGTGATTTCCACAACTTCAACGTCTTTTACAGAGACAATGAAGAGTATAACGTGGTTGCATTTACAGCCACACAAATCCCAAACATTAATGATCGTCTTTATCCCGCAGAACTTGCCGGTAAATTATATCCAAAAGGTATAAAGATTTATGACGAATCCGAACTCGAAAATCTGATAAAAAAATTCAACGTGCACGAAGTTGTATTTTCTTATTCGGATGTTCCTTTCAATTATGTAATGACCAAAGCTTCAATAGTGAATTGCTCGGGAATTTCGTTCCGGCTGCTCGGCACTGAAGAAACAATGGTCAAAAGCACCAAGCCGGTTATTTCAATCATCGCCGTGCGTACCGGCAGCGGAAAATCGCAGACATCAAGAAAAATTGTAACGATGTTAAGAGAAGCCGGAAAAAAAGTTGTCGCCATTCGGCACCCTATGCCTTATGGAGATTTGGTGAAGCAGAAAGTGCAGCGGTTCGGTTCTCTTGAAGATTTGAAATTACATAAATGCACAATTGAAGAGATCGAAGAATATGAACCGCACATTGTTAGCGGTGGCGTAATTTATTCCGGCGTTGATTACGAAGCGATTGTTCGTCAAGCGGAACAAGAAGCCGACATCATTATTTGGGATGGCGGGAATAATGATTTCCCGTTCTATCATTCCGATTTAACATTCACGGTTGTCGATCCGTTGCGTGCCGGAAATGAAATGAACTATTATCCCGGCAACACTTCTCTTCGCCTGGCGGATGTTGTGGTGATAAATAAAATTGAATCGGCAGAACCTAAAAATGTTAAACTTGTTCAAGATAATATTAGAACGGTTAATCCGAAAGCTGTGGTTATTAATGCAGCTTCGCCGATTAACGTTGAAAAGCCTGAATTGATAACCGGCAAACGCGTTCTGGTTGTTGAAGACGGACCAACGCTTACGCACGGCGAAATGGAGTACGGCGCCGGTGTAGTTGCCGCATGGAATTACGGCGCAAAAGAATTAGTTGACCCGCGTCCCTACACGGTGAATTCAATTTCGGCAACGTATAAAAAATATCCGAAGATCGGTACGCTGCTTCCGGCAATGGGATACAGCGATCAACAAATAAAAGATTTGGAAGAAACAATCAACGCGACTGATTGCGATTCCGTAATCATCGGAACACCGATTGATCTTGGCAGGCTACTGAAAATAAACAAACCGTCAACGCGTGTTCAATATGATCTACAGGAAATTGGGGATATCACGATTGAAAAAATTCTGAAGCAAAAAGGATTCTTATGAAAAAAATTGCCGTAGTAGCTCTCGGCGGAAATGCTTTGTTAAGGGGCAGCCAGATTGGAACAATCAACGAGCAGGAAGATAACACGTACAAAACGTGCAACTTCTTAACTGAAATGTTGAAACAGTATAATCTTGTTATCACGCACGGTAATGGGCCACAAGTAGGGAATATTCTTCTTCGCAATGAAGCGGGATTTGATTCATACAAAATTCCGAAAATGCCTCTTGATATTTGTGTAGCCGATTCCCAGGGTGGAATCGGTTACATGATTGAACGACAAATACTCAATATTCTTTTTGAGAAAAAAGTTAAACGGAATGTTGTTACGCTGGTTACCCAAGTGTTAGTTGATAAAGATGATCCGGCGTTTCAAAATCCTACCAAGCCGGTAGGAAAATTCTTTTTAAAAGAGGAAGCCGACCTGCTATCAAAAGCAAATAACTGGGTGTTCAAAGAAGACGCGCGCAAAAGAGGATGGCGCAGAGTTGTGGCATCGCCGCAGCCGAAAAAAATTGTGAATAAAGAAATTGTTGAAGCCTTAGCGCGTAAAGGAAATATCGTTATTGCTGCAGGCGGCGGCGGAATTCCGGTTATCGAAAATAACGGAAATCTTCACGGTGTTGACGCGGTGATTGATAAAGATTTGGCTTCATCGCTGCTTGCAAATCAAATTGGTGCGGATGCATTTTTTATTCTCACGGATGTTGCGAAAGTTTCTATTAATTTTCAAAAACCGGATGCAAAAGAACTTGATAAACTTTCTATTCGTCAAGCGGCAAAGTATTTAAAAGCCGGCGAGTTTGGTTCGGGCAGTATGGGACCAAAAATTCAAGCCGCAATTTCGTTTATCAAAAACGGCGGCAGAGAAGCGGTTATTACTGAATCTACTCAACTGCTAAACCCTAGCGCAGGAACAAGGATCGTCGCTTAGTGAAACTTAGTGTTCTTAGTGCCTTAGTGGTAATTTTTTTCATCACTAAGACACAAAGGGTACAAAGAAGCACTAAGAAAGTTTAGGATTTTTATATTGTATGAGTTTAATATTTTTATTTATTAGAATTTGGAGTTTTTATGGCTGTTAACATGAAAGGTAAAAGTTTACTCACTATTCACGAACTTGCGTTGGAAGAAGTCTGGCAGATTTTTGAATTGAGTAAATCACTACAAGAAAAAAGACTTTCCGGCGAACCGCACCGTTTGCTCGAAGGGAAGAAACTCGGAATGATCTTTTCTAAACCTTCAACAAGAACGAGAGTCTCGTTTGAAGTTGGAATTTTTGAACTTGGCGGCACCGGATTGTATTTCAACCAAAATGATTTGCAGCTAAAGAAAAGCGAAAATGTGGGCGATACCGCAAAAGTTCTTTCGCGTTATCTCGATGGAATTATGATCCGTACCTTCGATCATCAAGATGTTGTTGATCTTGCAACGCACGGTTCAATCCCTATTATCAACGGTCTAACCGATCTCCACCATCCGTGCCAGGTGCTTGCAGACTTATTCACCATCCTTGAAAAGAAAAGAACCTTGCAAGGATTAAAACTTGCCTATATTGGCGACGGCAATAATATGGCGCATAGTCTTCTGCATGGCTGCGCAAAAGTTGGGATGAATATTTCCATCGCTTCGCCTTCAGGCTACGCACCATTGGACTCTGTAGTAGCAGAATCGGAAAAAGATGCGAAGTATATGGGAAGTAAAATTGAAATTCTTGATGATCCCGTTGCTGCTGTTAAAGATGCCGATATTGTTTATACCGATGTTTGGGCAAGCATGGGTCAGGAAAAAGAAGCTCAAGAACGCAAAAAGAAGTTTATGAAATATCAGATCAATCCTGAATTGGTTAAGCATGCAAAGGATGACTATTTGTTCATGCACTGCTTGCCCGCACACCGCGGAGACGAAGTTGTGAATGACGTAATTGATTCATCAAACTCTGTTGTGTTTGATGAAGCTGAAAATCGGCTGCACGTTCAAAAAGCCGTAATGGCGTTGGTGATGTAGGCAGTGGAAAGTGTTAAGCTAAAAGTTGAAAGTGAATTGGTGTAATGTGTAAATTTTGTAAGGAGAATAAATGAAATCATTAATAATTACTGCGATGGGAATACTCTTGTTTTCCTTAGCAGGTTGCTCAACGGTCACGCTAAGTCCGGCAGATTTTTCATGGGCGATTGAAACCGTTCTTCCCGTGAATCAAGATGGAATGGTAGTGGATAAAAGGTACTCGGTTTCATTCAATGCAAAGGCGTTGTTCCTTGCAGAGAAAGGAGACAGCGCTCTTTATTATGATGAAGAACTGCATGTTATCAAAAACGGAAAGGGATATTATTTTATCACAGCAAAATCATTTGCCTCAGTTTATGTTTTTCAGGAAAGCGAAGGCGCGCTTTCTCTTACAAACAAAATTAAGTTCGAACAAAAACTTACCAATCCCGCATTCAATGCTCGCTCTCCGTGGGTTGAACTTGTTGACGGCGACGCAAAATATTTATTAGACAACAAAGGAGTTAAAGGAAAATAGATGATGAAAACTTTATCCATCCTCATGATGATCAGCTTTATGAGCGCTTTCAATTTTGCACAATCTGATTTTGAAATAAAACAAAATTTTTTAAACAAGTATAAACAGATTGAAACATCAATTGAATACGCCAATAACGATGCCGATTGCAGCGTGATTGCCGGACAAATTGAAAAGTTAAAAAGTGAATTCGCCCAACACAGCGCTTTGCTTGATAACGCGTTATACCCGGATGACTTCAACTCATCATTTGCAAAGTTGAATAAAAAATTATCGATCAGACAATCAGATGTTCTGCAAATTGGTGATTTGAAAGTTCAGGTAACGGCGCTGAATGATCAACTTCTTAAACTTAACCAGGAAAACTCCGAGCTGATGTCGCAAGTGCAATCACTTAAACGGAGCAACAGCCGCAATGCAAAAACTATTGATTCATTAAAAACGCTTGTTAAAAGATTGAGCGCTAAACTGAAAGAGCGCGATGACCTTGTTATGAGCATGGTTGATAGTTTATTCCAACAGATAACAGTTATCCCCGCAACGGTGAATGATTATGAAAGCAACGGAGTGTTCAAGAAAATTGCTACAACCAATTTTTTCGAGAACATCAAACGCTCTGTTTATGATAATATGAAATTTATGCGCGTTACTCAATTGACCGTAACTGATTTAAGCGATATTCGCGAACAGCAAAAAGAATTATCTTCGCGCTGGCAAAAAGTTGGACCGGCGCTGGCAAAAGTTTATCTGCAAAGCAAACAGCAGGCGAATGAAGTTACACAGATTAATGATTTGTTTGAAAGCTGGAAATTAGAAATTGATAATCAAGTGTGGGGAAGAGTGAATGACCTTTTCGTAAAACAAAATATTCATCTCCTTCAATTTAAATCCGGTGATGAATTTACAAATAGCGTTACCTCCTTTGTTCAGGATGAAATAAAAAATTACGGAGTAAAAGGGAAAGATGAATCGGACAAAACCTATGCAATGTTTGTTGATTCCACCTGGTTCAAAGACGTTGACCCGACCTGGATTCCATACCTTATGAATAACAGAATGCTTTCTGAAGCAAACAAAGATTCACTCGACAGCCAAATGAAAATATGGAAAGAAAAAGTTTCTCCTTCGCAATTTCCGCTCTGGATCATTTACGTTGTTGTTGGCGTAATTATGATTACGGTTCTGTCAATCGTTCTTTTCAGAAAACCGGTGAAAGTACAATCAAACGCACCTCCGGAAAACTAAATCATTTTACAAAAAATTGTTGTGGTCAAAGAACTCTCTTTGACCACTTTCATTTTTAAAGGATTAAAAAGAATAGTGCATGTTTAGTCCCGTGGCGGTAGCAGTGAAAAGAGGACTAATAATCAAATGAGAGGATGTATCTTCAACGGATGAACTTGCCGAACTTTTCTTCGAAACAATATTCCCGATTGCGTAACCGATTGAAGCGCCAAGAGGAAGGTCGCTGTACCAATGCATTCCCTTTGCGACCAAACCAACTCCTACAAAACCCGCCACCGCCAATCCGGCCGGAGTAATCCATTTGTATTCGGGATAGTTGTTGGCAAAAACAGCAATTGCCGTAAACGTGGTTGCTATATGTCCCGAAGGATACGAATAATATTTAGCTTGATTTTTCTGATACTTTTTTAAGCCTGGCAACGGTTCCCATTCACCATGAATTTCAGAGGAAGCCGCCGGAGATTCTCTTCCAAAAATTCTTTTTAAAAGTTGAACTACTAATCCGGTTGATACTAACGCTTCAACAAGATTGCTGCCCGTTTTCATTGCGCGCTTATTTGAAAAAACTGCCCCGTACGCGGTAAACGCTCCTGCGGCAGCTAATTGATATTTCCCATCTCCAAAATTGATCGCGATGTCTTCAAACTTTTTTACATCTCCATTTCGATTGTAAAAACTATTTGTCCTATCGTAGGTTTGTTGATCCAGACTCATCAACGAAATGGTAGAGACGGTAATTAACGTAAGATTCCAGAAGTTGGAAAGTGAAACATTTGTTTTTCCAAGTTGATAAATATTGGGAGGCAGTTGTAACACGGCATTGGGAATTATATAAATGAATTCCTTAAATGGATTAAATTCTATTTCATTTTCGGAAGTTACTTTTGATTCACCTTCAACACCAAGACTATCATTTACTGCGTGTAAAGAATTTTCCTGGGGAAAAAGAACGATGGTATAAATGAACAAAAATACAAATCCTTTTAGCCTTAATTTAAAATGCATAGGTGATACCCACTCCATTTCCCGCACCATTACTGAAAGGATAGAATAATAAACCGGAGCTTTCATCCGAATGATTTCCGGTTCCGTATTTTGTCACAATCATTTTTCCCAACGTGTAACCGATTGCGATGCCCAACGGATAATCGCTGTACCAGTGAATTCCTTTATTTGCCATTCCGATTCCAATTGCGGCTGTTGTTACACCAAATAATGGAGTCAACCATTTTTGATCAGGGTAATTATCAGCTATTACCACAAACGCTGCAACTGAAGTGCAAATATGTCCCGATGGATATGCATCATAAGCCGGTACATGTTTATGGTAATCAATTTGATTAGGAAACCAGCGCCATGTTCCGCGTTGGCGTGTTGAAACAAACGGACTTTCTCTTCCCGTAAGGTGTTTGAATACTTGAACTATCGCACCGCTTGAAAGGACCGCTTCAACAATTTGGCTTGCAGTTGTAAGAGCTTTAGAATCACTGGCGGCGGCGCCGTAAATTCCAAATGCCGCTGCAAGTCCAAACTGAGTTCTGCCGTCGCCAACTTCCGTAAAAAAATTGCTCGCGTTATAAACCATGGTATTGCCTTCATACCACTTGTGTGAAGCATCCCAGGTTTTGGCATCTGTAACCAACAGTGCCGCGGTTAAAGCGGTAATTGTTCCATACACCAAAATATTTGGATTCTTAATTTCGTTCTTTGTGAACCGGTACATATCTCCCGGAAACTCGGTGACCATACTGTACCAGGTGATTTTATTCTGCTGTACTGAAGTATTGGGATCATTCTGAAGTGAAAAAGGAATTTCACTTGTTGAATCACCTTCAACATATTTTCCATTATTGCCTTCTGCAAAGCAATTCTCACCGGTAAATCCACTCGTCTGTACAGAGATTCCATACCATACGAGTATGGTTAAAAGTAATAGGAGTTTCGTCATTTTTATCTTGATAAAGTTTGCATGTTACTCTTTTGAATTAACAAAAAAGTTTTAGGTAATTTAGCAATTGAGAATTAAAGTTTCATTAAAAGAAGATTAAAATTTCTTAATATCCGGAAAAGTAGATTGCCGGGAGTGTCCCCAACAAAAGAGAGAAAAAATCTTTAACTTCTTCCTAATTTCCAAAATTTTTACAGAGTATTGTGAGAGTATTTAATTGTAATGAACAGATGAACGCAGTTTACATTTATTGCTATCATCAGCCATACTATGGTAGAAACAGTATTTCATCCGCCTCCTCCATTTCTCATTTCATAATCATAATCATAATCTTAATCCTAATCCTAATCTTTTCTCACACTTTTCCAAAAACGCTATTTTTCCCTTACAATTCCGGAGCCTCCGTATGACCCGTTTCATTTTTCTTATTACGTTACTGAGCATTATTGCGTTAAACTTTCATTGTAAAAAATCTCCAACGGAGCCAACCGGTAACCTTACCCTTACTATTGAAGATGTTTCTTGTACGGAAGCATGGGTAAAAATAACAAGCTCCAATATCCAAAATACAAGCACACTCTCATTATTTGTAGATGACAAACTGAACCAAAGCATTACCCTTGTTAACGGTGATACACTGCTTTACATTGACTCTCTCCTCCCCAGCCAAAGCTATAAACTTAAAGCCGTTGGTCTTTAATCTTTCGCAAAATTATCCGAATCCTTTTAATCCGGAAACGAAGTTGAACTACCAGCTTCCCGTAAGCGGGAAAGTAACGTTGAAAGTATTTGATATACTCGGAAGAGAAGCGGTTACGCTGGTTGATGAGGTGAAAGTCGCCGGTACGTATGAAGTTTCTTTCAACGGAACACAGTTAGCAAGCGGCGTTTATTTTTATAGATTACAATCCGGTAATTTTGTAAGCATCAAGAAAATGATGCTGCTGAAGTAGAAAGTCAGTTCGCCGCGGCTGTAGTCGATCAGCTTCCGCAAAGCTAAGAACGGATCTAATCCTTCGTGCTTCTTCGTGAAAAAATCTTCGTGCCCCTTCGTGACAGTATTTTTGGGGGTTACACGAAGTACGCGAAGGAGACACGAAGGAACATGAAGTGGATGCATCAACGCTGTCTTGTTCCAACACGGTAAAATTAAATCATCCGCTAATTCACCTTCTTAAAAAAGATTCTTTGCTCTTAGTTTCGTACTGTACCGCTGACTAATGATGAAGGGCTGTTTGATATGTTTTAAATGGACGATGAAAGAGCGTTTGAAAAACTTTTCAATCTTTTCTACATACTCAAGATTGATAATAGTTGACCGGTGAATTCGCAAAAAAATATTCTTCGGCAGAAACGCTTCCCATTCCTTTAAAAATTTTCTTACTACTAATTTCTTCCCTCCTTCAAGATAGACGTTTGTGTACTCGCCAAAAGCGGTTACACATTCTATCTGGGGAATCTTCAGAAATTCCATTTGATTTCCCACCATTACAAAAATATAATCATTAAACGGCTGCTCGCTTTGCGGCGTAACCGGTGTTTTCGTTTTTGCTGATAACCGGTCTGAGATAATTTTTTGTTTGTTCAGCCGCGTTTCAATTGATTTGAAAAGATCGTTTGCAAAAAACGGTTTTGAGATATAATCATCCGCGCCAAGCTCCATTCCGTATCTCAGCTCGGACATATCCGATTTTGACGTGAGGAAAATAAAAGGCGTTAATGTTGTTTTTGGATTTCCTCTCACTTCCTTCAATACGGCGTAGCCATCCGTTTTGGGCATGATAATGTCGCACAGTATTAAATCCGGTTGATGCTTCTGCGATAATTTTATTCCTTCATCGCCGGACTTTGCCGAGAATACCGTGTAGCCTTTCAGTTCCAGCAAATCCTTTATGCCGGTTCTAATTGAAGCTTCGTCGTCAATAATTAAAATTTTTGCCATAACAATTACAATTCATCATCATTTCCGTACGGAAGGAAAACCGTTACGGTAGTGCCTAAGTTTTCTTCACTTACCAGATTAATATTTCCATTCAGCAGTTCGATAATTTTCTTCACGATGGTTAATCCGAGTCCGGTTCCTAATTTATCTTCTTTGTTCTTTCCTCGCACAAACGGTTCAAAAATATTTTTCTGATCTTCCTTTGAGATGCCCGAACCTTTATCCTGCACGCTCAAACAGATCATGTCTCCTCTTGAAGAAATCTCCATCAAAATTGATTTACCGTCTTTAGAATATTTGCACGCATTCGAAAGGAGATTGGAAACAACATGGCGCAGAAGGTTTTTATCCTGCACAATGTCTTTTTGTTCAAAGAGATATTTCAAAATGACGGGATGTTTTCCGTTATCAAATGTCTTCACTTCGGCAATCACGTCGTTACAAAGCTGCTCCAGATCAAAAAGCGAATTTGTTATTTGCGATTGTCCGATCTCTATCCGGGTAATTGTCAGAACGTCCTCAAACAATTCTCGAAGCTGTGCAACAGAATTTTGGATTTTTCCGATATGCTCGTCAAATTTCTGAGTGTTGCATTGCTGCCCAACTAAATTCAAAAACTCAGCCGAGTTAAGAATAGTAGTAAGCGGCGTTCTAAGCTCGTGCGCGGCGGTTGCAATAAATTTGGATTTAAGTTGATTCTGTTCCTTCTCGTACGAGACGACATTTTTTAAAATAGACTGCATCACCTGCAGTTCGGAAATCTTATCCTTCAGCAGGCTGTTCTTTTTTTGTAAAACTTCTTTTGAACCTTTTATCATACGCGCTGTAAACTCAATAATAAGCGAATCTTCTTTTTCAATTAATTAGAAAAAAACTGCCACCCTTTTTTATTCATGTTCCAATAGATAAAAATTCCGGAAGAGATTCCGATGGCGACCAAAATTATTCCTAAGTACGTGTTTCCTAAAATTATTTTTCCAACTCCGAACAGCGTTGTATAAATTAAGGTAATTCCGGCAATCCAGTTTGAGAAATTGAATAGACCGTCGTGCTGCGGCAATACTTCGGGGACCAACGCCGCAACCGGTTTCCAAAAAGTTGGATTCGGTCTTACTCTTTTATAAAATGAAATAAGTTTATCCATCGGTTCAGGTGCGGTTAAAAATGTTACGGTAATCCAAACCGAAGTAGTTACGGCAACCGTAATTAAAAGTATCCATGCAAATTCTTTTGGATTTCCTTCGGATAATCCGACGCCGAATTGCAGGAAGAGGGAAGTGAGGAAAGCCGCAATCATGGCGGAGATTTCGCTCCATGCGTTAATTCTCCACCAGAACCAGCGAAGAATAAATACCATTCCTGTGCCCGCGCCAACGGCAATTAAAAACTGCCACGCGCCCGCAATTGAATCCATATAAAACGTAACGATCGCCGAAAGGATCATCAGTGTCATAGTGATCACTTGAGAAAATTTGATGTAATGTTTTTCAGTTTGTCCTTTTCGTAAAAATCTTTTATAAACATCGTTCACCAGGTAACTTGCGCCCCAATTTAAGTGCGTTCCAATTGTTGACATGTAAGCAGCCGCAAATGCCGCAAGCATTAATCCGCGTAAATAAACGGGAAGGTCTTCAATCATAATTCTGATATAACCCGTTTCAGGATCGCCGATAAAAGTTTTATCATTCTGAAATCTCACAACGGCAACCAAGCCGACGATAATCCAGGGCCATGGACGCAAAGCAAAATGGGCAACGTTAAACCACAACGTTGCCAGAAGAGAATTTTTTTCATCTTTAGCCGAATAAATTCTTTGAGCGATGTAACCGCCTCCACCGGGTTCGGCGCCCGGATACCAGCTTGCCCACCAGTTCACCGCAATAAAACAGAAGAAGGTTATCATAGGCATCCATGTGGAATTTAAATCCGGAATGAATGCAAGAATAGAACCCTGGTTGTTGCGTGTTGCATCAACCTGGTGCAATTGCGTTACAAGCGAATCTAAACCGCCAACCTTTGCAACCGCAAAAACAGCAAGCGCAATCACCATCCCCATTTTTAAAAAGAATTGAAATAAGTCTGTCCATAAAACACCCCAAAGACCAGAGAGCGTTGAAATTGCGGCAGTTAAAAACATAATTCCGATGGCAATAAGCAGCGCTTCTATTTTAGAAACTCCGAGCACCATCATCATAATTTTTACTATAGCAAGATTCACCCAACCCATAATAATTAAGTTGATCGGTAAGCCAAGATAGAGAGCGCGAAATCCTCTTAGAAAAGAAGCTTGCTTTCCGCTGTAACGGATTTCTGCAAACTCAACATCGGTTAACACACCGGCGCGCCGCCACAGTTTAGCAAAGAAGAAGACCGTGAGCATTCCGCTGAATACCATGTTCCACCAAATCCAGTTACCGGCAATTCCGTTTTTTGCAATTAAGCCTGAGACAACCAACGGCGTATCGGCTGCAAATGTTGTCGCCACCATCGACGTACCCGCTAACCACCAGGTAGCTTTTCCGCCGGAAACAAAAAACTCACTTACGTTTGCGGTAGCTTTTTTCCTTAGGAGTAATCCGATGCCCAGATTGATGATGAAGTACAAAGCTATAATTAAAAAATCGACGACGGTTAACTGCATGTTCTTCTCTTTGTTGAAATGAAAAATATTTTCCGTTTAAATGTAGAGAGAGCGGCATTAAAAGAAAAATACCGCTCTCTCTGAATGAAGGAGGTTACTTGAGCAACAGCATTTTTTTGATGCTTACAAAATTACCGGCTTCTAATTTATAGAAATAAACTCCGGTTGAAAACGCCGCAGCATTAAACGAAACATTGTAAACGCCGCTGTTTTGATTTTGATTTACTAAAGTTGCAACTACTCTTCCAAGAACATCATAAACCTTTAATGAAACCATCACCGGTTTTTGAATTGAATAAGTGATAACGGTGGATGGATTGAATGGGTTCGGATAATTCTGCCCTAATGCGAATGAAGTAGCAGTTAAACCTTTATCCTCAACTCCAACCGTAGGCTTATCTCCAAACCAGGTATAAACCCAGCTTGAAACGTCTGCATACGCATCGTCGTTATCATTTTTAGACCAGGTGAGAAGCCCTTCGCGTGAACCGGTTGCATCCGCATCATTGATGGAAACTTCGAGAGGAAGTTTCATCCCGACTTGCGGAACAAACAACGGATCACCGGCAACGCTGCTGAAGAGCGTCCAGGGAATTTTTGCTTCAACAATGTATCCGTTCGGAAACTTTTCTTTCCATGTATAATTTTCTCCCGGCACTAAAATGGAATCAACCCATGGTCTGGCAAATAACAATCTTCTCTTATCGAACAACAACCGGTAATCCGGTTCTGCGCCGCGTGCATAAGAAGTGTGCGAGCTATGAATTTGATTGTACAAACCGATAAACAAATCCGGCGCATCATTTTCCCATTCGCCGAGAGTAGCATCGTAGGAAACGATATCATCGGTAACATCAAATGCTACGTAAAGATTTTGTGCATCGGCAGCAAGATAAGTATTGGTTGAAAGATCGGCATCGTTATCCACAATATAGTTTGAAGCGATGTGTCCGGTACCGTCACTTGGGAACATACGAATTGGTTTTATACCGGTCCATTCGGAAATATCGCCGTCGGCTTTAAAATTAGCCGGAACAACGCTGCTGATAACCGGAATTCCTTTTGCAAGATTTGTTACCGGACCAACAACCGCCGGAAGACTTTCGTTACCGGCATTATCAACACAAACGATTGCGTAATAATTTGCAACATCCTTATCAACCAAAGGATATTTTAATTCGTGTTCAGCCATTTGGAATCCTTCCTGGATGGCTCTATGAAGCATTTGAACGCCGTCGGCATTAACATCGGTAATAGCGTTTAAACTTGTATAAATTTTATATGCTTCTTGTTTTTCGCCCGGCACATCGGTCCAGGTGATTGTATTTAAATAATCACCGTTGCTAAAAGCTTGAACTTGCGGTTGAGCCGGAGGAATAATATCAAGCGTGTAATTGCCTGTCCAGATGTTATCAAAGTAAACAACTTTTCCCTGTACACTTTGTCCGTCGCCTTCAATACGGAATTGAATTATTCTGGTAGAATCTACGCTTCCCGGGAGGTGGTCTCCATCCCATGAGTTACCGGCGACAAAATCTTTCAGAGCAATTTTAAATAATCTCCAATTGCCGTCATACGCGCCGATTTTTGATTCATCAAGATAATAAGTGCTTTGGTACATACGATCGGGTCCGTTGCCGTCATCATCAGGGTCTGCAAATGCAATCCATAAATTACCAAATCCGGCAGGAGCTTTAATTGCAAATTGAAGAGAATCAGTTTGCCAAAGTTCGCCAAGTTTATGAGGCATCGCTAAATCAAACCAAACGCCGTCCCATCCGCCGCCGTCTGCATCGGAGCCGCACGTCCATTTAATTGAACCTGTGTTGGCGTTATCATAATCTGCTTCTTTGGAAACTTCAGTCGAGCCTGTCCAACCCGGCGCAAACTTTACTCCGTTGGGAGCTGTTTTTCCGTTGAAGAGAACAAGCGGTGTAGCGCGGCTTCCGCTTAAAACTAAATTATCAATATAGATTGAACCCGAATCTGCATAGAGAGCCGTATCGGTATCGATCTCCAAATAAAAACCGCGAACATAATCCCAATCAAGCGTATTGTTTTGATGATTACGTCCTTGCATATTAAATCCCGCCAGCCAATCAGCCGGTGTAGGATTTAACGGGTCGCCAATGGTTTTAAGGGGAATACTTACTTGATGCCATCCCGGATTTTTATCTCCGAAAATATTTGTAATCTGATGGCGCCATAATTCAACATTTGAAGGGTCTGCATCGTAAGCGGATGAGACCGGATTTTCGCGGAGAATTAATGCAAGATATGCGTAATCTTTAGTTGAAGGTTTTTCAACATAATACCAAAATGAAATGGTATCGTATATTGACATATCAACCCAGGAACCGGGATCGCTGAAGCGGGCGAAGCTTATTCCGCCTCCCCAGTCTTCGGCTTTCATCACCCAATCCATCCGGAGAGATGCCGCGCCTTCCATTTTGAAAGTTGAATCGTACGTCCGGACGAGTGAGTTTCCGCCATTCATCCATTCGTCAGCCCAGTTTGTCCAGCTTCCGTCAAAATTTTCTACAGATTGTGCAGAAAGCATTTGTGCGAAAACAACCACAAACAAGTATAACAGTTTTTTCATGAGAGTACCTCTTATATAGTTAATTAATTGATGATTATTTCAATAAGATACATTTGTTCGTAAGCGATGCTGATCCATTTGACACACGGTAAAAGTAAATTCCCGAAGGAAGGTTTTCCGCATTGATGCTGAAGGAGTGCGTCCCTTTCTCTAAAACTCCTTCATCAATTTTTTTTACTAACATGCCAATACTATTAAACAAAGTCAACCTTACTTCACTTTTTTTTTCTAAGGTGATTAAAACAGTAGTTGACGGATTAAAAGGATTGGGAAAATTTTGGAATACTTTAAATGAAGATGGGATCTCACTTTCATTTTCAACTTTTGTAGGTGAACTAAACGGAGTGTAACAAACGCCAAGCTCGTGAAGGCTTGTGTTTATTCCGAATAATGAAAGCGTCCATGAAGAACCGGTTTTGCTATTCCCGAGAAACAAATCCCATCCGCCTTTACCACCGGCGCGGTTGCTGGAAAAAAAGACGTATTCAGAATCAACGGGATACGGATCGGAATCATCCGCTACGCTATTATTAAAATCTAACGAAGAAGATTTACCGGTGTAAATGTTTGCAAGAAAGAGATCATCTGCCGAATTTGATGCCGACGCGCCGCGCGTGAAGATGTAAGTTGAATCATCGCGAACTATCGGATAATAACTGTGAACGTTTTGCGTTCCTTCAATAATTTTATTTTCTGTTCCGTCAAGGTTAACACAATAGATGAACGTATTATTTCCGCTTCCGGTTGAGTAAATTATTTTCTTTCCGTCGGCGGTCGGGTATGGCATCGATTCTTCTACCGTCCAGCCGTCGTGAGTAACTTGAGTAATTACTTTTGTTTCGATGTTCATCACTTTTAAGTCGCCGTTACTTTTGTAACAGATATGAATTCCGTCTCTGAAAAATTTTGGGTCTTGATCGAGATAGTTGTTTGGAGTAAGATTTATCGGTTCGGCAGCGCTGTTGAGAGGATATAAATAAATGTTCCAGCTATTGGAAGTGTGCATTCCTTTCGGCACAGCCATAAAAACAATTTTAGAACCGTCGGGCGAAAAATGAGCATTAGTCGGATGATCAACGCTGGTCCAATTTTTACTTAATTCGGTAAAGGAGCGGTCTTTAAAATCAAATAGAAAAAGTTTTCCGTCCCAGTTCATCCAATCGGTGTATGTGTGGAAGACAATTCTTCCCGACTTAATAGGAAAATTTGGCTGGGCAAAAAGTGTTACGGAAAAAATAAAACACAACACAAGTAGTGAGGTTTGTTTGGTTCTATTTAAAAGGAATTGCAACACTTTATGCCAACGATTTTTCAATTGTGCGGATGTGCAATTTTACTTTATTGATTTGGAGTTCGTGCCAGATTAACGCGCTTGCGCCCAATATTGCGGCGTTGCCTAACGGTAAACCGGAAATCAATATTTTTACTTTCCCTTTGAACAAGCTTAATAAATTTTTTTCCATCGAAGCCATTGTGGGATTAACAATATACTCTCCGGTTGACGCCAATCCTTCGGTGAGGATTATTGCTTCCGGACTAAAACAAGCGACGGTATTTGCCAGCGCTTCGCCAAAAATTTGTCCGGTTACTTCAAACGCTTCGCTGGCAATTGAATCTCCCATTTTTGCCGCTTTAAAAATCAAGTCCGCCGTAATGTCGTTTAGCGGAAGTTCTCTTAACACACTATCGCCGTTATATTTTGCAAGAAGTTCGGTTGCGGTTCTTACCAAGCCGGTTGTGGAGACGTACGTTTCAAGACAGCCTCTTCTACCGCAGCCGCAGTGTCTGCCGTTCTTCTCAACAATGGTATGCCCGATCTCACCGGCAAATCCTTCGTTGCCGTACAATAAATTTCCTTCGGCAATAATGCCGCTTCCTAATCCAAGCCCAAGAGTGATCTGGATAAAATTCTTAAAATCTTTTGCAATACCATATTTAAGTTCGCCAACAGCCGAGGCGTTGGCGTCGTTGGAAATAACGATTGGAACATCCCAATATTTTTTTGCAATTTCAACAACGGGCACTTTCACCCAGTTCAAGTTTGATGAGTTTTCAACGGTGCCGGAATGATAATTTGCGCAGGGTGCGGCAATGCCGATTCCTAAAAGCTTATAATAATCTTTATGATTTTTAAAGGAAGATGTGAACTGTTTGTGCAATCTTTCGAAAAGTGTTTCGGCGGATTCGAGCACGCGCATTTTGATGGCTTCTTCTAAAACAATTTCACCAAGCCTGTTCACTAATCCATATTCTATGCTGGTGCCGCTTATTTTAATTCCAAGAGTAACTTCAGTTGTTTTCATGTTATAACGATCGATTATGAACTTGATGGTGTAAAATGAAATATATTTTAAAATCTGAAATGAAATTAAAAGAAGAATAAATCCTAAGCACCTCTTTTGTATATGAAAGCGTCAATAATAATATGAACGCGACCGAAAGGGGAATGAGCGTGGAAAAGAAGTAAGTAAAAAAATAAAAGTGGAAAGTGAAAAAAATAAAAATATTTGTTGACTTTGATTAATGAAATAAATTATTTTTGCTTTAGAAAATAAATAAGAAAATATTATTAACCTTATTTGCTTCGGGGATAAGGGGATTATCGTTCAACCTTCTCAACCCTCTTTTCCAATACCGGAATTTTTTTACGTGATATTTATTGTTTTGAATTAAACGAAATAATTGGAAGCTATCTAACAAATTTTTTTTCGGTTAGGATCGCATGGTGCGGTAAAATTCATTAAAAATATTTGATCTGACTATTGGTTTTTGGCAAAGCAACTCCGGAATGTGACACAAGAAATTTACGCTACGGATTTGCCGATTTTGAAAATGACATAGCTAATTTAAAATGCGGCATTGCCAATTTGTAATGTGATATAGTCTTTTTAAATATGACATAGTGTTTTTTAATCTCGACATAACGTTTTTCAAATATGACATAACGATTTTCCGGTGTGACATAGCGTTTTCCAAATGTGACATAGCGTTTTCTGGACTGACATTAGCACTTTTTAGCGCGACATAGAGGTTTTCGTGCGAAAAATTGACGGTTTTTATGACAAAAAGGCAGTTTTGCCTTAAAATAACATAATACTAACTAAAATGAGGTTATCATGAACCAGAACGAAGAAAACAAGTCCAACATGTACAA
>Ga0172369_10000437_pt1 | contig 62424 bp, 47 predicted proteins | sample LakKiv25m_FD_114539 | JGI IMG/M metagenome (GOLD analysis project Ga0172369, IMG submission 114539) | Freshwater microbial communities from Kabuno Bay, South-Kivu, Congo - kab_022012_11.25m | ecosystem: Environmental > Aquatic > Freshwater > Lake | place: Democratic Republic of the Congo...
CGGCAGATCGGGGCGCAGGACCGCGGCGAGCAGTGCCAGCGGCAGAGGGAAATCAGCCCACAGGCGGCGTGTCGGCAGGCAAAAGAGGAGCAGTCGGCTCCTTCATGAATAATCCGGGCTAGGGGACTGACTTGCCCCCAGGGTCGCGAGTCCTTCCGCGACCGAGGTTGCACCCTGGGCTGACGAATTTCAGCCTTTCAGGCTGGAGGGTGGTTGGGGGGCTGACCTGTCCCCAGGATTTCATCCTGGGCTGACGGATTTCAGCCTTTCAGGCTGGCTCTGGGATTTTAGTCTTTGCCTGCGGTATAATGGCTTGCAGGGCGGCTGCGCCGCAACCCTCCAGCCATTGAGCGAGGTCGCGGTGTTGATGCCCGACGGCCATCATCGATGGCGTCAATCCCTGTATTGTGAGCGCGGTGACATCCGCGTGATGCTTCAGCAGGAGACGAACCACATTCGCATGCCCCTGCCAGGCGGCGCAATGCAGGGCGGTCAAGCCATGTCGATTCCGCGCGTCGACCATGGCACCGGCACGCAACAAGGCGTGGACGACACGCGTCCGTCCAGCGAATGCGGCGTAATGTAACGGCTGATAGCCCTCGACATCTTCGACATCCAGCCGTGCCCCGGCATCGATGAGGGTGATCAGCGCGTTGAAGTGGCCTTCGCGCGCTGCAATATGCAGGGGAGTGCGCTGGTATCCATCCACGATATCCAGCGGCTCACCGTGCCGAATGGCCTGGGTAATCACCCCCAGCATTCCGTGCTGTGCAGCCTGGTGCAGCACGGTCATCTTCTTATCTTGCTGCTCATCAACCATCGAAGTGGCAAGTGATTGCATATTCCTCTCCTCCCAATCGCATCAACGCGGCATCACCAGCTATACGGTGTGGGATCTCCAACGAGCATTCCCACGGCTACTGGGATGTCCCTACCTGCCGGTTGGCAGGCGTGCTTCTCCGCGAGCGCTTCCGCTGCCGAATCATCTCCGGAAACGGAGCATCATATCCAGCTCCTCGTCTGCATCCGGCAGGCGATGGAACCGAAGTGTCTCCCCCGAGTATCCCGTATCTCAATATCTGCACTGAGGGCGATCAGGCAGATATGCGCCCGGCGCTTATTGCTGGTAGCTCTCGAGCAATGCCACCATGACAAACTGGTGATCGAGACGCGCCAGGTCGAGTGGTGTCGCACCATACCCATCACGGGCCAGGATGGGAGCGCCTCCCCGCAGCAGCATACTGACCGCTTCGAGATGATGGTTGATCACCGCGATATGCAGTGGGGTCATGCGTGAGATCGTTTCCTCAACGGCAACATCGGCCCCCGCCTTGAGCAGCACCTCGATGATCCTGGCATCACCGAGAGAAGCTGCTGCATGTAACGGCGTCCGGTCCCATTGTGCGCGATGATTGGCATTCGCGCCTCGGTGGAGAAGGAACGCGATGATTTCATGCTGCCCGGTCTCAACGGCGTAATGCAGCGCGGTCCGCCCCTTGGGGTCAAGACGATCCACCGGCTCCCCAGCGCAGATCAATTCGCAGACCGTCGCTAATTGGCCGGCGGCAGCCGCTGCATGGAGTGTGACGTCCTGGAGCACCGGTGTGTTGGCTGCTCCGTGCGCTGATCTGCTATTCGAATCAATCATTTGTTGCCCCCTTCGTTGCGACATTCACCATCTTATCGTACCGGCGCCCCGGAGGATTCCGCGGTGCGCAGGAACTTTGCCAGCGCGGTGTTTCCCATCTGCTCTGCCAGGCGACGCGGGGTCAATCCGCGCGCATCCGTCAAATTGGGATCGGCATCGTGTGTCAATAGATAGCGCACGACTTCACTGCTGCGTCGTTCTACGGCGCAATGGAGCGGTGTCCGACCGTCACCGGTCCGGGCATTTACGTCACCTCCCTGTTGTACAAGTATTTTCACGATCGGAAGGTGCTCTCCGATTACCGCGTTATGGAGTGGTGTCAAGCCGGCCTCGTTGGGGATATTCACGTCTGCCTGGTGATGCAATAAGGCCTTGACCATTGTGAAATGCCCTTCATAGGTGGCAACGTGTAAGGGGGTCAGGATCGAATACGTCGCAATCGTCGGATCAGCGCCATGTGCCAGAAGCGCCAGGACGATCTCCTGATTGCCGCGTTCCACGGCCAACAGCAATGCGGTGCGGTGCAATTCATCGACGGCATTGATATCCATGGTGTCGATCAAGGCGCGCTGGACGGCGTCGAGATCGCCATCAAGCACGGCGCGATGTAACGCGGTTTTACCGCAATCATATGGTGTGCCTTGCGTAAAATACATGAGAATCCTCTCCAAATGAACTCCAGGAGTTCGGCCGATTGTGTTCCGGTATCGCGAACTGTTTGCCTTAAGAGTATAAGCAAACGATAGATCACATACCGCATACCAATGGTGGGATGACTGATATCTGCCGCACCGTGATGCCAGATGCTCCAACGCTACGAGTCACCTGCGCGGGATAATCCCGGCAGGAACTGGAGTTGGTGTCAATGAGAGAGCAACTGGCAATGATGCGCGCGAATCTGCCATCGCCGGAATGCCGTTGCACCGTGAAGGCGCATCAGGCACCGGGTGGCGTCATGTGGGCCGAAATCGGCGGATGGAAGAGGGTAAACTGCAGCTCACGGCAACGAGTGTCTGTCGTTGGGTGGGTGGAATGGCAGGAGAATCCGAGAAGGGTTCCCGTCCTCTGTAGAACGGTGTGACTCACACTCTGAGGGGGCTGTGGAGTCCGAATGGGATGATGTTGATCAGTAGTGGTGCGGGGGCGCAAGTCGGTGTGCGCGGAACTCGCGAGGGAAACCTCGCATGCAGGCAGCGTCATTGGAATATCTCCGATCAGGAGAGCTCCTATGAGAATTTGTGCAGTCATTTGTATCCTCCAATTCCCTATGGGATCAGCATGATAACTCCAAGAGAGTTATCGATATGCATTAAGGCCTTACCCGCAACACGCGGCGCCTAAACCGGGTGAACGGAAACGCCCAGCACCACCAAGGGGTGATACTGGACGCTGATGCGTCCCCTAGCTGATCGTCACTTCACTGTAACATGGAACATATGAAATGGCAACCGGCATGGTACCCTTCAAACTGGCACCGCTTATCAGATGGCGCCAGGCACCAGTCTCTTTCATTCGGACGGATACCATTCCCAAGGGACGAATACGGGGACAGGTAATCTATTCCCCTGCGTGAGCATATACTCATACAGGAGAGGGACGCCGACATCGTGTCGGTGAGAGGGGAGTTGGGGGGATGACCTGTTCCCCGATCCGGTCCTTTCACGCAAAGAACGCAAAGAACGCAAAGGGGGGGAGTTGGTGGGCTTGCCTATCCCAGGGGTTCCGCCCCGACTTCATCGGGGTAAACTTTCGCTGCACCCCTGGCTATTGACTGGCGTCCCTTCGGGACTGTCATTTACCTTTGCATGCGGTATAATGACAAAAAAAGGGGCGGCTGCGCCGCAACCAAACACAAAGCTGCGCCTAATTGCGAGAAATTGAGCATTAGAAAATAGAGGTGGTGAATAATGGACGAAAATATCCGATTTTTCTGGTGTGTTCGGGGTGGGGAGGCCGGGCAGGCGGATTCCATCTTTCTGCGGGACGAATATCTGGCCATCGGGTGGCCGGAGGTGGGCGATCTTTCGCTGCTGCCCAGGGATCGCGGCGCGTTCAAGGCGGCGGTGGCGCGCGCGTATCCGTTGATCAAGCCGGGGGCGATTCCGGTGTTTGCGGGGATTCTGTATCGCTTCGCGCATGAGATGCAACCGGGCGAACTGGTCATTTACCCCTCGAAAATCGATTACCAGTTTCACATCGGCCGTATCGAGGGGCCCTACGCCTTCCAACCGCGGCGTTCGGTGGATTATCCGAATGTTCGGAAGGTGGCGTGGCTGAAAACGCTGCCGCGCACGGCCTTCAGCCAGGGGGCGCTGGCGGAGACGAACTCGATCCTCACCGTGTTTCAGATCAAAAATTATGCCGATGAATTTTCGGACGCGCTGGCCGGCAAGGTTCCCGGGAAGGCCGTGATTGGGGTGGAAGACGAGACGATTGCGGTGGTGCTGCTGGATATCGAGCAGACGACGCGCGATTTCATCCGCAAGCGCCTGTCGACATTGTTGAAGGGCTATCTCTTTGAGGCGTTTGTGGCCGAGCTGCTGCGCGCGATGGGGTATCATGCGCGCGTGACGCAGCAAAGCGGCGACGGGGGGGTGGATGTCATCGCGCATCGCGATGAATTGGGGATCGAGCCGCCCATCATCAAGGTGCAGGTGAAGAGCAGCGGGGGCACGACGGGCGACCCGGAAGTTTCTGCGCTGTATGGGAAGGTCGATACCAACGAAGTCGGCCTCTTCGTGACGCTGGGCACGTTCTCGGAGCAAGCGAAGAAGTTTGCGAACAGCAAGCAGAATCTGCGCCTGGTGAATGGCGAAGAGATCCTCGAACTGATCATGCGGCATTACGATGATTTTGACGCCCAATACAAGAGTCTGATTCCGCTGAAGCGGGTGTTGATTCCTGTGCCGATCGAACCGGCGGACGGGGAGGGATAGGGGGATTGGGGAGGACGGATAGGGTTATGGCAGGTCTACCCGGTCTTTTTCGGCACTTGCTTATGTCTGGTGGGGAGAAAGAGTAAGAGAAAGAGAAAGAGTCAGCGTAGTATCGACCGCCGGACCGGGACTATTTTTGTGAGGCATAGCGAGCCATGGTGAATAATGCCGAAGCGTTTACGCCGGTGGCGGAGGATTCTGCGCGGTATCGTCCAGGCTAGCGTTGTGCATTTCACGGCAGTTTGTGACAAAGGACAGGATGTTATGATACGCGTATGGGCAGCGAAGTGCAGTCGCGCGCGGTGTCGTTCTGGGCGACGTATCGCCATTATATTTTACTGATCATGCTGGGGGTCCTGCTGGCGGTGTTCCTCCTCCGGCTGCCGGGCGAGGCGCGGGCGGCGTTGGTGGCGGCGCTGTGGGCGCAGCGGGTGCTGGTGGGATTGGTGTGCGCCTTCACGATCGTTGCCGTCACGCTGGTCTGGTCGGTCGGGCAGCAGTTCGATACCCGCGTCTTCGTCTTTTTCAACCTGCACGGGTATCGCAGTGACTGGCTGGATCAAGTGGTCTTTCAGGTGACACAGCTCGGCAGCATGGTGGCCGCGTTTGCCGCGGCCGGGCTGTTGTATCTGCTGCACTTGCGTCGCGTGGCGGTGGAGATCGTCCTCGGCACCATTACCGTGTGGCTGGTGGTGGAGGCGGTGAAGCTGCTGACGCGGCGCCACCGTCCGTTCATCGCCATGGAAGGCGCGCGCCTGGTCGGCTGGCGCGAGCGGGGCGGCTCGTTTCCCAGCGGCCACACCACGCAGACATTTTTCCTGGTCACGCTGCTGGCGCACCGTTTTCAGCAGGATATCGCCGGCACCATCGCGCTGTATGCGTTTGCGGTGTTGATCGGCTTCACGCGCATTTACGTCGGCGCCCACTACCCGCGCGATGTCATCGCCGGCGCCCTGCTCGGCACCGCCTGGGGCGTGCTGGCGGCGCTGGTGGATCCATACTGGCTGGCGCTGCGGTTTTAAGGGCTGGGGGTTGTCAGCTTTCGGCCCGAATCTGATCGTATCAGGGACACCATCGCGGAGGAAATGCACAATGTGGCGAAAGACCGCTTTACTCCAATTTCTCATTGCCTGCTGCGTGCTTGCGGTCGCGGTGCTTTCGTCTTCGGCAGCGGAAAAGAATGCCTTGCTGCTCGACCGGACCATCACCTGGGCCGACGGCGCGGCCGAGCACGTGCAGGTGGGCCGTGATGGCTACTTCCGGCTCGACGGCCACAAAGTGCGGCTGGTGGGCATCGACATCGGCACGACGGGCCTGAACGGGGTGTATTATACGGAGGCGAACCTGGCCATTATCGACAAGGAGCTGGGGTACCTGCAAGCCGCCGGCGTGCGCGTGATTCACGTGACGTTCGGTTACGAGGGGTACAAGAGAGAGGCGGAGCATTACCCGAAGCTCCTCGATCTGCTGTATCGGCACAAAATGCTGGTCTTCCCCATGATCTCCGGGAAATGGCTGCCGAACTTCGGCAACCTGACCGAGCCGGATTTCCGCATTGGCGGCGCCGATTCGCTGACCGGGTGGGTGGCGCGCTGGTGCGCGGTGATGGCGGCGTATCCCAATGTCGTGGCGGTGGCGGCGGAGAACGAGCTGGATATTCCGGTGAAGCCGCAAGCGTATACGGCGGCCGGCGTCACGGCCTACATGACCCTCCTCACCACCTCCATCCGCGCCGCGCTGCCGGTCCCGGTGGTGTCGAAGCTGGTGGGCGAGGTGAACGCGACCTGGCCCTGGCGGCCGGAGATCAAGGAAGCGGTGCTGCCCTTTTCCGACGTGCCGGCGCTGGATGTGTACTACCCGACGGTGCCGGAGTTGAACAGCCACCTCGATGCGGTCGCCGCCTGGTTGCAGGAGAAGGGGTATGGCGCGGACGGCCTGTGGATCACGGAAGCGAACGCCGGCACGGGGAATGGGCCGAAGAGCGCCGATTTCAGCACGGCGTACCTGCAGAGCATGTTCGATCACGGCGCGGCGCTGGTCTGCCTCTGGGTCGCCAACCGGGTGAAGGCTCCCGCGATGGCCTTTTTTGATGCGGGCGGCAATCCCGGCGCCAGCTTAGCGCAGATCGCACGCGACCTCCCGAAATTGCAGACGCCGTTGCCGGAGGCGCCGGTCGTTCCGTGAAGTCATGGTGTCCCCGAATTATCCAATGTCAGTGAAGGGGTTGAACCCCGAAATTATGAAATTATTATTGACAGATCATAAAATTGACGAGATTATGGATCATCAACATAACTTGTTGATATCGCTTTCGATAGAAAGTCAATCATTATGAAACAGGTATTCATATCACATTCCTCCAAGGACAATACCTTCGTACGAAAACTTGCTTCTGACCTTAATGCTGAAGGTCATCGACCATGGTTAGACGAATGGGAGATAAGGGTCGGAGACTGTATTGTAACGAAGATAGAGGCGGGTATAGAAGAATCTGATTATGTCATCCTTGTCCTTTCTAGAAACTCTACGGTCTCTATGTGGGTTGATAGAGAATGGAAAGCAAAATATTGGGAAGAAGTGAACAAAAATAAAACAGTAATTTTACCTATTCTATTGGAAGATTGCAATATACCAATCTTATTAAAATCAAAGAAATATGCTGATTTCCGTTATAATTATCATGAAGGTTTGAAACAGTTGCTTAGCGTGTTAGAAGATTCGTCAAGCTTTCCGAGTTTAAAGGCAATGGATGACAAATTAATAAAAGAACAAACCATATTTCTTCAGTTATTATATAGTAAGATTACCGAGTGTTCTCCCACCAATAAACCTAATCTATGCAACCTGTTATCTTTCATGCCTCCAAGTATTGATAAAGGTTTTGTGAAAGAAGCGATTTCAATTGAAAAGGTATTGGAATATTGCTCACTGACAGACAAAATCGAAGAGTGTTACGTATTTCTAGTCGAAAAGCTTCGCGTAGACTGGGCGCGGTTACTCCCAGAATTTAAGGAAGAAATAATTGCTAACATCCAGACGACTTGTTTACGGTATGATTTCTCTGATTTTGCCGAACTGACAGCTTGGGATAGGCGATATCTACAGGTATCATGGGCAAAGTATGAGAAGATTTATCTCTTTGAGAAAGAAAAGATACTTGATGATCTTGCTTTGATAGGATTTGACCTACGAAGAAATGTCATTTCTCTTCACATTTACAATTATAATGAATTATGGGTAATATGTTGTGAACAATTGGGCATACTAATACGTAAACGTGTCGAGCTTGACTTCGATGCAATTACTGATGTCTTTCCAAAGATAGACGGAAAACTACGTTTCATAATTGAGAGTAATCTAGAGGAAGAGTACCATAAGTTACGGCACGAACTTCATAAGACTGTTTTTGCCTTCTTAAAAGCAATTCGTGAAGTTTCCGTGGAGCGTCCTCTGACTTTCGAAGATAATCTACTTTTAGATAAAGAAGTGCAGAAAAAGCTTGATCAATTCGACATTATCAAACAGAATTTCAAGAACCTTATCTTTGAAATCTATCAACAATAGAAATACGAATGCTATTACAATGTTCGAGTATTGGAGACGCCCTTTAATATTAGATGCGTCACCGTCCGATGTAACAGGCGGGAGAGAGGGTATCCCCCATACAGGCGGCCAGTTATGGGCATATGCACTCTGGTTAATTCGGGAACACAATGATTATTCTAGTTGACTCCTCTACCGTGCGCGTGCTATATATCCAGACGGCTATTTCCACGCGTAGAAAGCATTAACGATGAGCCACAGTATTCCTTTGTCGCCGATTGATGATTTCATTGTGGTGGGGGGAAACCCCTCCGGCACCACGAGCGCCGCGGAGCTGAGCGAATGGTCGCGGCGCACGCAAGCGACCCTTGACCAGGCGGGGGATTTCACCCCGCGGGGCAGGCTCTCGGGGTCGTTCATCTACGCCCATCCGCCCGATTACCGCGGCCGCCCCACGCTGCGCTACTCAGTCGCGGATTGGCGCGCGCTCTTCCGGGAGTTCAAAGAGATCGGCCTGGATACGGTGATCTGGCAGGCGTCCGCCTGGATGGAGCTGGGGGAATGCTATTACCCGTCGAGACTGCTGTCCGGTTACCGGCAATGGGACGTCGTCGAGCCGATGATGCAGGCGGCAAGCGATGAGGAGATGTTCCTCTTCCTTGGCACCTTCGGCGTGCTCAGCGGCGAGGCGACGCTGGGCACGGATGATCGTGACCTGTCGCGGGCCATCGCCGCCGCGGAACAGGAGATTGCCTGCTATCGCGAGCTGCTGCAGCTCTACCCCGGCGGATTTCAAGGCTATTATCTGAGTTCCGAGGCCACGTATACTCCCGAGCGCGCCCCGGAGATTTACCCGCTGTATGGCACATTTTTCGAACGCGTCACGCACACCGTGAAAGCGCTGACACCCGAGGTGAAGATCCTCGCCTCGCCGGCAGTCATCCACGCCACCGGGCACATGCGCGAGGCTGTCGAGAGCCAGTTGACATGTTTTGGCCGGGCCGCGGTGGATTATTTCGCCCCCATGGACTGCATGGGGCAGGGCGAAGAGCTGGCCTTCCTGGAGGACGATCTGACGGTGTGGCGGGACGTCAGTGCGGCGACCGGGGCGGAGTTCTGGACGAACTGCGAAACCTTCTTCATCCCCGACCGCGATCATGCCGTGATGAAGATCGAGCCCGCCGACCCGCGGCGGTTCCTCTACCAGATGACCGTCGCCGACCGGGTGGGGGCGAAGAAGCTGGTGACGTGGGAGGCCATGCACTTCCTGGATCCCAACGGCTCCCCCAAGGCGCGCGCCTTGCGGCAGGCGTATCTGGAGCACGTCGCCGGATTGCATCAATAGCGGAAATTCAGGGATACCCTACTAGCGGTAATTTGATAACCGGTCGCCTCGTACGGGAGCCACCTCTCCCCCAGCCCCTCCCCTACGAAGGGAGGGGGGCAGGCTTTCCTGATATAGAGTGCTGGTTAGCTGAGTCGGTGGTAGTAGCACAAGGTCTTGATTATTGAGACTTGTTTTCGAAATCTCACCCGCTACTCCCCTCCCTTCGTAGGGGAGGGGAAAGTCAGGGACACCTTACTAGCGGTAATTTGATAACCGGTCGCCTCATACGGGAGCCACCTCTCCCCCAGCCCCTCCCCTACGAAGGGAGGGGGGCAGGCTTTCCTGATATAGAGTGCTGGTTAGCTGAGTCGGTGGGAGTAGCATAAGGTCTTGATTATTGAGACTTGTTTTCGAAATCTCACCCGCTACTCCCCTCCCTTCGTAGGGGAGGGGCTGGGGGAGAGGTGGCTCCCGTACGAGGCGACCGGTTATCAAATTACCTTATTGCCAATGTATAGTACTGCCGAACGAGGAGCCGGCATAGTGTCCCTGAATATTAACTCGCGGTGATCGCGCCCCAGATGGCATCGGCGATGGCCTGCATGCCGCGGTCGCCCGGGTGGGCGGCGACGCCGTCATGGGTGAACGCACGCTCGGAGCGCGCGTAGTTGGCTTCATCCCGACTGAGGGAACTGATGTCAACGAAGGCGCCGCCTGCCGCCTGGCATACCTCATGTAGAATCGCATCCTTGTCCGGGTCCGGCCAGAAGGAGCTGCGTACGATGATGCGGGGGTTATTGTGTTGCTGCAACATCGCCAGCAATGACGCCACCTGGTCGCGGAACCGGGTTCGCATCGCCTCCGTTTCGAGCGCCGGCACATTCTCCCCGATGGCGAGCACCACGAGATCCGCGGCAAATTCGGCTTGCGCGCTGAACGCCGTGTCGACCGCAAACTCCTCGAATCCTCGCTCAAAGTCCGCGATATTCTCGATCATGGACGCGGGCGCGTTTCCGCCATGGTGCTCGGTGAGACGCTGCAGCAGCAGGTGCACATAATCATGCGCCTGGTCGCCGGCGGCCATGCCCCAGTTGCCGGTCCAGCCGATGTCGGCTTTCGGGCCGTGCAGGGTGATGCTGTTGCCGAGGAACAGGACTTTCCGCAGCCGGGTTGTGGGATGCTGCGCTTTTCCGGTGAGGGCAATCTCCCGCGTAAATGCATTGCAGGCCATGCCGCCGGCCTGCAGGTCGGTGACCACCTGGTTGTTGAGCCGCAGATTGTCAATGGTGACCCGCTGCGCCAGGTGGTCGGCGTCATACCCGTCAATGCGCGACGGCGGAATGCCGGGGGCGGTGACGGTAATGTCCTGAAAACGGATATCCTCGATGCGGCCGCGCTCGGTATCGAAGGAGGCATACCCGGGCTTGATTTCCAGCACGATGAGGTGGGGAAGGTAACCGGTATCCGGCGGCACGCTGTAGACCTGCTCGGGCGATTGCTGGTACTGCATCGGGGTGATGCCATCGTCGAGCTCCACGCGAATATTGCGGAAGACGATCTCGTGGCAGCGCGCGCGGTCGCAATTCTGCACATCGATCGCCACCTCGGCGGCATGAATAATGTCGCAATCCTCAAAGAGCAGCCCGCGAATCTCTTCGGCAACGGTTTCGGCGCCGATCTCCAGGGCGCGCCCCCACTCGTTCCAGACTACGCACCGGCGCACCTGGATATCCTCGATCAGCCCGGTGGGGCAGGGGTAGATGCCCAAACGCCGCTGGAATTCGGCAAAGGTGAGATGATGATCGCCGATGACGAAGGTGTTGTCCCAGCGGCCGTCGCTCAACTGCAAAGCGTAGATGAACGGTCCGAAGGCGTGGTACCCCTTGATGACGATGGAATCATCGAACGAGCGGATGAAGCTGTCTTCCACGCTGCAGTGCCGGCAACTGATGAAATCGATGCCGTCGGAATTATAACGCCAGTTGCCGATCAGCTTCACGTTGCGGATATGCACCTGTTGGCAGGCAACCGGCACGATGGTGAAGCCGCCGGAATCGCGCAGGGTGATGCCGTCGATGCGCGCATCCGTGCAATCGTAGAGACAGACCAGGCCGCTGACATCCATGCGGTCGCACTTGCCGCCGTCCAGGATGCCGCGGCCGCGAATGGTAATGCCTCCCGCGTGTTCGGCCAGGATGGCGCCGTAGACCACGGCGCCGCCGGCCAGGTAGACGGTCTGTCCGCTTTCCAGCCGCATGAGGCCGGGGCAATGCACGCCGGGACCGAAGTAGCGCACGTTGGGATCAGCCGGATCGGGTGCCGGTTCTTCCGGCGGGTTGGCGAAGAGATGCAGCGCCTGGTGCCTGTCATTCACTTCCACCGTATACTGACCGGGAGTGTCGAGGGTAAAGCGGATCGTATTGCCGTCCACCGCCGGGACGATCCCCGCGGCGCTCGGGCGCACCCGCACTTCACGCACCGGCCGCGCACTGACGACGGTCACCGCCACCGGTCCGGCCATATCCCAGGTGGCAAAGGAGGCGATCTCCGTTTGCGACTTCGGGCGCTGATAGCCGGGCCACACCTGGTTCAGCGGATGCGCCGAGACACGTGCGCGCTGGGTGGTGACGGCGCGCCCATCCACCTCCAGTTGATAATCCGTGGCGGGGTCCTCCTCCACCGGCACCGGTGGGATGACCAGCCGTTCCTGGTCGGATTTTTGCTGTGCTGACGTCGTCATCCCCGTCCTTCTCTCTTTCCGCTGTCATCGCCATCGTCACCAATGGGATTAGTCCCGATAGATTCGTGTACCGCGGCAGAGATTCCTGCAACCGGGAATGCTTATCCGTTGCACCGGATCGCACGGGTTCTGCCGGCGTCCGTGCAGGGAGGAAGAGTTTCCTACGCAGGCGCTTTTTTGTTAAGATATTCGTAGAATAACTCGAGGAGAGCGAGGAAGGATTCATGCCAGAGGATTGCCTGTTCTGCCGAATGGCGGCGACCGCCGACAGCCCCAACGTGGTCTACGCCGATGAATTGATAATGGCCGTCATCGACCTGCGCCAGTTCCACCCCGGCCACACCCTGGTGATCCCGCGCAAGCACTTTCACGACGTGCGCGAGCTGGACGAGGTGACCGGCGCCGCGTTGATGATGGCGATGAGCCGCGTCACCCGCGCAGTCAGCGAAGCGTTTCCCCACGAGGGCATCAGCCTGTGGAACTCCATCGGGCCGGCGGCGTTTCAGGAGGTGCCGCACCTGCATATTCATGTCCACCCGCGGATGCACGGCGACGACTTCCTGCGCGTCTACCCCTCGAAGCCGGAGCGGCCGGACTGGGAAGTGCTGCGGGAGTATGCCGAGCGGGTGCGGGCGTGTTTGGCAAGGTAATATTCACAGCCTTACCTGTATGGGGACACCGTAATAGGAGGGGCGATGATGCGCGTTATACTACCTGGCATCTTGCTGTTGCTTATGCTCACTCCCGCCTGCGCCCACGATAGCTATTATGGCTTGATGTGCTGCTACGGCCACCGGCACTGCGCGCAGAATACCTGTGTGTTCGGCATCATCGTCGGGCAAAGTCCAACCGATTTTACGCTACTGGTGACAAAGACGCTGCGTGGCCGGAACGTTGCCGGGAGACGGATACGCCTCCGCAACCGGGGGTGGGAGGAAGTCAACCGGAACTCCAGGGTTCCGTTGGCGGTTGGGGACGCCATTGTGGTGTCCTATCATTCGCGGTCGCCGAAACCACACCAGCCGCACTACCTGGTGCGGTCAGCCACGACAGATTGGCGAACCATGACAGTGCTCAACGGCACCCCGGCCGCGCGGAAAGACATCGATCCCTTCGTGCGCAGCGGCGGAGCATATCCCCCGCTGTCTCCCCAATCCCGGTGGTTGCTGTTTCTCGACGTTTGGGGAAGCCTGATGGTCGGATGCCTGCTGCTGGTCGGGTCGGTAATGGTTCTCACCCGTATGTGGATGCGGCAGCATTACCCCCCAACCGCGTCACCAGCGTCGAGATGATAATTCGGCTTTACTTCAGATACCGCTGTAAAAACTCCTCAGTCCGTTTGTTTGCCAGCAAGGCCGCGTCGCGGTTGTAGGCGCTGGTGTTGGTGGGGTTCGCGAAGGCATGCCCCGCGCCGGGATACGTGTAGAACACGTGGGCGACCACGGCGTCGGTCAGCGCCTGATCAAACGCCCTGGCCTGCGCGATGGGAAACGTCTGGTCCGCCTCGCCGTAATGGCCGAGAACAGGCGCCTTGATCTTCGCCAGCTGCTGTGGGTCGGTCACCGGCTGTCCATAATAGATCACCACGGCGTTGAGCCGGGGATCATTCAGCGCCAGTGTCAGCGACTGCCCCCCGCCAAAACACCAGCCCAGGCTGCCCACCTTGCCATTAGAGCTCCGGAGTTTCCGCAGGTAGTTCGCCGCCGCCAGCATGTTGGACGTCGCGACCGGCTGTTTTAGCCCCTGCACCAGCTTCATCGCCTCTTCCTGCGTGGTGGCCACCTTGCCGCCGAACAGGTCGACCGCCAGCACGTTATACCCGAGGCCCGCATACTTGTCCGCTTCCGCTTTGATGTTGCTGTTCAGCCCCCACCATTCATGGATCATGACAATGCCGGACCGTTTCACCCCACCGCTGCCAGGCACATAATACCCCCGGTATGCTTTTTGTGGACCATAGGAGATGATCGATCCCGCTGATCTTGCCGGCGCGCCGGCAGCGCAAAACCCCGCCAGGATGACCAGCACGGCCAGAAAGGCTTTCATTTCGAGTTCCTCCTTATTGGTCGGTATATACCCGTGACATTCTGGTGAAAGATGCGGCAGACGTCGAATCGCCGGCACAACTCTCCAATACAGGAATTATTGATAAGACAGCGAATTGAACTCGTGAATTGACACCGTCATTTATTCAAGTCTGCCAGGGGGTTGACACGCTACGCGGCCCCGCGAGTCGGTGACACTGCTGCTCGCGAAACCCCGCGCGCTCTCGGATTCCTCGACCGGCTGTTGGGATTGATACGGCGCGAGGGGGGCGACCGGTGAGCAGTGGCCTGGATTAATTCTGGGGGGCCATTTCAGTCGAATTACCCCGCTAATTGTGCTTGGCTGAGTAATATTCCGGGCATTCCCCAGACATCGCCAGTTGCGCCTGGATATGCACGATGGTCGATTCGGCGCCTTGATTGGTGTTGATGCCATCGGCATGCAGGCCGTCACAGCAGCCGCCGCTCTGCGGATCGTAGAGGGGGCGATTGATCAGGTTGGCGCCGTAGAACCAGGCCATGGCGCGGGTGGCGGTGGCGCGGTAGGCGGTGTCGCCGGTCAGGCGCCAGGCGGCCAGGTTGGCTTCGACCATGGCGCCGGCATCGATGGGTTGCTGGTCGAAGAGCGCGCAACGGCCGCCGCGCGGGTACCAGCCACGGTTCCCCACCACCGCCAGCACGCCGTCGCGCAGGGTGACCCGGTTCAGGAAATTCAGGCACACGAGGCCGATCTCGCGGCAGCGGGTGTCGTCGCAGAGCGCGCCGGCGAGCAGCAGCGCCTGCGGCAGGCGGGCGTTGTCATACGTCATATCGGGCAAGGGCCACGGCCACTCCGGACGGTGTTCCCGCGCATAGTGCGCGCACAACGCCTCCGCCAGCGGCCGGGCGTGGGCGACGGCGTCCGCGGAGCAGGCGGGGCATTGCCCATAGGCCGCCAGTCCGAGCAGTGCATACGCCAGCGCATGGGGCGCATAGCTCGGCGTCAGGTGGGGCAAGGCGCGCAGGAACATCTCCCGCGCCGGGGCGGCGATGCCGTCGTCCGGATCGGTGGCCGCCGTCCCCAGCGCCCAGAGCGTGCGGCCCAGGCTATCCTGCGAGCCGACCGCCTCCTGGTGTTGGCGCGCATAACTGACACAGTTGACCATCTGCCCATCCCGGCGCTGCGCGAAATAGAGAAAGGCCAGATAGCGGATGGCCAGCTCACGAGAAAGATCATCTTCAAATAACCGGGCGTGCCCCAGCGCCGCCAGCAATGCGCGACTGTTGTCATCCGTGCAATACCCGGTCGCGTAATCGGGGCACCAGTATTTGGCGTGCTGGATCACGCCGCAGTCATCGGTGAGCCGCTGCAGATGGCGCAGATCGGGGGCAGGCCAGTGCGGAAGGCCGGGAGTGAGATCGCTGGTACGTATGGCCGGTGCGAGTGTTGCCATACGCACATCATAGCCCTCCTATTGTGACCTGCCAAGTGAACGAGGGCCGGGTTTGCGACGTCCACTGTATTACTAATCCTCGATTTCTCGCCACCAGACGCAGATTTTGTGTTTGGTGGCGGCACAGCCGCCCTGCGAACATGAAAGAATTGACGTAAATACAGGGACAATCGTCCGCCATGCTTTCCTACGCGTAATGGGATAAGTAGGGGATGCTGTAACAGGCGATGGGTTGCGGTATAATAGCAAGCAATCACTGGCGTGGAAGGATTCCCTGATGGCGCATCGTCGTCGTAAACTCTGGCCACTTCTGCTCATCACCGCCGGCCTGGTGGTCGCTGGAATGGTCTGGTGGACATGGTTCCGCGAACCGGAACTGCGGCTGGTGGCGAGATATTCGCATAGTGAGATCGACACCCGAACGCCATCCGGTTTCTTTCTGCAGGAAACGGTGGGCAAAAAGCGCTCGTATTGTGCATATGACTGGTCGGGGCAGTTGCTCTCCCGCACGCCGCTGCCGCCGGAAGGCGCTGCTCAGGCGAATTATGCCGCCTACCATTCTCCCGATCATCACTGGTTCCTGACGAACCTATTGCAAGGAGATGGCACAACGGCGGCCTGGACGCTGTGGCATGACGGGAAAGTCGTCCGCTCAGAGATCCTCCCGGCCTGTCCCTTCGCGGAAATACGCGACGACGGCACGGCCTGGCTGTTCGGCAGCACGGGGGCCACACTGCAGGTGTATGCCATGCAGGCGAAACGCACCCTCAGCGCGCGCGATCGGGTGCCGCATGTCTCCGATGACGTCTACGGCGAAGGTCATCCGATACTCTCCTGCGCCATTTTGCCGTCCAATCCGGTCGTCCCGTCGTGGGGTGCGTCGCTGGGGAAGCTCTCCGAAGATGGGACGACACTGACCGTCGACGCCTACCGCAGGGACAACATCGAGCAGGATACGCAGATGCCGGGTTTCGCCACCTACACGCTGCGTATCGCCAACGGACGCCTCCTGCTGCACCGCACACATATCAATACCAGCTTGCTGGCGCCGAACCCGTATACCGGACCGGCCCTCCCGGAGAGCATGTCACTGGTTGGCCGACCGCCCGCACCCAAGCCGGCGATTCCGCCTGAGGCACGCATCGGGAAGGGCACCGTCCGGGAATGGCGTATCCCCGGCTGGCAACGCTTCCCCCAGGGCTGGACCAGCGAAGCCACAGCCGATAAACGCTACGCGCTGGTGACCTGCACGGTTGAACAACGGCCGATTACTCGCCTGCTCCGCTCGCTGCAGCTCTGGCGGGATAACGAAAAGGAAATCCACTCACACGATCTCTTCTGCTGCGAGCTCTACGAGCGTCCGGGCATCCTGCGAGGGCGCGCGCGAATACCATTCACTCGCGAGAATCCCTACGCGTCGCTGGCGCCGGATGGACGGGCTGTGCTGGTGCAGATGGGGGATGAGGTGTCGCTGTATACCTGGTAGAAGGTGCTGGCGGTTTTCGCCTATCTGGGATATGATGATGCCCATCGCGAGGTTATGTCATCATGTCATTCACTGCACAACTTGAAGAATGGGCGGTCGCCGCGGGCGCGACCCATGTGCGGGTCGTTGTCCCCGACCATTTAGTCGTCAAACCGGAGGTGCTGGCGAGTTGCGCAGCGAATGCCTGCGGCAAATACGGCCGCTGCTGGACCTGCCCGCCGCTGGTCGCCAGCCCCGAAGAGATGACCGCGTCGCTGCAGCGCTACTCGACCGGCGTGCTGATTCAGAATATCTCCACCCTGGAGGACTCCTGGGATTTCGAGGGCATGGAAGCGGCGATGAAGGCGCACAATCAGATGGTGCGCGATCTCTGGCATCAACTGCTCGCTGCCGCGCCGGATGTCGATGTCCTGCCACTCGGGTGCGGCGGCTGCGGCTTTTGCGAAAAGTGCCCCTGTCCCGATAAGCCGTGCCGGTTCCCGGAACAGGCCATCAGCTCGGTGGAAGGCTACGGCATGGACGTCAAAGCCCTGGTCCAATCCTGCGGCCTGCAGTATATCAACGGCGTCAACACTGTCTCGTATGTCGGGGCACTGCTGCTGCGTTGACCCGACGGGCAAAGAACAACGGCGCCGATCTTCGATGGGGAGGTTTGCCTCCATGCACATGACACAAGATGCTGGACAGATCGTCGGCCGTCATGCGGCGGTCTTTACCACTCCGCCACAGCAAACGCCGTTTGATACGGCGGTGGATGGCCCCCTCCTGGGGAATGGCGACATCGGCGTGGCCATCGGCGGCACGCCGGAGCTGCTGCGCCTGTTCCTGTCGAAGAATGACTGCTGGCTGCTGAAAGGCGGATACGGTACCAGTGTCAAGGCCGTGGGCGCCATCGAGCTGTCCATGCCGACATTGGCGCAGGCGGACTACCGCGTGGAGCAGCGACTCTGGGATGCGACCACCACGGCCTGCTTCACCAGCGAGACCCACGGCCTGTCGATGCGCGCCTGGGTGGCGGCGACGGCCAATATCCTGGTGGTGGAATTCACCGCCGCCCAGCAGCCCATCGATCTCGAGGTGAGGCTGCATCCCGCCTGGGAAGAGAGCGCGGATGGTGAAGAAGGCGTCACCCCCGCCGCGCGCTGGTTTGTGAAAGAGTATGTGCGCGAGGTTGTCACGCCGACCGGCGTGGCCTGCGCGGTCAGCATCGACGGAGCCAACCATCTCCAGCTCAGCATCTCCCCTGGAAAACCCGTCACCTTAGTGGCTGCCATGGCAAGCCGTTTGGACAGCGCCGCCTTTCGGGACGATGCGATCGCGCTGGCCGAAGGGCAGGATGCGGAAGCGCTGCGGGCGTTGCGCCAGGCGCACGAATCCTGGTGGCAGCGCTTCTGGGAGGAGTCGTGGGTCGAGCTCGATGACGCAGTCCTCGAACAGCGCTACTACCTGTCGCAGTACCTGATGGGCAGCAGTTGTCGGAACCGCGAGTTTCCGCCTTCGATTTTCGGCGCCTGGATCACCACTAGTAATCCCTGGTGGTCCGGCGATTATCACCTCAATTACAATTATCAGGCGCCATTTTATGGGCTCTACAGCTCCAATCACCTGGAACAGGCGGCCGTGTATCATGCGCCCATCCTCGCGTTTATGGCCCGCGGGCAATGGTATGCGCGGGAGGCCTGGCACTGCCGCGGCGTGCATTATCCCGTCGGCATCGGTCCCAAAGGCGATGAAACCACGCGGGATTGGCCGCGGAACAGCTACTGCACGCCCGAACAATACGAGCACGGCGGCCTTTTCTACGGGCAGAAAAGCAACGCGGCGTATTGTGCCGTCAATATGGCCTTGCACTGGTACCATACCTACGACGAAGCGTATGCCGCCGAGGTGTATCCCTTTATCCGCGAAGTCGCCAACTTCTGGGAGGATTATCTGCGCTTCGAAGACGGCCGCTATGTGATTTACGACGACGCCATTCACGAGGGCAGCGGGAAAGACATGAACCCGATCCTCTCCCTGGGCCTGGTGCGCATGGTGATGGCACTGGCGCTGGATATCAGCCGGACCACGGGCGTGGATGCTGACCGTCGGGAGCGCTGGCAACAGATCCTCGAGCATATGAGCGCGTATCCGACCTTCGAGAAGGACGGAAAAACTATTTTTCGCCTGTCCGAACGCGGCATGGCCTGGTGCGACGGCAATACGCTGGCCATTCAACACATCTATCCCGCCGGCGGCGTAGGGCTGGACAGTGACCCCGGCCTGCTGGCGGTCGCGCGCAACACCATCGACGTGATGCAGCGCTGGCGGGACGGCAACGGGATGAATAGCTTTTATCCCGCCGCCGTGCGCGTCGGGTATGACCCGGGCGTCATTCTGCGGCAGCTTCGCGAGATGATTGAGGCCATCGGCAGGCCAAACGGTTTTAGCACGAACGATCCCCACGGGGTCGAGCATTGCAGCGTCGTGCCCAACACCATCAACGAAATGCTGGTGCAGGGTCATGAAGGCGTCTTGCGTCTCTTTCCGGCGTGGCCGGCCGGCCGCGATGCCCGCTTCCGCCATCTCCGCGTGGAAGGCGCCTTCCTGGTGTCGGCGGAACGGAACGATGGCGCAATGGTATCCGTGTCCATCCTCAGCGAAAAAGGCCGCCGCTGCGTCGTCGACAATCCATGGCCGGGGCGGGCGATCCGTCTCATCCGCAATGGGGAGCCCGCGGAAACCCTGACCGGTCCGTGCGTTGCGTTTCCCACCAGCGCCGGCGAAGAAATCGCACTGGAACTGGTAAGCTCGTAGACGCACCATTCGAAAGGTTTCCTGCCGGAGAACGCGTATTATTGGAAGAGTGGGCCGGCTCTCCCGGCGATCTCTGACTGGAAGGAACATGATCATGGAAAAGCAAGTCAACAGCATTCAAACGCCGGCTCTCGTCCCCCAGCCGGTGTCGGTCGAATATAGTATTGGTAATTTTGTCCTCGCCTCCGATACCGTGCTGGTCAGCGACGAGGCGAGTCAGGCGACGGCGGCGCAACTGGCCGCCTTCATCCGGCCGGCCACGGGCTTCGAGCTGGCGATGACATCGGCCGCTCCTCACCGGTCGGTGATTGCCCTGGCCGAGGATAAAACCCTGGCGGAGCTTGGCCCGGAAGGGTATCGTCTCGATGTCACGCCGGAACGAGTCACCCTGGCCGCCCCCACGCAGGCCGGGCTCTTTTACGCCGTGCAGACACTGCGTCAACTGCTGCCGCCGCAGATCTTTTCCGCTCAACCGGTAAGCGGCGTGGAATGGCGCATCCCCTGCGTGAAGATCACCGACACTCCCCGCTTCGCCTGGCGCGGCCTGATGCTCGATACCGGGCATGATTATCAGCAGGTGTCGTATATCTACCGCTTCATCGACCTGATGGCCCTGCACAAGTTCAATGTGTTTCACTGGCACATCGTCGACCTTGGCACCTTCCCGCTGGAGATCAACGGCTACCCGAAGCTGCAGGACCCGTCCACCCTCGGCAAGCGCCTGCGCGGCGAGCCGCAGCGCGGCGTCAAGCCCGGACGCTACACCCAGGACGAAGTGCGGCAGATCGTCACATACGCTGCCGAGTGGCACATCACGGTGATGCCGGAGATCGACATGCCCGGGCACTCCTACCCGGCTTTGATGGCCTATCCCGAGTATGATTGCCCGGTGCCGCACCAGACCTGGGAATGGGGGCGCTGGGAATACTGCGTCGGCAACGAGAAGACGTATGATTTTCTGCAGGAGATCCTCGCGCAGACCATCGCGCTGTTCCCCTCCCAATTCATTCACATCGGCGCGGACGAATGCCCGAAAGAGCACTGGAAGAAGTGCCCGATCTGCCAGGCGAAGATGCAGGCGGAGGGGCTGAAGGACGAGGAAGAGCTGCAGAGTTATTTCGTGCGGCGCATCGAGCGGTTCCTGAACTCGAAGGGCCGCCGCCTGATTGGCTGGGATGAGATCCTGGAGGGCGGCATCGCCCCCAACGCCGCCGTCATGGCCTGGCGCGTGGAGCAAGGCGCGGCTACTATCGCCGCTCGGACCGGGCACGATGTGGTCATAGCCCTGACCAGTCACCTGTATTTCGATTATCCCGAGACTGAGACACCGATCGGAAAGGTCTACGAGTTCGATCCGTTGCCCGCCGGCCTCACCCCGGAACAGGCGTGTCACATCCTGGGCGCGCAAGCCCAGTTGTGGTCCGACAATCATCCCACCGAGGCGGAGATCGACCGTCTCGTCTACCCGCGCTCCTGCGCTGTCGCGGAGGTGGTGTGGTCACCGGCCGACGCCCGCGACTACGGCAGCTTCAGCAGCCGGCTGGCCGTGCATCAGCAGCGCCTTGCCGCGCTGGGCATCGATTGGACGACGCCTGCGCCGGTCTGATGAACTCGCTGCCCGGACAATTTTTCATCAGCGCTGACAGGCGCAATATTTCTCATCTCGGTATGCTGGTCGATGGGAGGCGATGACCTTGATCTGGGTGGACAAAATCCAGGAGGCGATCGAGCATATCGAGGAGCATCTGTTCGAAAACATCTCCGCGGAATCCGTGGGGGAGGCGATCAACTACGCGCCCTCGTCGTTCTCGAACTTCTTCAGTGCGATGACCGGGTATTCCGTCGGTGAATACATTCGCTTCCGGCGCTTGTCGTGGGCAGCGGACCAGCTTGATAATGGCCATTCGGTCACCGAGATGGCATTTGAATGCGGCTATGAAACGGTCGAAGCGTTCTCGAAAGCATTTAAGCGCCTGTTCGGTTGTCCCCCGTCCAAAATCTCCGAATCAACATCGCGGTTTTCTCCCATCTCCATCAATTTTCGATTGTCGGGAGGATTCACCATGAAACGGAACCTGATACCGGATTTGTTAAGGGTGGACTGGTCGGACGCGCAGCGGCAAAACGAGTTTGTCAACAGCGTGGTCTCGGCGCTCAACGCCCTCGGCGAAAAACTGAACTACGATGGCGTCTGCGCGGTCTCGGGCAGCGCGTTCCGCACGTCCTTCTCCATGCCATCCGTCGCCAGATGGAATCACGGCAATTATCACGTCATTCACACTCCGATGGTCATCGAGCACACGTTTAAAATGCTGGGGTACCAGGTCTCGCAGCACCTGCGAGGCGAATATGAAACCGACAGCCGGCTGATCATGGACAGCATCGACCGGGGATCTCCCGTCATCACACTGGAAGGCGTCATCAATTGTGCCGACGCCTGTGTGATCTCCGGATATGACCACGATGGCCGTGTGTTACTCGGTTATAACCCGTTCATGTATGTCGAGGATGATCATCACGAAGCGCCGGATGACACGGGATATTTCAGGAAATCCGACTGGCATGACGGTTTTTTTGCCGAAAACAACGGACGAATACTGATCATAGAAGGCAAATGTGAGAAGCCGGAAAAACAAGCGATCTTCACGGAAACGCTGAAGCTGATTTCGCGACTGATTCGGGAGGAGAACCTGGCGCCGGGCCAATACAATGGTCTTGCCGCGCATCGGGCTTTTGCCAACGCGTTGTTGACCTATACCTGGGAAGACAACTTTGATCCGTATCTCAATGTGATGTGCAATTATAAACAGTATCTCGACCGGCAGTATGCAGCACCGTTCTTCCGCGAAAACTATCGTGACGATCTGGCCGATCTTTATGAGAAGATCGCCGCGCTTTCCGCGAAGTTGGGACAGATCATCCCGCAGGATTTCACCGCTGGTGAGATGTTCAGCGACAAAGATCAGTTACGACCCTACTGCGATGTGCTGTTGCAAATCTGCGATTTTGAAGAAAAAGCGCTCCCGCTGTTGAACGGATAGTAACGTGCTCATGGAAAGGAGCCTGGATCGTCATATGCCTGACGAAAATTGGATCAAGCGCCGGGTCGCTACGAGATACACACGGTCAGCATAGACACCGACCCGCCATCGAAGCCTTCGACCGGAAAGTCGAGCGGTTCACCGGCGCGCCGGAGGGCGAGGATATACAGCAGCGGGAGATAATGGTCCGGTGTCGGTATCGCCAGCATCGCATCTGCACCCAGCGCCTCGTAATCGATGAGCAGCCCGTCGTCACCCGCGCGGAGCAATTCGCGCGCCCGTTGCTCGAAGCGGACGGCCCAGTCAAACGGCTCGACGGCGTGCTGCCCCCAGGCATAGGCATGCAGGTTATGCACCAGGTTGCCGCTGCCGATGATCAACACCCCTTCCTCGCGCAAAGGTGCGAGTTGTTTCCCCACCTCATAATGGAAGGCGGCGGGCTGCGTCTCGTCGATGCTCAGTTGCACTACGGGAATATCCGCCTGGGGGAACAGGTGGCGCAATACGGACCAGGCGCCATGGTCCAGGCCCCATTGCTGATCGCGGCGCACCGAGAGCGGGGCCAGCAGGGATTGCACGCGGCCGGCCAGCAGCGGATCGCCGGGTGCGGGATATTGCACCTGGTACAACTCGCGGGGAAAGCCGCCGAAATCATGGATGGTCCGCGGCGCCGGCATCGCCGTAACCGCGGTCTCCGGGACGTACCAGTGCGCCGAGATGGCGAGTATGGCCTTCGGTCGCGGTAAGCGCTGGCCAAGGGCTCGCCACCCCTCCGTATAGGCATTCGTCTGCAGGGCATTCATCGGATTGCCATGTCCCACGAAGACCACCGGCATCAGGTTCTTCGTCATATGCGGCGCAAATCTCCTTCATGTCGCTGGCGTTGCCTCAGTATCTCTGGTAGTGTATCACGCCTGGGCGCCGTTGTGTCCGCCATCTTTTACTGATTGATGATCGTAATGTGGCGATAAGCGCATGGAGATCAAGCGCATGCGCATCGACCCGGCCTGCCCAGGTCGCGGGTATAGGCGCATGCTCTTAGGCTCTCTTGTCATGTTTATCAACCTGGGGTATAACTTTACTGGTGTTATTGTTTACCGGTAGACGGCATGGTGTGCCGGTATCTCGTCGCAAGATCAACTCGTTCATGCAACGCTCACAGTAGAGGTGATGTCTATGCACGCCAGACTTTTTCATGCCGCGCTGCTCGTTTTGTCCCTTGCTTGCACGGTCACCCCATCGTTCGCCTATCTGAATGACGGCGCGGATGGCGGACCGCATCGGAAAATCAATGAGCTGGCGCTGGCGGCATTTACCGAGCGCGCGGCCGGCGACCCGGCGTTCAGTCTGTATTCGTTGATGCCGACGGCGGTGAAGCTGGGGTTCACCCCCGGCAAGGATGCCCATCCCTTTGCCGTCGAGGGATATACCGTCACGCAAAGCGGTGATTTTTACCCGGAAGACCGGAGCGGCATCGCCGAATACCTGGCAAATACGGCTGCTCTGGCCGGCTATGCGCCCACCTATATCGTCGAGCAGAAAACGCTGCGCCCCGTCTCCTGGTGGATCACCGAAGGGGGCTATACCGCGGATGAGCCGGAAATCTATATGAGCCTGCGGCACTTTTACGATCCGCAGGCGAAGGGCGTCGCCAACTTTTCCGGCAATCGGAACGTTTCGTACCTGACCGACATCTCGGATTCCGTACTGGCAAACTGGGTGGGCGGCGTGATGAATCCCTGCGTGGACGCGAAACGCTGGGGGTTGAATGAATCGCGCTACAGCTGGAAGGACGGCCAGCTCATGCTGGCCAAAGCGCAGGCTCCGGACGCCGGGAACGATTTCCGCCGACTTGCCTATGGCAAAGCCTGGCGCTGCCTTGGGGAATCGATGCACCTGCTGGCGGATATGACGGTGCCGGCCCACGTGCGCAATGACGCGCACCCGGGGAAAGCGGGCTTTATCAGCGATCCGTATGAGGATTATATCACCGCGCGGATCGTCGAACACAACGGCAATATTGCCTCCCTTGACCCCGCGCTTGCCCAGCAAATCAACAACTGCGCCACCCCGGAGCAGTTATTCGATGTCGTCGCCGGTTACACCAATCGCAGCTTCTTCTCGGAGGAAACGATCGCCGGGGTCGATGTGGTGATCAAAAAGCTCCTCGAGAACGCGAATGGGCAGCCGATGTATCTCACGCCGAAAATCAATCATTACGCCTTCTTCAACGGAGGCATTCAGGATGGCAGCGGCGTCTACCGTGATGGAAACAAGAATATCATCATCACGCGCACGAAAGAGGGGAAGCTCTCTATTGCCTCGACGGTGTCGTGGCAAGCGTCGCTGCTGATTCCGCTGGCCATCGCCGCCAACGCCAAACTGCTCGAATTGTCGCTGCCGCGCGTCGGGGTGCGCGTCGATGGTTATGATGCCGTGAACGGAGTGGTGAAATTTTATGCTGTCGGCTTCGCGCGCGATGCGACCGGCCTCTGGAACGCCACCCCCACGACAGGTGTTGCGGCCATGTCGTCCGGCGCCGTGGTCACCGTCGAGGTTGGTGGGAAGCGGAGCGTCTGCTGGCTGCCCGTCAAAACTGTGGCGACCGGAGTGCTGGCCGTTCCCGCCGCCCCCCTGCTGGCCGGCATCCTCGCGCCCTACGTGCAAAAGGGCGTCCTCTCGCTGAACCATCCCGACATCACGGTGACGGTCGGGTTGGACATGGGCGGCATCCTGGTGACTTCACCGGTCTACACTCTGCCGAGTTTGTCCATCTCGCCGGCCACCTGGAATGGCGCCATCGGCGTTCCATGCGCGCTGCAGGCGGTCCCGCCGGTGCCGGGCGCGCGCTATGTGTGGAATTTCGGCGACAAGAGCGCGCCACTCTCCATCAACGGTTCGTCGAAGTGCACGCACGCCTACGCCAAGGCCGGTGTCTATACCATCACCGTGCAGTTGTATGATGCGGCGAAAAAGCTGCTGGGCAGCACGAAAGCCACCGCCACCGTCGGCGCCTTCGCCGGCGCAAACGTGATGAACCTTCTGCGTAAAAGCACGCGGATGGACGTCAGCCTGCGGAGTTCGATGGTCTTTACCGACGGGGGCACGACGAAAACGAGTTATTCCTCCATGGGCATCGACAGCAATAATGTCGGGCTGAAATGGGGGCCGGCGGGCTTTTCCTGCATGCTTAGCCAGAAACAGGGCAGTTCGGCGACAGAGCTGGCCATCACCGGTACGCTCTCCACGGATGGACGCACGCTGCATACCGTCATGGCATCCCGCAAGTATACGAATTTCGACGGTTGGATCAGCACAACGCTCGTTGGCTTCACAGAGCTGACGTTGGAAACGGTGGTGGACGGCGTCGATCCCGCCAATATCGACCACCTGGTATTCGCGGTGCGTGGGGCGAAAACCAGCGGGCATGTCAGCGCCGCGACCAATGGCGCCTATCATGATGATCTAGGGGAAAAATTCCGGCAGAGCGCGACTCCGACGTACAGCACGGCCGATCCCAAACAGCTTCCGGAGGCGGTGGTCGTTTTCTATCTGGCCAGGTAAGCGAGTCTTGCGGTATACTACGGCTCCACTGGGAAAAGGGGAAATAGGCAGGCCATGATATCGAAAAGTGAATTGGCCGCTGCTAGCGAAGGACACTACTTTTGATGTTGCCTCGTGAACGCGTTATCAACACCATCCGCCGCCAACCGGCCGACCGCATCCCGATCTACGGCTGGGTGAGCGCCAACTTGTGCGAGCCGATTACCGCGGCCTTTGGGTCGATCGAGGGGTTCGAGGATCATTACGAGTTCGATTATGCCCATCTCTTCGGCGGCCCGGCGGGCTATGCGGATGACACGGTGCCCGCGGGGGTGGAGCCCCCCGATTTGCTCGACATCCCGATGACCGACCCGAATGACCTGGCCGCCTACGACAATATTCGGGAGGGAATCCGCCATCATAAAGAGGAGCGCGGGCGCTTCGTCTACGTGCAGACGCCGGGAATCTTCGAGGCGAACAACGGCGTCTTCGGCATCGAGAACCACCTGGCCTACCTGCGGCTGTATGAGGAGGAGATCGCCGCCGTATATCGCCGGCAGGCGGAATGGAACCGCGCCTTCGCCATGAACTGCCTGGACCTTGGCGTTGACATGGTGCACGTCTCCGACGACTGGGGCGCGCAGCGCGGCTTGCTCTTCCACCCGGACCTGTGGTGGCAGCTGATCTACCCCAATCATAAGATCACCTGTGACGCGGTGCTCGGGCGCGGCGCCTTCCTCAGCCTGCACAGCGACGGCAATGTCAACCAGGTCATCGACGGCATCATCGACCTGGGCTATCACGTGGTGCACCCCTGGCAGGAGTCGGCGGGCATGAGCCTTGGACTGTTCCACCAGCAGTATCGCGACCGCTTCACCGTGATGGGTGGGCTGGACGTGCAGTCGACCATCGGCTTCGGCAAGCTGGAGGTGCTCGAACGCGAGATCACCCGCGTGCTGCGCCTGTTCGCGGACGGCGGCCTGCTCTTCTGCACCACCCATTTCGTGCAGGATCATTGCAGCATCGACGAGCTGACCTTCGCCTATGACCTGGCTTACCGGCTGGTGCGGGAGTTGGGGACGGGATAGGGCTTCCTACGCCGGCTCCGTATGGTACACCTCGGGCGGATGCACCACGAACGGCTGCCTGGAGAGGCGGATCCAGAGGATGCCGCACGCCAGCCCGGCCAGCAGGTGCACGCAGCCCAGCGGCAGGATGATCGACCGCCACCCGCAGGACATCAGCAGCATGCCGAAGCTGCCCAGCAGCGGGACGGTGCAATTGATCAGTGAGGAGGCAGAGCCCACCGCCGTCTTTTCCTGCTCCAGCAGCAGGTGCGTGCTCGGCGGGCGCATCACCCCCATCATCAGCGTTGCCGGCATGATGGAGAGCGCCAGCAGCCAGGGTCGCAGGTGCCCCAGCGTGATGATCAGCACGCCGCTCACTGCGATCACGCCGTAACAGAGGGTGATGATCGCCGTGCGGTTCAGACGCCGCGCGAATTGCAGGAAGCAGAACGGCGCCACCACCGCGCACAGCGCGTTCAGCATGAAGTAGTAGCTGTAGGTCAGCTCGCTGAGGTGGAACTCCTTGATGTAGATGAACGAGGAGGCCGCCAAGTAGCAGAACAACGGCAGTCCCGCCAGCGAGAAGATCAGCAGCAGGGCGGAAAAGCCGGGATTCTTCAACACTGTGCCCAACTGCGCCATCGTCTGCAGCACGTTGCCGCGGTAGCGGTCGATCACCGTCTCGCGCAGCGCCAGGCACAACACCAGCGCCAGCATCCCCGCCGCCGCCAGCACCCAGAACACCCCGCGCCACGACGTATATTTGAGCAGCATGGCGCCGATCACCGGCGCTACGATGGGCGCGATCATCACCATCGATTGGATGAGCACCAGCCCGCGCTCGCGCTTCCGCCCGGTGAACAGGTCCTTCACCAGCGCGGTGGCCATCGCCGGCGACGCGCCCGCCGCCAGCGCCTGCAGCACGCGTCCGGCGATCAACCCGTAAATGTTGCCGGTCAGCGCGCAGAACACGCTCGCCAGCACGTACCCCGCCAGCCCGCCCAGCAGCACCGGCCGACGCCCGTATTTATCACTCAACGGACCCCAGATCAGCGTGCCCAGGCTGAAAAACACGAAGAACAGCACCAGCGTCAGGTTGACCAGTTGCTTCGAAGTGTGAAAGGCGACCGTCATCGTCGGCAGCGCCGGCAGATACATGTCCGTCGAGAGGGGAATGAAGGCAGACAGCAGTGCCAGCAGCGCCAGCAATCCGCGATCGCTCAAGCGCTGTGTCCGGCCGGCATGGTCATGGGTGGCGTCAACAGGCTGCATAGTTCTCCTGACCCGGGCACGCCGTGCGGGATGGGCGTTCGCTGTCAGGGGACATACGGGAGGCATCCACTTCGCATGCGGGCGCTGCCATTATACCGAAAATACAGCCTGTTGACATCACTGAAGGATAGCGCTAAATTTACCATGGTTGGCCGCGTAAAAAACCATAGCCGTTGCAGGCGATAACCACCAACCCCTGAAGGCGTCTGCATATACCTGAACCATGGGCAATCCCCATGGCGCAGGCATATGCAGGCGCCTTTGGCGTTACTGCCAGGAGAATTGAAAGGAGGAACCTATCATGAGCACTATCGAAGAGGCGCGGGAATACGATCGCTACGGTCACCCATACACGGAGGACCAGGATTGCGCATTCCTGAAGGACGCGTTCCAGGCATACCACGGCAGCGTTCGTGAGGTGCTGGACATTGCCTGCGGCACCGGGCGGCACACCGTGCGGTTGTCGCGAGACGGATATGCCGTGACTGGCGTCGATAACGATGAGGGCATGCTCGCGGCGGCCGCGGAGAAGGCGGCCGAGTGGAAGGTGAGCGTCGACTGGGTGCAGGCTGACATGTCTGCTATGGGATTCGCGTCACGGTTCGACGCGGCCTATATCCTGTTCAACACCATTATCGGCTTCACGACCAATGACGAATTGATTCGCTTCATGGAAGGCGTGCATCACGCGCTGCGTTCAGGCGGACTGTTCATCATCGAAGTAGGCAACTACTGGGCGTTAATGGCGAATGGAGAGCTCAAGCTCGGTGATTCCCGCTGGGAGAAAACCGAAGCGGACGGCCGGAAAGTGGTGCGCGATTCGACGGTCACCTTGAGTGCCGTGAACAGTTACCTCGGCTTCACCATCCACCAGCGGAGCTGGCGTGATGGTCAGGAGGAGGAGTCGAAAGAGTCCGGCGGGATCAAGCGCATCTTCTCGCTCAACGAACTGGACCTGCTCGCCCGGCTGACGCACTTCGAGATGGCGGGCGTCTTCGGGGCGATGGATATGGCGCAGCCGATCGAAGACCTGTATACGACCGCGAAGATGGAGAACCCGCCGCGAAGCTATGTGCTGGTGCTGCGGAAAAGATAAGCTGTCCCGAGATATCGCAAGGGGAAAGCCACGGTATCGGCGAAAAAGGGCTGGTATCGTGGCATTCCCGTTGGTTATAACAGGAGTTCGAAAATGCAGATATTCCTGAGTATCAAATTTTGGGGTGACGACCGCAATCAAGAAGACGTCGAACAGGTTTGCCTGGCGCTTGAACGTGCCGGGGCTAAGGTCTTCTGTTTTCGACGGGATGGCGAGCTCTGGGGCGAGAAGCAGTTTACCCCGAAGACCATGATGGAGGCGGTGTTCCGAGAGATCGATCAGTGCGATCTGCTGGTGGCAAACGTGGCGCACTGGCCCATCGGGGTGGGGGTGGAAGCCGGGTATGCCTTCGGGCGCCAAATCCCCATCCTGTGCATCTGCCCGATTACCGAAAAGATCGCCAATACGGTGGCCGGCATGGCTGCTGAAACGATCCATTATCAGGATTACGATGACTTATCCGAAAGGGTGAGATTTTTCTTGACGCAACTTCAGCCCTCGGATGTATCATAAGCGAACCATGTTAGACTCTCAGTCTGGAAGGGTGCGAGAGCCCCGCCCGAGTTTAGATAAGCTTACCTATCAACGAGCGGGGCTCTCGCACCCTTCCAGACTGAGAGTGTGACTTCCACCCCTTGCCTGCTGCCGGAGATGCAGACAGCCACAATCAACCTCGCTACAATAAGGTCGATCCGTCCCTTACGAAAGGACCAACCAATGAGCGTCGAACCCTTGCGCCTGCTGGAACTACGGAACCGCATCCTCTTCCAGGGTGATTCGATCACCGATGGCAACCGCGGACGCACGCCTGATCCGAACCATATCCTCGGCCACGGCTATGCCTTCATCCTCGCCGCGCGCTACGGCGCCGCCTTCCCGGAACTGGCGCTCGATTTCATGAACCGCGGCATCAGCGGCCATACCGTGCTGGCCCTGCGGGCCCGCTGGGGTGAGGACACGCTGGCGCTGCGCCCGGATGTGTTGAGCATCCTCATCGGTGTGAATGATTGGGCATGCAAGATTCCGGTAGAGCAATATGCGGAGGTTTACGACGGTCTGCTCACCGCGGCCCGGTCAGCGAATCCCGATCTCAAGCTCGTCCTCTGCGAGCCCTTCGTGCTGCCCGTCGGCGGGCTGAAGGACAATTTCGCAAGCACGCTGGCGGACATGCGGCAGCGCAGCGAGGTAGTCGCCCGCCTGGCCGCACAATACGGCGCGGCGCTGGTCCCCTTCCAGCAGGCCTTTGACGACGCCTGCCGGCTGGCCCCCGCCGACTACTGGATTTGGGATGGCGTCCACCCCACCTATTCCGGCCACCAGATCATGGCGGACACATGGGAACAGGCGGTGCGCCTGTTCTGGCCATAATGCTCAGGGACTGTCCCGTCACGCGGGACCAGAGACGGTCGCCTCTCTCAAATCCGCTTGTATAACCACGGGACTGTCCCCCCCACGTGGATAGGTAGGCCTTTCACACGAGGGGGGACAGTCCCGTGTCACACCACCGAGCGTGTGATTCGAATAACGGGCTTCGGTTACGCGGGATCGGGACAGTCCCTGAGCGGTTGGAAGGTTTACGCATTGCCAACTGGTATTAGAGCATCAGAACGCATTCCAGGAGTAGCCAAATGTCTCAACAACCGACCCGCCCTGACATGTGCATCGACAACGTCTCCGACATCGGCCCCGTCGCCATCGGGCCGACGCCCCGCCCGCTGCCGTATCCGCGCTGGGCGCAGGTGGTGCAAGTGGACCTGTCCACCCTTCCGCCGGTGAAAACCTGGGAATGCCTGCGCACCGACGAGCCGATAAAGGTGGACGGGCGGCTGGACGAAGCCGTGTGGGGGCGCGCCCGCTGGTCCGAGCCCTTCGGCATTATGACTGACGGCAGCCCGGCGCCGCTGGAGACGCGGGTGGCGATGTTGTGGGACGATGAGAACCTGTATGTCGCCTACCGCGTGGGCGACCCCGACATCCGCGCCAGCATGACCGCCTTCAACGATCACGTCTACATCGACGACGAGGACGTTGAGTTCTTCTTCGCGGGGGAGGGATACTACTACGAGCTGGGGATGAACGCCCTCAACAATCACTACCAGATCCGCTGGACCTGGCTCGAGGCATTAGTGCGCGAGCAGCGCTTCGCCGAGATCGAGGAGCTGTTCAAAACCCCCGACTACCTGTATTACATCGCCCGCGAAGGCGAGCCCATCGGCCGCCATGCGGATCTCAGTTACAGCCTGCCCGGCCTGCGCCACGCCGTGTTCATCGACGGCAGCATCAACTGCCCCGAGGTGAAGGACAACGGCTGGACCGTCGAGGTAGCGCTCCCCTGGTCGGGCCTGGCGCACATTGCCGGCGGCAAAACGTTACCGCCCCGCCCCCGCGACACCTTCCGCATGACTGCCTACCGCTGTCACCATTACCGCGGCGACAACCACCGCCGCCAGGGCTGGACCTGGAGCATCCAGGGCAACGACAACATCCACATCCCGGAGCGGTGGAACCAGGTGGTGTTCGTTGACCGGATTGCGTAAGGATTGATGCCTATGCGCCAGGTCGGTGGTTGAGTAGGCAGGAAAGCCTCTCGGATCTTTCCACAGTGACCGCGCCGTATCGAAACCACCGCGCTATCAGGTTAGCCTGACGTGCGCGGTGGTTTCGATTGTACTGATTGGGTATGTTACGGTTTTGCCGCCTTCTCCTTCGCCAGTTCCTGCACAATCGCTTCGTCCAGCATCCGGAATTGCAACCCCACGTATACACCACTCACCGGGGCCATCTTGCCGGGCGCGAAGGGGATGGGCGCCGCGGCGTTCTCGAAGGGCCAGTGTTGCTCCAGCACCATCAAGGCATCCGGCGTTTTGAAGTCGTAGCTGTCCACCGCCGCACCGGGGAAGGGCTCCATCGGCTCGACCGGCGTGCGATAGCTCACGATGTAATCGACCTTCGCCTTGCGGATCCCGGCCAGGTAATCGGTCCACGGCAGGTTCAGCGACCATTCGCCGAAGAAGAACAGCAGATCGCCGGGTTTGACGTGATTCTGAATGGCCTGCTCCCACCCTTCATCCGGGATGATGAAGCCCTGCATCGGGCTTTTCTGGTTCCAGGCCACCTCGCCGTTCAGGATGTGCGTGGGGCTGATCGACCAGACCGCGTGCCCCGCGTTGAGGTGCGCGACGGCAAACTTCGCCGCCTGCTCGATCTGCTTCCGCGACGCCGAGGATTCCAGGTCGGCCAGCTCCTTGTCGATCGCCTGCAGGTAGATCTTCGACAGTTTGCCGGCGGGGACCGGCGTATCGCACGGGTAGAGGGTCGGCGCGTTGTGCTGGTAGGTCTCGTTATGCTTCGTCGCGCCTGGTAGCATCATCCCCTTGAGGATGGCGGGGGCTTTCCCCTGGCGGGTGAGGGCGGCCGTCACTTCGCAGCACCACAGCCAACTGGCGGTGGTGTTGATGAGCTGGTTCATCGCCGCTTCGTTCTCGCTGCCGTCCTTCGCCCCGTTGTCGATGAGCACATCGATCGGCAGGTCGGCCGGCAGGCCTTTCTTCGAGCCGAAAACGATGGTCATCCACCCGTTCTTCTTCGCCAGCGCCAATTGCGGCCGCAGCGTCTCGGCGCCCTTTTCCCACGAGCGCGGGCCGCCCACGAACACGTCGTTCGGCGACCACTGGTCCTTGCGGATGTCGGTCGAGCCGAAGTTGTCGAATCCGCCGGCGCGGCACCACAATTCGCTGGTGAAATCCAGGCTGTCGACGCGGTAGACAAGGTGGAGCAGCGTCTTCTCACTGCCCGCCCAACGCGTGGCTACGGCTTCCGCGGATTTGGTGATGTCCGGAATCTGCGTGCGCAGGAATTTCAGCCGGTGGCGGTATTCGGTGACGACCGCTGACTTTTTCGTCGCGGCGACGGCCGGTTGCGGCAACAGCCCCTGCACCACCCCGAACAACCCCAGGATGGCCAGCAGCAGGAAGAGGGCACGGTGAGTGCTCTGTTTGATCATTCGTTTCTCCCTCGGATCAGTGAGATTACCTCATCTGTTAGACCGCGTTATCTCGTCGAAGTTTTGTGATGTCACTTACCTTTTCGATGACTGCTCAATACGCGTGCCACGGATTGTACCGCGTCACCTGCAGGTCGTGAATGGACAGCGTGTCGTATTCCGGATTATTCGGCCACTCGCCGCGGATGATGCGGTCCAGCGTCTCCCGGTCGCCGAAGCGGCGCATGGCTTCCCAGTTCTGCCCGAAGATGCTCTCCGCGTCCCAGAACCAGCCGCCGTCCAGCCCGGCGTCGAGGATGCCGGCCATCCGGCGGGCACGGGTCTGCAGGTCGCCCACCCAGGCCTTGCCGTGCACGGCACTGGAGCCGCCGGCATACACGTTGATGCCGGCCTGCCCACCCAGCGCCTTCAGCGCCTGCACCGGGGCCAGGTCGTCGTTCAATTCGCCGGGGTCGCCGTGCCCGGCGCCCACCATCATCGTCTCCACCAGCCCGCGTTTGAGCAGCAGCTCCGCGTCCAGCCCGAAGAGCCGATTGTGCGCCAGATCGCGCGGCACGATGCAGGAGACATCCTTGCCGCGCTTCGCCGCCAGCGCCTGCACGCGCGCCACGAAGTCGGCCAGCAATTCCGCCTTCACCGCCTGCAGCTCGGGGGTGTCCACTTCCTCCGGCAGCTTCGGCGCCCGCCCGTATTTCTTCCGGTACGCCTCGATCACCGGCTCCTCACAGATCATCAGCGGCAGCCCGCGGTTGAAGGCCAGGCACAGCCCCTCCGGATCGTAGTCGAGCAGCTCGTCGAAATAGGCGATGATGTAATCCTGCACCTGCGGATAGGCGTAGCTCATGAAGTTGAGCGTCTGCCCGAACTCGTCGCGGCAGCGCCACTCCGGGTGCGCCAGGAAAAATTTCGTGTTCCAGCCCACGTGCGGGAAGGGGCCGTAAAAAGCGCTCATGCGGAAGTAATAATGCAGCTCCATCCCGTATTCGCGCGTCGCCTGCCGCACCACCGCCAGCGGGTCAACCCCCGCGTCCGCAAAGCGCCGCAGCGAGCGGGTAAACCGATACTCGCCTTCGTAAAAAAGCTGGTCATCCGGCCGGATCGGGCTCTCCGCCACCTTCGAGTCCGCCCGCAGGCTCAGCGGCCCGCCGCCGTACACGCCCCACACCATGCGGAACACGTCGCTGTCTTTGAAGGGATACAGGTGCCGGTACAGGTCGCGCAGCGCGTCCATGCCGCCCCAGAACACGCCGTGCCCGTCATCGGTGACGATCAGGTTGCGGTGGCTGACCGGCTCCTCGCACGGCTCCGCGCGCAGGAAGAAGAGGGTCAACTCCTTGTTCGCTTCGGCGCCGCGCACCGGGGCGATGTGCAGCTTCTTCCCGGTGAAGTCGGCGGCGGGGAAGGCGATATCACGCACCTCGGAGGTGATGCCCGGCACTTCGCAGTACCCCGTCTCGCCGTCCAGCCACATGCGGATCGCCGGCGTGTGCGCCGTGTGCAGCCGGTGCCAGCCGGTCAGCCCCAGGTCCAGCACCAGCTCCCCCGCCGGGCTAAGCGCGCCGGTGGAGAGGCCGACCCCGGCAAACTTATCCAGCGTATACTTGAACGGAAACCAGCCGCCCCCCGGCGTGCCGGCCGTTTGCAAGCCACCGTCGACCAGCGACGGCAAGTCAGTGAAGAAGGTCTGCCCATCAATCTGGCAGGTTGCAGCCATATTTTGCTCCTTCAGCATCCGAGTAAGAACCGATCATTTTCAGCTCTTCGATATACATTTACAAGCGCAGGTTAGATGGATCCGCCCGGTCCGGTGGTTGAGTAGGCAGGTAAGCCTTCCGGTTCTTTCCACGGCTCTCGTGCCGTATCGAAACCACCGCTTCCATAGAGCCCGTGTACGCAAGGTTGACCTATACGCGCGGTGGTTTCGATACAGCACGGGAGCCGTGGAAAGAAACGAAAGGCTCACCTGCCTACTCAACCACCGACCTTGGCACTAGCGTTATGGTTTAATTAGTCCGTCCTTCACCGCCACTTCGCGTGGCACGATCACGTCACCCGGCCGCACGAACAGCAGATTGGGGATGTTGAAAAAGTAGAAGCTCCCGCTCACCATATCCACGCTCGACCAGACCTTGCCGTCCATGCCTGGCAGGACCGGGATGACCTGGAAGGTGCCGTTGCCCTCAATGCTGCGCGCAATCCCGTACGGATTCTTGCCGGGCCGGTCCTGACCCACCCAGGCGCCGTCCGGCTGGCAGATGCCGAACAGGTTGCTGCGGTTTGCATAAAATTGAATTTCCTTCGTGCCCTTGGGAACGTAGAAATACAGGTACGCGTGCACGTATTCGGTGAAGTGTTCGCCACGCTCCAGCACATACGCCGTTTTCGTGTCCGGCGAGGGGGTGAATGCGGCGCCGGCGGCGGCGTCATCATACCGGAAGTAGTAGACACCGGCGGCGGGCACCTTCAGCGACAGCTCATTCCGCCCATATGGAACCCGGCCCTCGGCAACAATCTTCCCGCTGTCATCCTTCAGCGTGTATTTGCCATCCGGGAAGTTTTTATAGATCGTGCCGTGCACGATGGTGAGCTTCACCGGCTCGCCCTGCGCGCTGGCGAGCGCCAGGTAAATGTTGCCCTGGCTGCCGAACGTCTGCACGCCTGCCGCCTTGGCCGCTTCCCATGCCGGCGCCACCAGGTGATTGTTGAAGCGCACTTCGCTGATCTGCGGCGGGGTGCCGTATTCCGCCTTGATCGCCTGCAGCCGGCGGTCGGTTTCCGCGCCGGTGATAGGCGCGGGGTCGCGGTAGGGGATCTCCCCGCCTTTCCCCTGGCTGTGCATCTTCCACCACCACCAGGTCGGCTCCTGGTACTGCTCGGCCAACTGGCTGCTGGTCTGATCCGCGAAAAAGCTCCAGAAGGTCATGTAGGAGTTGCGCATCCGGTAGTTCCACGTCAGCATCTCCAGTGCGCTCTTCTTGCGCTCGGCGGCATCGAGACCGGGCTGATTCGCCTTGTTCAGCAGGTAAACGAACACGTGATATTCTTTCACCTGCTCGATCCTCGCCAATATGTCAGGCCGCCCCTGCGCCGCCTGTTCCGCCTTCGCCAGGTCGTCAAGGCAGAGCCGGTAAAACGTGGGCCCGACCAGCGGTTTGTTCCCCAGGTCAATCCGCTCGTAATACGCTTTCATCGCCGGCGCCGCGGGTCCGAAGGCATTCTGGTAAAAGTCCTGCTTCAGGGCTTCGACGTCCGTCTTTGCGTTCCACAGCACGTGGACGCCGAGGTAATACCCCAGCCCCTGCGATCCCCAACTGTTGCCGCTTTCCGCCGACAGACCGCATGCCTCCTGCCGCACATAGCGCGGTAAGGTCTCGGCCACGTATTGCATGTTGCCGGTTCGCCCCGAAGGCAGCCGGTCGCGAATCCAGTCATACACCGCCCAGTAATCGTAGAGGCCGACATACCGGCACTTCTTCGGCCACAGCTCCAGCAGCTCGTCAAAGCCGTATTTCGTATTCAGCAGCAGGGCGGTGGTCAGCTCGACATAAACATTCGGCTCCAGCGTGAACTCCGGCGGATCGCAATGCCAGTTATAGGCATAGATGCCGACGAACTTGCCGGGGTGGGTCTTCTGCAGCGCTTTCGCCACCTCGTTGGCCAGGTAAAAGGCCTGGTCGCCGGGATTTTTCCAGCGCGCGGCGCAGACGGGACAGGTGCACCAGCCGCCGCCGTCCGCCGGGCCGACGCCGATCATGTCCGCATCCGGGTGCTTGTCGAAATATTCATTCACGTACCGGATCGCCAGCGGCGCCACCGCGGGGTTGGAGACGCAGAGCTGCCCGCCCTGCCGCTTGCCGTTCACTAATGCCAGGTATTCCGGATGCTCGGTGAACTCAGTGGGGAACCGTGCAATGATCTCCGGCCAGCAATGGCCCACCGATGTCTGCAGCGACTTGCCCACGCGATTATGCCGCCACCAGGCCTGCAGCAGGCCGCCGGCATCCGGGTCGCCCGGCTCGTAATTCGATGTCAACGGGTAGCCGAGGTAGCGCATCAGCATCTCCGGCCGATCCGTTTCATTCCGGTTGAAGGTCACCGTCGCCGCGTTCGGCACCACGTCCCACACCGGGCTCTGGAAGAAGAAACGGCAGCCCAGCAGCTCCAGAAAGCGGCTCACCGCATACCCCGTCCCCCGTGGCGTCGCGCCCAGCAGCTTGATGCAGCCCTGCTCGGTGCGGATCGCATACGCTTCCTTGCCGTCGTAGAAATCGTAAATTTTCAGCCCATCAGCGGCGGAAGGGGTGGGGTACTCCGTGATGGTGCCGACGTAAATGCCCGGGCCGGCGCCGCCGGGAGTCAGCGTGAACGCCGCCCCCGTCATCTTCTTCAAGTAAGCGGCCAGCTCTTCGGCGCAGGCTTTTGTCTGCGCGTCAGCGTTCGTGGCAATAATCACCGGCAGCTTCGCCGCGCCGTTCTTCGCCACCACCACCGTCTCTTTGCTGACGGAGGCGTTGCGCGTGACCTTATCGATGTGCACGCCGGCGCCCGCCGGCATTGCGCACAACCCCAGGCAAAGTGCGAGGAACAGGAATCCCGATAGTCGCATGCTGGCCTTCTCTCGTAGTTCGCCGGCCTGCCCCGGGGATTTGATCCCCGGGCAGGCTTCGCGTTTACTTCGTCACAGGCGTATAGAGGAACGGCCGCCTGAACATGCCGCTCAAGTGATGGTTGTTGTAGTTGCGCACCGTGATATCATTGTAACCGGGTTTGAGGTAACCGGTCACGTCGACATCCCAGGAAAAGCTGTAGTCATTGAACCACCACATATCCTCCTGCGGGCGATATTGCACCAACCGGCCGTTGACGTAGAGCCAGGCCTTGGCGAAGAGCCCGGGGAAGCGGAGGTGCACCGGGCCTTTCAACTGCTCCGGCTTCAGGTCGATGCCGGTTTTGTACCAACTGTAGCCGGTGAACGACTGGCCGTCCGGGTGCAGAATGCCCTGCGCCTGCGGATACAGGGCGGTGCTGACCTGCTCCCAGGTCAGCGGCGGGTAGGCCTTGCGCGCATAACCGGTCAATTCCTTGCCATGCGCCTTCCAGTATGTCAAGTCGGCCGTCTGGCGGGCCACTCCGTGCGCCAGTCCGCTGTCGTTCGGGTCGCGCAGGAAGCTCCACTCCAGCGGCAGTTTGGCGACCAGCCGGCCCTGGGTGCCGTCGGTGAGCTTGGCCAGGTCCTCATACATCTGCACCTCGCCGGGGAACCAGGCCGGCCCGTCCTCACCCATCTTCATCGAGACGAAGATTTCATTCATGTCGCTCAGCGCTTGCCGGGCGGCCAGGCCCTTCCGCCCCAGGGCGCCGGCCTTGGCATAATCGGCGTCCCGCGTCGCGGCGCGCACCATGCCCATGTAATTGTCGATCACGTCGAAGCTGTGGTGGGTGAACGCCACCCGTTCGAAATACAGCTTCTCGTTGCGGCTCAGATCGGTCCGTCCGCGGTAGGGGGCCACGATCTTTTCCGCTGCCGCAACTTCCGGGCGGAGCTGCTCGATCAGCGCGTCGGTGTAGATGGCCGGCGCCACGAAGAACTCGTGCTCGGTGACATAGGTGTCTTCCCAGGCCTTGTAAATCGCGCTCCAGTACCGGCTCATCGGCTCGGCGGCGGGGCCGTAAAAGGTGGGGTAGAACTCCGCCAGGGCCGCATCCACGTCCATATCCGGGTTCCACATCAACTGGGCGCGGAAATACATGTTGAGGAAGATGGTCGCATACGCGCCGCGCGATTCGGTGCCGAACCCGACGATGCCCGCCTTCCGGTAATGCTTGATATCCTGGCGGAACGCCTGGTGCGACGGGTTGGGCATATCGCGCCAGACCAGCATGCCCTGGTCGTAATCGTACACCTGCACCCGTCCGCCCATCACCTCGGCCCAGCGGTACATCATGTCGCGGTATTCCTGCTTGGGCATCGATCGCGTATCGTCCATACCGTGAATCGGGTCGATGTCGATGGGCGCCAGCACGCCGTAAAGGTTGCCGGCGGCCTTCTCCACCTGCTGCGGCGGGATGGTCAGGTTCGTGTAGATGAAGAACGCGAGCTTGGATTTGCTCTCCGGGTATTTCTGCTGCAGGCGGGTGCCGATGCCGTTATACAGCGTCAGGAAGACATCCGACATCGATACGTTGACGAAATATTTATCCCACAGCCCGGCCTGTAGTTGCTTGTCGCGCTCCGACCCGGAGGGCGAGTAGGCGCCGTCGTTGATGCCCAGGTCGATGTTCTTGCCTTCCTGGTATTTTCCCTCGACCTTGACGGTGATATGCTCGATGACGGCGTCGTCGGAGATCGGCGCGCTGAAGATGTTCTTCCCCTCCGGGATGATATCCTGGATGTATTCGCCCAGCGAGTGGCCGGCGTTGGGCACGCCGCGCTCCGGATCGGGCCCTCCGTAGCCGGAGATATCGACGGTCTTGAAGTTGCGCGCGCCGAATTCTGCCCAGCCCTTGGAACTGCCCAGCCAGGACATGACGAACAGCGGCCGGGCGTCGCGCACTTCGAAGGGAGAGGCATACGCGTAATCCAGCTTGCCGATGCTCAAATCCTTATGCTCCGGCACGCATTCCCCGAAGTCGGTCGGCATATACCAGCGGCAGCCCCACGCCTGCAGCAGGTAGGACACCGCATGGTACTGGTTTTCATCGGTCAGCCCCGCCAGGTACACACGGTTGCCGTCGCGCAGCGCCACGATGGCATCCGCGCGCACCACGGGATTTTTCTTCGCCACCTTGTTCAGCCGCTGCATGAGCTCGGGTTTCGCCTTCAACGCCGCGCTGCCCACCAGCAACGCCGGCGTCCCCGCCGCGGGCGCCGTCTCCACGAGCGCCGGCTTCACGCCGGACATCATCTCGATGTAGCGCGCCAGGTCGGCGGCCGCCCGGTATTCCCAGGTTTTCTGATCCAGCCCGGGAGCCACCACAATCACCGCTTGCGTTTTGCCGGCGGTCACGATGGCCAGGTTATTCGCCCCGGACACCCCGGCCACTTGGGCATACGCGCCGCACATGATGAGTAGCATCCCGCAAAAAAACAGATATCGTTTCATCAGTCATCACCTATCATGAACCGCAACTCCCCTCCCAGTAGGAGAGGGGCTGGGGGTGAGGGAACGCCGCCGTTACCGGTACTCGTCCACATCCCCCAGAAAATACAACCCCGTCGCATACCGCTCCAGCGTGTCCCTGAACTCCGTCACCTGCCGCCCGAGCAGCCGTCCATCGTAGCATTCGTAGACGTCCGCCGACGCGGGCAGCTTCACCACCTTCTCCCCCGCCTCGCGGGCGTGCACGGTCAGGAAGCTGCGGCCGGGCAGCACCACGTCGCTCTGCTCGGCATACACGTGGATGCCCGCCGCGCGGGCGATGTTGCGCAACACGAAGGCGTTGAGCATGGGCGCGGAGACGAATACCGACGTCCAGTCGTCAAAGCGCTTGACGCAGAAGCCGGGCGCCTCCAGCGGGTCGAGGGTGCCCAGCACCTCCGCCTCCGGATCGTCTACGTAGATCAGCGGCCCATAGATGCCGGCGCGGTCGTCGTTGCCCATCGGCCCGGCGCCGATGAAGGAGGGGTGGCAATCGTCAGCGGCGTAGGTCAGCATCACGTCGTTGACGCCCGGCTTCACATACGGATGCTCGGTTGCCGTCAGCGTCACCCGCGGCAGCGCCTCCGCGTCAAACGCCTTTAGCCGGAAACCGGTCAGCCGCGAGGCGCGCGCCAGGTCGATGCCGGCGGGCGACTGGATGCCGGGGGCATAGGTCCACACCACGGTGGCGCCGTTGCGCTTCACCCGCCCCTCGATCTCCGCCACCTCCGCGTCGGTCAGGTAGAAGGTATTCAGGAAGTAATACAGCTTGTGATCGGCAAACCGCGGGTGGGCCAGGTCGTTGTGCAGAAACAGGTTCCACGGGATGCCGCTCCGCCCCCACTGGTGCTGCCGCTGGTAATACAGCATCGGGTAGAACAGCCGGTTGGCGCATTGCTGGTGGAACACGCTCTCCTCGTCCACGATGATCGCCGCCCCCGGCGCCACCCCGCGCGGGAAGCGCAGGCTGCGGCGGCCGATCTCCGCCAGCTTCGCGATGCACTCGCCCACTGCCGGGTGATCGTACATCCCCTTCACCATGGCGTGCCACCAGAGGCCGTAACCGCGGATCACCGCCTGCCCGACGTCGCGCTTGAGCACGCCTGCCGTCTCCGCGGCGTCGGCGGCGATGTTGCCCAGCGTGAAGGCCTGGCGGGTGGTCTCCGGAATGTGGAAGGTGCGGGTGTCCTGGTCCTGGTAAATCAGCTTGTTGTGCAGCAGGTAGCTGCCTACCGGCATCATCGAGGTGGAGTCGCCGCCCGGCACGCGGTTGTCATACGACGCCGGCGAGGTGAAGGTGTCCACGTCCGGATGCGCCAGCGCGCGGCGGAACATGTTCGTCGGTGCCTGGTGGTAGATGTAAGCATGGAAACCGGTGTCCATGATGGCGCCCAGGTGGCTGCCCGCCAGGCTCTCCCGGTGTGTCGCCCCCTTGATCGTCCCGCACAGTGTGATGACGATCTCCTCTACCCGTTCCGCGTAGCACTGGTAATAATCGGCGCACCAGGCGTGGCGCGGGTCGCGGAAGGTGAACCAGTCGGAGCGCAGCCGCTCCTCGCGCGGGGGTGGCAGGGCGGAATCGAGGGTCGCCTCCGGCAGGGACCACGCTGTTTGCAGCGCCGCATCCGTCCCGTATTTCGCGCGCAGCCAGCGGCGGAAATGCCCGACCATCGCCGGCGAGAAATCCGCGCAGTACCAGCGGCCGTCCGGAGCGCAGGCGCCGATGGGGTGGTTCTCCCCGCAGGCGCCCATGCCGAACTGGTAGAGGATGATCCGGCCGTCGTAATATTCATGCAGCCGGGCGCAGGCCTGCCGGTAGCCGCTCGCCATCAATTCCAGCCAGCGGTCGGAGCCGTAGGAGGCATCCCGGTAGCCGGCGCCGAAGTCGCGGGTCGGGTCGCGGTCGAAGCGCATCACTTCGTCCGGGTTGGCGTCCAGCCACCACTCCGGCGGGCGCAGGCAGGTGCGCAGCACCATCAGCGCCTCCGGCTCGCGCGCCAGCAGCGCATCCGCCTCCCGCTCGATCTCCGTCGTATCCACCGTGCCGTCCGGCCGCATGGGGATGGGCGGATCGGAGATCATGTAAATCCCCGCCCTGGCGGCGGCGAAGCTCTCATACGGCGCCTTATGCAGGAACGGCGCCTGCAAAAAGCGCGGCTCGCTGTTCACCACCAGCGACGGCTGCCCCTGCACCTCGGCAATCTCGGCGCGAAATCGCATGGCTCACCCTTTCGGTCAGCGGAATCCTACTCCGCTCCTTCGCGATGAAAGAGGGCATTTCCTCCCGCTGCGGGAGCAAGGGGGCACGCAAAGGCGGCGAATGTGAGAAGCACAAACCCCCGCATGAGCACCGCGCACACGGAGGTTAATCGCGATGAGTCGAGTGAATTATTGCCGGGTGTCATAACTGCGCAGCAGGCTGACCAGCGTCACATTCCCCTGCAGCATCGCCAGGTCGAGCGGCGTCAGGCCGGTCTCGCCCCGCTGATGGATGCCGGCCCCGTAATCCAGCAGCAGTTGCACGATCTCCTTCCGCCGCGTGAAGACCGCCAGGTACAGCGGCGTCAGACCGAACACATCGAGAGCGTCCACGTCGGCGCCGCTCTCCAGTAGCATCTCCACGACTTCCTCCTGCCCCTGCAGGGCGGCCAGGTGCAGCGGCGTGCGTTCCAACTGATTGCGCTCGTCAGCGCCGGCGCCTTGCGCCAGCAGGTAGCGAACCAGGCCCACGCGCGCTTCCTGAATGGCTTCGAGCATGGGAGCCGCGCCGGAAGCCGATGAATGCGATAAAACAGAAAACGCCATGACAATGCTCCTTTCCCCGACTGAAGAATGCCCGAATGCCAGTTCGTGCGTTCCTTACTTTCAATATTATGATGCGGGAAGGCGGCATAAACGCCCGCTGCACTGAATGAGATTAAATGTTGATTTAAGAGATTAAGGCCCACGCCCGCTTCCTTAATCCATTCTTGTGCATATCCGATCTTTCACTCGGTGGCGGCGCTGAAACGCGGGCCCTCTCCCCCCAGCCCCCTCTCCCAATGCTGGGCGAGGGGGAGTACCAGAGATAAAACATGATTCCGTTTCCATCCAAGAGAGAGCCTGCTCCCCCTCGCCCAGCATTGGGAGAGGGGGCTGGGGGGAGAGGGCCCGTGTCTCCGAGCCGCCATCGAGTAATAATGGCGTCACCCTTTACCTGTGCGGATTGGCAAGCCTGTATGAATCTCACCCCGCGAACCGATTGACAGCCCCTCGTCACCGGCATAAGATGGCAACAGCACGTGCATTTTCCCCCGCACGGTGAACTTTGCCCTGCCCGGCAGGGATAGGAGAATGCCCATGTTCAAAGAATTCAAAGAGTTCGCGATGCGCGGCTCCGTGCTCGATCTGGCTGTCGGCATCATCATCGGCGGCGCCTTCGGCAAGATCGTCAGCTCCTTCGTCGGCGACGTGCTCATGCCGCCGCTCGGATTGCTGCTGGGGCACATGGATTTTACCAACCTCTTCGTCAGCCTCAATGGCAAGCATTATGACAGCCTGCAACTGGCCAAAGCCGCCGGCGCCCCCACGTTGAACTACGGGCTGTTTGCCAACACCGTCATCGATTTCATCTTCGTCGCCTTCGCGGTGTTCCTGCTGGTGCGCACGGTGAACCGCCTGAAGCGCCAGGAAGCGCCCGCCGCGCCCAGCACCAAAACCTGCCCCTTCTGCCAGTCGCCCATCCCGCTGGCCGCCACCCGCTGCCCGCACTGCACCTCGCAGTTGGAGAGCGCGCCCGCCGTGGAAGCCTGAAACTCCGCGCCATCCTTCTTGAACAAATTGTCTAGCGAGATCACACAGGGGTTGCCTGCCAGGCAGGAAATCCCTGTGTCGTCGCGAATGCAGCAATAGCAGTTGTTTTGTTGCACGATTCGAAGGAGGGTGTGATGCGTAATTTGTTGCTGGTGTTGCTGTTGACTGTGTCCCTTGCGGCGTTCGCACAGGGCGGAATCGCCCTGCCGGCTGAAGTCTACTCGACCCCCGGCCCGCACGTCGTGGTGAACGGCGTGCTGCTACAGGCCCCCGTGCAGAAGATGGGCGGGTCGCTGCTGCTGCCCATGCGCGCGGTCTTCGAGGCGCTGCAGGCGCAGGTGCGCTGGTACCCCGCCGCCCAACAGATCATCGCCACCCGCGGCGCCACCACCGTGCAGCTCTGGATCAATAAGTCGGTGGCCATCGTCAACGAGCAGGAGATCACGCTGGCCACGCCGCCGGCGCTGGCCGCCGGCACCACCTATGTGCCGCTGCGTTTCCCCGCCGAGGCCTTCGGCGGCGAGGTAAAGTGGTTCGCCAACCTGCAGACGGCGGTCATCACCATCACCCCGCTGCAGGCGACCGTGACCCCCGCACCGCAGCCAACGCCCACGCCGACACCGACGCCCACGCCCACGCCCGCGCCGGAACCGGCGACGCTGGACGGCGTGCTGGTGACGAAGGTCTCCGCCGGTGTGTCGGCGCTCCTCGTCCAGCTCCCGAAGGGCGACACGCTGCTGGTGCAACTGGCGCAAGGGGCGGTGATCGCCCGCGCCAACGGCAGCCAGCCCGTCCAGGCCGCCACCTTCGCCGCGCTGGAGCCCGGCGACCAGTTGCAGATCACCCGCGACGCCGCCGGCAAGGCCACCGCCATCGTTGCGCGCTTTGCCCAGGTCAAGGGTACCGCCGCCGCCGTCGCCAATAACAAGCTGCTGCTGCAGGACGGCTCGCTGTATCAGTTGACCGCCGACATCCGCGTGGTCGACGCCGCCGGCCAGGCGGTGCCGCTCGCGCAGGTCACCAATGGCACCGCCGTGACGCTGGACCTGACGCCGGATACCACCAACGTCTGGCGCATCACCGTGCCCGTGCAGGTTGTTGTCCCGCCGCCGGCGCCCGCCTTGCGCGCGCCCAGCATCCTCACCGTGGCGGCGGTCGGCTACACCAAGCCGCTGAAGGCCGGCGACACCCTCACCATTCAGGTCACCGGCGAGCCGAAGGCCGATCGTGTCACTGCCAGCGTCGGCGACATCCTTCGCGACCTGGCGCTGGATGAGACCGCGCCCGGGACTTACACCCGCAAGGTGACGATCGCCGCCAACACCAATGCCACCGAGGCTGCCATCTCCGCGACCATGCGCCTGAACCTGCAGGACTCGGCCGTGGTGAAAAGCGCCCAACCCGTCACCATCGACACCCGCCCGCCCAGCTTCGACGCGCTCATCCCCGGTGACGGCACAACGCTGCTCGACCGCAACCCCACGCTGGAAGCCGCCTACGCCGATCCGGGCGGCAGCGGCGTGGACGCGAAATCGGTGAAGATCCTGGTCAACGGCGCGGACGTCACCAAGCCGGCCACTATCACCGACAGCCGTTTGAGTTACAAGGCGCAGGAGCTGCCGCTGGGCCCGGTCACCGTGCGCATCGAGTTGGCCGACCTGGCCGGCAATGTGAGCGCCGCGGAGTGGAAGATGACCATCACCGAGGCGCGCACCACCGTCGCCCAATATGTGAAGCACGACGCCGCCGCCCCGCTGATGGCAGGGACAGTACTCAACCTGGCCGGCAAATTCGCCGTCACTCCCGTCAAGCTGGAGTGGTTCCTCGGCAACAAGCTGATCAGCACCGCCTTGACCAGAGATGCCGCCAGCGGCGAGTACCGCGCAAGCTACACCATCGACCCCACCGACGACCTCGGCGAGTATTCCGTCAGCGTGCGCGTCTACACCACCGCCACGCAGAGCCAGGTGCTCTTCGCGGCCACGCCGGTCACCGTGGTGGCGCAGCCGAAGGCCTTCAAAATCACCGCGCCCGCCGATAAAACGAAAGCCCCCATCCCGCTGGTTATCACCGGCCAGGCCACCCCCGGCGTCCAGGTGCGCGTCACCGCGACCTACACCAGCCTGGGCGGCTTTGTTGGCGGGGAATTGTATAAGGCGACGCTCACCGCCGATGCGCAGGGTATCTGGAAGACGGAGACCATCGAAACCGACGTCCTTCTGGTGAAGCCCGAGGCGTATCAGGTCACCGCCGAGTTGCTGGATGCCGCCGGTAAGGCGGCGGAGACGGCGAAGATTACCTTATCCCGTAAATAACCTGTGCAGCCCGCGCGGGCACCTAACCCCCCAGCCCCCTTCCTTCTTACTTAGGGAAGGGGGCTGGGGGGTTAGGTGCCCCCGTGCGAGGCAACCGGTCCTCACCTTGCCATCGGCAGCGTAAAGAAGAACGTGCTGCCCGTGCCCACCTCGCTCTCCGCCCAGATGCGCCCGCCGTGCGCCTCCACCAGCAATTTGCTGATATACAGCCCCAGGCCGATGCCTTCCGACTTCCGCTCGCCCCCCGCGCGGAAAAACCGCTCGAAGAGATGCGGCAGATCCTCCGGCGCGATGCCGCTTCCCTGGTCGCTGACCGCGATGACGATCTCCTCTCCCTGCCGGCGGGCGTCGATGCGCACGGGGGTTTCAGCCGTCGAATATTTGAAGGCGTTCGTCAACAGGTTCAACAGCACGCGCTCCAGGCGATTGTAATCCGCCCGTACCGGCGGCAGGTCCGCCGGGATGTTCGTCTGCACCCGGTGCGTGGGAAGTATGGACTGCAGCCGTGCCAGCAGATCGGGAAGGTAGCTTTGCAGCAGAATGCTGTCCAGCGCGAGGACGAGCTGTTGCCCCTCCAGCGAAGCCATGTCCACCAGGTCCTGGATCATCATATTCATGCGCTGCACGTTGCGGTCGATGGTGCTGGTGCTCAAGGTCAACTCCCCGTCGAGCTGCCGCTGCTGCAGTTCGCCCTTCAGCAGCTCCATGTGCCCGTGGATCACCGTCAACGGGGTGCGCAGATCGTGGGAGACGATATATAACAGATCTTCCTGGCGCTGTTGCAGCTCGCGCAGGGGGGTGATGTCCGCTAAGGTCGCCACCGCCCCAATGATGCCGCCTTCCGGTGAGGGAATCGGCGCGGCGCTGACCGAAATCCATCGCCGTTGCCCGTCGCGCAGCGTGAAGGCAAGAATCATGCCCCGAATCGTTTCACCGTGCAGCGCGCGCCAGGGCGGTTGTTCTTCGAGCATCAGCATTTTCCCATCCGCCGATTCCACCTGCAGATGGACCAGCCGTTCGGCAAAAGGCAGCGCCTCAAGCCCGGAAGTATAGCCCAGGAGCTGTTCCGCCGCGCGATTGATGCGCGTAATGGTTGCATCCGTGCCGTAAATGATGACGCCGTCAGCTATAGCAGTGATGGTGGCGTCCATTTCTGCCGCCCATTGCTCTACGCTACGAAGTAATTGCTGTATACGTTCCGCAGCCTGCTGGCGTTCCGTGATATCACGAATTGCCGCAAAGATGAACATTCTTCCGCCGAGTTCAAAGCTTCTCCCGGTTAATTCGATGGGAAATTTGGTGCCGTCTTTGCGTAAATAATAACGTAAGGGTACATGTTCTATCCGAAGTTGTTTCGTGGATTCAATGCTGGCGCTTGTCGCTTCCGTTTCCGCCGAGATATCGGTGATGCGTAACCTCAGTAGTTCGTCACGGGAATAGCCGAATAATGTCACGGCCGCTTCGTTGGCATCACGGATCTGCTCTGTTTCGGCATCGACCAGCACGAGGGCATCCGGTTCGACCGTAAAGAGCGTGCGATACTTCGTCTCATTCTCCTGTAAGGCGATTTCGGCCTGCTTGCGGGCGGTGATATCCAGCACGGTCCCAATGAAGCCGGTCATATCCTGCGCATCCCCCAATGTGCGTGTATTCACGATGATATACTTCAGCGTGCCGTCCGGTGTCAGAAACCGGTATTCCAGCGTCATTTCCTGCAACTCGGTGAAGAGTTTCGCGACTTCGCGGGTGACATACGCGCGATCGTCCGGATGGATACCGACCATCCAATCGGTTCCCAGCCCCTGCTCCGGCGGCCAGCCCGTGATGTCGCTCCAGCGCTGGTTGACATAGGTGACTTGTCCGTGGGCATCACCGAGGAAGATGCCGACCGGCGCCAGCTCCGCCAATTCGTGAAAACGCCGCTCCGACTCTTTCAGCGCCTCTTCCGCCCGGAAGCGGTCAGTCACGTCGCGGTCGATGCCGCGGTACCCCGTCAGGTTGCCCTGCGCGTCAATGACGGGGATGCCGCTCGTTTCCAGCACCACCGTCCGCCCATCTTTGTGGAGGTTGACATTGATCAGTTGTACGATGGGTTGGCGGGCGGCGGCAATATGCTCGAAGAGGGCTTTCACCCGTGCGACTTCTTCGACCGGCATGAAATCGAATGGCGACTTGCCGATGACTTCTTCCGGCGTATAACCAAGGATGTCGGTGATTTGTGGGCTGGCATACGTATAAATGCCATGCGCGTCAACTGCCCAGATCCAGTCACAGGTCGCCTCGATCAACGCGCGCAGGCGACTGACTTCCTGTTGGAGTGCCTGGATTCGCTCATTTGGTTGCGGGGTGCCCTCGTCACGCTGCATGCAATGCCCTTTATGGAGCACTGGAACGCTTCATCGATCGGCCCGGTTGCTCTGTATAATCTGTTTATATTATACAACAAGGATTCCCCAACAGTGTGGTCGCCTTGTAATGCAAGTTAAGAAAGTATTCGAACATTTTACCGAACCAGGTATTCACTCCCCTCGAAGCACTCGGCAGTAGGTCAGCCGCTCTCCGCTCATGCCATCTTGATATGTCCAGGGCTCGCGCTTGATGATGCGAAAGCCCGTAGACTCATACAGCCGTCTGGCGTGCGCATTATCGGCATAGGTGTGCATGCCGAATTTGTCGATGCTGTCCTGAGTGGCGGCCACGGACAGTAACTGATCCAGGATCTGTCGCCCCCAACCCTGCCCCCGGCACTCCGGCGCGATGGCCAGGAAGGTCATCCACAGCGACCGCGGCCACGGCAAGGGATAGCACAGCCGGAAATAGCCGACCGGCGTCCCGGACGCTTCCGCGATGAGATGCCGCAGGTCCGGCGCCCGAAAGCCCTCCGCCCAGCGCCCGTGCAGCGCCGCCGTGGCCGTCTCCAGGGTATCGTGTGAAGCCGCCAGCGTGCTCGGGTGGCACACCGCCGCCTGCACGAACGGGAAATCCGCCGCGGACGCGAAGCGCAGCCGCAGGCTGTCTTTCACGGCGCCGTCGAAAACCGTCCAGTCGAAATCGGGTGTTTCAGTCAACACAGTCTCCTCTCGATGTCTTTATCGTTGACATAGCGACGGGCGATAAAGAGGGCGGTATGGCACATCACCTGTATGAAAGTCTCGGTTTCATCTATACTGGTGTGAAGAGTGAATCCGGGACGGTGGATATGGAACTGCGGTTGCCGGAAAGGAGTCTCACCGACTGACATGGCCGACATCCCGAAAACCATCGACGAGTACCTTGCCCCGCTGAGCGATGACAAGCGCGCCGCGCTGGAGCACCTGCGCCGGACGATCAAGGAGGCCGCCCCGGAGGCGGAAGAGCGCATCTACTACCGGCTGCCCGCGTTCAGATGGCATGGCAAAATGCTGGTGGCCTTCGGCGCCGCCGCGAAACACTGTGCCCTATACCCCTTGAGCGCCGCTACCATCGAGGCCTTCAAGGAGGAGCTGAAGGATTACGACACCAGCAAAGGCACCATCCGCTTCTCGCCCGGCCATCCCCTGCCGGACGACCTGGTTTGTCGGCTGGTGCAGGCGCGGATTGTGGAGAACAATGCCTGAAAAGTGGTACAATAACGTCAGCCTGGTTGATGCTGCATCATCCGTAGCCGCATCCCTTTACGGGTGCGGGAGAGGCAAGCCCTGATGCATCACCGAGGCCGGAGCAGCTCATGTCGTTATATCCCCGGCCGGTCGGTATTGTGGCCACCGGTGCGTGTACGCCTACACACCGCTTGACCAATGCCGAGCTGGAGCAGATTGTCGATACCTCGGATGAATGGATTCGCTCGCGCAGCGGGATCAGAACCCGCCATATCGCCGGCCCGGAGATGGCCCTGTCCGACCTGGCGGTGCCCGCTGCGCAAACCGCGCTTGAGCGCGCCGGCCTGGCGCCGGAAGACGTCGATCTGGTGGTGATGGCCACCGTCACCGGCGATGCGCCGGTGCCCTCCACCGCCTCCGTCGTGCAGCACCGGCTCGGGGCGTCGCATGCCGCCGCCTTCGACCTGGCCGCCGCCTGCAGTGGTTTCGTGTATGCCCTCTCCGTGGCCGCGCCGCTGGTGGGGGTGGGGCAATACCGCAACGCGGTCGTCATCGGCGGCGACCTGCTCTCGCGCATCACCGATTACACCGACCGCACCACCTGCGTCCTCTTCGGCGATGCCGCGGCGGCCGTCGTGCTGCAGCCGGTGCCGGAACCGCGAGGGATCCTTGCCTCGTATTTGCGCTCGGACGGCGAAGGCGCCCCCCTCCTCACCGTGCCCGCCGGTGGATCGCGCAAGCCCGCCACGCAGGACACCGTGCAGGGACGCGAGCACTTCCTGCGCATGCAGGGCAGCGAGGTGTTCAAATTCGCCGTGCGCGCGGTGGAAGACGCGGTGATGACGGCGCTCGGTCAGGCCGGCTTGACCAAAGCAGATATCTCCCTCATCATCCCCCACCAGGCGAATCTGCGCATCATCGAGGCCGCCGCCAAACGCCTGGACATCTCCCTGGAGCGGTGGGCCGTCAACATCCAGGAATACGGCTGCACCAGCGCCGCCTCCATCCCGCTGGCCATGACCGAAGCCCACCAGGCCGGCCGCATCAAGGAAGGCGACATTGTGATGATGGTCGCCTTCGGCGGCGGCTTGACCTGGGCGGCTACCGTGCTGCGCTGGTAACATCAAGGGGGGAACTGTGGGGCTATTTATAAAGTGCAAGCCCGCAAAGCTCACCCTTGAAAGGATCGGTCCGGTAGGCTGGTCAATGGGCGAGGGGTATGAGAAAAATGGGAGTGAATGGGAAAAATGAGATGGGATGAATGGGAAAGGCTTTCGGGTAGGCACCAACACATTTTTCCCATTCGTCCTATTTTTCCCATTGCTTTCGCTAACCTACCAGCCTGCCGAACCAATCCTCACCAAAACCAGCGTCTTGTTGTAAAGCAACTTTTCAACAGCCCAACTGATTACTCCTCGCTCACCGCGCTCAGCACCCGCCACGCCCCCGCGTTGTCGCACGCGGCATAATACATGCGGTACCTGCCATCACCGAGGGCGACCAGCGACAGGTCCTCCGCATGGATGGCGTCCATCCCCTCACCGCCGTAGCCGGCGCCGTCGATGGCGCAGCCGGCGTGCTCCCACATCAGGCCGTCGTCGGAGAAGGCGACCATGATGCGCGAGCGGTAGCCGCAGATGTCGCAGGCGATGGTGGCGGCGGCGAAGTCCGCGGTCGGGTCGGCGTTGGGGTCCTGGCTCGGGTGCGGCGGCACCACCGTGCCCGGCGGCACGTCCTGCCAGGTCGAGTAGAGCATGGTCCAGCGGTCGCCGTCGCTCTCGGGAGGAATGACTTTGGCGGCGGTAATGCCCACCTCGTCCCATTTTGCCGTCCGGTCGCGCATGCGGTACCCCGGCTCGAATTCGAAGTGGAGGTCGTCGCTCGTCACCGCGCTGACAATGGGCATGAAGCTGCGGCTCCCGTCGGGGCCGCACACCGACTCGAAGCAATACAGCCGCCCGCGCCCGTCCGGCAGCGGCGTGTAGCGCGGCCCGCCGATGCCGCCGGGGGTCTGCAGGCGGATGCCCTCGTCGAATTCCCAGTGCAGCAGGTCGGAGGAGACGGCGCTGACGATCACCGTCGGCTGGCTGGCCGGCCCACGCCCCTCCACATACATCCGCCAGCGTCCGTCGGCGCAGCGGGCAACGTCCGGCGACACCAGTCGCAGGCTCCGGTACGGCACCTCCGGATCCGGCGCCAGCCGGATGCCGGGGTCCTTCTCGAAGGTCAGCCCGTCCTCGGAAAAGGCGCTGAGGATATACCCCTGGCACTTCGGGAACGGCTTTGCCGGTCCCACCGCTGTGTAAAACAGCCGGTAGCCGCCGGTCGGAACCGCCACAATCGCCGGCGCCTGCAGCTTGGAGCTGTCCAACTCCCGCGACCCCTGCAGCCGCGCCCCCGCTTCCCGTTGCCAGTGAAGTGCCGATTTCATATGCCTGTCCTTCTTAACGATATTGAAACTACCGATTGAAAATGATTGAAAAGAATAATCACTTTGCTGTAGGTATAGTTGTTCGTAGTAAGCTACGCAGCGAAGCGAAGTAGCGTTCGTTTATAGGTAAGCTTGCCCGTCAACGACGGCACTTCGCTTCGCTGCGTGCCTGACTACAAACAACAATACATATTACGAAGCGGTTTCACGTCCGTCTTTATTTCTGCCCGTAATATGCCCCCGCCCCGTGCTTGCGCAGGAAGTGCTTGTCCAGCAGCGCCTGCGGGATGGGACCGATGCCGGGGTGGAGGGCTTCCGTCTGCGCGGCGAGGCGGGCGACTTCTTCCAGGATGATCGCATGCTCGACCGCGTCGGCGGCGGAGGCGCCCCAGGCGAAGGGGCCGTGGTGCGGCACCAGCACGCCGGGCACGTGCGCCAGGTTCACCCCTTGCGTCTCGAAGAACTCGGCGATCACTTCGCCGGTGTTCCACTCATACTTCTCGTGGATCTCCTCGTCAGTCAGCGCGCGGCAGAGCGGCACCGGGCCGTAAAAGGTGTCGGCGTGGGTGGTGCCGTAGCAGGGGATGGCGCGGCAGGCCTGCGCCCAGCTCGTCGCCTGCGCGGAGTGCGTGTGCACGATGCCGCCCAGCGCCGGGAAGCGCTGGTACAAGCAGACATGGGTGGGGGTGTCCGAGGACGGCCGGAACCGCTGCCCGGGCAGCGCCTGCCCGGAATCCAGCGCTACCAGCACGATGTCCTCCGCCTTCAGCTCCGCGTAGTCCACCCCGCTCGGTTTGATGGCCACCACGCCCGCCTCCCGGTCGATGCCGCTGGCATTCCCCCAGGTCAGCACGACCAGGTTGGCCTCCACCAACTGCAGATTCGCCCGCCACACCTGCTCTTTCAACAGCTCAAAGGATTGCACCCCGGATACCCTCCCGCTTATTCCCCGAGATTCTTACTCTGACTCTGACTCGGACTCAATCTGAATTCGAGTCAGAGTATGACTTCAGCGCCATGATACCATGGCCTGTCCCGCTTGTCATGCGATCCCAGGAGGATATCTCTCCTCACCGCCGAATTAGGCTGTGACCCTGATCAAACAGGAAAGGATACGCCCATGCCGAGCATTCGCGATCGTGAGATTATCCGGCGGCTGGCCGTCGAGACGGCGGAGATCGCCGCGCTGCCCATCCAGGAAGAGAAGCGCCGCTTGTGGCGCCGCCTGAACGGATTGCGGCCCGAGCGTCCCATGGTCACCATGGACCAGATCTGCTGGAACGAGATGAACGTGGACGACGAGCTGACGCTGGCCTGCGAAGATCCCGAATGCCGGTCATACGAATGGATGCTGCGACAGCAGTTGTACCAGTGGCGGCACCTGCCGGTGGACATGGTGGTCGAGCCCTTCGTGCGCGTGCCCAAGGCGATCAACAACACCGGCTTCGGCATCGGGGCGAAAGAGCGCATTGCCGTGCTCGATCCGACGAACGGGGTGGTCGGCCACGCCTTCGACAACCAGTTCCAGACGGACGCCGACCTGGAGAAGCTGCAGACGCCGGTGATTACCCACGACGCCGCGGAGACCGCCCGCCGGCTGGCAGTGGCGCACGAGCTGTTCGACGGCACGCTGGAGATCGTCGCGTGGGGCTTCGACCCCTACCTCTCCGTATGGGACCCCATCAGCTTCTGGATGAGCGTCGAAGGCGCGCTGTACGGCATGATCGACCGCCCGGAATTCATGCTCGAGCTGGGCCGGCGCATCGTCAACGGTTACATGCGCCAGCTCGATCAACTGGAGGAGCAGGGGCTGCTCTGCCACCACCAGTCGCTGATCCACTGCACCGGCGCCTACACCGACGAGCTGCCCGCCCCCGGCTTCGACCCGGAGAAACCGCGCACGAAGGACATCTGGATGTTCGGCCTCGCGCAGATGTTCTCCACCGTCTCGCCGGCGATGTTCGAGGAGTTCGAAGTCGACCTGTGCATGCCGCTCTTCGAGCGCTTCGGCCTGGTCTACTACGGCTGCTGCGACCCGCTGGACAAGAAGATGGCGCAGGTGCGGAAGATCCCCAACGTGCGCAAGATCTCGATGAGCCCGTGGGCGGACGAGGAGAACGGCGCCTCGCAGATTCGCGGCGATTACGTCTACTCGCGCAAGCCCAACCCCGCGCTGCTCGCCTGGCCGGTCTTCGACGAAGACGCCGCCCGCGAGCATATCCAGACCACCGTCGACATCTGCGCCCGCCACGGCTGCCCGCTGGAACTGATCTTCAAGGACATCAGCACCGTCGCCTACCAGCCCCAGCGCCTGTGGAAGTGGGCGCAGATCACCATGGAGGTGGTGCAGGGGGTGCGAGCCTAGGCAAGGTTTCAAACGCGATTCACGGTCTGGAAGGGTGCGAGAGCCCCGCCCGAGTCTAGGTAAGCTTGCCTGGGTCCGGCGGGGCTCTCGCCTCCTTCCAGACTGAGAATCGCGTGACTCACCTGATTTAGATGCGGTGCTTTTCCAGATACACCAGCGACAGCCCGGGCGTCACCTCACGTGTCGCGAAGTCGGTGTATCCCAACCGGTGATACAGGCGAAGGTTGCCTTCGCTCAAGTGCCCGGTGAATAACTCGAAGCGTGCGGCTTCGGGAAAGCTGGCCTCGATTGCCTGCATCAGCGATGAGCCGATGCCACGGCGCTCGCACTCCGGATGGACGATCAACCGACCGATATAACATGTTCCCTCGATCACTTCCGCGCGCACCGACCCGATGATCTCTCCCTCTCGAATCGCCTTTAGCACGATCATACGCTTGAAGCAGTCAAGCCACTCCTCCAGCGTCTCCCGCAGCGGTGGGATGGTGAAGTCGTTATGCCGCTGTGCCTCTCGCTGATAAGCCAGCCGTTGCAGACTCAATATCGCTTCGGCATCCTCAGTCACTGCTTCGGTGATGTAAACGTTCTCAATCATAGACCCAGTATACCGTTGGAAGGAATCCGCCGGGAAGCCCCTCTGTAAATCGCAACAATGTGCTCAAGGACTTCCGTGCGGCTTAACCGAATAAAGGGTCTGTGAAATCGTTGCGGCAACTTATACACTTCATGCGGCCGTACTGGCTTCCGGCATTATTGGGACCGCTGTTGATGCTGCTGGAGGTCGCCATGGACCTGCTGCAGCCGCGGTTCATGCAGTCGCTGGTGGACGTGGGCGTCGCCAGGCATGACCCGGGCTTCGTGCTGCGCACCGGACTCCTCATGATCGGCGTGGCACTCATCGGCGTGGTCGGTGGGGTGGGGTGCACCATCTTCTCCACCATTGCCGGGCTGAACTTCGGCACCGCCATCCGCGACTCGCTCTTCAGGAAGATTCAGCAGCTCTCCTTCGGCAACCTGGACCGGCTGCAGACCGGCGGGCTCATCACGCGTCTGACGAACGACGTGGACCAGGTGCAGGAGGCGGCGCTGATGTTCCTGCGCATCCTGGTGCGCGCCCCGCTGCTCACCGTCGGCAGCTTCATCATGGCCATGCTCACCGCCCCCAAACTGGCGCCGCTGCTGCTGGTCATCGGCCCGCTGGTGATCCTGGTGCTGTACCTGGTCAACCGCTTCGCTCAACCGCTCTTCACGGTGATGCAGGAGCGGCTGGACCGCGTGAACGCGCTGGTGCAGGAGAACCTGGCCGGCGTGCGGGTGGTGAAGGCTTTCGTGCGCGGCGCGCATGAGTCGGCGCGCTTCGAGACGGCGAACACCGGCCTGCAGTCCGCCAGCGTGGGCGCCTTCACCATGGTCGCCGGGCTGATGCCGGGGATGATGCTGCTGATGAGCGCCGGCGTCGCCTGCGCGCTCTGGTTCGGCGGCGTGTCGGTGGCCGAGCACGGGCTGAAGACCGGCCAGCTCCTCGCCTTCATCTCCTACCTGATGCAGATGCTCTTCTCGCTGATGATGGTCGGCATGCTCATCACCCGCGTCACCCGCGCCGAGGCGTCGGCGGAGCGCATCAACGAAGTGCTCGACCTCCGGCCGGAGGTCGAGGACGCCGCACAGGCAGTCGAACTGCCGAAGATCGCCGGGCAGGTGGCGTTCGACACCGTCGACTTCAGCTACGACGGCCCGGACGGCACCCCTGTGCTGAACGACATCAGCTTCTCCGCGCAGCCGGGGCAGACCGTGGTCATCCTCGGCGCCACCGGCTCGGGCAAGTCCACGCTGGTGCACCTGATCCCGCGGTTGTACGACGTGACCGGCGGGCGGCTGCTCATCGACGGCGCTGATGTTCGCGAGGCGACGCAGGATTCGCTGCGCCGCGACATCGCCATCGTGCTGCAGGAGACGGTGCTCTTCTCCGGCACCATCCGCGACAACCTGCGTTACGGCCGTCCGGAGGCCACCGACGCGGAGATCGAGGAGGCGGCGGGACTAGCGCAGGCCCACGACTTCATCAGCGGCTTCCCGGAGGGTTACGACACCGAGCTCGGTCAGCGCGGCGTGAACCTGTCCGGCGGGCAGAAGCAGCGGCTGGCCATCGCCCGCGCGCTGGTCGCCCGCCCGTCCATCCTCATCCTCGACGACTGCACCAGCGCGTTGGACATGGTGACGGAGGCCGCCATCCTCTCCGCGCTGCGCGAGTGGGATCACCGCTGCACGCGCATCATGGTCGCCCAGCGCATCGGCGCCGCGCTCGATGCCGACCTGGTGCTGGTGCTGGAGGGTGGCCGGCTGGTCGCCTCCGGCACACACGAGGAGCTGTGGCGGTCCAGCGACGTCTACCAGGAGATCGTCCGTTCGCAGCGCAACGGCCAGGAGGTGCAAGCGTGCACACGGGGGGTGAGCCATGGCTGAGCCGAAACGCACCGTGGCTGACCACATGATGCGCTGGGGGCCGAACATGACGCAGGGTCCGGCCGCCGTGAAGGACCGCCGGGGCACGCTGCGGCGCATCTGGAGCTACCTGTGGCCGGACCGCTACGGGCTGCTGGGCGTGGCGCTGCTGGTGGCGCTGACCACCGGGCTGTCGCTGATCGGGCCGGCGCTGATTCGCCGCGCCATCGACGGCTTCATCGCCGATGGTGATCTGCGCGGGCTGGCGCGCACCGTCGGACTGATGGGGCTGACCTACCTGCTCAACGTGGCCGGTGTGTGGGCGCAGAGCGTGTGGATCCTGCGGATCACTCAGCGGGCAATCCGCGACATCCGGCGCGATCTGTTCAACAAGCTGCAGACGCTGCCGCTGCGCTACTTCGACCGGCACCCGCACGGCGAGCTGATGAGCCGCGTGACCAACGACACCGACATCATCAGCACCGCGCTGGGCGACAGCGTGACCCAGCTCATCAGCAGCGCGCTGTCGGTGGTCGGCGCAGGCGCCATCATGTTCACCATGAACTGGCGGCTGACGCTGGCGGCGATCGTGACGTTCCCCTTCGTCTACCTGGCCACGCAGTCGATCGGCAAGCGCACGCGCCAGGGGTTCCGCGACCGCCAGCAGGCACTCGGCGCGCTCAACGGCCTGGCGGAGGAGACCATCCTCGGCCAACGGGTGGTGAAGGTCTGCCGGCGCGAGCCGGAGACCATCGGCAGGTTCACGGCCGCCAACGAGGGGTTGAAGCGCACCGCGCTGAAGGCGCTCATCACCATCGGGCTGATGGGGCCGGTGATGCAGGTGTTCCGCAACTTGAGCTTCGCGGTGCTGGTCTCAACCGGCATCTGGCTGGTCATGCTCAAGCAGTGCACGGTCGGCACCATCGCCGCCTTCTCCAGCTACGCGGAGTTCTTCACCCGCCCGCTGATGCAGCTCGCCAACCTGTACGGCTCCATCCAGTCGGCGCTGGCGGGGGCGGAGCGCGTCTTCGCGGTGATGGACGAAGCGCCGGAGCCGGAGGATGCGCCGGACGCCGTCGAGCTGTCGCCGGTGCGGGGCGAGGTGGAGTTCAGCGGCGTCAGCTTCGGTTACGTGCCGGACGTCCCGGTGCTGGCCGACGTCAGCTTCCGCGCGGAGGCCGGGCAGACAGTTGCGCTGGTCGGGCCCACCGGCGCGGGGAAGACCACCATCATCAACCTGCTCACCCGCTTCTACGACGTGGATGCCGGCGCCATAAGCATCGACGGGCACGACATCCGCACGCTGCGTCGCGACAGCCTGCGCCGGCTGCTGGGCATCGTGCTGCAGGACACCGTGCTCTTCGCCGGCACCGTGCGCGAGAACATCCGCTACGGCCGGCTGGACGCCACTGACGACGAGGTGGAGGCCGCCGCCAAACTGGCGAACGCCGACACCTTCATCCGCCACCTGCCGCACGGCTACGACACGGTGCTCTCCGACGCCGCCGGCAGCCTGAGCCAGGGACAGCGGCAGTTGCTGGCCATCGCCCGCGCCATGCTCGCCGACCCGGCCATTCTCATCCTGGACGAAGCGACCAGCAGCGTCGACACCCGCACGGAGATCCACATCCAGGATGCCATGCACCGGCTGATGCTGGGCCGCACCAGCTTCATCATCGCCCACCGGCTGAGCACCATCCGCCAGGCTGACAGCATCCTGGTCATCGAAGGCGGCCGCATCGTCGAGCGCGGCACGCACCAGGAGCTGCTGGCGCGGGGCGGCAGCTATCACCGTCTGTATCACAGCCAGGTCAGCAGTCTGGCAAGGCTGGAGCCGGCGGGGGGCAATGCGGGGGGGTTCACGCTCGAAACCGTGAAAAAAACATAAAAATGATAGGTAGGATATTTCCCCACCCGATGCGCTCGCGCAGAGCGCGAGTGAACGCCAGGGTCGAGCATGGTGGGCAAAGTGGGTGGTCATGGAGGATGGGTAGAGTATACCCGGGTGGGCGGGGGGTGAAACATCGTGCGGCCGGGGTACGTCGGCCCGCCCCGGCCTTCACAGGCCGGGCTATTGTTAGACGCCGGCTGCAGCTCTTTGACAATTGAATGTCGCAATGAAATCCAATTATAACGCCCAGTACGGTGGTCGAGTAGGCAAGTGAGCCTCTTCGCCTCTTTCCGCAGTTCCCGCGCCGTATCGAGACCACCTCACCAATAGCGCCCGTTCACACAAGGCTCACCTGTCAACGAGGTGGTCTCGATACGGCGCGAGAACTGCGGAAAGAGGCGAAGAGGCTCACTTGCCTACTCGACCACCGTACCAGGGACTATACTCGCAAGGTGTCGCGATATTCAATTATCAAAAAGCATAAGCCGGCTCTTCGTGAAAGAAACATATGCTGCATGTACGGGAATACGGAGATTCGGGGCCGACGGTAATGGTGCTGCATGGGGGACCGGCCGGGGTGGGGAGCGCCGCCCCGCTGGCGCGCGGGTTGGCGGGTACCTTTCGTGTGTATGAACCCTGGCAGCGCGGCAGCGGCAGTGAGCCGTTGACGGTCGCGGGGCATGTCGCCGATCTGCATGCCGTGATCGAAGCCTACTGCCCGGAATGGAAGCCGGCGCTGGTCGGCGAGTCGTGGGGCGCAATGCTGGCGCTGGCGTATGCCGCGGCACATCCCGACCGCAGCGGACCCCTTGCGCTCATTGGGTGCGGCACCTTCGATCCCGCCGCGCGCGCTCAGTTGCACGAGACGCGAGAACGTCGGAAAGATCGGGAATATCATCAGCGTATCGCACAGATAACGGCACAGGTAACCGATGCTACCGAGCAACTGATCAAAATTCATGAGCTGGATGAGCGCATCGATTATTATGATCCCTTGCCCGCCACCGATCCGGTAGACGAAGCGATTCCTCCCTTCGACCTACGCGCGCATACCGAAACGTGGACAGACATGATGCGTTTGCAGGCACTCGGTGTGTATCCGGCAGCATTCAGCACCATCACCACTCCGGTCATTATGCTGCACGGCGCCTACGATCCCCACCCCGGGAAGCTGATCTATGCCGGTTTGCGATCCTGCATCCCACATCTCGAATATCACGAATGGGAGTGTTGCGGGCATAACCCATGGGTCGAGCGGGACGTGCGCGAGGATTTTTTCGAGGTGTTGAGGCGGTGGCTGCTACGCAACGTGAATGACAATGCAGGATGAAGGCCTCGATCACGGCTTGCTTCCCCGCCTATTCATACAGGCTTACCTGGCGCACCCGTAAAGGGTGCGGCTACGGGCATCTTACTCTTGCTCTTTCATCTTGCCCTTGCTCTAATAGCCTCACGGATGCAGTTCACGTGAGGCTATTAGAGCAAGAGCAAGATGAAAGAGCAAGAGTAAGATGCTCAAGGCTGGAAGTGATACGTCTCCACCACTCCCGGTCGCGATGGGCGGCGATGGCGGGTGATGATGCGCATGTGATAGGGCAGCAGGGCGTCATCGGTGCGCGGTTGCGGGCGGGTGACGCGCGTGTGAGCGGCGGAGAGGACCTGGTCGAGTGCTTCCTGCGGGGAGAAGGTTTGCAGATTGATGACCAAGTCGTATTGCTGCGGGTCATCGATGTCGGCGTGATACATCTGCTGAATGAAGCGCGCTTTGCCCCGATCCTCTTTGCTGATTCGCAACCTGGCTTCCGCTTCGGGGACATCGGGATACACGGTGCGATAGATGCCGATGCGCAGGTTCAGGGGGGCCACGATGCGCACTCGCAGGCAGGTGGGGCCATGGAGCACGAAATTCGCACCGCGGCCGATGATGAGGGCTTTTCCCTCATGAGAAATGCGCTCGAAGGCATCACGCAGGTAGCGGCGGTAGATACATTCATTCACCGCGTTCAGCCATTCTTCGAGGACTCCCTGCACGGGGTTGACGACCGATTCGTCGAAGCAGGCGAGGACATGCGGGTCGACGTGCATGCGCCGGGCGATCTCATCGACCAATTCGCCATCGAACACGCGCAACCCGAGCTGTTCGGCCGCCAACCGGCCGATCAAGCCGCCATTCGTCGCGGCCTGGCGCGATACGGTGATGATCATGTGGCGCCTCCTTTCCGACTACAGGCCCCACACCAATATTATACTACAACGTTTGGAATTCAGCGGTGTTATTCATAGCACTTCTAATTAAAGGGAACGAGATGAGGAGCAGCGGCGGAAGGTATATTCACAGTCTGGAAGGGTGCGAGAGCCCCGCTCGAATTTCGGCAGGCCTACCTGAATTCGGGCGGGGCTCTCGCACCCTTCCAGACTGTGAATCCCGGTTACTCACCTTACCTGTATACGGGCGGGGCTCTCGCACCCTTCCAGACTGTGAATCCCGGTTACTC
>Ga0172369_10000439_pt1 | contig 62381 bp, 70 predicted proteins | sample LakKiv25m_FD_114539 | JGI IMG/M metagenome (GOLD analysis project Ga0172369, IMG submission 114539) | Freshwater microbial communities from Kabuno Bay, South-Kivu, Congo - kab_022012_11.25m | ecosystem: Environmental > Aquatic > Freshwater > Lake | place: Democratic Republic of the Congo...
TGATGTGCCTTGTGATTTAAAATTATATGTAACAGGTACAATAAAATGGGATGGATGTTCCCATTTATGGTTTGGTGAAAAGGAAGAAAACGACAAACAAGATGGATACTTGCATCTTTGCGGAAAATACTGGTGGAAGAATCATGTTGATATGATGAATGCACTCTATGAGTTAGCAGAGAAAACCATTAAGGAATTTAATAAGAATATAGCAGGTGCATAACAGAGTAGCTGCTAATAGCGGCGGAAATAAATTTAATAACTAACACAAGGAACAAACAAAAGTTTGTCGAATTTTAATTTGAAATTAGTAAAGAGTTGTGTGAATTAAAAGAAAGATATTACAACGCATTTAACGAACTACCCAAAGCAGAAAATAAAGCAATGTTTGGCAGAGTGCTGATAGTTGAGGAAGATATATTACCGCCCAGTGCGATAATGTGGAGATTCTCAAACTCTACTGATAATAAAATATTCGTTTATAAAGAAGGTAAGCTTTATTTGATTTGTGGTATTATAGCTCAAAATAATTATAACTAAACTATCTAACGGGCGGCAGCTAAATAAAAATGATAGCATTTACTGGTTAACTATTAAATATACTGTCGGTAAATTACCAATGGGGGAAAAGTTAAAATATTGCAAAACAAATAAATGATATTGTATCGTTTTGATACATATGTATTATTTTGATACACGTATAAATTAAATAAGAATTCTATGTATTTTTACTGAAATTATTGTTATATTTACTATACAAAACAGATAATTAATCAGAACAAATTAAATGAGACAAAACTTAAATAAAACAAAAACCACATCTATACAGACGGTTGCAAGCCAGAAAATCAGTTTTGATTTTGATGGTACTTTAACACAAAAAACAATGAGAGATCTTGCGACAAATTTGCTAAAGAGTGGGGTACAAGTTTATATTATTACTTCCCGTTGGTCTGATTGTATGAAAGATGTTTATGAGCTTGCAAAAAAAATAGGAATAAAAACTGACAATGTATACGCAACAAATAATAAAGATAAAGGCGACTTCATTTTGAAAAACGCATTGGACATAGATATTCACTTTGACGATGATTTTTTTGACATAGACTCCATAAACAGAAAAACAAAAACAATGGGTGTGTTAATTGCGTTAGACTTGCACCCGACAAATAATTTTTCTGACTAATAGAGTAGCTGCTAATTGATTGACTCAAAACCTTGATCAATATATGGTTGAAAGTCAAAACTAAATATAACATATTGAGCCTGACGAAGCGATAGTGAAGTCAGATTTGGGTGGCGAGTTAAACAATGAGAAGTGGACATTATGAAAAAATATGAAGCAACATTACTTTCTTATGGGGACAATGATAAATTCCCCGACCCAAGTAAAAAAGATTTTAATACAAGAGAAGACGCTTGGAATTATGTTATTGAACACCTGTGTGATAGTTGCAGAAGTTCTAAAAATCCCATTAAGTCACAATGCGCCGCAGAATGGATGGTAGAAGAATATGAAAGCGAACACTACTCGATTAGTTAGCCGAGATTTTTGCGCGTATGGGTATTGTGGTATAGGATTAGATAACCCCAAATGTGATGCAAATATAGGGAGTGCATTGAGGGCGTGTGGTGTATATGGCGCAGCCTTTTTAGCAACTACTGGTAAAAGGTATAAACGGGTTTCAACAGATACAATGAAAAGTGTTAGGTATCTTCCATTGTTTCAAGTTGATGATTTGCATGATATTATACCTTTTGACTGTGTGCCTGTAGCTGTTGATCTTATTAATGGTGCAACGCCATTGCCCGAATATAATCACCCACAACGAGCATTTTACATTTTTGGGGCAGAGGATGCAACACTTGGAAAACGAATAACAAATTGGTGTAAAGATATTATTTATATACCGACTAATGGATGTATGAATTTAGCCGCAACAGTAAATGTAGTTTTATACGATAGACTAAGTAAAAATTCCGGTCAATATAGTTATAAATAATTAGTCGAAATAAATTAAAAACTACAAACTAAATAATGTTAAAAACTTTAATTTAAATTAAGTTGAATGGCTGGGTCTTGGATATATAAGAACACAAGTGTTGACCAGTTGTGCCATTCAACTTATATTAAAGTTTGCAACAGATAAAAATTTAGAAGGAGAGTAATTGATTATTATATTGGAGATCAGATATAACAACTGGAAACAGATTCATAAATTTAAAATAGGTAAAAAATATGAAATTTACAATGGGTGAATATAATTTAGCAAATGAATTTGATTTAGATTTATCTTTATATAAAGAAATTCCGCTATGGCCAGTTCAGAATCACTTTACTAAAGAAACAATAATGTTGAATAATTTGGGTCTTAAATTATATAATAACATTATGAATAAATATGAAGCATATGAACGTGGAGAATCTGGTGCAGTAAGATTTTATGATAGATTAAAATATTTATTTGCAAAGATGTTTCCAAAAGAATATATGAAATTAATAGATTAATAATTAAATGTAAATATGTGGATAGGATGAAAATAATGTCTGTGTAGAATTATATGTTCCTAGACCTTCTATATATTTTCTAAAGATTACCCTCATCTATTTATAATAAAAATAAGGATTAAAATGAAAAGATTTGTTCATGACGAAAATGTAAAAACTAAATATAAAGATTTATGTATTACATGTAATTCATTTGACGGTAAGATATATTATTTTAGTTGTCCACTACAAAATGGAAATACATTATATTTATATCTTAGACTGGCTGATATGTCATTTCCAGTCGCAATAAATTCAAATTACATTATTAATGATCTAAATTATTTCTTATTAGAAGAAGTTAATCCAACAAAACAACTTGTATTTAATTATGAACCTACTTATTATCACGGTACAGGTACTGAAGTAAAATATTAAAATGTGTAAAACAACTATTAAATATTTATGTTTATTTGACAACACATATTAAAAATTAATAATGTAAACCATCTCTAAGTAGACTGAAAATACATAAAAGAATACTTATTTTATATTTGAAACTAATCAAAACACCTTAAAATAATAACAAATTCTATGTACTTTTATGTAGAATTGTATTATATTTAATAGTTAAATAAAATATATTAATAATGACAAACAAAGGAAAAACTGGATGAAATTTCCAACTATTTATAAACGTACAAAACTTGGTTCAGTCCAAGAGTGGACAATTGAAGTAGAAGGTAATAAGTATCGAACCATTACCGGTCAAACTTCTGGGAAAAAAATAATTTCAAAATGGACTGTTTGTGAATCTAAAAATGACGGAAAAATAAATGGAACAACTCCTGTCGAACAAGCACAACTTCAAGCTCAACGTCTTAGAGAAAGAAAACTAGAAAGAGAATATAAAGAATCAGTTTCTAATATAGACGAAAAGAATTTTGTTCAAACCATTCAACCTATGTTGGCAGCAAAATGGGAAGATATTAAAGATAAAGTTTCTGGAAAAGTTTTTGTCCAACCTAAACTAGACGGAATTAGATGTATTATAACGAAACACGGAATGTGGTCACGAAACGGAAAACCACTTTTAGCTGCCCCACATATTTTTAAAGAAGTAAAATATGTTTTTGATAAATATCCGGATATTATTGCTCTCGACGGAGAATTATACAATCATAGTTTATCGGAAAATTTCAATAAAATTATTTCAATTGCAAAAAAAACAAAACCAACTTTAGAAGATTTAAAAGAATCTGAAGATGTTATTCAATTTTGGAACTATGATGTTATCTTGACAATTAATCCTAGTTTTTCTGAAAGAATTAAATTTCTTGAAAAATTACATAAAGAAAATAAGAAAGTCAACTATAACACAAGTCATATAGTTTTAGTTGATACGTTGGAATGTAACAAAGAAGAAGTTGATGATTATTTAGAAAGCATGATTAATCAAATGTATGAAGGTCTAATTATCAGATTGGATAAACCATATGAACAAAGACGGTCAAATAATTTATTAAAATACAAAGTTTTCATGGATGAAGAATTTCCAATTGATGATATTGAAGAAGGTGACGGAAATAGAACTGGAATTGCCGGAAATATCATCACTCATAATAAAGATGGAAAATCATTTCATTCAAACCTTAAATTTGATAATGATTTCTGTAGAGACTTATTAGTTAATAAAAAGAAATATATTGGTAAATCCTGTACAATAAAATTCTTCCAATATACACCAGGTGGAATTCCTAGATTTCCATTCGTTATCAATATTAGTAGAGAAGATTACGAATAAAATTAAATTAGTTAATATTTATTATAGTTAAAATGTTATATTTAATAGGTTATTTAAATGAGCATCGCAAAAAAACTTTTAGAAATTAAAATTGGTGTATCAAAATGGCCCAAAAGTTCTATAAAAACAAATGTTATTAAAATAGAAAAACCTAAAATTGAAACTTTATCACTTACAGATGTGAATAAAGTACATCTTCTTGTAACTACTACGTTTGAAAATAATAAATATTTTGCAAAAGCCGGAGATGAGGATTATACTCAATTTATAAATCAAGCAAAATTAAAATACGCGTTTACTAGAAGTGGTAGAATTAAAGGTACTATTAATAAAGATAATACTATAGTATGGAGAGTTACCAAATGAGAAAATTAGCAACTATAAGACGAATTTCAAATATTAAACCAATACCAAATGCAGATAAAATTGAAGTTGCAACTGTAGATGGATGGCAAGTTGTTATTAAAAAAGGAGAATTTTCAGTTGGTGAGTTATGCATATATTGTGAAGTAGATTCATTCTTACCTATTAAACCTGAATTTGAATTTTTAAGAAAATCATCATACAGAAAATTTCCCGATGGACGTGAAGGTTTTAGACTTAAGACCATTAAAATGAAAGGTCAAGTTTCTCAGGGATTAATTTTACCACTTGATGTTATAACAGGTTTAATGTCAATTGATCAAGATGACAATGAAATAGGTCACTCTCTATTATTCAGAGATGTAACTGATATTTTAGGTATTGTTTTATATGACCCTCCAATTCCTGCATGTCTAAATGGTAAAGTTATAGGTTTATTTCCATCTTTTATTCCGAAAACTGACGAAGAAAGATTTCAAAATTTAAGTATGGTATTATCAAAATATTCAGGTAATAAATTTTATGTAACTGAAAAGATTGATGGAACTTCAACTACCATTTATGTTAAAGATGGTCGTGTTGGTGTATGTTCCAGAAATTTAGAATTAGATATGTCTGATGTAAATAATAAATATATTAAAACATTTACTGAAATGGGTCTAATTGACAAATTGCAAATTTTTTCACGTAATTTAGCTATACAAGGTGAATTAGTTGGACCTGGAATTCAAAGAAATCTTTATAAAAGAACCAAGGCGGAAATATATGTTTATAGTATATTTAATATAGATACCCAATCATATTTATCATATAATGAATTTTTGTTTATGTTGAACTATTTTCAATTGAATAGTGTTCCAATTGTAGATTCAAATTTTGTGTATGAAGGTCAAGATTTATTACTTATGGCAGATGGTAAATCTCTGTTAAATCCAGAATTAGATAGAGAAGGTTTAGTGTTTAGAACAGTAGATTTGCCTAAATTTTCTTTTAAATCAATTAGCAATAAATTTTTACTTATAAATGAGGATTAAATTGAAAGTTTATATTTCAGCGCCAATGAATAACAATCCAATAGGTAATATAATTGATTATTATTCTTATTGGGAACAAGTATTACGAATGCAAGGTTATAATGTATTGAATCCAATGGCAGGAAAAATGATTAAGAATGAGTTACATAACTGGGGTATACAGCCAGGTGATGTATTAACTAATGAAAATTTAGATCCTCTTCAAAACATTTCTATTTGGAATTATCAAAATATATTTGCTAGAGACAAATGGATGATTAATCAATCTGACATCGTATTTGCAACACTTATAGAACCATTTACCGATGGTCTTAATTCTAAAGTTTCAACTGGTGTATTATGTGAAGTTGCATGGGGACACATATTAAATAAAAATGTAGCATTGGTTATTAATAAAAATAATTCATCACATAATCATACATTTATTACTTCATGTGCAACAAGTTTATTTTATCATAACAAATATACAGATGATGTATTAAAAGATTATTTTAATACATTATTAAATGGTAGTTTTAATTAAAGAAAGGTTTTCATGGCAATATTAAAGTTAAATGATTTCAAAGTAGCATATCCTAATTTATGGGTAACAATTAATAATATAAGAATTGAAACTGGTTCACAGAAACTTGATAATATTTATCCTGAACAGTTTAATATTCCTATTAGAATGTCAGATGCATCTCTTGCTGAATTATTTTTAACAAAATCTAATACAACTAAGACCTTAGTACCATTGGGTTATAATCAATTTGAAAAAATTAAACAAGCTGTGATTAATGAACCAAACGTTATAAACTGGTTGAATGTATTATACTATAATTTAAAAGAAGGGGATACTACTAATATTTATAATAAAGAATTAAAAGTAAAACTTAAGAATAAAGTTAAAAAACAACAATCTTATTTTAACAAAGATACAGAAATTATATTAACATTAACTGTATCTAAGGTTAATAACAAAGATGTATATCGTGCAATAGATACAAATACTGGAATAGATTATACATCTAAAGTAAATAACATGAAAATGAAATACGCAGTTGTTAATAAGGGTGTTATTCGAGGTAGAGAAGATTCAAGTGGAAATTATAAATGGCGTGTCATTAAAGAAAAATTTATTAAAGATTAATTATGAGTAAAGTAGATATATATACAATTACATCTTTGTTAGATGATAGTCCAGAAACAAATGAGATGTACAGATTATGGGATTTAGGTGATTGTTCTTTAATAGGATTACTTAAAATTTTATTAAAACAGGAAATTAATAAAGAAATTAAAAGTCGTGGTCAATATTATGATGGAGAATTTAAAGAATTAGAGTCAGTGTTATGAAATTAAGATTTAATTTATAATGTGATGTACCTAATAAGATTTGCCCAACACTACTACCAATAAGAATTTAAAAAGTATTTTAAAGAAAATGATAGAATCAGTAAATCATAATAGAGAATTAAAATGAAAATGAAAAAAATAATGGAAATGCCTCATGTTGATGTTGGCAAATCTACTTTTGACTTATGTATAGAAAAATATCCGATGTCATTAAATGAAAAATCAACATTGATAAAGTTATTTAATGAAAAAGGACTAAATGCATATCATAAAAAATATAAATGGATTTTAATTAAACCTAGTAGAATAGAAAAAATTAAATTTCCTGTATCACTATTATATACTCTTCCAGAATATTGGCAAGATTATGTTGTAGGTAATATAGAATAATATGCACATATTAGTAGAAATAGAAAATCATATTACAGCTATAGATATTTTTGCTTTCAACATCGCTCAATTTTTGTTAATATCAAATTCTGATATAACTAGTAATAATATTAAATATAAAATTAATATGTTGAACAATGACAGAAGAGATTTATTTAAATTAATATCTAAGTTAAAAACTTTATCACATGAAAGAAATTAATAGTGGATTTTTGTTAACTACATCTCAAAGAGAAGTAAATAATAAATCCATAGAATATATGTGGCAAAGGTTGTGTATGCTCTTAGCATATAGTGATTTGAGTACGCCAAACATTGTATTTACATCAAATAAAGAACGGTGGATAAAACATTGTGGTCATGAAAAGGTATCGTGTCTGTATGACGAAGATACTGGTTCAATTGTATTTGATGCTGATAATTATTATTTGACATCTACCTTAGTTCAAAAATACGTACCTCAAACTATAATTAATTTAGCAAAAGAAAAAAATTATATTTATATAATTCCACTAGCAGATGTTTATCACGAAATGATTCATCACGTTCAATTTAGTATAGGTATATGGACACATAATGATTTATTGGAGGCAAGTGCTGAATTATATTGTTATATGATTACAAATTATAGAGCAGATGAATATTACGATGAGATGTTATCTTTTTGGTATATTGCTAAAAAAATATTAAGATTAAAACCGTGGGAGTTATATTTATTTGTTAGAGACTCAATTGTAGATGAAAATTTCTATATAAAATATTTTAGCAATCCTAAATTTGTAAAATATATTGCAGATGAATATTCAGGTTCAGTAGAAAAATTCTGGTCAACATTTAAATTAAAGAATGCTAAAAAAAGATTTAAATCTCAAATGTTAAATGATATTAATAAAATACACACTGAAATGTTTTATAAATGGTAAAGAAAAACGAAAGTGAAAATAATATTATTAAATTTTACGTTTCATTAGTTAAAATTGATAAAATGATAACGGAAAACTATTATAGTTGGTTGCATAATGAAATACGGGCATATAGTACACTTCATAATAAATCATATGATGAGGTTTATACTAATTTTATTACAACTATGATTGCACCGAATTTTTCAATAGCAGAAAATCTAAATGTGACACTGAGACTAATGTTATATCCTATTTATAATAGATACAATATTGACGATAAGTCATTTAAAGATTTTAACATTGATATAAATACCCTATTATCAATAAACGCCTTCAGTAGAATGTCAACAAATTCTTTAAGTTTAATTTCATTTGAATTTAAAAATAAAAAATTAAGTACACTAAGTTTTAAAACTAGTATTGGATCGATTAACACATATAATTATAAATATGAACTTAAGTCTATCAAATTGGTAGATGGTTATATAATGAACTATCAAGAGGAATAAATGAAACAATTAACAATAAATAAAAAAACTTATACCGAATGTCCAGAAGCAAAAACTATTGCAACTGAAATTTTGACAACTGAAGATATGATTAAATCTTTAGATATAGATATACCACGTGTTGAATTCATTGCTGTATATCCAAATATTTCTAAATCAATTGCCGGCAAATGTATTAAGAGTGGTAGAGAATTAAAATACTTTAGTGATTGTGATTATATAATTGAAGTATCCGGTGAAATTTGGGATACACTTAATGTAGAAACAAAACGTATTTTAATTTTACATGAACTTCTTCATATAAAGATTACTTATAATAAAAAAAATGAAACTGTTTATGGCATAAGAGATCATGATATAAAAGATTTTTCACAAATCATTTCAAAATATGGTATAGACTGGTTTAATACACTTAAATTAAGTATATCATCTTTATATGATTTTGACCCATCAAAAGAAAATAGCATTAAGATCTAAATCACTGAATATGATTTAATTTAAATTTTTCTATATTTATAAAAATACAATACATAAGGAAATACAGTATGCGATATCGAGCACAAATAAGTAGTAAGTTGGATAATTTAAAAAATGGAATAGAATTAACCAAACGTGGTTTAACTAATCGCACAATCACTGCTGAAGAAACTGTAAGAAATTTAGATACAGCTTTAAATATTATAGAAGACACTATTAATTTAGTCGACAAGGAATATGACAGTCGTCCTATTAGAGAAAAGAATTGAAGATAACACCATTATTGTTAATAACTATATTGTCATCTCTTTTAATTGCAAGTATTGCTGCGTTATTTTCAGTAACTGGTATATCAATGTTATTTTCAAAACGAGGATTGCAAGTTGCGACAATGGCGTCCTTTTTAGAAATAGGAAAACTAGTACTAACTACAATAGTTTATAGATATTGGAATATTTTAAGTAAGTTATTAAAATCATATATGGTAACTGCAGTTGTGATATTAATGATAATTACATCTGCTGGTATTTTTGGTTATTTGTCAGATGCATATCAACGAACTAAAGGTAATTATGACATCATTGATAAAGAAGTTCAAATATTAATAAATAGAAAACAATTACTTAGTACTGAATATAGTAGGTTTGAAACTAGATTAAATAGTTTAGTTCAAAATAGAACAACAATAGAAAGTAGATTAGATAATTTATATCAAAGTGGTGCGGTATCAAGTGTTAAACGTGTAGAACAAAGTATTAAAATTCAAGATAATCAAATAGAAGGATTAAATAAAAATTTATCAACAATTTCAGATTCTATATCTTCAATAGAAAAACAGATTATAGAAAAACAATCAGTTAATATAAGTGGTGAACTTGGTCCTCTTATGTATATTTCAACTGCATTTAATACTGATATGGATTCAGTAGTGAAAATTTTTATTTTAGTATTAATATTTGTATTTGATCCTCTTGCACTATCTTTACTTATTTCTGCGAATACAATATATAGTAAATCTCATATCACAAATGTTGAATGGACACATGCATTAACAAAAAAGAAAGATAATATAAAAAATACAAATATTGTAACACCTGATGTACCAGATGATATAACAGATACACCTAATGAAATATTACCTACAGATACTAATGTAATTGAAGAACCTATACCTCAGGAGCCTATACGTGAGGAAAATATTCAACCTACTAAATTTTCTAAATGGAAGTGGAAAACTTCTAATTGGGCAGATTAATTTTATAAACTATTTACTTTTAAGTTTTTAAAAATTATATTTAATTTATAAATTTTATAAATAATTAGGTAACACAAAAATATAATGCGAAGAAAAAAGATTACTAAGATGTCTAAGATCGACTTAGATAAATTTAAAGAGCAAAATACTATAACATTATATTGTTCTAAATGTAATGCAGAAGTTAATGGTTGTACTTCTACTGCAGTTTCAGTTTTATGTTTTAGATGTACGACTTTACTTGCTCCTATCGAAGAAAAAATCAAAAAGGAACCTAGTGGATTTCCTAGAGGTTGGAAATTGTATGCCAGATTTGTTCATGCCGATGGTTCAGTATATGATAAAGGAATTGAACAACCTGAATTAAAAGGTACTCTTAAACCCACTGATATGGAAGAAATCAAAAAGAAAAGTGCAGCAAAGAAAATTTCTAAAAAAGAAAAAATTAAAAAGAATGATTATAAATTGGAAAAAAGATTTGAAAAAAGAAAAGAAGCAAAAAAACTGGCAAACAAGAATAAAAAAAATAAAATAAAGGAATTGTTAAATGCGTAATTATTATTTTGATAATGATAATTTAAATGAATATTCTATTCATTTTTGGACTATACCTGGAAAAATAGTAAAGGACAGAAATTATTTATCTAATAAAACATTACCAGTTGATGACATTAATTTAGGTGAAAAAATTGCTACAAAGTTATTAAATACAATAGGAAAACATGGTCGAGATGCTATTGGCTTAAGTGCAAATCAAATTGGAATAAATAGACAAGTATGTGTTATTAATGTAACATCTCCTTTAATTTTTATTAACCCTGAAATTATAGAAACTTATACAATCGATAATTCTTCAACATTAATTAATGATATTTTTATAGAAGGATGTTTATCATTTCCTGGTAAATACGCACATGTTAAACGTGCAATCGGTATTAAAGTTAATGCTCTCAATCTATCTGAACCAATCATATTTGGTGCAATTGATGAAGAAGATTACAATAAGAAAGGATTAGGTCACTCTAATTATCCTCATATGTTAGAGTGTGTTACTATTCAGCATGAGATTGATCACTTAAATGGTATTACAATGTTAGATAGAAATATTATATCTAAACCAATTATTGCAAAACATAAAATTGGTAGAAATGAAACTGTAAAGATTCATAAAGGTGATGAATTTAAAATAATTAAATTCAAAATATTTTCTAAGTATCAAACCGAAGGTTGGAATTTAATAAATGACAGTGATTATCTTTCAGGATTTTAAATGATAGATCAAATTAAAATAATTAATAATAGACTTAGTTATTTATATGATATATGCGTAGTAACTAATAGTGCAATTGAATCATTAAGTACAATAGTATCAGTACTTAAAGAGGTAATTATCAAGTCAAAATTAATGAAGCCGAAAGAATTAGAAAAATTAATTAAGATTAAAGAAGAAGAAATAGAAAGTTTAAAAGTACAAATGCAAAAAGAATATCTGGAAAAGATAGAATTAGAAAAAAATAAATTTATAAACTAATAAGGAAAACTATGTTAACTAGAGAAGAAAAAGAACAAATCGTAAAATACTTTAATGTATTGAAATCTAAATTAGGTTCACTAATTATAGTTATTTTATCTATAATTATAGGATGGACCGCAAATTATGTATACACAAATATTACCTCAAAAGCGGTTGTATTTAAAACAGATAAAACTACATCAATCGCAATTGATGAACGTGGAAGATTACATGTATTAGATTTAGATGATCTAAAAACTGTTATTTATTCTGACACAATAGCATTAGCGATTCACTCAAAAATTTCAAATGATCTTTACAAAGATTACGTCAACAAAACAGGAAAATAATTTAATAATAAAATAAGGATAAATAAATGAAACACATTTTTATATTGTGTCTATTTTTAATTTCAGTCACGTTTTTATCACTTAAATTAACTAACTCAACACCACTAACAAACTCAAATTCAGTTGATTTAATTAAAATTTCACCACCATATTTACAAGTATATCATGCAGTAAATAAATATGCACCGAAATATAATGTACCAACCGGAAATGCATTTAGAACTGTAAGATTGGAAACAGGATATAAAGGACCAAACCAGGTTGACTATAATCCGTTCCAGACTTCTAGTGCTGGTGCAGAAGGTCCTTTTCAATTTATTTTATCAACTGCTAGATATATATCCGGTAATAAAAATTTATCAAGAGACGAAATACGAAATAATATTGAACTTAATACAAAGCTTAGTATGAAGTACCAGCGTCAATTAAAAAATACATATAAAAAGTGGGCAACAGTATACGGTTACTATAATACAGGATATCCGATTGTTAATGAATATGCGAATAAAATAGTTCGTAAAAATAGTCTGTAGACTATTTACATTATTAAATAAAATAAAGAAAGTTATATGAATATGAAGTTAACAGAAGAACAATTAATTGAAAATTGGAAAAGAGTATTAGATATAATCACGACAGAAATTAAAGGTCAAAGACAAACTAATCTTTTATCATTATACAATAACTTTGCCGAAAGAATGATTTTGGCACCAGCAAGTGGACGAGATTATTATCATGGTGCCTTTCCTGGTGGTTATATTAAACATGTTTTAAACGTGGTAGACTTTGCATTATCAATAAATGATCTCTATATATCTAAAGGATTAGTTCCGACATATACACGTGAAGCATTAGTTTTTTCTGCATTGAATCACGACCTTGGAAAAATTGGTGATGATGAAGGAGAATATTTTATTACTCACAATGAAAAGTGGAGAAAAGAACGTGGTGAAATATATATACACAATGGTAAGATTAGGTATATGGATGTGCCTGATAGAGGGTTATGGTTGCTTCAAGAGTTTGGTGTCAAAGTTACTCAATCGGAAATGATAGCAATAAGATTACACGATGGAATGTATGATGAAGGCAATAATAAATATTTAGTTGTATTTTCAGAAGATAAACAACTGAAAGATGATTTACCACACATCTTACATCATGCCGATATGATGGCAACAATTATAGAAAAAAATCAATGGAAAAAAGAAACAGGTAAAATTAAAGAAATAAATAATTCTACACCTATATTAGAATCTAAATTTAAATCAAAACAATTGAATAAAATAACTCACGAATTTTTTAATAATATGGATAATACAAAGTAAATGGAACTTATAACAATATTCTTGTTAATATTATTATTAATATCATGTTATATAAATTATCTCTTTTATAAAAAAGAAAATAAGTATCAGGAGATAATTTATAAATATGAGCTTACTATAGATAATATAAGTAGCTATATGAAAATAGCACTAGAAAATTTAACAGTAATAGATAAATCACATGTATATGAAGCAGAAGATGAAGTAGGTTGGTTTTATAAAACTTTAAAAACTGTAATTATAGATCTAAATAACAAAATTGCAACAACAGTCAATGAACAGGATATCCCGGATGAAAAAAACTAAGAAGGCTAAAAAAAGTAAAATATATATGGGACCAGATGTAGATTTAGCAATTGTTGAATACAATACCGAATCTGATTCTGTAAAACGTAACATTATCTATAATCAAAAAATTAAATATGCACTAGAGAAGTTAGCAGAAAATATTTTAAACAATTGGAAATTTCCGTATTTAACTGAATCTTTTAAAAATAAAAAAGCAGAATTAATATCTCATTTTATTATGAATTTAGATAAATATTCTCCAGAGAAAGGAAGTTCATTTACGTATTTCACGTATGCAGGTAGAAATTATTTGATAATACACAATAACTTCAATTACGGAAAAGTTAAATGTGAAACATCAATCAATGTGGATTCAAGTGATGAAATAAATAATATACTTCAAATTGAAGATCATAATATTTTATATGATAATGTTAGAGATGATAAACGAGAATTAATAATCTTAATAACAGAATTTTTTGAAAAAAATGTAAATTTTATATTTAAGAAAAAAGCTGACATATTAATTGCCCACGCTATAATTCAGTTACTTCAAAATTATGAAGATATTGAAAATTTTAATAAGAAAAATATATACATTCTGATTAGAGAGATGACTAATAGTAGATCACAAAATATTACTAAGGTATTGAATAAAATGAAAGAATTATATAAAACTCTAATTACTCAATATTTAGAAAAAGGTGAAATTAAAATGGAATATAATCGTATAAAAAATAGTACTAAATTCTTTAAATAAAATTTCACATTATTATCAACAATAAAGGTTCATTTTTGAACCTTTTTTTGTTTCTATATATTTATATTAAAAATTCTTAACTAACTGAAGTGTAATATGGAATCCCTAGATAAAGATACTGTAATATTTAAAAATAAATCATTATCAGACCTGTTAGGTGTTATTTATGATAATAGTACAAAAAAACAAAAAGTAATTGAATCATTATTAGAATCAGTAAAACCTTTATTGGCAAATATAGCAGATGTTTCTGTTATGTTACCTATATTAAAAGAGGTATTAGATGTGTCCGTAAAAAATGATGAGCAACTTATTAAAGTTGCGGCTATAATTCAACGCCTGATACAACCTCAAGCAAAATCTAATTTTAATACACCAAATAATGAATTTATTATTTTATCTGATACTGAAAAAGCTGATATTTTGAAAAAGTCAAAGGAATCAAGTTTTAAACTTGACACTGATAATCAGCTCAAAAATTTACAGGAAAAAATTACTAAAGCAAAAGAAATTGTACAACATGAAAATGCAAAAATAATGGAAGGAATATCTAAATAATGGAATATACTAATTTCGGGTCAGACAGAGAATCTAGTAGAAATCCAGGAGTATCAACACCGTCACAGGTTATGTCTAGAGCATCTAGCATGTTTGGTTCAATGCCCGGACAATCTTCTAGTGATGTGTATGCTGAAGTTATAAATATAGTTTATAATAAAAAATCTAAACATTATAAATCAAGTTTAGATATTGGAAAAATTCAAATTAAGTATCATGGAGAAGCTGCAACTTCTGATAAACCTACAGATGATAATATTTCTAAAAATATTGCGTATCCGTTATGGTCATCTATAAACCAATATCCAGTTAAAGGTGAGACAGTTTGTATATTAAATTTTAGAGGTACAAATTACTATTATCCGTCATCAATAAATATTTTAAATCGTACAAACAATAATTCAGTATTAGGTTTATCTACATTACCGGTTATTCAATCGTCAGAACAAAAGGTCGAATCATATAAACATAATTCATTTGCTAATTCTAATACAAAACGAAATCATACTGCTTCTAATATACCTTTAGGTGACACTTTTAAAGATAAGTCATATATACCTATGCTTGCGCCAAACGAAGGTGACCTCATATTAAGTGGAAGATTTGGAAATTATATTAGATTTGGAAATAATCCATCAACTAATTCTCCCAATATTAAAATTTCTGTATTTGGTAATATATCTAAGACATTAACTGAATCTCACATTACAGAAGAAAAATATGTAGCAAGTACGAAAGGAATTAATAATAGTTATATTTGGTTAGTGAGTGATGAAGTTATAGATTTAACAACTGCTATTACTGGTAAATCAATATTTTTAAAATCATATAATAAAAAGACAAGTGATTATAATAAAAGTCAAATTGTAATTTCAAGTGAACGAATTGTATTAAATTCTACATTAGCAGATTTATTATTATTTTCTGGTGGTGGAATTGCATTAAATACAAATCAAGTTATAGCAATTGATGCTGGAAATGATGTTAATATTTCAAGTAGTACAAACTTTAATATAGACGCAAATAAAACAAACATTATATCAAATAAAATTAATTTAGGAAGTACTAATGACACAAGTGGATTACAACCTTTAGTATTGGGTAATGAATTAATAAAGCTATTAGGTGATTTGATAGACGAAATTGTTCAAATTACAGTTGCAAATGGTGCAGGAAAATCTGGTCCACCTTTAAATACTACTAAATTATTATCTATTAAAAGAAATTTTAGAATGTTATTAAGTAAAGTATCTAAAACACAATGATAGTTTGGTCATCACTTATTAAAAATATGCTAGATTTATTTGTTAGTAATAAAATATCTAATATGACTTCTAGAGTTAAAGTTGATATACCAAATTCATCATCTACTCTAAATCAACTTGATTTAAATTTTGGCAGTGAAAAGAAATTTGCTAAACAGTTGGCCAATATGATTAAAAACGATATTCTAAATAATGTAACTGATATTTATAAAAATAAAATTATTAGTATAGGACCACAACATTTTAAAGATTTTGAGAATCTTATTAAAATAAGTGCTATAAGAAGTAACCTTACAGGTAAAACTAAATACTTAGTATTTGGTATAACATTAGGTTTAAGTTTATTATTACCTCAGTGTATAATGGAATCAACTTTTGTACCAGGTGGTGTAGGTGTTACAAATATGATACTAACAGGTGGTAAAGGAGTTATGGTTGAAGTACCTATTTCTAATGATCCGTTATCATTTATAAGAAATTTAAGTTCTATAATACAATTACAGCTTACACAAGTTACAGGTGTTATTAATTATGTCACACCTAATGGTACACCTCTAGTATTATCATGGGTAGGTTTAAAGTAAATTCTTAAATAAAAATCAAATTATTATATTTATATATAATTCAACAAGGAGTACACATATATGTCAATTGACAAAAAGACATTAAAAGTCATAGATGAAGTAGTAAAGTTGAGAATAAAGAATTATTTAGCATCTACTTCTTTTAAGCAATCTATTAAAGAAATAATACATAAAGAAATGATTCAATTATTATTAGAAAATACAATAAAATCTAATATTACTGAGGATATTGCACCTCGCGCAGTTAGATCGTCATCACCTAAAACATATCCGCAATTACCTAAGAATACAACTAAAATGAAACCTAGAGCCGAAATTAGATATTCTAAAGATGATATACTTAATAGAATTTTATCAAATACGGCAAAAGATAAAAATGGAGTTAATTCACTTAGTTACGGAAATCCTTTAATGGATAATGTTGATACTTTATCAAATGGTAATAAACGTGGAAGTGAACCACTCAATTTAAATTCTATAAATGATGAAGCAAGTATTATTGCTAAATCTGAATTATCTAAATATAGTAACGTAGGTAAAATTATACAGGATAATACTGATTATTCTCAATTTGAACATACAAGTGTAAACGGAACAGCCGAAGATTCTATGTCTGACGGTCTACAAAATATTGAAACAGATTCATTGATGCAAGCGATGTCTGGAGATCCTAAATACGATCATGTAGTAAACGCATTAACAAAAGATTATTCTAGTTTATTAAATTTAACAGAAGAAAAAGTTAAAATGAGACGACCATCAATATGAAAGCAATAAATATAGCATGGCCAATTCAAAAAGGAAACTCAGGTTTTTTTAATCAAACATTCGATACTTTATCTGCAGTAAAAAGTAAAATTTATATTTTATTTAATACTATGGAAAAGGAAAGACCTTTTAATCCTAATTTCGGAATAGGTTTGCAACGATATGTATTTCAACAATTAACTGATGATTTATATAATGAGTTAGAAAATAAAATAACTGACAAATTAAATAAGTATGTTCCTGAAATTAAAATTGTATCAATTGATATAAATAATTATTTAAATGAATATACCGACCAAAATAAATTAAGTATTAGATTGTCATTTAAATTAAAAACGAATCCAACTGTAACTGAAACTATTAATATTAATTAGAGAAACACATGCCAACTCAAAATGTAATAAAAGATATAAATTATTTAGGTAGAGATTATACTAGTTCTAGAAAATCATTAATTGAGTTTTCTAAAGTTTATTTTCCAGACGAATATAATGATTTTTCCGATGCATCAGTAGGTATGATGTTTATTGAAATGTCGTCCTATATTTCAGATGTCATGTCATTATATACAGATACTCAATTAAGAGAATCATTCTTGCAAACTGCGGTTAATTTTCCTAATATTATTAACAACGCGCAGTCACTCGGGTATTCTCCACGCATGTCATCTGTAGCAAATACATTTCTAGATGTATATCAATTAATACCTGCGATAGGAACTATTGAATTCGAACCAGATTGGAGATATGCGCTTCGTATATCTGACTTACAAGTTGCGTCAAAAACTTCTCCATCTGTAAAATTTTACACAGACGAAGTTGTTGATTTTTCAATATCGGGGTCAGATGCGATAGACATTAGTATCTATAGACGTAATCCGGCGGGCGATAAAATAGAATATTTTCTACTTAAGACACCCGTTAGAGTTACGTCGGGTAATATTGTTACTAAAGAATTTACAATAGGTGATGCACAGGCATATTTAACAATAACAATGCCAGATGAAAATATTATAAATATTTTAGATGTATATGATTCAAGTGGAAATAAATGGTATGAAGTACCATACTTAGCACAAGATACTGTTACTGACGATGTTCCAATAAATAATATTACTCAATTTTCTAATTCAAAATATAATACATCATTTTTATTAATGTATAAAACTGTAGCTAAAAGATTTATAAAACGAATTAATACAAGTGGTAAAACTGAAATACGTTTTGGTGCAGGAACGTCAGCATATCCTGACGAACTTATTATTCCTACTCCATATACAGTAGGCTATACATATTTTAATAAACCATTAGATCCTAGAAACTTTTTAAATACTAATACATATGGTCAAGCACCTAGTAATACAACATTAACTATAAGATATATAGTAGGTAATAATTTATCTTCAAATGTAGAATCAAATGAACTAACAAGTATTATAAATATGAATGCAACACAAGTAAGTGCAGATGTAGATAATACACTCATGGGATTTGTTATTAGTTCAATAGCATGTAACAATCCTTCACCTGCGGTTGGGTCAAGAGGTCCAGAAGGTATTGAAGAAATTAGAAATAATGCACTTGCATATTTTTCTGCCCAAGATAGATGTGTAACATTACCAGATTATGAAGTTAGAATATTATCAATGCATCCTAAATATGGTTCTATTTCTAAAGTTAAAGTTCAAGCAGATAGTTCTTTAGTTGATAAAGATGCTATAATACCAAACCAATTTGCTCTAAATGCATACTGTTTAACATATGACAAAAATAAAAATTTAACAGTATTAAACGATGCAATTAAATATAATTTAATAAATTATCTTAATGAATATAGAATGGCAACTGATGCCGTAAATATTAAAAATGCTAACATAGTTAATATTGCAGTAGAATTTGATATTACAACATATGATAATATTGTAAATAAACGTGAAGTTTTATTAATGTGTATAGAAAGTTTAAAATTATATTTTAATATAGATAACTGGAGTATAGGACAGCCAATTATTATATCTGAGATTACAAATATATTAGATAGAATTAAAGGAGTTATGACTGTAAATAATATTAAAATTATTAATAAATATGATACAAGTGGGGCATTATATTCTACTAAAAAATATAATATTCCATCTGCGACTATACAAGGTATAATTTATTCGCCTATGGATCCAAGTATATTTGAGGTAAAATATCCAGATGTAGATATTTCTGGGAGGGCGAAATAATGATTACTATTGATGTTGAAGTAGGTGATATAATTTTAACCGGAAGATTTAAAAATAAAAAAGTTGAAGTTAAAAAAATAGGTAAAGATGAATATGGGTTACCTACTATAAATGGTAAAAAGGTAGTGACATTTAGAATACAAAAACTTATGAAGAAAGAACAAAAATTAAAAATTTCAAACTTATTAATTAAATAGAGAACACAATGTATCAATTATTATATCCAATTAAAGATTCTACAATATACAGTTATAAACCTTTGTTAAATACAGGTAAGGACCAATTAGTAGAAATATATAAAGTAGTTGATCACAATGATTATAACTTTTCTAGAATATTAATGCAATTTGATTTTGCATATATTTCTTCTTCTATTGCAAATGGTACAATATCTTCTCCTAAATTTTACTTGAATATGTATGTCACAACTGCAATTAATCAACGTGAATATACAAACTTATATATTTATCCAGTATCATCTAGTTGGACAGAAGGTTTAGGTACATTTTCAGAAATAGTTGATGCTGCAGATGGAGTTACGTGGGAATATAGAAAACGAGAATTAAGTATACCATGGACAAATAGTGGTAGTGATTATTTACCAAATGTAATTTCGGCATCACTTTGGAAAGAAGAAAACATATATCAATCGACTGGAATATATAGTGACCAAGTATCTGATTTGAATGTAGATATTACAAGTCTAGTTATGAGTTGGATTAGTGGTTCAATTCCTAATAATGGATTTATAATAAAAAGAGATTCAAGTGAAGAATTAGATATAGAGTCGTATGGTAAAATAACATTTTATTCTAAAGACACACACACAATTTATTCACCTCGTATAAGTGTTGTATGGGATGACACATCATTTATAACCGGGTCATTAGTACCTTCTGATATAAATGACACATACATATATGCACGCAATATGAAAGAAAAATATAATTGGAAAGAAAAAACCAGAATATATTTGGGAGTACGAGCTAAATACCCAGTGTCTTCGTTTTCAGTATCTAATAAAATGTATCTAGATAAATTTATTCCATCATCTTCATATTATTGTATTTTAGATGCGATTACTAATAGTATTTTTATTCCATTTGATACGGATGGTACAAAAATTTCATGCGACGCAAATGGTAATTATTTAAATTTATCATTTGATGGATTTTATCCTGAACGATTCTATAGTATCAGAATTAAAATGGTATCTGGATCTATAGAAAATATAATAGATTTACCTGTACCATTTAAAGTTATAAAATAATGTCAAATATAATTAATAACGAGGGTACATTTGCCCAGTATAAGGATCAAATTAATACTGACGTAGATATTAATAGTAGAATATTATCAATATCAGATACTACTATTCCAATATTAACGGCATCACAATATATAACTGCCTCAATTGATTCTGTTAATTTTGGATCATCGTATTTAGATAAAATCATAGATACTAATTTTAGTGAGTTTATTTATTATCCACAAATTTTAACAACTAATGGTTTATTATTAATCAGTAAATCTGAATATCTTCAATTAGAAACAGAAAATTTATATTTATCAAGTAGTATAATATATAGTCAATCTATAAATGATTCAGAAATTAAGTCACGTGAATACAGAAATATAGCATTAAAAAATACAGCATGCACAATTAATTTGTCGGTTATTAATATAATTAATAATTTAATGACAACTAAATATTATAATAACACAGAGGTACTAGATCTATTAAACAATTTAAAGACAATGTTATATACGTCGTATGACAATTTATTATTTAATGAATACACACTCGTTAATTCATCTAATGAATTTATTAATAAAATAAATGTGCCCATTATAATGAGTAAATCATTCATGGATACTACATATTCGTGGGTAGAAGATACATATATTAATAAAATATATAAAACAGATTATGTATTTAATGTCACAGAAGATCTTTTAAAATATAATATCTTTACACCGCAGACTTCTAATTGGGACGCACCATTTAAATCAACACAATCATCTGTAGATATAAAGTTAAATTTAAGTGTATATCCATTATCAGTTACTGATGTTGATACTGTAAATGAATATGATGCTTGGTTAAAGAATTTAAAAGTTACATTACGTAATGAATCAGATATATATTTATATACATACTTCGACACAGCCGATCGTACATCATTCTTAAAACAATGTTCTATACCAAATTCTCAATACTTTATAGTAGAATTAAATGCAGATCCTAGTTCATATGAACTAGATATTGATAATTCATATCTGAGATTTATTAAACAAGCATCAAATAGTGTAATTACTGGATCTACATTATCTGATACTGTACCTATATATGAATATAGTACAGTTGGTATGTCGAACATATACATTAATAAAGACCAATTGGGATTTTATGGGTATAAAGTTGAAGGAATGGGTCACGAAGGAGTTTTACCAGTAGAGTTAAAATTAAATATTAGATGGGCTCATAATCCTTCACCTATTACCTCTAAATATTTACAACTAGAACCATTATATCCACAACTTAGTATTCAAAATACATCTCCTTGGAATACAACTGATATAGAAAATTTTGAAAAATTTAGAAAAGGTTTAATATTAACGCTTACAAATATAAATAATAATAAAATAATACATGAATTCTATCCTGATGCAAATGGAAATTTTGATTCTTTACAATTGAATAAAATAAATTTACAATACGGACGATATAGACTAGATTTTAATGGTAGTGCATATAGAAAATATAATAATACGTTTAGAATAAATTCAATTCGGTTTTTTTATAAAGATGATAATGGTCAAGAAATAAGTTTATATGACAAAGACATGGAGATTACAGAATCAGGTGGTAGAATATTTAATATAAAATCAACTGGACGAGGATATTTATTTAAGTTTGATATTATATGGATATCCATAATAGATGAAATAGAGTTTGGCGAATCACCAATTAATTATGATTATCATAAAAATGTAATTTACGATGCTGCATTTGACACAAATAGACCTGAATCATATTGGGGTGGTTTAGCCGAAATACATAAACCTATGTGGTGGATTAATAAACCGGTATTTAATATGTTAGAAGGTCATAATTTAAATGGAGTTAGAGAAACATTTTCAACTTCACCAAATGGCTTACCTGCCTTATTTGAAAATTATGGAGTATACAATAAAGTAGATAGACATGTGGATTGGTCTCGGACACATACATCATATCTTATTATTATTACATCAAATATTCCATACTCTGATATGACTGAAATTCAAAAAAATCAATATGACGAATGGATAAATACTGCTATCATAAAATTTGAGTTTGAGGACGCAACTACTAATATGCTATATTCAATATCATCATATTTTAATAAAGAACAGAAAGTACATGCATATAACCAAAGTGGAAGAATATTATTAGATGAATTATATGATTACACACTACCATCTGTAATTCCTGTAGATGAACAAGACTGGTGGAAACTTCCTCATCCTGTACTTAATTTTCCAAATACTACAGCAATTAAACGTAAATTTAAAATTAAATTTAATAAGTCATTAGAAGATTATAATTTATATGATATTGATATAATTAATCGAAATACGAAGAAAGCACATTATATTGCAACTGTATATAGTAAAGGTGCGGCGACACCAATGTATGTCGACCAAGTTATAGAAAAAACCGATATTAATAATACTGAATTTATTATGCCATGGAATAAATTCTATGATTATGATGACTATGGAAATAAACAACCAAATGATAATGGACTATTTAACCCAGTAAATTATTATTTTAATATGAAAATTGAATATATAGTGAAATAGTATGGACATAATAATTAATGATATTAGGTCATTTGAAATAAATCGAGATCTAATAGAAACAACTATTAGTGATAATAATAGTATATTGTCAATCAGTAGTTCAATATGTAATCCATTAACTGCATCACAGTATTTAGATTTAACGTTAAGTGCAAAAAATTTTATACTATCTGACACATTAGATAAAAACATCATAGATACTACAATCTATGAACTTATAGATCCTACTCAAATTGTAAAAACATCGAACGCTATGACGTTAATTTCAGAATCTAGATTTAATTTAATTACAGATTCTATTACAGATTATAGAAATGTTAATGATATAGCACATTTGGAATTTAATTCTACTACAGCGTCTTTGGACCAAGAATACGCAGTATTAAATAGTACAATAAATACAACAAATATTGTATTGAATACTGTATTAAGAGGTACTATTGATTCAATGTTTAAAAATAATTTTGGTATTAAACAAGATTTAGAATCATTGAGATATGTATTCAGTTCTTCTGTACAACATATATTAAATAATCCTTCTATATTATATTCAACAAATGAAACAATACTTCAATCACCCACAGATAGTGATACTACAACGTGGGTGCAACGTGTGACAAATGTTATACAGGAATTAAATCCACACACAATAGAAAATAAAGTTAACATATCAACCCAAGGTGTATATTTTAATACTTATAATATACCAATTAATGATAAATTCATATTAGGTAAATTTATACCGATATTTTTAAATATACATATATTACCTCTTATTTCTACTTTAAAATTATATGAAGACAAATATAATGCCTGGTTAAAAAACTTATATGTAGAATTAATTGATGCATATGACACTTCACAATATATTAGAACATATTTTGATACATCTGGAAATGCATATTCGTGTAAATATGCAACATATATTCCATATGATAGACCATTTTATTTTAACATAAATAATATTGATACTAATTATTATATTCAAAATTCATCATTAATATTTAAACAAGGATATAAAATTCCAGCAATAGGTCCAACTGGTCAATTTGAGGGAATATATGTTGGTGCGACAGTAGTTGATACAATTACACACAATATTATTACATCTAATATAAATGAAAATACACAGTTTACTGCTGATAGTGAATTTGTATCTGGATCAGCATTTGCGGTTGTTGCGAATATTAATATAGGATGGACAGCTGATTTTAATAAAGTAAATTTACAAATTAATTTAAATGACTTAAATTCTAGTGGATTTCAAGAATGGTCAAAAATTAACACGTTTAATATTAGAGATAAATATGATAATGACAGAATTATAGATACTATATTTATATCAGATTGTATAGAACCGTTAACTTTAATATTATCTGAAAGTAAATATGATATTACATTTAATACAACTGATCAATTACGTGTTGAAAATTCTACTGTAACATATGTCGATTTATATAAAAATACACTTAATTATTTAATAAATACCCAGAGTTTAGAATTTAATGTTAACAATAATGAATCAGGTATGTTTATTAAATTTGATTTATCATTAACTGATATGGATTTATTATTAGATATTGCGGTAAATGGTCCAATTTATAGTAAACCTTCAACTTGGTCATTAAATAAGATTTTAGCATTTAACTCATATTTTAATGATAATACACCACCAACATTAGAAATTTATAAGAATGATATATTATATAAAGTTTTTAATTTTAACAATGAAACGTTGTATATAGATACTCCAAACAGATTAATAAAGTTTGGGACGGGTTTATATAGATTTGTTGTCAATCAGCCTTATAGACTAGATAGTAAATTTAATATGTATATAGCTAGATTTCATTACACATTACCTGATAAAACTAGACACTCGACAGACTTAAAGATAGATCACAGTACTAATAGTACTACTTTAAATTTGGATATTAATGATACATTCGATTCAAATTTAAGCTTAGAAATATTAACTTCATTTGATTATAGAGAGTCTAAAGTATTACCAAATTCATCTCAATTATGATAATATTTTGTTTCATCTATATTTAATAATATGACAATAAACAATAATCAACGCGTACAATTAGTAGAATCTCCATCTTTCAATAACGATGTTCTAAATAATTTTAAGCAGTTTGGTATTATATACTTAATAATAAACGATATAACAACCGGAGAATTAATATCTGTAAACACATTTAATCTGGCAGATGGAGGAATATATAACAATTATTTCTTTATTAGTCAAGATGATAATAACAAATATACTTTAACTTTTAATCCTGGTATGTTTTTTAGAAATATTGGAATAATTGACGGGTCATATAATTATGAATTTAAATTTACTATACCTAAATTGGGCAATAGTACTAGAAATTATGTTATAAACAGAATTTCTACTTCTAGACTTGAAGTAGAAATTGTTGAGCCTGATATAAATAAAACTGAAGAAGATTTACAATTGGACAATTTAATTTCGAATAAAGAATTTAAGGCGTTTATTAATAATAATGACACACCGTTAAATGACACAATATCTAAATTGAAAACTTATATAAACTTTGGTAATATTAATAGTTTCTTAATTGTTAATTCATACTACTATCAATATAAATTATATTTAAAATTGTATGAACCACTTTCTGAAGAAGTGGATAATTATTCTAGGTTTATAATTGAAGAAGATATTATTAATAGTATACGTGGAGATATAACATTATATACTGAATCAGAATTATTAAAAGAGTTAGTAGATGATATACCTGCTGTATTTACTAATCCAATACCTGCTGACGAAACCGAATTATTAAATTATACAATACTAAAACAAAATTCTATTTCTACAAATGAACACTTGAATTATAATATAAGTTCTTCATTGGAAGGAATTAGTTTGAATACTGACTATAGAATATTTAATAGGTTTATACATTATTCAACTTCAGTTAATAGAATACAAAATTTTAAAACTAAAATACAAAGTATAGAATATTATAACTCAAAAATAGATGAATATAATGCAACGACAGATGCTCCAGTATATGCTACATCTAGTGTAAATTATTATACAAATTTAAAAAATGATATACTTATGTCGTTTGATTCATTTGAAAAATATTTATATTACCAAAGTGCATCTAATGTCGATATAGATGAATTTTATAGTTCGTCAAACGAACCAGTTCAATTTGTTGTTCAGCCATGGCCTAAATCAAACTCAAGTAAACCATATACATTATATTATTCTACATCTAGTCAAGTAACAAATTGGTATAATGAACTAATAACTGAATCTGAAATATATGATAATAAAAATCCTGATAAATTAACAAATTTTATTCCTATGGAAATACGCAACAATGTGTTTAATGAACCATATGTTAAACTTATAAATATGGTATCACATTTTTTTGATACTAGATATAATTATATAAAAGAAATGACATCGATAAATAGAATACATCCAGATATTAATAAAGGTATACCAAAAGATTTAATAATATCAAGATTAAATCACTTTGGGTTTGATGCCAAGAGTGGATTTTCTACTATGCCATTCAATGTAACAACGCCAATTTCACAATCTATATGATATGCTAAATCCTTTAACACAATATAACGAAAAAATACAATACGACCCTAACACTGATTATATTGTATATAAAGATATAACATTAGAAATTTGGAATAGAATTTTAAATAATTTACCATATCTTTATAAGACCAAAGGTACAATCCGTGGTATTAAAGCATTAGTTACATGTTACGGTATACCATCATCCTTATTATCAATTGTTGAATACGGTGGGCCAGATTTAGATCCTGTTAATCAAATTTATAACGAATATTCAATAGATAATTTTTCGTACGCAGCTCAATTCAATATGAGTCAAAGTATTCAATTTGATTGGACATCATCATTATACAATAGATTTCCAAGTTCAGTCCAATTTAGATTTTTAATTCCAATAACTGGATATGATCAAACTAGTATGTCACTCGTAGAAGTACCAGGGAGTTGGTCACTGTCAGTTATACCAACTGGTACTGAATATGGTGGAAAAATTAAATTTTCTATTTTAACTGGAAGTAATGTATATGCATCATTAACATCAAGTGATATGCGTTTATATGATGGTCAATTTAATTTTGTAACTATACAAAGAGAAAATGCGATTGATACTCAAATTGATCAGAATTATAGCCTATATGTTAAAAAATATGATAATTTAATATTAGAATCATCTAAGGAAATATTATTTGTTCCTAGTGCATCTAATAATACATGGGCATCTGCTGGAACATTCTTATTAGGTGGAAGTGGTTCACAATTTGCGCATTCATTTGATGGCTCAATTGATGAATTGAGATTTTGGGATAGTGCACTCTTAGAATCAACTATCGATTCTCATACTAAATTTCCTCAATCAATAATTGGCAATTATATTACATCATCATATACTGATTTAATATTGCGTATATCATTTGATAATCCTGTGCCTTTTGATACGTCAAGCGCAGTTTCTATTCCAAGTTGGAATGAAGTACAACCACTTGGATTAAATAGTGGACAATATACTGGAATTACGGTATCGTCTACTGGTGATTCAATTGTCATAGCCAATCAAAACGCGAAAATAATGAAGAGTACAAATTATGCATCTTCGTTTACTGACATTACTCCTGCTACATTTGATGGTAGTACGTGGAACACACTTGCAATGTCAGATGATGGTTCTGTAATTTTGGCTGGAGATAGTAATGCATTAATTGCTGCTCTCAGTATTGACGGTGGGTCTAATTGGTATACAACTAGACATCCTGTTGCATCCAATAGTTGGAATGGTGCAACAGTTAGTGGTGACGGAAATACATTACTATTAGGTACGGGCTTTAAGATTTTCATATCAACTGACGTTGGATTAAATTGGACACAGGTTGATGCATTTGCAGGTAATACTATATATGAAGCAACTTGGATTAATTATGATGGTAGTATTATAATTTTAGGTACTTCAATTCCATATAGTCCGTATACACAAAAATTTTTATATAAGACAGTAGATGGTGGAGCAAATTGGACAACTATATCTTCAACAATACCGACGTTATTAAGTTATTATAGTGTTGCTGCATCTGATAATGGTAATATTATATTATGTGCCGGATATGAATCAGCAGTAGGTTACCATACATATTTAAGCACTGATGGTGGAACAAATTGGACAGAGGTAAATCAAGCAGGACACACCCAATGGAAAATGGTTAAAGTTAGTAGTGACGGAAGTTTACTTATTATGGGTTCATCAGATGGTGGATTTTTTATTTCTACTAACAGTGGTTCAACTTGGACAGAATATACAACCCCAGGTGCAGTCTTTAATTATCTTGTTACTGGAATTAATACAACAGGTACAAAAATACTTACATCGGACAGTAGTAAACTTTGGTTTATCAATATTGTAACATGGCACGGAATTCCATTATTATCTAATGAAGCGCCTCAAAATTTATATTTATTAAACGGATTAAATTTTTATGGCTGGACAAACATTACTACATATCCGTTTGGTTACCATTATTATCAATACCGCAGTTCAATACGTCCAATAAATATTGGTTCAACTAGATTAACATCAAATAAAATACGATTTGAAAATACTACTACTAAAGATAATGTTTTACAATTAGGAAAAACAACAGAAGTTGGTCAATATGATTATTCAAAATTAGATAATGCAAAATTAGGATTAAATTTTAATCCAATAGAATTATTAAATGAAAACATAGTTAGAACATTAGCAATTGAAGATAGTGGCAATTGGGTCGGTTCACCTTCTAGTATGTATGATTCAAGTTATACAGATTTAGATTTACTTAAGAAATATTATTTTTCATTATATCCTAATACAGGTACAATAAAAGAATACATAAATTATATTAGATTTTATGATAAGTCTTTATTTGAACATATTAAACAGATGATACCTGCAAGAACAAAATTATCAGTAGGAATAATTTATGAATCAAATGTTTTAGAAAGACCTAAGTATCAATATAAAAAACCATATTTATCAATAGATGATAATAGTACTTCTATAAACCTGGCAGCTGAATATAAAAACCAGTATATGTCATCGGAAAATATTTCATATGACCTCATATTATCAGGTTCTAGTATTAAAAAAGATATTTTAAGTGGCGTGTCAGATTTAACTACACAAATTCCTCAAACTTTTACAGAATTAAATTCATTAAATTTTGGGGTTGATACTATATATAGTATATTATCATTGAATATGTCTACCTCATTTAGTAGTAGTTTAGACAGTATAGTCAATCCAATTGTTAATTTTGATTCAAATTATTTAATATGTGGAGAATATAGAAAATCTGATAGTCAAAAATATAATCCAGTTGACGGATATCCAGATGGGCATTATAAAAATTATTTAGGTTATAATACTGCTGAACAAAGACAAAAATATATTGGATGTTTGCAGAATTCAACTACAACATTAGATTTAAATTCGCCAGTAGAAGTTTGGTCAGTAGATAATACAATTTTAAGAAAAAACGATAACGGAATTACAAAATTAGAAACATTATAATAGGAGACAGATATGTCATATCTTGACAATTCAAGTATCACAGTAGATGCTATATTAACAAAGCGCGGTAGAGAAAAATTTGCACAAGGAGATTTTAATATAACTAAATTTTCTTTGTCAGATGATGAAATTGATTATAGGTTATATGATGTAACTAACCCATCAGGTTCAGACTATTACGCAGTTGCACTTGAGAATTTACCTCTTTTAGAAGCTATACCAGATGATACTATGTTAATGAAAAATAAATTAATTACATTACCAAAACCTCAAACTACGATACCTAAAATTACAGTTAATTCAACTACGTGGGTGGTTGGGACAAATGATATATCACAAGAGATAGTAATTGGACCTTCTAATATTAATGTAACATATGGATATACTGTTACTAATTTTAATTATGATAAATTTGAATTAATACCTTTTGTTCCTACTGGACAAACTGCTCCAGTAAATGCTAGTAATATAATTCCAACATCAGGTAATGTTCAAGTAATGGTTTGCAGAGCATTTAAAATAATGGGAAAAGCATTAACAAGTGTAGGTATAGTCAATATTGAAGGTAATGAAGCGGGGGGTAGTATAGTACTTAATGTTACAATTAATAAGAGTGAAGATAGATAGGTTAAAAAAAGTATATTACACGCATTAATAAATTAAAATAATACGGAGAAAGTAAATGTCATTTACACAATTTAATAAAGACGAAGATATAGTACAAGATGCCAGAACTAGAATTACACGAGGTTTATGGTCTAATGGAGTCGGCACAATGACAACATTCGTAACTGCATCTGGTCTAGATATGTCAAGTTCACCTGGAAAATATTATTATAATGTATATGCGACGGCAGCCGCGACAGGTAGTTCTGAAGCTGAATTTTCAGTTGCATACGCACACATTTCAGGTGGTGGAGCATTATCTACAGATATTGATCAACCTACTAAGGCTATATATGGTCAATACGCAACTATGTTATCAAATAACCCAAAATCTATATTAACATATGGATCTAAAACATACAGTGCAACTTTAGGTGTAACAGAGTCATCTACATTTAATGATTTTATTGCTATTAGTATTAAGAGATCAAATCTCAAGAGTACAATGGATCCAGGTAACTGGCAATTAACTCTTAAAGGTATTAATAATGTATATCTAAGTCTTGTAGATAATAGTAATGGTTCTACTGATAACATTGTAACAGAAGATACTTATTATGGCATTGTTAGTGGTAGCATTAATGATGGAATTTATAATCCAACTACACCTGTATACTATGGAAAATTTTATCCTAAACATGGTGTACTATTGATAGATCCACTTATAGTATCTCAATCCGCGACATTTTTATATAATTCAGGTAGTGATGGATATAAAAATAATCACGGGTATTTCTTTGACATTATTAGCAACGGGGCATATTTTGAAGGTAGATCAGCTGAATCAATTTCATCTACTCATTATTTTGTAAGAGTTAAAAATAAACAATATAATTTTACTAACAACCCAACTTTTGTATCTAGTTCCAATGGTGTTGATTATGTTCTTTATTCTGAATTTCAAAATGATCCAAAAACATTTATAACAACAGTCGGTTTATATAATGATTTTAATGAATTATTAGCAGTTGCTAAGTTAAGTAAACCAATTAAGAAATCATTTTCAAGTGAAACACTTATAAAAGCCAGAATAGATTTTTAATAGTCAAGCGGTATGGCATATAAATATATAGATCCCAATACTATAAATATATCTAAATTTAAAGTATATAAGTCTTGGGCATGTAATCAATATACAACGAGCAGCATTAATGTAAAAGTGCAAACTGGAACATATTCCAGTATACCAGTTAGAGAATTGGGAGATGTTAACCCGGATGGGTCATATAAAAAATTAGTATGGCATTCTATTAACAATTTATTCTATGAAACCGGTTCACTTAATTATTATAAATTTCTTAACTCCAATGCAGTATCAATTATTACACGTAGTATACAAGATACAATTTCTGTTATAACAATAGACAAAGATACTTTCGGTGAATCAATTAAAAAGGGATCTGTAGTTATTGAAACTGGGTCTCTTATATTTCTAGACGATTCAAACTATAATTTGTATGTAAGTGGAACATCACCTCATAATGTAATAGGTAATGTTTTATATGAACACGGTAAAATTATTATTACAAGTTCAAGCTATGCATCTACATTTGAAACATATGAAATACAATTTAAATCTACATTTGAAATAACAGAACATGAGTATTCATGTATTATTAATTCATCTGAGTTTAATTATACTATGAATCCGACCGCAATTAGTGGAAGTAATGATAATTATTTACCAATGTTTACATCATCTTTAGAATCACCACTCATTACTACTATAGGTTTATATAATAGTCTAAATGAATTATTAATGGTAGCTAAACTACCTCGACCTTATAGACGTAACTACGATTTAGATACAACATTTATAATAAAATTTGATACATAATAAAAGAAAAGATTATGAATATCCACAGTGCAAAGGCCAAAGGGAGAAACCTCCAAAAGAAAGTTAAACAATTAATTTTAGAAACATGGACAACATTAGAAGACGACGATGTAAGATCAACATCGATGGGTTGTTCAGGTGAAGATATTTTATTTTCACCTGCTGCCAGAAAATTGTTTCCATTTTCAGTAGAATGTAAAAATCAAGAAAATGTAAATTTACAAAAATCAATAGATCAAAGTGAATATAATAGTAGAGTAGGAATTATTCCAGTATTAATTATAAAGAAAAATCATAAACCTATTTATGCAATATTTAAATCTGGTTTATTATTACCTAGACTTAAAATTAATTTACAAGAATTTATACCATTACACAGAACAACATTTTCACCGAAAATTAATATATGGAAAGAAATAGATTCATTCAATAAAGAAGAATTTGTATTTAATTTTCCATATAAAAATTCAATTTATAGTTGTATGAAATTTGATAAGTTATTAGAATTAGTAAAAAATTATTTGTTGATAACTACTTAATAAAATTATCAATAATATTTCATAATAAATATAATTAAAGTATTGTTCTATAATTAAAATTTATTTTTCAAAATATTTTACCAAATCAACATTTTTCTTAAAACTTTAATACATATAATAAAGGAACTTGATATTTGTGATTGTGGAAACAATATAAATCGAGACATTAATGGTGCAATAAACATTTACAAACAATTTGTGGGTGATTATAATCCGTTATTTGAAACATTAATTGTTTCAGAAAGATTTGATTGGTGTCATATCAATCAAATGAACAGAAATTATAATTTTTATAATTAATTATTTAATTTATAGATTTTTGTATTATATTTATAATAAATTGAACGGTTATTTTTGCAATTAAATATACTCAATATACTAGAAAAAGTTTTAGGTCAATCAGCTGACATTATTAAAGATGACGCGGCATTTTGGTGTCCAGTTTGTAAAAATGAAAAACATAAAAAAAAATTAGTTGTTAACTTAAACCCAAATCATGAGAGGTACGGTTGGTGGAGATGTTGGATATGTAAAGATGAAAATAAAATGGGTGGAAAAAACCTAGTATCTCTTTTATATAGACTTAAAGCATCAAAAGACGATATAAATAATTTATCTAAACAATTAGATACAGGAACGTTATTAGTTAAAAAAGATTTATCGAAAGATTTATTTTCAGATGAAGTTGAAGATAAAACAATTACTGTTAATTTACCATCTCACTTTCATCCATTATATGAATACAAAAGTTCATCTGAATATCATGACGCACTAAAATATATTGCAAACAGAGGTTTAAGTTTTTCTGATATAATTAAATATAATATTGGATATTGTGAATCAGGAGAGTATGCTCATAGATTAATAATCCCATCTTATGATGATATAGGTAAATTAAATTATTTTGTATCTAGAACATATTATGATAGTATAAAATTAAAATATAAAAATCCTAAAATAAATAAAGATGATATAATTATATTCGATTTATTTGTAAACTGGAAAATGCCCATACTAATCTGTGAAGGTGTATTTGATGCAATTTCGGCCAAACGAAATTCAATACCGTTATTAGGTAATTCACTTTCAAGTGCGTTGAATAAAAAAATTATAAAGGAAAATGTAAAAGAGGTTATTTTAGCATTAGATATGGATATTATTAATACGTCACTTAAATATATAGAAAAATTTATATCAAATGGAATTTCTGTTAAATTTATAAATATGGATAAAAAGGACCCATCTGAATTAGGATTTAAAAAGTTTATAGAACTATATAATAATGCAACACCCATGCACTTTGAAGATTTAATTAGATTAAAAATGAAAATATGACAATACACAATATAAATACTCAAATCAAGAATGTAGATAAAATAGTTCATATTGCCGATGTACATATTCGGCCATATAAACGACATCAGGAATATAGAGAAGTATTTAATAGATTATATAAATCAATTTCTAAAAACACAACCGTAGATTCCATAATAACACTAGTAGGGGATATAGTTCACGCAAAAACTGAAATGTCTCCAGAATTAGTATCTATATTATCGGAATTTTTAGTTGATTTATCTAATCTTTGTACAGTAATATTAGTTCCTGGAAATCATGATGGTAATTTAAATAATCTAAATAGATTAGATACACTAAGTCCAGTTGTAACATCATTAAATTTACCACGACTACATTATCTAAAAGAAAGTGGAATATATTCATTTGCAAACTTATATTTTTCTAATATGTCAGTATTTGATTCTGAAGATAAGTACATTTTAGCGAAAGATATGCCGAGTGATGGTACTAAAATTGCACTATTTCACGGTGCAATAAATAATTCAGTTAATGATTTTAATTTCAAATTGAAATCAAATACTGGAGTTTCTATGTTCAGAGGTTTCGATTTAACTTTGTTGGGTGATATTCATAAAATGCAATTCTTTGGAAAAACAATGGCGTATTGTGGAAGTCTTATACAGCAGAATCATGGAGAATCAGTTACTGAGCATGGATATATTCTATGGGATTTAAATGTTAAATCATCATCTTTTATTAAGATACCTAATGATTATGGTTATTATACCTTAGAACTAAATGGTGATACTACAACCATCGATAAAGCTTCAGATATGCCTAAAAAGTGTAGACTTAGGATTAAAGCTTACGATGTAAATACTACGAAATTAAACGAACTTATAGTTGAAATTAAACAAAAATATAATCCAATTGAAATTACTATTAATCGAATTAATAAAACTCTTAATGATAAAAATATAAGCGAAGTTTTTGAATTACCAGATGTTCATGATATAAATTGTCAAAATAATTTAATAGAACAAATTTTAATTTATGAACCATTAGTAACAACACAAGATATTGAAGAAGTTAAAAAAATTAATATAGAAATTAATTCTAAAATTGAAGTAGAAGATATAATACGTAATTCAAGGTGGAATCCTATTAAATTTGAATGGTCTAATATGTTTTCGTATGGTGAGAATAATGTAATAGATTTTTCAAAATTAAAAGGTATTGTAGGTTTATTTGCACCAAATTCAACTGGCAAGAGTTCATTTGTTGACAGTTTATCATTCTGTCTATTTGATAAAACTGCAAGAGATTTTAAACCTATTAATATATTAAATAATAAAAAAAATAATTTCACGTGCAAATTAGATTTTGAATTGTCTAATACTCAATATACAATTACTCGTAAAGTTCACAAAAATAAAAAGGGTGATCCTCAATATAAACTAGAATTTACTACAGGGGATGGTAAAATTGTCAAATCTTTAAATGGAGAAAATAGATGGGATACAAATAAATATATTTTTTCTAAAATTGGTACGTACGAAGATTTCACGTTAACATCACTAAGTGCACAGAATAAAGGATCTGGGTTTATTGACAAAGGTCATTCTGAAAGAAAAGATCTAATTATACAATTTATGGGGTTAGGTATATTTGATAAGTTATGTATAATTGCACTAGATGAAATAAAACAATTAACTACATTGATCAAATCATTATCGCTCGACGACTGGGATAGTAGATTAAATAATACAAATAAAGAAATTAAAATTTTATCTAAGACATATAAAGATGTTAATCTTAAAAGAGATCGTATATCAGAAAATATAACAGAGATTAGAAATTTAATTACTTTTTTAAAATACGATTTAATTGAAATAGATGAAAATTTAGACATAGATGAATTAAACAATACACTATTATATTTAACAACTGATTTAGATGAGCAAAAAGAATTATTAAGTAATAATCAGTCAAATATTAAATCTAACACAGATATGATGTCTGAATTACGTGAAAATATTTTATTATATGAATCACTTGATATTGAATCAATGTATACAGATTATATAAAAACTGTAACTAATAAAGATAAATTATTATCTGAGTTAAATAGTTTAGAATATGTTCTAAATACTAAACGTGATAAAATGAAAAAACTTACCGAATTAGAGTATGACCCAGATTGTACATTTTGTATGAATAATATTTTTGTAAAAGATGCTATAGAAACTAAAGCTAGTATAGAAGTAGATTCTACCCAATATGAAGTATTGAAAATTAATGTAAACGCAATGAAAGAAATTATTACATCTAATTATCATATTAAAGAAAAATATTCAGAATACAATAAATTGAAACAAAATTATATAACTTATGAATTAAAGAAACATCAATTAGAACTTATAGAATCAAAAATAAATAATAATATTGAATCTATAAAAAATAATATTATATCTACTGAAGAAAAAATTAAAAAATACGAATCCAATAAAATATCAATTGAAAAGAATAGAACTATACAATGCCAAATAGATGAGAATATGATATTGTTATCAAAAGAAGAACTTTTATTTGAATCAATCGGACATGAAATATTAACTATATATGGTAAAATGGAAGTAGAAAAATCTAATAAACATTTGTTTATAGATAATATTAATAAATTAAAGAATTATAATATTAAACTAGAACATTATAAGAGATATATTAATTGCATTAAACGTGATGGAATTCCATATACATTAATTCAAAAAATTATACCAGTTATTGAAAATGAAATAAATAATATTTTAAGTCAAATTGTAGAATTTTCTATTGTAATAAACTTAGATGATTCTAAAAACATTAATATGTTCATAGTATATGATGAAAATAATTATTGGCCGCTAGAATTAGCAGGTGGTATGGAGAAATTTATATCATCTATTGCAATCAGAGTTGCTCTCACTAATATTTCAAATTTACCTAGACCTAATTTCTTAATTATTGATGAAGGATGGGGAACATTAGATAGAGAAAACTTAGGTTCTGTATCTATGTTAATGGACTATCTTAAAACCCAATTCGATTTTGTTTTAATTATATCACATGTCGATCAAATTAAAGACGTAGCCGATGTTCTGATAGATATTAAAAAAGAAGACAATTACAGTTTAATACAGCATATCTAAAAATTTAGTTTTCACATATTTATATATTAAGTGTTTATATAAACCTAGATGAGAACTAATGCCTAATACAATACGTAAAAAAACAATTCAACACCTAGATAATATCCAAGTGTATAAAATTGACACAGATAATTCTGTATTTCAAATAACTAACATTCCAACTGTGTTTCCAATTGGCAAGAGTTATTTTTTAATAAAGGGTAGTGATGAACTTCAAAATTTATCTGAAATAGAAATAGAAATAATAGATGCGGCAGGTAAACCCGTATTTTATGATATTGTGTCTACTATAGAATCTACATCAAATATTATTTCAGTTTGGGTTCAAAATGATACTGAACAAGGTAATGCCAACTTAATCATACTTGGTAAATCTAAAGATGTTCCAACAGAGTGGTTTAACAACTATAATGTAAAATATAAAACTCAATTATATTTAGATAAAAATATTCCAAATGTAAATCAAATTAAATTTGAATTTAATCCAACTGTAACCGCAACTGAATTTATTAGAAAATATGTAAATTACGAAACTACTAAACTCAATGATTTAGAATTTTCAGGTGGAACAATTAGTGGGAAGAACATATCAGTATTATCAAATGATAATGGATTTGACATTAAAACATTACCATACGAAATGTCATTATCTTCGGGTTATGAATTATCATCATCATTTGAAAATCCAATATTATACATAAACCAAATAACCGGAGATTATAGACTTGGAAATAAAATATATCATACAACGATTTATAATTATACATCATCTATTTTAAATATTAAGAATTCGCACACATTTACTGTAAGTAATCCTCCAACCAGTTCTTTAGGTGAAATATTAAATTTTACCAATATGCCCAATTATAAAATTAAATATGAAAATAATACAACCGGTTCTTCTACAATATATACTGCGTCATATTTAGAATTAGATATAAAAAATATAATTCCGTTTAGTGGTGAAGTTAAAACATTACGAATATATAAAAATATTCTTAATTCTGATATTACCCAACAACATTTAGGTGATTATTTAATACAAAATTATGAACTATTAAGTATTGATAATTCATTTGAAAGAATAAATATTGGAAACTTTAAAGTAAATAATACTATTAGTAACTGGGTTACATCGAGTAAGTATGAAGTAATGTCAATTGGTCAAATTCCTCCTATAGTTCAATTGGATAATAATCAAATATTCGGTGCAGTAGAATTGATGAATGTACCAATAGATAATACTTCAAAATTTTATCCAAATTTAACTATATCTAGTGATGCCAATGTTGAATATACCTTAAATTTTGATTGTGCAACTCTATTAGATTCTAGATTGATAGACAATGAATGGAATATAAGTATAGGGCAATATTATATTGGCGATATAGTATATAATTATAACATACCATACATTTGTTATAATAATCATAATTCAACCCAAGATGGCTCAGAGCCTGGAACAGGTCACTCGTGGCCAGACTATTGGATAGATATGGATCCAGTAACGTCAAATCAACTAATAAGTAGTATAGATATATATGTATCTGGAAGTGCAGTTAATAATACAGATTTAAATGGTAAAAAAATAGGCTCAATACAATGTTCTACAATAAAAAATTACGGTAACTTGAATTTTAATGTTATAACTGATAAACAAGGTACATTTAAACCTGTATTTATAATTAAAACTGGAAAATGGTACATAGCTAACATATCATTTAAGTATTCAAGTGATTTAGGTTATAATCCTTATTCAACTAAAATTTATATTCCAAATATATCTAATAAACGTAATGATTATTCACAATTTGATATTCAATTTTTAAATTCAAAAAATGAAATATCTCAAACTCAAATACAAACCAATGTAATTAAAATTGTCAATAATCCTACATATATTGAATTAGATGATAATGTATTATCTGGAAGTATGTTCATTGGAGCAGAAATTAATTCTGGTATTGAAATGGCGGGCAAAGGTTCCGGATATGTAAGGTCAATCGGATACAATGGTTATACAACTGCAACCCAAGGTTCTACACCGGCAGGATTTATTATTTATAGTGGATCTAAAAATTTATCAACTGTACTTTCATCTAATGATAATTATGAAGGTGTAGGTATCGAACTAAACGCCGGAGCAAATTACGGTAGAATGAAATTTAAAGCAGATTATACTCATTCTATTTTTGAAGTAATTGCAGACTCATTCTATGTAGGATCATCGACGACACAATTTATAAGTGGAAGTGGTGGTTTAATAGAAATAAGTAGTAGTAATTTTCATTTATCTTCAAGTGGTGATGTTATTGTCAAAGGTTCAATAACAGCAGATAGTGGTTATTTTGGTGGGTTTACTATATCATCCCATTCAATAGGTTCAGCACACTTGTTTTTAAGTGGAAGTCCAACAAGTATAGACGGGTATGATACAACATCAAATATGTTTATATCAACTTCAAATTTTAATGTTAAGAGCAATGGTGATATAACCGGAAGTAATGTATTATTTTCAGGTGGTAAAGTCGGAGGATTATTAATAAATGACACTAGTTTATATAATAATTATTTAAATATCACATCTAGTTTACAACAGACTATACCTGAAAACTTAATACCTACTGTACTATTCGACAATGTAAATAATTTTACTATTGTTAATCAAGGACCCCCATCAGGGTCAGGTATTGTTACTATTGATGGAATACAATACTTAAAACTACAAGTTGCAGATGGTTCAAATCAAACTCCCGAATATGCTGAAACGGGTATTCAAGTAGAAAAAGATGTATTATACAATATATCTTCAAATATATTTATTAGTGGAAGTGATTACCTCAATTATATGGCATTGCCTTTTCCACTATTAATAACTATTTATGAAAATTCAGTTTTACAAGATACAATAACATACGAATTTGATAATCCAAATTATCCAGATAATCCAGAGTGGTATCCTATAAATATATTAATACACTATATTGCAAAATCGTCAACAACTGCAACTATACATCTCGAATTTGGAAATATTCAACAAAGCCTAGTTGGTATACAAGCATATATTTCTAATTTTAATATATCATATTATAATCCCCTAGTTGAGATAAGTGAAAAAGGAATATTAATAGCATCATCCCCATCACAATATATTAATATGAATATAGACTATACTAAATTTACATCTCTAACTACAGACACGTGTTATACACATGATATTCGTGGTATTAATGGATGGAATACACACTTTTATATTAAACCTGTATCTGCATCAAGTGCAGTTGCAATCGGGTATGATAATGGATTAGTGGTTCAATATACTGGTAGTAATGCACAAGTTAAATTAACACGTGGAAAATTAATATTTGAAACTACAGATATTAATTTATATAAAAGTGGGTCAGGAATATTAAAAGCAGATTCAAATTTCGAGTGTAAAGCACTAAAAATATCAGGTAGTAATGTTCCTACGATTATTTATTCTTCTACCGGGTCTGGTGCTATATCTTCGTTTAATCAAAATATTACTACTGCATCGGGGTTTTATAGAACTACAATTTATTATGGTGTATTGGCACTAGGGTCCGGCACAGGAACGGTTTATAGTACACTCACATATGATAATCCAAGTGGAACTCAACACACGATGACAGGTGCAACACTAACTACATCAAATGGTATTGGATTTTATTATACATATCAATATAATGTATACCATATTGGTACAAATAATATTAATATAGCATTAACAACTGCTGGACTAGGAGCAGGTGGTACAATTACATACGCACTTACAGTAGAAAGACTTGTGTAAATACACTAAAATCCTTAAATCATATATTTATTAATAAATGGAAAACAAATGAAACGAGATATTTCAAGATTTATAGCAGATGAAGTATTGTCTATATTTTTAAAAGAACAATCTAATATAAAAGATAAAGTTGTAATATATAGTGGTAGGTTTCAACCGTATCACAGAGGACATCAATATGCTTATGAAGATTTAGTATCTAAGTTTGGTAAAAATAACGTATATATCGCAACATCTAATAAATCGGATAATGATAAGTCTCCATTTACATTTAATGAAAAAAAAGAAATTATAACTAAGTTGTTTGGTATACCTTCTAATAAAGTTATAAATGTTAAAAATCCATATAAACCTGAAGAAATATTAAATAAATTCGATCCTAAAAAGACCGCGGTTATTGTTGCAATAGGTGAAAAAGATGTAGATCGATTAAGTGGAAAATATTATGTTAGATATGATGGTATCGCAAATAAAGGTTATTTAGATAAAGGTTATGTTTATATAGTTCCACAATTACAGCTAAAGCTTAAAGGTAAAACAATTTCAGGTACAGAAGTTAGAAAGAATTTTTCTAAGGAAATGTTTAAACATTTATATCCTAAATTTGATTTAAACATTTACAATATGATGAAAAAGAAATTATCAGAAAGTTTAATTGTAGAAGGTTTATTTGTTAGATGTATGATATGCGGAGAATTACATAAACAACTAACAAACCACATTCCAAAACATAATATAACTATTCAAGAATATAAAGAAAAATATCCTAATTCTAAATTGGTATCAGAAGAAAAACGAAATAAAAACAGTATTACTTTAAAACAATTAATTTTGGATATTCAAGATAGTAAAAATCCACCAGATAATAAAATATTGTTATTATGTAGTGGCGGGTATGGACATTTAAAACATCCATTTGAAGATATGGACCTTACATTTGGTGATATGAAAGTAATGATTAAAAACGCATTGCAAGGTAAATTAGAATTAGCACAAGAAAAAACAGATGGTCAAAATTTGATGTTCTCTTGGATTGATGGTAAACTAAGAGTTGCTCGTAATGGTGGTCATTTGAAAAATTTTGGAAAAACATCATTAGATTTATCGGGTATTTCTAATATGTTTGCGGGTAGAGGTAATATTCAAACTGCATTTACTGAAGCTACTAGAGATTTAGAAGCTGCGGTATCTAAATTATCTCAAAAACAAAAAGATAAAATATTTGCAAATGGTAAAAAGTTTATGAGTGTTGAAGTAATTTATCCGGCGAACGCAAATGTAATTCCCTATGGACTAGCAATGCTAGTATTTCATGGTACTATGGAATACGATGAAGCAGGTAATGTTATTAATGCAGATAAATCTGAAGCTACAACATTGGCCGGAATGATTAAACAAATTAATGCAGATGTTCAAACTACATTTAAAATTAGACCTCCTAATAATTTAAAATTACCTAAAGTACAAAATTTTTCATCTCAGCAAACATATTTTATTTCTAAGTTGAATAAATTACAACAACAATTTAAACTTAAAGATAGTGATCCTGTAATGCTATATCATCAAAAATGGTGGGAAAATTTTATAAATGACGAAGCTAAAAAATTAAAATATTCAATAACAAATAATGTATTAATGTTATTAATAAAACGATGGGCATATGCTGATAAATCTGCAAAGATAAATGATATTAAGAAAAGAATAGACAATGAATCATTTGTATCTTGGGTAAATGAATTTGATAAAAATTCATATTCAAGTAAATTTAAAGATAATATTAAACCATTTGAACAAATCTTTTTAGAATTATCAGTACAAGTATTAAAAAATATGAATGAGTTTTTAACAGTAAATCCTGACGCATCATTAAAACAAATTAAGGCAGACTTAAGTTCTACTATATCTAAGATACAGTCATCAAATGACATTAAAGATATTGAACTACTTAATAAACAAATGGATAGATTAAATTCACTTGGTGGTGAAGATATATTGGTACCATCTGAAGGAATTACATTCATGTATAATAATAAACTTTATAAATTAACCGGTGCGTTTGCACCTCTAAATCAAATAATGGGAATAGGAAAATTTAGATAATGACTAAATAATAAAAATGGATCACGCACAGATACATTAAGATAAGAAGAATACTTACTAAGACTAAAATGTCTTATAATAAAAATTCTAAAAATTATGTAAAAAATATCAAAGACAAGGATAAGAGGTTTTATATGAGTGTAGAAAATTTAATTAATGAACGTAGTACTGAAGAGTTAAAAGCAATTGCTAAAAAGAATTTAGAAAAATCATCTGCTCGTCCAATGGGTACTATTAATATGGACGCAGTGCGTAGTGTACTAAATGGTGAATCACCTAGGTTAAGTGTATCAATGTATACATCTGAAATGCAACCTAATACAGTTGAAGAAAATGAAGAAAAAGAAAAACGACATAAATTATTTCAAAATTTGCGAAAAGAAATAAATCCAACATTCTGTCCTAATTGTAATAAATTTATGGGTAGAAATAGATTAGATGATAAATTTTTTTCATTGCGTAAAATGTGTTTTGAGTGTGCTATTAAACAAGAAACAGAACTTAGAACTCAGGGGAAATGGGAATTATTTGAAACAACACGATTAATAGAAAATAAATTATCATTTTTAGCCGAAGTAAAAGAAGAGGCAATAGATTACTTAACGGTCGGATTAAAGAAATGTCATGAGGTTGTAAATGAAGATGGTTCTATTCAAAAATTTACAAACGATGATTATGATGGAATGAAAGAAATTATTGAAAGTCAAGTTGTAGAAATTGAAGGTTATATAACAGATTTAAATGAATATTTAATTGAATTAAATCTTAGGTTGACGGAGAATAGTAATGTCAACTAATATAAATTATAGGGAACTAATTAAACAAGAATATACAAAATGTGTAGAGAGTCCTATCTATTTTATTAAAAATTATTGTTTTATTCAACATGCACAACGCGGCAAAATAAAATTTAATTTATATGAATTTCAAGAAAACGTCTTATCTGCATTTATTCATAATCCTAGAAATATAATTCTTAAAAATAGACAAATGGGTTTATCTACATTGGCAGCTGCGTATTCATTTTGGCTAATGACGTTTTTTCCCGATAAGAATATTTTAGTTATTGCTACTAAACAAGGTGTAGCTAAAAATATTATTACCAAGGTTAGAACAATGCATGAACTCTTGCCAAGTTGGTTAAAAAGAAAATGTATAGAAGATAATAAACTTGGATTAACATATGATAATGGTTCTAAAATATTTGCAAGTACTAGCACTAGTGATTCAGGTAGATCAGAAGCAGTATCTTTACTTATTGTAGATGAGGCTGCATTCATTTATGGTATGGATGAATTGTGGACATCATTACAACCTACACTATCTACTGGTGGTGATATTATTATTTTATCTACTCCAAATGGTGTAGGTAATTGGTATCATCAAACATTTACAATGGCAGAAGAAAATAAAAATAATTTTTACCCTATTACTCTTCATTGGAAATTACATCCTGAGCGTGATCAAGCGTGGAGAGATACTCAAGATATTGAATTAGGTTATAAAAAAGCTAAACAAGAATGTGATGCGTCATTCTTGGCATCAGGTGAAACTGTAATTCCTGGAGAATTATTAGAATTTTATAGAACGACACACTGTAAAGATCCGATACAAAAAACCGGGTTTGATACTAATGTATGGTTATGGGAATTTCCAGATTATACTAAAAAGTATATGATAGTAGCTGATGTGGCACGTGGAGATGGAAAAGATAATTCTACATTTCATGTTATAGAATTGGAAAGTATGGTTCAGGTTGCAGAATATCAAGGTAAAATAGGTACTACAGAATTTGCAAATTTATTAGTAGAATATGCAACTAAATATAATGACGCACTTTTAGTAATAGAAAATGCGAGTATAGGTTGGTCTGTAATCCAAGTTGTCATAGACAGAAATTATAAAAATTTATTTTACAGTGACTCCAGTACTACATATATAGATAAAAAGGTTGAAACAAAATATATTCGTACTAATAGTAACAATACAAAATCGACCCCAGGTTTTACTACATCTCTTAAAACTAGACCTTTAATTATTTCTAAAATGGAACAATATTTTACAGAAAGAACTATCACTATTAAATCAATTAGAACAATAAATGAATTGACAACATTTGTATGGAGAAATGGACGTCCTGAAGCATCACCTAATTATAATGATGACTTGGTTATTGCATTGGCCATAGGGTTATGGGTAAGGGATACAGCATTAAGACTATTTGAAAAATCTAAAGATTTAACAAAAATTTCACTTGATACATTTAAAGTAGAACGAAGTGGAATAAATGCTATAAATCAATATACGTATTTACAAAATTCTAGATATATGAAAATTGGAATGGGCAATTATGATTTGAGAGAATTAATTTGATAAGTATAATAAAAGAATTATCATTAATAGATAAAGCAAAAGACTTAGCTCAACAGGTGCACTTGGGTCAAACACGTAAAGTATCAAAACAACCTTATATTATACATCCATTTAGAGTATTTCAACAATCATTATTAAAAAATTACAATAAAGATATACAATTGGTCTCATTGTTACATGACACATACGAAGATTCAAAAAATAAAAAATATGTAGAAGATACAATTAAATCCAGATTCGGTAATATAATCTGGTCATATGTTAAATTATTATCACATGACCCTAGTATAAATTACAATGAATATGTATTATATCTTGCTAAAAAAAGTAAAGTTGCATTAACTGTAAAATTATTAGATATGGTCGAGAATCTAAAAGATAATCCTAGTTCTAAGCAAAAAACTAAATATTTAGAAGCTGTTCTATATTTATTAAATAATGGTATTAATATTGACTCTAGTATAGTATCTAATATAAAATTATTAACAACATAGTGAGAATTAAATGGCTACCCAAACACTAATAGAAAACGTATTTAAAGGACTAAAAAGAATATTTGCGTCCGACGTAACAGTACGTAGAATTGGTAAAAATAAATTTAAAGTAATAGATACTTATAATACTCAAGCAATGGGTATGCTAGCAACCAATTATTTAAATCACAAATACAGTGCATTTTTTAGTACAATGAAAGGTGGATACGGTGGTTATACACAGAATCATTCAGGTAATAGTCCTATACAACGTTCATTACTCTTTAGAGAATATGAACTTATGGATCAAGATCCTATACTCGCATCTGCTTTAGATTTATACGCCGAAGAAGCAACAGTAAAAAATGAAAATGGAATGATTGTTGCTATTAAAAGTGAAGACCAAGAAATTAAATCTATTTTAGAAAATTTATTTTATGATATATTAAACATAGATTTTAATCTATTACATTGGACTAGAAACTTAGTAAAATATGGTGACATGTTTTTAAAATTAGATTTAGCTGAAAAAATTGGTATAGTTCGAGTAGTTCCTATATCTCCATATTATATTGAAAGACAAGAAGGTCTTAGTGAATATAATCCATACGGGGTAAACTATAAAATTGAAGGTCCTATATTAAAAGGTGTATACGAAGATTATGAAATAAGTCATTTTAGATTATTAAGTGATTCAAACTTTTTACCTTATGGTAAATCTATGATTGAGCCTGCAAGGCGAATTTGGAAGCAATTGACTTTGATGGAAGATGCTATGTTAATTCATAGAATCATTAGAGCACCTCAGAAAAGAATGTTTAAAATAGATATAGGTAATTTATCACAAGATGATGCAAAATTTTATATACAAAAGATATCTGACCAAATAAAGAAGGTTCCTTATATTGATGAAACTACAGGTGATTATAATCTCCAATATAATATGCAAAATCTAACTGAAGACTTCTTTATACCTACACGTGGTGGAGCTGACACTACTCAAATTGATACCCTTCCAGGATTAGAATATAATGCTATAGAAGATGTTGAATATCTAAAAAATAAAATGATGTCTGCACTACGTATTCCTAAGGCGTTTCTAGGATTTGATGCAGCTATAAATTCTAAGTCAACATTATCTCAAGAAGATATTAGATTTGCTAGAACAATAGAACGTATTCAAAAAATTATTGCGGCAGAACTTAAAAACTTGGCAATAGTTCATTTGTTTTTACAAGGGTTTAATAACGAAGATTTAGCTAATTTTGAATTAACATTAACTAGTCCGTCGGTTATATATGAACAAGAAAAACTGGAAATTTGGAAAAGTAGATTAGAAGTTTCTACTCAGATGTTAGAACAAAAAATGTTTGGTAGTAAACTTATATATAGCAAAATATTTGGATTAAGTGAAACTGAAAGAAATGAATGCCAAGAAGATTTAGTCGAAGATACTAAATTTCAATATAGATTACAACAAATTTTAGAACAGGGCAATGACCCTAAGAAGACAATTACACACGCTGGCAATAACGAAGTTGATGATCCGGCGCGTACATTAGTAGCTGATAAAGAACTTAATGGAGATAAAGACACTAAAGGCAATCAAATGGGTAGACCTAAAGAAATCAAAACACGTTATGGAACAGATGAACATCCACTTGGTAGAGACCCATTAGGTCAAACTGCAATGCATAAAGCTACTGATGTTTATACATCTGAAAATAAGACTAAAGCTGGTCCAATGAGTTCAGATGCAAAGCGTAAAATAAATTCAATATCAAATTACATATTAAATAAGTCTAGTATATTGAAAGAAAACAATGAAATTTTAGGCGGAAGTATAGAACAGGCATTAAATGACTAATATTCAATAGAATTTTCAAAAGTTCTATATTATATATTATACAAAATTGAGGATTACAAATGTTAAGTAAGAACATAAAGCACAACAAAATTAAAAATGTAGGTTTATTGTTCGAATTGTTAGCTAGACAACTTACTGCCGATGTATTAGAGGATAAAAAATCTTCAGTTAGTGCTACAATTATTAAAGAATTTTTTTTTAAAGATTCAGAACTTAGAAAAGAGTTAGATTTATATCAAAAACTAATAAAAAGTAATTTTGTTTCAGAAATTAAAGCAGCTAATTATGTTGATATAATAGTTGAAGCTCGCCACACTATTAATCATACTAAACTTAGAAAAGAAAAATATAATATAATTAGAAAAATATCTGAAAATTTTAATATTGATTCATTTTTCAAATCTAGAATTGATAATTATGCGACATACGCTTCTATCTATAAATTATTTGAATATAGCACACTCACAGAATCACAATACAAAAATATACATGACCTAATTGATTGTAAGTTTAAAATCGTTGAGCATCTTACTCGTAAAAATGTTAAAAAAGAAAAAGTTAAATCTAATATATCTAATATATCGGATATATTGGCTAAAGAAAATATGTCTATTAGATTATTAACTCAAAAGATTATCATAGATGATTTTAATAAGAATTTTAGTAATAAATTAAATGAATCTCAAAAAATGTTAATAAGGAATTATATAAATGGAATTACTAATACAAATTCGTTTATGGATTCTGTATATAAATGTATTCCGATTATAGTTACTGAAATGACAAATTTAAGTAAATTAATTCAAGATATTCCTATAAGAATAAAATTAGTTGAATTAACTAAGGGTATAGATAGACTTAAAAATGCAAAATCTATTAATGATGACCAGTTTATTGCATTATTAAAAGTTTATTCTTTAATAGAAGAAATACAATCAAATTTAAAAAAACACAATTGCGGATGTAAATAAAATGAAAACAATTAAATTAAAAGACGTATTAACCGAAAAATCAATTAGTAAATCGAGTCCTGAATATGACACATATTTTAAAGCTGCATTAAAAAAGTTTAATATTAAATCACCTTCTGAATTAGATGATTATAAAAAAACTGAATTTTTTAATTATGTAGACAGAGGTTGGGATGCAGAAAAAAATGAAACTGATTTAGATGAAACATCATCGGTAGGTGGACTATCGGGTGGTGATAGTTATCAAACTCCGTTTGCATTTTCTAAACGTGAGTTAAATCCTCGTAAAAAAAAATCAATTGAAAAAAACGGTGTAGTAATAGTTAAAGAAGAAGTTACTCCTGAAATTTCACCTAAAAAACATATCGCGAATTGTGTTAAAGAAATTAGATATAAATTGAGTGAGGTAGAAAAAATGATAGATCAATCTAAAGTATTTAAAGAAACAGTAGGACTTAAATCGTCTGATTTTTATAAAAGAACTAATAATAATCTTAAACGAATTGGTGAACAAATTTATAGAATCATCAATAAAATGCAGACAATTAAATAATGAAAGATATAAATAATAAATTTTTAAGTGAACTTAGAAAAAATTTACAAATTAGTATTTTAAATGAAAGTACTAGTAGTTATGTTATAGGTTTGTTAAATAAATTGTCGATTAAGAGTGAAGATTTATTGTTGTATTTGATAAAGGTGGTAAAAATGATTAATATACCTTTTCGAATGTTAGTGATATATTAGAAAACTAAAAGGTTAATTTGAATTATTTAGATGAAATAAAAGATGAAATAGTAGAAGAAAAAATAGAAGGTTTAGATAAAATTAGATCATTTGAAGACATTCAAACTGAATTATTGTCTAATAGAATTATAAATACTTTAAAAAATAAAGGTCTTCTATTAGAAGGTTCAAGATTTGATTTAATAGATAATAGATGTAAAATGTTATTAATATGTTTAGATGACATTTTACCTGGTAAAATAATCGATACAAATGGTAAAGTGTTAAGCTTATCATCTAAATGGATGTATAAACGCATAGATGCTAATAAAGTATTAGTTGAATATGTTTTTAAGTAAGGAAACAAATGAAAAAACTTTTAATTGAATGTAGTAATTTTTCTCCTACTAGTATGGTATTAGAAGGTACTAGTACTATTGGCAAAAAATTAATTGTTAGTGGTATTATACAACGGGCTAATACCAAAAATCAAAATGGTAGAGTATATCCTAGATCAATTTTAGAAAGAGTTGTACAAGATTATTTAATTTTAATTAAAGAAAGAAGATCTTTAGGTGAATTAGACCATCCAGATTCTGAAATTATAACACTCGCGAATGTATCTCACGTATTCACGGAAATTTGGTGGAAGGGTGATGATTTATATGGTAAGGTAGAAATTTTGGATACACCAAGTGGTAATATATTACGTAAACTATTTGAAGCCAAAATTAAACTTGGTATATCATCACGAGGTACAGGTAGTGTTAGAGAACTGGCGACGGGTGGTGTTGAAGTATTAGAAGATTTTGATTTAATTGGATGGGACTTTGTTTCTAATCCATCTACACAAGGTGCATTTATGAATAAAATAAATGAATCTACTAAGAAACAACCACTTAATGAAAAAGCAGTGTGTCGTAATAAAGTAGACTGCTTAATAACAGAAATTTTAATAGACTTAAATAGGAAATAATAATGCGAATTAAGATCCAACGTGTGAAAGCATGGGAAGCAGATAATGCTCCAATAGTATGGGGATTTTTTGGTGTACCTGTAGGTGTAAGTGGTGTATTTAAAGAAATGAATTCTAAATTAAATGAATCATCAAGTAATACTGGTGAAAAAAGTGAAAAATTTTATTTTGATAATATACGAAAAATTTGGTATACTAAAGACAAAAGATCAGTTGAAATAGCAAGAGAAAAAATAGAAAAAATATTTGCTAATAGCAATATATCTTTAATTTGGAATATAATTTAATAAAAGCTATGGCATATAGTAAATTTAATAAATTTAAAGACTTTTAATAAGATAATATAATGAAAAAATCAGAATTAAAACAAATAATTACATCTGTTATATTAGAATCTATATACGATACACGTGAAGAGTGTGGCGCTAAAGGTGCGCTTAGATATAATCGCTCAGGTCAATTATTAAATCCAAAATCTATTATATTTAGTACTGATAAGATGCTATGTAAAAGTGTGCAGATATTTTAATTAAAAATAAACGTAGAGTAGTATAATAAATTATTACGTAACTAATAACTTATATCGATATAGTATTTTAAGTATAGTAGCGAAATTGAAACTGTAATTGCAATAAATGGAGAAAATAAATGAATAAATTTGCTGGAATATTATTAACATCAAGAACACAAATGCATATAGCACATTTACAAGTACAATCTTATGCTGCACATATGGCTCTTAATGCATATTATGATGGTATCGTTGGATTAATTGACGGTTTAGTAGAAGAGTATCAAGGTAAATACGGAATTGTAAAAGGGTATAAAATAATTGGTATTAAAGATATGGATACCCCTGAAGCTATATTAACATATTTGAAATCAATATTAAAATTCGTAGAAGTAGCTAGAAAACAATTACCTCAAGATACCAATATTCAAAATAATATTGATGCAATAGTAACTCTATTAGATAGTACAATTTATAAACTAACATTTTTAAAATAAAATCTGAAATGTTAGAATTAAAAAAAATAATCAATAAAATAAGGCAACTATATGAAAAAATCAGAATTAAAACAAATTATATTAACAGAACTAAAACGTTATTTAGTATTAGAAGATAAACCTACGACTGGTTGGGTTTTCGATCAAAATAATACTGTAAAATTATTAGCTAAAGCTATGGGTCAGGGATTTAAGGTAGGTTTAGGATATGAATATGATAACAGAGTAGAATTTAATTTTAACTCGTGGCATGGTGAAAAATTTCCAAATCTTAAAGAATTTATAAAAGTTGTAAAAACAATTCCTGGAATTTTAAAATATGTAAATATATCAAAAGCGCACCAAATACTTGGTCAAGCTGATAGTAAAAGAGTAAGAACATTTGTAATTCCTAAATTACCACAATATTTTATGAAACCTACTAAATATTATAATGTTTTATAGTTTGTTAAGTAAAGGAGACGTATGACTCAAATTATCATAAGTAAGTTAATTAAAGAAGAGCAAGAAAAAAAAGAAGCTCAAATACTAACACCTGACCAGAAGAAACAATTTTTAGAAACAGTTTCTAATTATAATTCATATAGGAATAAATTAAAAACTGAAACAGATTTAGTTCAAATGGCCAATGAGTTATGTACAATTGCTGATACTGCACAAAGTTTAGCATTAAATGAAACTGATGAATGGTTTGATACTATAACAATTAATAGAAATATGAAAGAATTAAAAAAGATAAATGAACTTTTTAATTCATCAGCAAAAGATGCAAAACTTTTACAAGATAGAATGTTATCTTTATATGAAGATATGGGTCACATTTTAGGTAGGTATTTCGATATTAAAACTAATAAGGTAAGTTAAATATGATAAATATATTCAATAAAATAGGTAATTTTTTTGTTAAAGCAATTACATTTAATAATAATATATCATCAACTAGATTAATCGCGGTTTGGAGCGGATTTGTATTTTCTATATCTTTAGTATATGGATTTAGTGTAGTATTAATATATTATAAAGATTTAATTATACAATACGCTGGAATTTTATTGGGTGGGTTGCTTGGAACCTTAGGTGTTAAGGCATATGAGAAAAAAGGAACAACAACTTTAAGTACAAAATTAAACAATAGTACAAATTAGATAAAAATATCGATAACTAATATATATAATAGTAATTTTCAATAAATAATGAGGTTAATATGTCCGGTATAACTGTTAAAGTTAGACAAAGTAAATTCAGTTCAAATGATAAAAAATATAATGATGATATTAAATTAAATGTAGATAGAGCATTAAATTTATTTAAAAAAAAAATTAAAGATTCTAGGTTAATGATAGAAATAAACGAAAGACAATATTTCATAAAACCTAGTATTAAACGTAAACTTAAACATTCAAAAGCAGTTGCTAGGAACAAATTTTTAAATAATGTTAAAAACAATAGTTAATTATATAATAAATAGACGAATACGTTATATCTCTGATAAAATTAAAGATACAGAAGAAATGACGTATAAGTTAAAAGAATTACATAACCAATTAAAAGTTGATAGTATTTTATCTGCTGTTAATTCAAATCAATTATCGACAAATCATATATACAATAAGGAATAAATATGCCTTCACTTACACCCACACCACATTTTAATTCAGAAGGATGGGATACATATGCACGATTAGTTTTAAATAAATTAGAAGATCATGACAATTTATTAAACGAAATTAATAAAGAGTTAACACTTATACGAGTAGAAATTAGTATGCTTAAAGTTAAATCTGGTGTATGGGGTTTGGTTGGTGGGTTAATTCCAGTAACTATAGCTGTAATAGTAGCAATTTTAAGAATTATATAATTATTGAAAATATTTTTAGAAAAACTGAATTTTTCTTTAAATTTTCTATATATATAAACACTAAATACGTTATTCTTATATAACGTCCACAAACATAACAAATCTTATTAAACTCCTTAATGAGTTTAATCCAAAATTTTAATAATTGGAGATACAAATGAGTGATATTTTAAAAAATGCGGTAGCACGTGCTAAGGTTCTTAGAAACGTTGCTATCGAAAATGCAAAGACTATGTTAATTGAGTCTTTAGATGACAAAGTTGAAGGTATCTTAAGTAATAAACTTAAATCAGAAATGGAAGACGAAGATCCAGACAACTTAGAATCAACAGATGATGAAGATGAAACATTTACAGAAGAAGATGAAAGCCAATCTGTAGATGATACCGACGATACAGTTGATTTCAAATCTGAAAGTTTTGAAGAGGATCCTGATCAAGAAGAAATCACTGAGGAAGATGAAAGTCAACCTAAAGATGATACTGATGTGACAGACGACTTTAAAGCTGAAGGTGCTGAAAAAGTAGATACAACTTCAGATGATGAAGGTGTAGATACTGAATTAGAAAACATTATCAGAGAATTAGACGACGAAAATGATGAACTTGAAGACGATGAGACTGAACTTTCTGAAACAGAAGTTTCAGCTGATGACGAATTTGAAGATGACTCTAAGGTTGCTCCTGAACTTGAAGAGATTGACGGAATTGAAAATTCAGATGATGATGAAGAAATTGACGTTGATTTAACTGACGAAGGTATAGATGATGATGAAGGTGATATAATTCCCGAGGATGATGATCCAGAAGATAAAATACCTGAACCTAAACTTGAATCATTAAAATCACAAAATCAAAAACTTAAAGTTGAAGTTGCAAAAAGAAATAAAGTAATTAATAAATTGGTTGAACAAATTGAAGAATTGAATCTATTCAATTATAAATTAGCTCATACTACCAAGTTGTTTAAGAAATATAATCTTTCTAATACTTCAAAAATGAAAGTGATTGAAACATTTGATAGAGCAAAAACTATACGTGAAGTAAAACTTATATATGCTACACTCGCTGAATCATATAGAGGTGGATCTGCACCTAAAGTTGCTGTATCTAAAACTGTAAAGTCTATTAAAAATATAAATGAAGTAAAAGGTGGTGCTAGTAAATCAATATTAAGTGATTCATTATTTAATGCAACTACAGTATTGACTGAAGGTACTAAATTTACAAATAGACTTGCTACATTAGCTAATCTTAATAAAAAAAAGTAACTGGAGAAAATATAGATGAAAAATCTTAATGTTCAACAACTATTAAATGGTAGAAATCCTCAAGAGGTTCTTCTAAATGAAACCAGAAAATTAGTTGGAAAATGGGAGCCTACAAGACTGTTAGAGGGCTTAAAAAATGAAACAGAAATTCGTGGTATGGCTGTCCTTTTGGAAAACCAAGCACGTCAATTAATTAAAGAATCATCAAGAGTGTCTGGTGATGGTGCCGAAGAATGGTCACCTATCGCATTAGCACTTGTTCGTAGAATCTTTGGTGAAACCGCAGCAAAGGAATTTGTTTCTGTTCAACCTATGAATTTACCTTCAGGCCTAGTATTTTTCTTAGATTTCAAATATGGTTCAGGTAATCAACCTGGATTTAAATTTAATCATTCAATATATGGTGGTGATTCTGCATCAAACGGTACTCCTGGTTTATTCGGTAGAACTACTGATGCTTCAGGTGGTCTTTATGGTGCAGGTCGTTTTGGATATTCTATTAATAACTTTGTAACAAGTTCATTAACAGGTACTCAAGCAAGTGCGTCATGGGCAGAATGTAATTATAATACTGATCTTTCAGCTTCAGTTGTTAGTGGTAATATGAAAAAAGTTACAGTAACAATGAACGGTGATATCGATGAACAAGGTGTTAGAGCATTCAAACTTACTTCAGGTTCAACTGAACTTGTTTATTTCCCTGAATATACTTCAGCTGCACAAAGTGGTACACAGTATTTGGTAACATTTATTGTAAGTCAATCTGCTGCTTTTGGTGCATTGAATGCATTTAATGTTTATTATCATAAACAACCAACTGCAGATGCTAGAGGTGATTTTGAAGATCAATCGTTCTCAGGTTCTTATCAATCACTTGATATTCCTGAAATCGACATTGTGTTAAAATCAGAACCAATTGTTGCTAAAACTCGTAAGTTGAAAGCAGTTTGGACTCCTGAATTAACACAAGATTTGAGCGCATATCACTCAATCGATGCTGAAGCAGAATTAACAAGTATGTTAAGTGAATACATTACCATGGAAATCGATCTTGAAATTCAAGATATGCTTATCCAAAATGCAGATACAACTGAAGTTTGGTCAGCACGTGTAGGTTTCGAATATGATGCTACTACTAATGTATTTAATCAAACAGCTGTGAACAATCAAGCTTATACGAAATCAACTTGGTTCCAAACACTTGGTACTAAATTACAAAAAGTAAGTAACACTATTCATAAGAAAACTCTTCGTGGTGGTGCTAACTTTGCTGTAGTATCCCCTGATGTAGCAACTATTCTTGAATCAATTCCTGGATATATGGTTGATACTGATGGCGACAAAATGACATTCGCAATGGGTGTTACAAAAGCCGGTTCATTTGCAAATAGATACACCATTTACAAGAATCCATATATGACTAGTAATGTAATATTACTTGGTTATAAAGGTGGTTCATTCTTGGAATCAGGTGCCGTTTATGCGCCTTATGTACCTTTGATCAGCACGCCTGTAGTTTATGATTACGATAACTTTACTCCTAGAAAAGGTGTAATGACTCGTTATGCTAAAAAAATGATTAGACCTGAATTTTATGGTCGTATCATAGTAGCAGATCTTAACTATGTGTAAGTGTTATAAGTTAATATAAACAAATAACTTAAGGGTAGTAGAAATACTACCCTTTTTTATTTCTCTAACCTACAAACTAGATAATAGGTTATAATTTTACGGAATAGTTATTTATCATCACTTCATACATATTTATATGTAATGAACATATTAAATACAAAGGTTAGAATTTTATGGAAATCTGTAAATTGTGTCAAAAACAATTTAAAACAAACAAATCATTATCATATCATTTTACTACAACACACCACATAGATTACATTAAATGGTTATTAGATAACAATATGTTAACAATACCAAAATGTAAAGTATGTCATACAGATATTAATATAATATTTGGAAGAGGAAGGGCTAAGATACTAAATTCACCAAGTGAATTAATTTATTGTAGTAATAAATGTAAATTAAATTCACCTGAATATAAAATAAAAATGTCAGATTTGGGTAAATCTAATGCGCATTATATGACAGACAGAATTATATCTAAAGAAGAAAAAGAAAAAAAATCTATATCTACTAAAAATTCATGGTTAGATAAAGATATAAGAAATTCAAGAATAAATAATATGAAATTATATAAAAATACTTCAATTCATAATGAACATATTTCGAATGCACTCAAAGGAATAAAACGTAGTACAGAATATAAAAATAAAATGTCAAAAATTATAAGTGAAAAATATATTAATGGTGAATTTATGTCTACTAAAATAAAATTTAATTCTGTAAAGGCTGGAAAATTACTTCATTTAATGTCATCATATGAATTTAAGTTTGCATTGTATTTAGATATTAATCCAAACGTAACATTGGTACAATATCAACCATTTTATTTAAAATCTAATAATAAAAGATATATACCTGATTTTTATTATGAAGAAAATAATAAAAAATATTTAGTAGAAATAGATAGATATAAAGGATATAAAGAAAAATACGGGTATGGTTGGAAATTACAACTTGCAAAGGAATGGTGTAATAATAATAATGCTACATTTTTATATATAGATTTAACGGATATATGTGCAATGTGGAAAGAAAATATTCCTACTTTAAATATATATGATATTAACCTTGATATACAACCATATAACACATACGCAATAGAGCAAATGACTCAAATGTTAATTCATTCAAAATTATATATATCAATACCTAAAAATGATGTATCAAAACATATTGATGAAGACTTTATTAAATTAAATTATGTGTCGAATAGAAAATTTAATACTACACCATACACAACGTTGGGTTATTATGATAATTATTGGGATTGTAAATGGAAAATTGCTAGATTTTCACCCAATAATGCGATAAATTATAAAACTACATTAAAAACAATATTAAATAATATTGCTAAAAAAAATATTCAAATTAATGGTACCACTTTAATTTCTCAAATAAAAAGTGAAAGATATTCAATATCAGTTTTTCCTGAACAGTGGGCAGAATGGATATATAAAAAATTATTAACAAAAACTAATCATCTATCTATATTAGACATATGTGGTGGGTTTGGTGGTCGAATATTAGGATTTAATAAATTTTTAAATGGATATAAAAATTATGATTATACATATGTAGACGCAAATAAATATAATTGCATTAATACACAACATATGTGTAATCATTTAGGCATTAAAAATGTAACATATATTAATAATATGTTTGAAAATGTATTAGAATTATATAATAAAAAATATAATTTAATGTTTACTTCAATTCCGTATTATGATTTAGAAAAATATAATGATATAGATATTGAGAAAATATATGTGTCAAAAGAATTATTTATTTCCAAATTTATTAACAATATTTTTAAATTAGATTGTAATGTCATATGTATTAATATATCTCAAAAATATTCACATATCCTAAACAATGACTTTGTTAATTATAATTCATATAAACACATAAATACATTTTCTATAGAAATGAGTAAACACCCATTTCAAACCCAACAAAATACAGAACTATTTTATGTGTATACGAAATAAAATACTCACATAATTTATAAACATAAAGGCTAGTAGAGATACTAGTCTTTTCATTTTAAAAGAATCTACCTCTTATTTATCATCAAATTTATAGATTTTTTATATTTATAGTAAATAATAAATATAGTAGAAATAAACTGTATTAATGATACCAGTTGGTCTAACATAAGTACTTATAATTTTATTAATTTATATATACAACATTAAAACAGATGCTTCTAAATGATAACAGATTATAAAAATTTTATGCAACACAAAGGTATTAATGTGAATATAAATAATTTGGAGAATATAAATGGCAAATTATAATATTTGGCCTGGAAGCGCATCATTAGCAGAAGTTAGTCAATACACAAATTTTGGATTCTATAATTCAGATGTGAATTTCATAAGTGAATCTATTGCATCTACAAAATGGGCAGCATCTAGATTAGGATATCCAGTTAATGATGTTGAATTGACAAATTCAAATTTTATATCTGCATTTGAAGAAGCTGTTAATGAATATAGTGCGATGGTAAATGCAAATAATATAAAAGAATATATGTTTTTATTACAAGGTAGTTCTAAAAATGTAAATTTAACCGGTAGAGAAATTCGAGGTGGATTAGGAAGAATAATTAAACTTGTAGATGCATACGGTGCAGAAGTTGGGGCAGGTGGTGATGTATCCTGGAAAACAGGAAGTATCATGCTTACAAGTGGTACACAAGTATATGACTTAAATACTTTATTTGCAGCAGCATCTGAATCCGGTAATTCAATAAGAATTAAAAGAATATTTCACGATAGAGAACCAGCGCAACTACGTCAATTTGATCCAATGGGTATTAGTTCACCAATTGGTATAAGTGGTATAGGTAACCTGAATGGATTATCCGGTGGTGGTTCACTTGGATATCCAGGAACATCATATATTCTTAGACCTGTATATGAAGATGTATTAAGAATGCAAGCAATTGAATTTAATGATCAAATTAGAAGAAGTGCATATACATTTGAAATTATAAATAATCAATTAAGAATATTTCCTATACCTAAACAGGATTTTCCACTTTGGTTTCATTATGTAGTTAAAAACGAAAGTGATATTGCTTATACAAGTGGAAGTGTAGGTGAAGGAAAAATAACAGATCCAGCAGATATTCCATATCAAAATATTATTTATTCTAATATCAATTCAGTTGGTCGACAATGGATTAGAAGATATTTTTTAGCATTATGTAAAATTACAATGGGTGGTATTAGAGCTAAATTTACCAATATACCAATACCTGGTTCTGAAGTTAGTTTAGATGGTGAATCTTTGCGTAATGAAGGTACAACAGAAAGAACTGCATTAATTGAGGAATTAAGAGATATGTTAGAAAAAAGTGGTAAGAAAAATCAACTTGCAAATAAACAAGAAGAAGACGAAAATATTCAGAAAATTTTATCCAAGATACCTCTTGGAATATTTGTAATGTAATTATATGTCAAGATTTATATCAGCAAATGACGTTAAATTCTTTCAGTCTATAAATAGAGAATTAATAAATGATGTAATTGAAACTGAAATATCCATTTTCAAAAGTATACCCGAAGATTCAAACCCAGAAGATATTTATGGTGAATCAGTTGATAGATCATATTACTCTGGAATTACAATTAACTGTATAATTGACAGGTCTTCACAGGATAGTAAGTTTTTAGATCAAGGTGTTACAACTATTCAATCATTTGTTGCATCCATTAATAGATTACATGCAGTTGAAAAAAACATAATACCAGAAGTTGGTGATATTGTGTGGTGGAATGGATTTTATTACGAAATAAGTAATACAAATGAAAATCAATATATTGCAGGAAGAAAAGAAGATGATTATAATTGGTCATATATTATTACTGCACAATTGACAAATACTTCATTCATTAATATAACAGAGAGATTACAATAATGATTGAAAAAAGAGAAAACCAATATAGAAGAGATATAGATAGAATTAGCATACCAAAAATTAGTATTCAAAATATTGATACTGCTATTTTAACTTATATAAAAGATACAATTAAACCTACCATAATCGAAAATGGAATACTTAGAGAAGTTCCAGTATATTATGCTACTCCACAGATTTGGAAAAATATCCAAGCACATAATTGGTTTAGAGATGCGAAAAGTAATCAATTGATGGTACCATCAATTGTAATTAAAAATACTAGTATAACTAAACAAACTAATATGCCAATTGATAAGTTAGATGGTAATATGGTTAGAACAGTTATAACACAGTGGGATAAAAGTAATAGATATGATTCATATGCTGCGACTACTCAATATAAACCACCTGTAAAATATTTTTATACAACAGTTCCTGATTATGTTGTAGTATCATATGAAGTGAAAATATGGACAGGATTTTTAAAACACATGAATTTTTTACTTGAAAGATTTATATATGCAGAAAATGCATATTGGGGTGGAGAAAATTATAAATTTAGAACATCATATGATTCTATGGATAAAACTATTGAATTATCTGAGGGTGAAAACAGAGCAGTATTATCAACGTTTAATATGAGTGTTTATGGATATATAATTCCAGAATACGTAGGAGTTAAAAACACGTCAAATGTATTTGTGAGTCCTGCAAAAATTATATTAACAAGTGAATTGGCAGCAGAAACATCACAAGTAGAAAAACCAGTATTTACTAAGATGATAGTAAACGATGTTGAAAAAGAAAAGAAAATCAGTACGGATTCTACATTTATTACACTTGATGAAGAATATTTTAAGGTTGATGATCCAAACAACCCAACAAATCAACAGATATAGGAATTAATAATGGCAAAATACATAAGTAAATGGACAGGTTTACAAATAGATACTGCGATAAGTAAGTCTTTAAATATATACGAGGTTTCCAATATTTACCAAAGTGGGTCTTATGTTGGTATAAATAATCAACATCCTACATCACAATTTGATGTCATAGGTTCCGGTATATTTAGAGGCGATTTAATAGTAACTGGTTCGTTAATTGCAGGTGATATATTAAATATAACCGAACAAACAGCTAGCTTATCTGGAAGCTTAATAATTTCAAATTCATTTCAATATATTGATGGTAA